>Ga0136617_10006316_pt1 | contig 10592 bp, 3 predicted proteins | sample AntDrymUQ3222106_2_FD_129672 | JGI IMG/M metagenome (GOLD analysis project Ga0136617, IMG submission 129672) | Polar desert sand microbial communities from Dry Valleys, Antarctica - metaG UQ322 (21.06) | ecosystem: Environmental > Terrestrial > Soil > Desert | place: Antarctica: Dry Valley...
AAAAACCGAATTGCCTGCGCTTGAGTTGTTATAGAAAACCGTCAAGCCGCCATTGGCGCGCACCACGCTCCCGCCGTTGAGAGTGAAGGTGCCATGAGCCGCGCTGGAGAGATCCCGGAAGGAGATGGCGCCGCCAGGAACATCGAAGTTAGGGCTCCTTTTCAAACTGCCTTGAGCGACGTAGTTCGAGCCCGTGCCGGCGCTGGCACTGCCGGCGAACTCGATCGTTCCGAAATTTCCCTGCCCATCCACTTCGGCAATGAAGTTTTGTGTCAGCCCGGACCTATTCCCGATCCCGCCGCCGCTGATGGTGAGAGTGAATCCTGGCCGGGCGGCAATCCGGTAGGCGCTCGCACCAGCGCTGAAGACGATGCTGTCCCCCTCAGTATTGGCGGAAAGGAAAACACTGGTGATCGTGGAGAGGCCAAAGGTGGCAACGTCCGCCGGTCCATTGGGTGCGGCCATGGAAGACCAGTTGGGCGGGTAGGTGCCAGTCGCCGTTGGTCGGGTTCGTGTTCCATGTTCCACTTGCCGCCTCTGCGACATCAATGGCCTCCCAGTAGCAGAGCGCGAGAGCGAGAACTCTGCACGTCGCAACGCCGTAGCTTTTCATGGCTCGTGGAGCTTCTTCCGATTAGTTGTTCCCTTCGACTCTCACCAAACGAGCTCGGCTATTGCCCGCTCGGTGGGTCGGTGGATTTACTTGTTTGCTCGAGCGCGCGTCGGCTTTATCTCAGAAGCCCCTGCATGCGCCTTCACGAAGTTGACGTCGCCGACGTTGATGCGGCCATCGAGGTTGACGTCGGAGCGGAAGTTGCCTCCTTCAGTTAGCTGCCCCGAACGCGATTTCGTCTGGGTCGTGTCGGTCACGTTCACGCGCGCGTCGTCGTTCGTATCGCCTGCCAGGACCATCATCGGGACCACGACGTTCGCCGCTGCGCCGCCTGCCGTGACGACGTTCTGCAAAGTCATGGTAAGTGTCTGCACGTCGCTCACATTCTTCAGGTTGATGGTGAGCTCGGTATTGGCCGCGTTCATCGTGGGCAGGCCATTGAGCTCGGCTTGTTTGCCGGCCTCGGGAATGACGTCTACGACGCCGTTAAAGCTCGCCGCTTCGCCAAACTTAACGACGACCTGATGCGTATCCAGGTTCGATCCGCCGCCCGCGCGGCATTCGATTCCCGCGGGACCGTTGAGCGGGAGCGGGACTTCGAACGGGCCACTCGGCCCATGAGTCTTGCGCGAGGCAGCACTGACCGAAACCAAACTGCAAGTGCTGCCGCCGAGCGCGAGCATGGGAGCGTTGCGGCTCGCGGTGGTGACATCTCTCTGAATCACGGGTGGTCCTGGAACATCCGGCGTCGTGTAGCTGATGGTGGGAATGTCGTTTCCATCCAGCACGATGTAGAGAAAATCGAGTCGCACATCACCGACCTCATCGACCAGTTCCTGATCCCAGGTGATATTAGCGGTGTCGGCTCGGGTGCCGCGCAAATAAACGACGCGCACGGCACCGTTGCCGGCGTCTTCCTGCACCCCGATGTGGACCGTTCCGCAATCGGCGACGAAGTACTGGTCCGAGCCTGGGTCGGATTTCCGGGCGCTGCCGTAGCGCGGCAGGGTGTGAGTGTAGGCAATGGTCTTCCCCTGATTGAAGCTGACGTAGAGTTTGTTCCCGTGGAGCACGTAAAGCGTACCGTTGTTATCAAAAGCAGTGTGAGAGACGACAAAGTCTGAACCCGGTCCGGGCGAAAGCGGATGCTTGTTGCCTGTCCAATTCATCGGATTGACGCCGAAGTCATTCGTTTGGCAGACGTAGAGGTTGTTCGCCGCCGTCTCGGACCAATAGAACTTGCGATCCGTGCCCCAGGCGCCGTGCCGTCCTGCCTTTTGATTGGCGAAGAGGGGGTTGGCGACTCTGGTGTCGCCAGGATCGGGACTAACCGGCTCAGCTGCATTCTGCTGGCAGACGATATGTTCGGGTCCGCTGCCGTTATTCCCCACCAGAGGCGACTGAGTAGTAAAAGTGCGGCCACCATCGAAGCTGAAGGCGATAGCGGTGCCAATGCGCATCCAACCTGCAAGCACATAAGGCTCATCAAATGGACCGGGTGGATTCGGGTTCATGTTGGCCAAAGGGCCGAGATAGGCCCAAGCCTGGTCGTTCCCGGCGGAGGCCACGGGATTCTGCACCAGCAGATACGTTTCGCCCTTGTCATCGCTGTGCGCGACGACCGCGGCCGCTAATTCCGTCCCAAAGAAGATGACATCATCACCAAACGCCTGCATGTCCCCTTCAATGCCGTAGGGGACGGAAGCGGGTACGGGCGGATACTTTTGCACCCAGGTCTTACCACCGTCGCTGCTCTTTTTGATCTTGTTGCCCATGACAAGCACTGGCAGGAGCACAAACGTATTGTCGCCGGCTGCGGCGAGGTTTCCTTCGCAGCACTGGCCGTGATAATTGATCGTCCAGTTCTTGGACTTGGTCAGTGGAACGGGTGTGGGCGTCGGACCTCCGGCGGCCGCTTCTGCGCTAACAGTGCCCGAATATTGGTCGCCCGCGGCCGCGACTGAATAGACCACGTGAGCAGTGAACACGGTGCTGCCATCCAGGTCGAGATCGGCGGGTTGAATCGCGACGGTTTCCCGGTTTCCGGGTGCGCCAGCGGTTGACTTACCGATCTCCGGCCCGGTGTTGCTGTCCTTGTGCACATAGAGATCGTAGTCGCTCGCGAGCACGACCCAGGAGATGCTGACGTTGATCTGCTTCCCGGCCCACTGCGCAGGCGTACCGGTGACGGTGAGGGTGAACGTGTCGCAGTTTACATGTACTCCAGGCATCTCGACGCAGACATTCTCGCCGGTGGCCGATAGGCCGAAGGCGCCTGAGCCTTGCCACGAGACTGGGGCCGAGGTCGTCGAGATCGTCCCGGTCGGTGGCGTGGCCGCGCCCAGGCGGAAGACCGCTAACATGCAGGCGGCGGCCATCAATATTACCACGCTGAAAAGCGCCCAACGCTTCTTATTCATAATCTGTGCTCCATCGTTGTCTGACAAGGAACTGTCTGGGTGAGATATAAAAGTCGGCAATAGCTGCTACTGCTTCCGCGCGCGTGTCGCTGGGGGATTAAGGCTGTTTCCGGACCGAGATTTGACGAAATTCGTATCGCCGACGTTGATCCTTCCATCCAAATTCACGTCCCGACGGAAGTTCTGCTCAATCGTGACTTGACCTGAGCTGTCCTTGGTCTGGTTGGTGTCGGTGACATTCACCCGGGTGTCCGCATCGGTGTCCCCGGCGAGAATCGCCATCGGCACGACGACGTTTCCTGGTGGGCCACCCGCGATCACGACCCCCTGAATGGTGACGGTGAGCGTCTGCACGTCGCTCACGTTTTTGAGTTTTACCGTCACTTCATTGTTAACAGGGTCGAAGGTCGCGAGGCCGTCCAGATCGGCGCTCTTGCCGGGCTGAGGCGTAACCAGGGCGCCGGTGAAAGAGACGGGCGTTCCAAAACTAACCACCACTTCATGCGTGTCCGCGTTTGCGCCCCCGCCCGTTCGGCACTCGATCCCGGGAGAACCGTTCAGTGGCAGCGGGACGTTGAATGGATTGTTCGGAGCGTGGGTTTTGCGCGAGACGGCGCTGGCCGGTATGACCCCGCCGGGCACGACAAAGGCGACCGAGGCAATCGGCGAAGGCATGCTGCAGTTTATGGTCTGCCGCGCGTAGAGGGTGTGGGGCCCTGCGGTCAGGTCCGCTGCGCTGAGCTGGCCCTGCCAATTCTGGTTTGCGCTGTCGACTGTCGTCGGGCGCGGGTTGGCAAACGATGGATCATCGAGCGAGAACTCGACGGTGCCATCGAACAGCGGCCCCTGACCCACGATGTAGATAAAAGCGCCGGAAGCATCCACCTTCAGCGGCAGGCTCGTGGGAGTGAAAATGCTCTCACATGCGGCCTGGGTGTTTTCGGGACAGGGCGTCAGCGCTCCTCTTTCCGACATGGCATACCCGGAGACCGTCTTCAGGAGAGCGCCGTTTGGAGGAGAGCTGACAAGGCTCCTCGGGATGGTGAGCGTAATGGTGCCTGGCGCTCCATTTGTAATCGCCACAGTCACCTGCAGGGAATCGTCCAGCACTGGGTTGTAGGTGATGAATTTCTTGGAGGTAGAAGAGCGAATGACACCGAGGGTGCCAGTGCGAGCCACTGGGACACCACCGCGGATTTCGGCCGCCACCCAGTGAACGCGGTCGATCGGATCGGTGGTCGATGCGTCGTAGTCCCACTGCGTGAGGTAGAGCAAACCGTCGCCCCCGGTGGCAGGCGCGGCGGCGGCTAAAGCTGCGGTGGTGAGGTCCGCCACTTCCATCTTCACCACGATGTTCGTGGCGTCATCCGTCATGGTGACTTTGCGGAGATCAAGCGCGGGAACATTGGCGCCGATCGCAGGTCCATGATCGGGAAATTTCGCATCGGCTGCTTCGTCGTTGTCGAAAGTATCCGGCGGCAGGGTGTGAGTGCCGGCGACATTAAAAGGCGCGGTTGTCACTTGCTGCCCGGCCGTGGGCTGCGTGATCGTCACTGTGCCCGGCGCCTGATCGACATTGCCGACGGAGGCGAAGAGGCTGGGGCCGCGGACCTGTTTTGCGAACATCACGTAAGGCGCCCCCGAGACTGGCGCGCCGCCCGGGAGGAGGCCCGACTGGTTGGTATTATCGTTCCAGATGATCATGGCGGCGCCGCGGTCGTCCAGGGTGATGGATGGGAACTCGAGGAAGCTGCGATCGCCCGGTTGCAGCGGGAGATCGCAATTCAGGCCGCGGAGGCAGATTTCGCCAAAGTGGATGGTGTGCTCATTCACCTTTGTGGTCTCGAAAGTGGGCGTCGCATCGAGGCCGTTCAGGGTTTGCGCCATGAAGATATCCCAGCGGTTGGTGAGCGCGCCCCCGGTGCCTTCGTTGCTCTCGTACCAGACGACATTGGCACGCCCTGCGTCGCCTGCGATCACCCACGGCATGATCTTGCCCGCGGGCGCGGCCGCGCCGCTCACCGCCTTCGGCGGCGAGAAGGTCTGCCCAAAATCCTGCGAGGTCACCATTTGAATCGAGCTGCCATTCGACCAGGTAACGTAGAGGCTGCCATCTCGCCCCACCGCCATGACCGGAAAAACGGTGGCGACACTCCCGCCCGGCGTGATGATAGGCAGGTTGTCCACTGCCACGGTGGGTGAGCCACTGTCATCATCTTTGATCCGCAACATCTTCAAGGCGGTGCCACCGGTGTGATAAATTTGGTAGCCGAGGATGTAATTTGTGCCGCCGATGTTGCGCTTCGTCTTATCCATCACGAGCGGACCAGACTGGCTCACGGTGCCAATCGCCTGGTTAAACGAATTCCAGGTCAAGCCCGCGTCGCGTGTTCTGGCGAGGTGGAAGTTTCCACCCGGCCCGCCGACCTGGAGATTACGCGTTGTCATATAGCCTCTGCCGTCGCCAAAACCGCCGCTCCACTGCCGGTCATCGGTCAATCCACCCGGATCGGTTACTCCCACGCAAGCGAGCGGGTTCACTTTTGGAAAGGTGTTCCCGCCATCGTCCGAGACCGCCGTGGTCACGCAGGCGGCCGACAGATCGGAATAGTAGAAGCGGCCGACCGCGTCAAAATCCTGATGCGTATCGCCGCCGCCGGGGGCGGGGGCAGCGTCGCGCGCGATCCGACTACCCAATTGGATAAAGCTCCGGCCGCCATCGATCGATTTCCACAGAATGCTGACCGTGGTGCTGACACCAAAAGGCACGGAGACGAACGGCGCGCCCGCCGGGGTATTCGGAGCGATGGCCACTGGGGCCGAATTAATGAAGGGCTCACCGCTGGTGGCGGAGAAGTCCACGATCGTGTTGTTACTAAAGGAAATCGCGGGACAAGACGGGGCTACCAGGGCAGGCTCCACGTGATTCGAAGCCCGTGTTTCTGCCGCAATCTTCGCCATTGCGCTGGGCCGGCCCTGCAGCCGGGTGACCGTGAGCGCTAAGACAAAAAGTCCAATAGCCAGAATCGCAAGCAAGGCTGCGGCAGTGACGCGGGCTGAGATCGAAAAGGCGGTTTTGTTCATAAGGTTTTTATCGGCTGCTTCTGCGTGCGCGTTGAGCTTGTCCATCCAAGCTGTTTCCGGAGCGAGATTTCACGAAACTCGTGTCCGTCACATTGATTCGTCCATCCCGGGACACGTCGGTGCGGAAGTTATCCTCAGTCGTGACCTGGCCCGAGTTGTCCTTTGTCTGGTTGGTATCGGTAACGTTCGTCCGCCGATCGCTGTTTGTGTCACCGGCGAGCGCTCCCATGTTGAGCGAGACATTGCCGATATTTGCCGCGACCGCGTCACGCACGCCGACCAGATTGACGGTGATCGTTTGTTGATCCAGCACCTGGGTCAGGTCCACCGTGTACTGATTCCCTTGCGGTCCGGCCTGACTTCCCGCGATCATAGGCGTCCCGAGCTGCCCAGTGACAGTGACGCTGTCGACTGCGCTCACCGTCACCGGGAAGGTGAAAATCAAGCGGTGATCGCCAGTGGGTCCGCTGTCACGGCATTCAATTCCGGGATTGCCAAATTGCGGCGGGACGGCAACGAGCGGCAGATTGATATCATAGCTTTCGCCTGGGTTTGAGCCGTGCGTTTTCCGGGAAACTGCACTTGTCTGACCAACAACAATGACGCAACGAATGTTGCTGAACGGCCCGGTGATCCTCGCTCCGATATCCACCGTGCTCGCATAGATGCCGGCGATCCGGTAGAGATACGTGCCGTTGCCGCGCCCGGTAAGCGGAAGAGAAGTCTGGCCAACGGCCGGTTCCGCGATGGTGCCGAAGTTATCGGAGTTGAGGGCGATGTTCTCCACCCACCAGCCCTGTGCGCCGCTGGCCGAGCCGGTCACGCTCTGCATGCGGAAACGCACCCGCACTGCTTGCCCGGCGAAACCAGTCAGGTCCACCTGATAGGTGCCGGAGAAACTTCCCGTCACCCGCAGGAGGCTAAACCAATTGAGGTTATCGGGTGAGACTTCGACAAAGCCGAAGTTGGTGTTGGTGGTGAGGCTGTGCCTGGTGGTGAAGGTGAGGGTGTTGCCCGTCATCGGCAGCGAGACCGAGTTCTTCATGGTGAGGGAGTGGTTCTGTCCCTGACCATTGGGGATGAAGTAGGCCATGCTGCCGGTATCTGGGTTGGTTGCCGATTCCCATTGCGGCGGAGTTTGCGGCGTGCCGGGGATGCCCGCGTCGCGCCAGCGGGAGTTCTCCGTCACGGCGGTGGTGCCGATCACGTTTGGCGTGAGTGTTTCGTCGGCTGGATCGAAAAAGATCGAGTTGGAGAAAGTGGCCTCCTGCACGCGGAAGTTCAGGAGCGCCGGACCCGTGTAGGTCCAGTTAATGGTATAGCTGCCGTTGGTATCGGTGGGGCAATTCGGCGTCCCGGGTGATTCTGTGCCCGTGGGTGCGGTCTGATTCGGGGCCGCGATGTTCGGGAAAGTGGCCGTGATGGCGCGGAAATAAAACGGCATGCGCAGTTTTCGCGCGGTGCTGTTGTGCGTGGCCGTGACGTACCACTGGAATTCCTCGCCTTCGATCAGGAGCTGCGGCCCATCGGCGGCGACGCGCACGAAGTAGGAGGCTTGTCCGCCCGCGGGGACGTTCACCGAAGTGATCGGCGTCGTGCCTGCGGCGTCGGCGGTGAAGCTCATCTGAAAGGCGGGATTGTTATCGGTGTTGCGATTGTCCTGGAAGCTGAGGTTGTAGGTGCCCGCGCCAGCGCCGGCAGGGCCGACATCGCGAATGATGACCTCCTGCAGCCGCACGATGGTGTCGTTCAAACGCACCACCGGCACGGGGCCGAAACTCGCCGTGGGGAGGAGGACTTTGAGATTGCCGCCGGGCTCGAGCGTAGGCGGCTGATTTGTGGGCGGGTTGAATTCGGGCTGGTTACCGGTTTGCGCGGGGTTGGCATCGGCCAGCAGCAAGGTGGGCGCGACCATGATCGCATTCGCGGTGAGCGCGTCGGTAATGTTGATATGGCCGCTGCCCATGTCGTTGATTGAGGCGACCGAGCTGGCGCCATCGCCTTGCGCCACGCCCTGGCCATTGCGCAGATTGGTGGCGGAGTTTTGTAAAAGGGCGCGCGCGACCGTGACGGCGTCAAACCGGATCAGGCGTTGCAGTGGATTGGTCGAATCGAGGCCCAATTCTTCGCGCACGCGCTGGCGGATGAGCACCATGGCGCCAGCGGTGATCGGTCCGGAAAAGCTGGTGCCATTGGCCGAGGTGTAGCCGCTCGTGCTGGCCAGGCCCACGGCCTCATCAGGAATTCCCTCAACGGTGGCCGCTCCGACGATGCCGACTCCGGGACCAGTCACGTCTGGCTTCACGATGCGGAAATTCGCGTTCGGGTGATCGCTGGGACCACGCGAGCTAAAGCCGGCCATGACGCCGGTAAACGCGGGCAGCGAAATGGTGTCCGCAAGGCGCAACGGCAATTCGGAGATGGCCCCGTTGGCCGGATCGCCGCTGTCGTTGTCGGTGCTCGAGAGTTTGTCGAGCAAGTATTCGCCGTCGGCTACGCTGATCGTGAAAGTTGGAATACCGCTCAGGACCTGCACCGCCGTGGCGGATTCCGTATTGCTGATCAGGAGAATGGCGGCGGGATTGAAGGGAGCGACGGAGTTCGCCCCGGCAGCAAAAGCGCCTTCAAATTTTACCACTGCAATGCGGTTTGTGACTGAGGCGGGCACCGGGGGCGGAGGCGTGGGCGGTGTGCCCGGGGTGTTGCGCCGGTCGACAAAGACGTAATGCGCGGAGACTGAGCCCGTGTTCAACGCAGGCATTCCGGGGTTCTGTTCGGTAGGCAGCGGCCCGCCACCGGCCACTGGGAATATCCTCATGCCTTGCCGCTCACCTGGCTGCGCGGTGTTGGCGTTGGAGGTGGCTCCCGTTTCGGGTGTAGGTCCGGGCGTGGCTGGCGCTCGGAGATCCAGCGGGATCTGGCCGGGGGCCAGCACATCGCTACCCGAGACAGAGCCTGGGTCGAGGCTCGCGGCGACGCCGATGGCGAGCGTGGCCGAGCCGGGCGCGCCGACCGTTCCCAGTCCGGGCCCGCTGTTACCCGCCGAGGCGACCACAATCGTGCCGGAGAGGGCCGCATTATTGGAGGCCCTCGAAGTTGCGCTGGCGGAATCGCCCGTCGTGCTGCCGAGCGAGAGGTTGATCACATCGGCGACCGGCTTTGCCACGGGTGTGGGACCAGGATTACCGCTTGTCACGAGGGTGAAAGGCGAGGCCGCGTCTTCAATCGACAATGCCGTGTCGCCGGCGCATGCCGTGGCCGGGCCGCATACTTTATAGACCATGATGCGCGCTTGAGGGGCGGTGCCGAATAGTTGAGCGCCGTTGATGGTCGGGCCGACGCCTGTGCCATCCCGGCCAAGGCCATAGCCGGCGCGCGGCGGCGTGTTGCCATCGACCGTGTAACCGGCCGCGCAAGACGAAACCAAAGTGCCGTGGCCGAAATCATCCGTCGGATCGCCCACCGGCTCGGAGAACGCATAGAAGTAGATGACCTTCTTATTGTTGTTCGGGCTCTCGGCCTGACCTGAAACGCGCGGCAAAGGTGTGCCCTGTCCGGTTCCGCCGAACATGGGATGGCGATAGTCCACCCCGGAATCGATCACCGCGAGGTTGATGTTCTGGCCCTCGAAACCGTCGACTTTTGTCGTGCGCGGCGTTTCAGGATGGCCTGGGTCGCCCACGGCCGGCGAAAACTCCTGAGTGGCACCGTATACAGCCGCCCGGCGGTCCGCGGGAACGGCCTGGGTGCCGAGGCTGTAATCGATCGCGCGATCGAGGTGATACTGTGCAGGCTCCTCGATCGAAACCGCAGCCACTTCCGGCAGGGCCCGCAGCTTCGGGAGATCTTCCGTGGCCACGTAGGCGACGAAGCCGTTGAGCAGATAGGTGAAACGATATTCGATGTGGCGGACAGAGCCGTCGATCTGGGTCACATCAGTCTGCCGCATCAGCGCCCGGACGCCACGCTCAGGGAGGCTCGCGAGGAACGTATTCTGTTTGCCGTAAAGATCGACCGCGTGCGTTCCCAAGGCTTCGACGGACATGGTGCCGCCCTCCTTTTCAGCCGCCACTTTGCGCAGCGCCCCTGGTTCGTCCTTCAGCTCCACGATGACGGGCGTGACCGACCCACCGACGGACTCGCGAAATGCGACCACATCCGGCGCTTCATCTCCGCTGCCCTTAGGATTCGCCACCTTCAGCAAAGGCTTCTCTGCGCGGCGGATTGCCGCGGTGGCCTGAGAGGTGGATGATCCTGCGAAAATGAGCGCGAGAAAGCAGAGCGCGAAAAAGACAAAAAGAAACGAGACTGCGCGTCGAGGAGAGGACCATTTACCGAGGATAGATTTCATATTTGTTCTTTCATGTGGGGGTTGATATACCGGCCCGGTCCGCGGCTTCGCGGTCAGCGAGATTTACACTTGGAGATTGAGTTGGGACGGCAGGCATCAAGAGAGCTGCGGCGCTGGTGGACGA
>Ga0136617_10006317_pt1 | contig 10592 bp, 9 predicted proteins | sample AntDrymUQ3222106_2_FD_129672 | JGI IMG/M metagenome (GOLD analysis project Ga0136617, IMG submission 129672) | Polar desert sand microbial communities from Dry Valleys, Antarctica - metaG UQ322 (21.06) | ecosystem: Environmental > Terrestrial > Soil > Desert | place: Antarctica: Dry Valley...
CCCAGGACTTGCCAGGCGCCGCGCAACGCATCATGCGTCAGGACGTACGCAATGCGTCAGTTCCAGACGTGCTCGGCGAGTACGTCGGGACAAAGGCGCTTGTACAGGCAGTGGCGGGACGTCTCGACGAGGCCCTGAGTCTTGCGAGCGAGGCGGCTAATCTCACCCACCACGTTGAAGCGACGGTTCTCGCTGCAGCCACTCGGGCGGTAGTTGCACTCAGGAGTTCAGGTTCTGCTCAAGCCATCGATGCGTTCGCGGCTGCCGTCCGCAACTCGGGCAACATCGACGGACTCGTCATCTCCTATCGTGCGTACCATCCTCTCGCATTAGCTTTGTCCCGCACGGACTTCGCTTCCGATCTTGACGCCGTTTTCGAGAGGGCCAATGATCACGGCATTGCCGAGTCAGTGCACGGCTCCCTCGCAGACTCGTTTGCCAACCCGAAGCTCACTGCGCGGGAGACTGAAGTACTCCGGCTTCTCACTGGCGGTCTATCGAATCGGCAGATCGCCGAAGCCCTTTTCCTCAGTGAAGCAACTGTCAAAGTACACATACGTCGCGTGTTTCTGAAGATCCGAGTCCGGACGAGGACGCAAGCCGCCATGAAGGCGTCGCTGCACGGTTTGTGATCAGACGGCCTGCGCGCTCCGAACCTGAACCCGGTTGTTCTGAGCCTCGAGGCTGAAGTCTGCGCGCTGGCCTCTTCGGTAAGTCTCTGTTGCCCCCGCTAAGATAGCTTCGAAAGCCGCGACTGCCGCGGTGTCGAACTGTGAGTCCGCGGCTTGAGCGAGTCTTAGCCGAGCCACTCTACTCGGCATCGCCTCCCGGTACGGCCGATCGGAGGTCATGGCGTTATAGGCGTCCGCGACCGCGATGATTCGCGACATAAGTGGAACCCCGTCGCCCTGTAGTCCATCAGGGTAACCGTGTCCGTCCACGCGCTCATGGTGATGCCTGATGATCTTTGAGACCTCCGCGTAATCATCGACCTTGGACAGGATACGCTCGCCGATTGCGGAGTGCTCTTCCATCTGTCTTCGCTCCTCCAGGGTCAAGGGCCCTGGCTTCTCAAGCAGCCCCGCAGACAATCCGATCTTGCCGATGTCATGAACGAGCCCGCACAGATACGCGAGCTGACACTGTTCCTCAGGAAGCGCCATACGCGCGGCGATGTCGCGCGCGTACACGGCCACTGCGGCGGAATGCCCAGCTGTGTACCGATCGCGTGCGTCCAGAGTCGTCACGAGGGCAGTGGCAAACGACAAGTGCGCCCGCTCGAGCCGCTCGTATGCCGTGACCACGTCCTCCGTGAGGCGACGCTGGCCTTGGTACAACGCGAAAAGGCGCTGAGCTGCGAGGGCGGGGACAAGGAAGAGCGGTAGCGTCCAAGGTGAGACCGACCGATACGAGATGGCGAGCAGAGCGACAACTGGCGCGTAGAGGGGTACTGAGGCCAGAGACAACGGGATTGCGGTGCGCGCGAGATCAGTTAAGCGCGCTTTGCCGCGCAAGCTCCGAGTAATTGCAGCGAACGACACGTTGAGCACCTCGACAACGAGCGCGCCAATGACTGAGGCGAGAGCTAGGCCAGTAAGCTCGGTGGAGGCTAATGCTCCTGCTTGAAGAACGACTAGCCCTGCGACCGCGGCCGTGAGGCCTCGGCTTGCTGTATGAGTAATGAATCGCAGGTAGGGATGCTCGCCGGTAGTCGGGAGATCCAAGATCATTGAGACGACGGCGACAAGCATTGCAGCAAGTGGACCGAACAGGACTGCTGCAAAGAGGATGGGGACTACAGAGACTGAGATCTCGAGTGTGTTGCTCAGCCTGACACTGCTTCGCTCGGCAACTGCGGCTACCAGCGCCAAGCAGGCGACTGCCAAGAGATCTCCGATGCCGTATCCCCGTAACGCCAGACCAACGGCGACTGAAAGGCAAGCCAATGCTAGAGACGATGTGTAAACAACGAGCCTGAGGGGCCTCTGTTTAGTCTCCATGCGACCTTCCTGGAAGGGTTGAAGTTCCCTTGACAGGGGTATAGACTGGCCTTGCCGTCGGTCCCCTACTAGAGGAGCTTGCTGTGCTTTCGCTCAAGGAGTGGTAAGTCAGTGCACTACCACCTTGCTGTTCCACACTGATGTGAGCATCCCTCTGTAGGGGGATCTCCACATCGCGGAGCAGCGCGGTCTAAGCGATGAGCCCGCGCCGGAAGCCAACGGCTACGGCGTGGGCTCTCGACCGTGCTTGCAGCTTCGCAAGCAGGTGGCGCACGTGCGACTTCACCGTCTCCTCCGAAAGATAGAGGCGCGTGCCGATCTCGCGGTTGACGAGCCCATCGGAAATGAGCTGCAAAACCTCGATCTCACGCATCGTCGGGTCCTGGCCGAGCTCTCGGAGCGGCGGCGAGAAGGGGATGACCTCGCTGGCGCCCGCGCCGCGCCGCGCGGCGACGGCTTCGAACCGCCGCGAGTGCTCCATATAACGGCTCAGCACCTTCTTGCGCTCGGCGGCGTCCACGCTAGGGGTATCGGAAGCCTCAGAAAAGCGCTTTAGGCGACCCCTGCCTCGTTCCAGGGATCAAAGGGCGAGCAGACGCCGTCGCCTGGCTCTCAGTTCTGGCGGCTCGGCCTCCTCGAGGACACCGAGGCCTGAGCGCGAGTGGAGGATCCGGCCCTCGCCGGCCCAAAAGGCGATGTGGTCGGCCGCCTCATCCCCGTACGTCACCACGTGGCCCAACCCGAGCCCCGCCGCCTGAACCTCCAACCCCGCAGCCTCCTGCTGATCCGCATCGCGCGGCACGAGCCGACCCAAGCGACGATAGGCCATGTGGACGAGCCCGGAACAGTCGATCCCGCCACGCGTCAGACCGCCCCACAGATACGGCGAGCCCAGAAAGGAACGCGCCTCGTCGAGCGGGCTTCCATCCCGCGCAGGCCCCAACCACTCGCCGGCGACTGAGGCGCCGAGCGCCTCCGCCCGCACCCAGCCCGCATAGTCGTAGGCCGTCCGCACCAGCGCCCATCCATCCCGCATCGACTCCACCGCGACCGGCTCGCCGGCCAGCACCTGCGTCACCTGCTCCGCCTCGTCACTCGGCTCGGCCCGGACAGGAGCAACGTCGAGCCGGCAGGAAGCGCTAGACAGGAGGCGGCTCATACACGGCCTCCTGCGGACCCGGTTCGAAGACGGGCTCGAGTTCCTTCGGTCGCAGCTTGCCCGCCTGGATCTCCTCGGCCCAGTGACAGGCCACCTCGTGCCCGTGCACCGTGCGCAGCGGCGGCACATCTTCGCGGCAGCGCGTCGGCTGCACGTAGGGGCAGCGCGTGTGAAAGCGGCAGGCCGGAGGCGGGTTGGCCGGACTCGGGAGATCGCCCGCGAGCAGGATGCCCCTCCGCCCGAGCTCGACCTCCGGATCCGGGATCGGGACTGCCGAGAGCAGCGCGATCGTGTACGGGTGAAGGGGGTTGTCGTAGAGCTCGTCGGCGGGCGAAACCTCGACGATCGTGCCCAGGTACATGACCGCGATGCGGTCGGAGATGTGACGGACGACGGCGAGGTCGTGCGCGATGAAGAGGTACGTGAGCTCGAACTCCTCCTGCAGCCGCTCGAGCAGGTTGATGATCTGTGCCTGGATCGACACGTCGAGCGCAGAGACGGGCTCGTCGGCAACGACGAAGTCCGGGTTGAGGGCCAGGGCCCGCGCGAGCCCGATCCGCTGGCGCTGCCCGCCCGAGAACTCGTGCGGGTAGCGCGAAAACGCGTCCCTCGGCAGACCGACGACGTCGAGCAGCTCCCGCACCCGTCCGGCGGCCTCGCGACGAGAAGCCAGCCCGTGCGCACGCAGAGGCTCGCCGATCATCCGCCCGACGCTGTGCCGCGGATTCAAGGAAGCGAACGGATCCTGGAAGACGACCTGCATCCGCCGTCGCAGAGGGCGCATCTCCGCCTCTCCGATGTGCGTGATGTCCTGGCCGTCGAAGACGATCCGGCCGGCGGTCGGCTCGTAGAGACGCAGGATCGCCCTGCCGACCGTCGACTTGCCGCAGCCGGATTCACCGACGAGCCCGAGCGTCTCGCCGCGCCGGACGGTGAACGAGACGTCGTCCACGGCTTTGATGTCGCCGACATGGCGGTCGAGCACGAGCCCGCTCTTGATCGGGAAATAGACCTTGAGATGCTCGACCTCGACGAGCGGCCTCCCATTCGCGCTCATCCCAACGCCGCCGCCCGCATGCTCTGCCACTCGTCCGCCGGCACGGGGTTGAAGCAGGCCACCTGATGTCCGGGCTCGATCTCGACGAGTGGGGGAACTTCTTCTCGTGACTGCTCGACCTCGTAGCGACAGCGGGGCTGAAACGGACAGGCGGTGGGCGGGCTCAGCTGGTCGCGCGGAACGCCCTCGATCGGCTGCAATTGCTGGCGCCGTCCGGCGTCGAGCCGGGGGACGCTCTGCAGGAGCCCCAGCGTGTACGGATGCCGTGGTCGCGCGAAGAGCTGCCGGGCCTCCCCGGTCTCGACGAACATCCCGCCGTACATCACGTTCACGCGCTCGCACATGCCGGCAACGACCCCTAGGTCGTGCGTGATCAGGATGAGCGCCGCCTGCTGCTCGCGAACCAGCTCGCTCACGATCGTCAGGATCTGCGCCTGGATCGTGACGTCGAGCGCCGTCGTCGGCTCGTCGGCGATCAGGACCTTGGGATTGCACGCGAGCGCCATCGCGATCATGGCCCGCTGGCGCATCCCGCCCGAGAACTGATGCGGATAGTCGTCGATCCGCATCCGAGCGCTCGGGATCCCGACCCGGTCGAGCAGCTCGGCGGCACGCGCACGCGCCTCCGACCGGTTCATCCCTAGGTGCGTCTCGAGCGCCTCGCGGATCTGCCGCCCGATCGTCAGCACCGGGTTCAGGCTCGTCATCGGATCCTGGAAGATCATCGCGATCTCCCGCCCGCGCACGCGCCGCAGCTCCCGATCCGACAGCTGCAGAAGGTCACGGCCGCCGAAGCGCGCGGTTCCCGAGACGACTCGCCCTGCACGCGGCAGGATGCCGAGCAGGGCGAGCGAGGTCACGCTCTTGCCGCAGCCCGACTCGCCCACGATGCCCAGCGTCTCGCCTGGCGCAAGGTCGAACGAGACGCCGTTGACCGCGTGGATCGTTCCGCGCGCCGTCCAGAACTCGACGCGCAGATCCTCGACCGAGAGCAGCGGCTCGCGGGCGGCCATCAGCGGCCGCGCAGCTTCGGGTCGAGCGCCTCGCGCAGGCCGTCGCCGATCAGGTTGAAGCCGAGCACCGAGAGCACGATCGCGAGCCCCGGGATGATCGCGAGGAACGGCGCGCTCTGCAGGTACTCGTTCGCGTCGGTCAGCATCGTGCCCCACTCCGGCGTCGACGGATCCTGCGGTCCGAGCCCGAGGAAGCCAAGGCCCGCCACGTCGATGATCGCAGTCGCGAGCGCAAGCGTTCCCTGGACGATCACGGGCGAGATCGCGTTCGGGAGGATGTGCGAGGCGAGGATGTTGCGACGCCGCACGCCGATCGCACGCGCGGCGAGCACGAAGTCGTTCTCGCGCTGGGCGAGAACTGACCCCCGGAGCAGGCGGGCGAAGATCGGAATGTTCGTGACGCCGACGGCGATCATGATCTGGTAGAGACCGGCCCCGAGAAGCGCCACGAGCCCGATTGCGAACAGGAGGCCCGGGATGGAGAGCATGACGTCCATGCAGCGCATGATCAGCGCGTCGACGAACCCGCCGACGTAGCCGGCGATCGCTCCGAGAACAAGCCCCACGGAGAGGCCGATCGCCACGGACACGACGCCGATCAGAAGCGAGAAGCGCGCGCCGTAGAGGATGCGCGTGAAGACGTCGCGGCCGAGGAGGTCGACGCCGAACAGGTGATCGGACGAGGGCCCCGGGCAGCAGCCATTCCGCACCAGCGAGAGATTCTGCTCGAGCGGCTCGTAGGGCGCGACGAGGGACGCGAACACAGCCGCGAGCACGAAGAGGAGCACGAGGAACATCCCCAGGAGCGCGCCAGGGTTCCGCAGCAGCCTCCGCCAGGCGTCGCTCCAGAGGCCGCTCGGCGCCTCCAGCTGGATCTCACGGGCTTCGAGTTCGGCGACGGACACCTAGCTGTACCGGATCCTCGGGTTGATGATCGCGTAGGAGATGTCGACGACGAGATTGACGAGCACGAAGACGGCCGCGAGGAAGAGCACCCCGCCCTGGAGCACCGGGTAGTCGCGGTTGAAGATCGCGTCTCGCAGCCAGGAACCGACCCCCGGGTACGCGAAGACCGTCTCGGTGAGAATCGCACCCGACAGGAGAAGACCCGTCTGGAGCCCGATGATCGTCGTGACGGGCAGGAGCGCGTTCCGGAGGATGTGCCGCCGATCGACGATCCGCGGCGCGAGGCCTTTGGCGCGTGCCGTTCGCACGTAGTCCTCGCTCTGCACGTCGAGCACCGCCGCCCGTGTGATCCGCGCGATGATCGCAAGCGGAATGGAACCGAGGGCGACCGCGGGCAGGATCAGGTGCTCCAGCACGTCACGGAGCGTGGCCCAGTCCCGGGCGAGGATGGCGTCGAGGATGTAGAAGTTGGTGCGCGGCTCGAACTCGAAGTTTGTGACGTCGATCCGCCCGACGCTGGGTAACCAGGCGAGCCGGACGGCGAAGATGTACTTCAGGATGATCGCGAGGAAGAAGATCGGGACCGAGATGCCGATCAGCGAAGCCACGAGGCTCGCGTGATCCACAGGCGTTCCGTAGCGCTTCGCGGCCAGGAACCCGAGCGGAACCCCGAGCAGGATGGAGAGAAACATGGCCGCGAGAGCGAGCTCGATCGTCGCCGGGAACTTCTGCTTGATCTCCTCGGTGACGAGCCTCCGCGAGGCGATGCTCACCCCGAGGTGTCCGCTCGCCGTCTCCTTGACGTAGTTCCAGTACTGCTCGTGCACGGGCTCGTCGAGCCCGTACTGCTTCTTGATCGCCGCAACCGCGGCCGGAGTCGCTCGCTCACCGAGCAGCGACTCCGCGGGACTTCCCGGTAACGCTCGCGTCCAGAGGAAGACCAGGAGCGAGAGCCCGATGAGGATCGGGACGAGGAGGAGCAGCCGGCGGACGACGAAGCGAAGCATCGTGTGTCGTCCGCCGGCCTGCTACACCCGGTTGTCTACTGGCCTCCGACGGAGACGCCGTAGAACGGATCGGTTCCGATCGGGCTCGCGACGTAGCCGCGAACACGCTGCTCGAAGCCGAGCGCCGGAGTCGTGTGCGCATAGGGCACGCCCGGCAGGAAGTCCATGATCAGCTTGTTGGCCTGCAGGTAGAGCTTGTCGCGCTTCTTCGTGTCCACCTCTTGCTCCGCACGATCGAGGATGCGGTGGATCGCGTTGTTCCGGAAACCCCACTGCGGGCTGTAGGTCTGGAAGAACGTCCCCACGAAGTTGTCGGCGTGGCCGTAGTCACCCGTCCAGCCGATCAGGTTCAGGTGGCCCGCCGTTCCCTCGTTGACCTTCTTCACGTAGTCCGGGCGCCAGGGACCGGTCTGTGCGACGACCTTGAAGCCGGACTTCTCGAGACTGGCCGCGAACGCCTCGAAGTTGCGCTTCGGATCCGGCATGTACGGACGCGAGACGCCAGTCGGGTACCAGAACTCGATCTCGACGGGAAGGGTCAGTCCCGCCCGCTGGAGCAGCGCCTTGGCCCGCTCGGGATCGTACGGGTACTTCCTGACGTCCTTGTTGTAGCCGGGAACCTGCGGCGGCATGAACTGGTGCGCCACCTGCGCGCGTCCGGCGTAGAAGGAGTTGACGACGGACTGGCGATCCAGCCCGTGCGCCACGGCCTGCCGCACCAGGATGTTGTTCATCGGCGGCTTCGCCTGGTTGATCGTGACGTAGGCGACGTTGAACGGCGGCCGGTTCAGCACCTTCAGGCCGCTGGCACTCCGGATCGTCGGGATGTCCTGCGGCGCGACGAGGTCGTAGCCGTTGATCTCCCGGGTCTGCAGCGCCTGGAGCCGCGCCGTGTTGTTGCTGATCGGGCGGACGATGATCGTCTTCAGAGGCGGCTTTGCGCGCCAGTAGCTCTCGTTCCTCGTCAGCACGACGCGCTCGCCCACGGTCCACTGCTCGAACTTGTACGGCCCCGTTCCGGTCGGATGGCTGAAGGCGTAGGTTCCGGTCGGGTAGAACGCGCCGGTCCGGATCTCGCCCTGGTTGGCGCCGTACTGCGCCATCGCGGCCGGGGACTGCATCGCGAAGGCCGAGAGAACCAGCGAGGGCAGGAACGGGCCGTTCCGCTTCGCGAGCGTGATGGTGGCCGTGTTGCCGCGGGCCTTACAGCTCTTGTAGAGGCTCGGCGAGAGGGTCTCGCTCTCGTTCTTCTTGAACCCGTAGAAGATCGCCTGGTAGTAGTAGGTGGCGGAGGCGTCCTGGAACGGGCCGCTGAAGTTGTACCAGCGGTTGAAGTTCGCGCAGACGGCAGCTGCGTTGAATGCGGTTCCATCGTGGAACTTCACGCCCTTGCGCAGGGTGAAGGCCCAGGTCTTGCCGTCCTTCGACGTGGTCCAGCTCGTCGCGAGCGCCGGCTGAACCACTGTCGTGCCCGGCTTGAGCTCGACGAGCCCCTCGTAGATCTGCTTGGTGATCCGGAAAGACTCGCCGTCCGAGACGAGCGCCGGGTCGAGGTACGTCGGATCGGCTGCGCCCGCGAAGACGAAGGTGTCGCTCCCGCCTCCATCCGGCCGTCCGAACCCGGAAGCCACTGCCACGAGCGCCACGGTCAATGCGGCGAGCAGAGCTCCAAACCTCAGCGACTTTCTCCTCACATGTACTCCTTTCGAAAGAGCCCCGCGCCAAAAGGAGGCGCGCGAAGGCGAGTATCTAAGAGCTGAAACGTGCGGGCAAGCGCAAGGTTAGGGGCGACGGAAGATCCGCCGCCCCAGACCCTGCTGTTCTACGCCGCCACGGAGGCGAGATCGCGCAGCGCGGCAAGCCGCGCCAGCGCCTGGCCCTCGAGCTGTCGCACGCGCTCGCGCGTGAGATCGAGCTCGTGGCCGATCGCCTCGAGCGTCCAGGGCTCGCCCTCGAAGCCGAAGCGCAGCTCCAGGATCCGCCGCTCGCGCTCGGGCAGAGCGTCGAGCGCGCGCCGCACACCCTGGCGGCGGAGCGACTCTTCGGCCTCGTCGAACGGGTCGGCCGCCTCGCGGTCGGCGAAGAGGTCGCCCAGCTCACCCTCGTCGTCGGCCCCGACGGTCTGGTTCAGCGAGACCGACGCCTGCGCGGCGCCGAGCGCCTCGTCGACGTGCTGGAGCGGCAGCCCCGTCGCCTCGGCGAGCTCCTGCTTCGTCGCCTCGCGACCGAGCTCGACCTCCAGCCGGCGGGCCGCCCGCGACAGCTTCTGCTGGCGCTCGACGACGTGCACCGGAACGCGGATCGTGCGAGCGTGATTCGCCACGGCGCGCTGCACCGACTGGCGGATCCACCACGTCGCGTAGGTCGAGAACTTGTAGCCCCGGCGCCAGTCGAACTTCTCGACCGCGCGGTTGAGGCCGAGCGTTCCCTCCTGGATGAGGTCCAGGAACGGCACGCCGAGCCCCCGGTAACCCTTTGCGATCGAGACGACGAGGCGGAGGTTGGACTCGATCATCCGCCGCTTGGCCACGGGGTCGCCCCGCTCGATCGCCTTCGCGAGGTAAACCTCCTCGGCAGCCGTCAGCAGCTTGTGGCGGCCGACGTCAGCGAGGAACAGCTGCAAGCTGTCGGCCGAGCCCGTCAGCGCGCCGGCCTCGTGGGCCGGTGCGGGCTCCGGCGTCTTCTCCTCCTCCGTGACGACGGCGGCCCGAGCCTCGCGGACCTCGAGGCCGATCCGCTCGAGCTCGCGGGTCAGCTCCTCGATCTCGACCTCGTTGAGCTCGTGCTCGAGTGCGAGGGCCTCGAGTTCGGCCGGCTCCATGTAGCCGCGCTCCTCCGCGCCCTCGACGAGCGCGCGCGCGTGATCGGTGTCAAGCAACTCGTGCAACTGGTTCTGCGTCAAAAACCTCTACGTCCTTTCACCTGCAGCTCGTTGTTCCCACAAACCTTCGCACTTTAGTGTGATTCTCCTCGACCTGCCACGGGAACCCACCCCCGTCCGGGGCATCTGGACGGGGTAACGAGAATCCGTCCTGCTCTATTCCGTCGAACCGATGCTCGGCTCTCCGATCGCGTCGCAGCTCAAGCCTACGCTCGCATATTGAGACGGACGTCGGACGGAGAAGTTGTGGTCTACCGGGAGGCGGCGCGCGAGCGACGGCGGACGGGCGCACCGTTCGCGGGCGACGCGGCCTCCTCGGTTCCGTCGCTCGGTGGCGGCGGCTGGTTGGCCCACTCCTCGTCGAAGTCGACCCGCCACTTGCCCTCGTCCGTCTGGAGGAGCTTGAGGCGCGCGTTGAAGCCCCGGCCCGAGCGGCCGCGAAAGCCTGTGACGGGCTTCTCGGTCTTGCGCGTCGCCATCAGCTCCTTCACGACCGAAGCCGGCAGCGTCTTGCCCGCCTTCTGCTTCCAGATCACGAAGCCGCAGCCCGGATCGTCCTTCGTCCAGCA
>Ga0136617_10006318_pt1 | contig 10591 bp, 10 predicted proteins | sample AntDrymUQ3222106_2_FD_129672 | JGI IMG/M metagenome (GOLD analysis project Ga0136617, IMG submission 129672) | Polar desert sand microbial communities from Dry Valleys, Antarctica - metaG UQ322 (21.06) | ecosystem: Environmental > Terrestrial > Soil > Desert | place: Antarctica: Dry Valley...
CGGTGGTCGCCCCCGCTTTCGATGGAAAGACCAGCGCGACTGTCTGCCCTGGCTCGACCTCGAAGGTCAGGTCCCGGAGTATGGGCCGGCCTGGCTCGTACTCGAAGGATACGCTTTCGAACTCTATGCGGCCTTGTATGGTTTTTAGTCTTCGGGTGTCGGGCGGGTCGGGGGGTTCCGGTTTCTCGTCGAGGACGTTGTAGATGCGTTCGGCTCCGGCAAGGGCGGCCTGGGCCTGGGTGTAGACTTGCGAGGCGAGTTGGATGGGGCGGAAGAACTGGTGCACGTAGATCAGGAACGCCGTCAACAGGCCGACGGTCAGCGTACCCGACACGACCAGGTAGCCGCCGAAGCCGATCACGACGGCGGTGGCGAGCGTGCTGAGTACGTCTATCGTCGGGGCGAAGGCGCTGGTGATCGCCACGGCCTGCACGTTTGCAGTTCGGTTGGCGGCGTTGCGCTCCCGGAAGCGTTCGATGTTCGCCTCCGTGCGGTCGAAAGCCTGAGCCTCGCGGACGCCGACGATCTCCTCCTGCAGACCCGACGTGACGCTACCGACCGTCTCGCGTGTCGTCCGGAATGCCCGCCGCGCGCGCCTTGCGAAGTACACGTTTACCAGGAGCATCACCGGGATGATGGTGTAGCACACCACGGCGAGGCGCCAGTCCAGGAAGAGCATCGCCACGACTATCCCGATCAGGCTGAACAAAGACCCCAGAAGCTGCGTCAACCCCTGCGAGAGAAGCTGGTTCAGGGTATCCACGTCGTTAGTCATCCGGCTCATCAGGTCGCCGGCGGGGCGCTTGTCGAAGTAGCCGAGAGGCAGACGCAGGAGCCGCTCGAAGATTCGCTCCCGCAACGAGGCGAGGATGCGCTGCCCGACGGCGCCGACCTGACGGATCTGGCCTCGCGACGCGAACGTCCCCACGCCATAAACAACGAGCAGCAACAGCATGGTCCGAAAGAGACCCACCGGGTCCCCGCCCAAAATATCCTGGTCTATGGCCCGCCCGATGAGGTACGGACCTCCCGCCTGCGCCCCGGCGCCGAGCACGATGAGCACGAAGGCGAGTACCAACTGGCGGCTATACGGCTTCAGCTCGCCTAGCAAACGCCGCGCCGTCGTGCCCGTGTTCCCCGGGCGCTCCCGGGACCCTCCGGCGATGGACTCGATGCCTCTCACGCCAAGATATTACCGTCCCTGGCCAGACCTCGCGTCGAGGTTTGCAGGTGAAGCGGCGAAGGTGCCGCCCCCGCGATCAGGAGGAGGGCGTCGGTGAGTTCGAAGATCGCGTCGACGTGGCGATCAAAGCAACGATAGAGTGGATCTCGGAAGGCGCGTCGGGCGGCGAGGGAGTCCATGACGATACAGGCTGCTGCCAGGAGTCGTCAGCAGCCACTCCTTGCGCTACTCTTAGCGGCGGTGTTCAGGCCTGATGTCGCGGGAGAAGCCGCCGGCGCGGATGCCGCGCAGGAGGGGTATCCCGAACCACACCCACGCCAAGAAGGCTGCCCCGAGGGCGCAGGCCACGGTCCCCACCAGGTAGCCGAATAGTATCTCCGAGATCAAGAACACCGCCCCGGCGAGCGAGATGGCGAGCAGCACGAGACCGAGTATGGCGAACCTGTTCCCCTGCCTCAATCGCTTCTCCCCCAGCGAACGACGCCAAAGCACCCTGTGGTGCGCGGACGGCGCCGTCAAAAACCCTGTGGCCCCGGTCACGAACAACAACACCCCGAAGTACAGGTAGTGCTCGAAGCGCGTCAACTCCGTGAAGCGGGCGGAGAACGGTACGGTCAGCAAGAACGCGAAGAGCACCTGGACGCCCGGCAGGATCACCCGCAACTCCTGCAGAAGCTCGCTCAGCTCCCGAATCCTGCGCTCCCGGGGCTCCTCACGCTCCTCGTGTCCCCGCTCCGCCTGTTGCGCCAACCCCCGCGCCTCTCTCGCTCGTGCAGTCTTCGTGTAACTTAAATTTAACATATCACGGCGTTGGTGTGTTGCTGCGTAACCACATATACAGAACGGTACGGATCGTCCGTCGGCGGCAATCGCGTTGTTGGAGAGCCGGATGAGAGACTATCGCTCGTGGGCGAAGAGGAGTTGCGGGTCGGGTTGAGTTCTCGGTCGCGGCACGGGTTTCTGGGGGTCCTGTCGGGGGCGCGGTCGGTCATCGCCTTGTCGACCGCCCTCCTGGTGCATGCACGGGGCAGATCGAACCGCCGCTTTGAGGGGCGGGAAGGGGCGAATGCGCCGGACCGCAAGAAGTGGCGCGGGGCAGGCAGGATATGTATCCGCTGCTCGAAGTGCCAGGTCTATGGTCGGGCAGGCTTTGATCCGCTGAGGGTGAGGGCGCTGGCAGACTGACGGCCTCTTACGAGGGGATCCACGAGAGGACCATACTCTTCGACAACTTCCCGACAGAACCCGAGGTTTATGGCGAAGTCTCCCGTGGCGCATGGCGTGGCGCCGCGGGAGAGTTGGTTATACGGACGAGGCTGGTGTCGTGATGCGCGGCGTTGGGCTACATATAGACTCCGCCGTTGACGCTGATGGTCTGGCCGGTGATGTAGTCTCCGTCCACTACGAGGAAGCGCACGGTACGGGCAATCTCGTGTGGCTCGCCGATCCGTCCGAGGGGTATGCTCTTCTTGATCTTCTCTCGCACTTCTTCGGGGACGAACGCGAACATGTCCGTCTCGATGAAGCCTGGACAGATGGCGTTGACCGTGACTTTATAGCGCGCCAACTCCTTGGCGGCGGCCTTTGTGAACCCGATGAGGCCTGCCTTGGCCGCCGCGTAGTTGGTCTGGCCGAAGTTCCCCGCCTCGCCCACAAATGAACTCATGTTGACGACGGTGCCGCTCTCCTGCTCGATGAAGTGTGGCAGCGCAGCCTTTACGGTGTAGTAGCAGCTATTCAAGTCCACCTGGACGACCTTGTCCCATTCGTCGGTGGTTAGCTTCTTCATGGTCTTGTCTATGGTGATCCCGGCGTTGTTGACAAGCACGTCTATCCTCCCGAACCGCTCTACCGTCTCCTCGATCAGCCTCGCCGCCTGCTCCGCATCCGAGACGTCGGCCTGTATGGCTATAGCGTTTTCGGAGCCGTTCTTTGACAGGCTGGACACCACCTCCTCGGCCGGACCCTTACTGTTGGAGTAGTTGACAACGACACTGGCGCCGCCCGCGCTCAACTCTTCTGCTATCGCGCGCCCTATGCCTCGACCGGCGCCCGTGATTACCGCGACCGTACCTTCTAGCTTCCCCATTTTGGTACTCCTTTCCTTGGGATCAGAGTACACGAAGCTACCTCTCCGGGCCAGGCTCTCTTCAGGCTCCGGCCGGACTCAGGAGCTGTGAGCCGAGGATCTCGTTGTACAGTTCGCTCTCGCGCAGTAGCTCCTCGTGGGTGCCCCGCGCCCCGATTCCACCTTCGTCGAGGACGAGGATGAGGTCCGCGTCACGGACGGTGCTTACTCTCTGGGCGATGACGAAGACGGTGCGGTGGCTCTCGCGCATCATCCGGTCCAGCGACTCCTGGATCGCTGCTTCGGTCTCGGCGTCCACGGCGGAGGTGCTGTCGTCCAGGATCAAGAGCCGCGGGTCTATGAGCAAAGCGCGTGCTATCGCTATCCGCTGGCGCTGCCCGCCCGAGAGCCCGACACCTTTCTCCCCGATGACCGTGTCATAGCCCTCGGGCAGGGCGCGTATGAACCCGTCCGCCCTGGCGGCGCGGGCGGCGGCCTCTATGTCTTCCAGCGTCGCGTCCGGTCTGCCGTAGGCGATGTTGTCGCCCACGGGGCCGGAGAAGAGCAGCGAGGTCTGCAGGACTATCCCGATCTGGGACCGCAGGCTGGACAACGTCACGTCGCGTACGTCGTGGCCGTCCAGCTTTACGCTGCCCTCGGTCACGTCGTAGAAGCGGGGCAGGAGGTTGACGAGGGTGGACTTGCCGGAGCCGGTCGTGCCGAGGATGGCCACGGTCTGGCCGGGCTCGGCGGCGAAATTGATGCTTCGCAGGACCTCGCGGTCGTCACCCGGGTAGCGGAAGCCCACGTCGTCGAACTCGACGCGGCAGTGAATGGGGGGGAGGGGCACGGCGCCGGGTTTGTCCTCGATCTCCAGCGGCGCGTCAAGGACCTCGAAGACGCGCAGGGAGGAGGCCCCGGCGCGGGAGATGCCCGCGGCCAGAAAGCCGATGGTCAATATGGGGAAGAGCAGGAAGCCCAAGTAGGTGTTGAAGGCGACGAGCTCTCCGATGGAGAGGCTTCCTCCGATGACTTGCAGGCCGCCGAAGAGGATTATGGCGAGGGTACCGAGGTTGGCGAGCAGGAAGATGAATGGGAAGTTGTTGGAGAAGGTGCGGACGGTAGTGAGGTTCTTTTCTAGAAGCGCGTCGTTAGTCGAGCGGTAGCGGGCGCTCTCGAAGTCTTCTCGGGCGAAGGTCCGGATCACGCGTATCCCCGATAAATCTTCCTGCAGCACCGAGTTCAGCCGCCCGAGCGTCTGCTGCACACCGCGGAAGAGCGGCCCGATCGCGCGGACGAAGCGGAGAAGTAATATGAAGATGACCGGGACTATCGCGAGTGCGACGAGGGCGAGGCGCCAGTTCAGCGAGATCAGGAGTACCGTAGTGCCGACAAGCATTATGGCGGCGGCGGCGAGTTGGACGACGCCGCCCCCGGCGAAGGTCCGGATCTGCTCTACGTCACTGGTCAGGCGCGTGACGAGCTGTCCGGTCTCCACCCGGTCGTAGTAGGAGAAGCCGAGGCGCTCTATCTTGGCGAAGAGGTCGTTGCGCAGGTCATACGCTACTCCCTGCGACGCCTTCTCGGCCAGGTATCCCTGCAAGAACTGGAACAGCCCGCGCAACAGCGCCGCTGCTACCAGTCCCCCGACCGCGAGCAGGATGACGTCCACGTTCCGCAGTGTAATGCCTTCATCTATGGCGTAGGCGATCAAGGCCGGCGCGGCCAGGGTTGCCGCCGATGACAAAATTAGCGCTACAAACGCCCCTAACGCTTCGCCTTTGTACGAGCGCAGGTAGCCCAAAGCCCGACGGACGGCCCCCAAACCTCCGGTGAAGTCCTCCTGGCTGCCCGAAGACCCGGTAAGGGAGGCGCCGCTGTCTCGCCGCCGCGCCAGGCCCGCTATGCGCCCATCTGGGTCGTGTGTTGGGGCTTCACGAAGATGACGACTCGCTCGTCGCCGGGCTGGTGGTAGGGATACTTATCCATGCCGAGGTACTTCTTCGCCATCGCGTTTATGAAGTCGAGGTTCGGGTCTTCCTCGATGCGGGCCACCTCGCCCAGAATTTCGATGTAGCGGTAGGCGTTCTCGGGGTTGACGATGGAGAAGGCTATGCGCGGGTCGCGCCCGAGGTTGCGGTACTTCTGGCGCCCCTTGGTCTGGCTGAACTTGACGTGCTCGCCGTCCCAGCCGAACCACACGGGGTTGTTCTGCGGCTCCCCGTGTGGACCTATGGTAGCGACGTGTACGAGGGCGGTGCTTTCGAGGATGTCCTCGTAGCCCTCGGGGATGATCGGGTTGCAGCTCTGCGTGTCCATAATTCTCCTCTCGCTAGTAGCTCTCGCTAGTCGGTGCTCTCGTATGGTAGCCCGGCTTGGATCCAGCCGCGCTTGCCTTCCTCATAGTCCCGGACGTTGGTGTATCCCCTGGCCGCCAGCTCACAGGCGGCCTCCTCCGAGGCGGGTCACATGGTGTTCATGCAGTACACGACGATCTCCGCGCTCTTGTCCGGCAACACCTCCCCGGCCCGGTCTATGTACTCCAGGGGCAGGTTGATCGCTCCTGGCAAGTGGGATTCCGCGTAGACCTCCGTCCCTAAAGTATCCACGAGCCTAAATGCGTCCCCGCGATCCATCTTCACTTTAAGCTCTTCGCACGTTATCGTCTCCATCACAATCTCCTTTCCGTGTTCCGTATGCATGAATCTCTATACGAGTCTACCGGAAACCCTGACCGGAGGATTCGCCTGGGTTGCCTTCCATCGCCGCCAACAGCGTCTCCAGGTCCTCCGAGCCGTCGTGACTGACACCGTTATAAAGAACGTCGGCGTTTCCTGGACCTCGCTCGCCAGTGCGCTTTCCATGCCTTCGCGCACCCGTCCGGCGTACGCGTGTTCGGCTGTCTCTCTCTCGAAACGGGGCAGGTCGAGCCCGGCCTCTTGCGCGTAACGGCGCAGGTCCTCTCCTTCCAGCTTACGGTTTGCCTCGAAGAGCTTGTCGTGCACCTTTCAGAACTTGCCCTGGGTGGCGGCGGCCTGGGCGTTGGCGTGCATCTCCGTCAGCGGGAAGGCCCGGTAGACGAAGCGCATCCTGTCACCGAGACGCTCGCGGAGAGCGTTGACCACCGAATACGCCTTTACCGCGTGTGGGCATTCGTAGTCGCCGTACTTCACCAGGGTGGTAAGAGCATCGGCCGGTCCCCTGATGTGGTCGTGCTCGCCGACCGGCGGGACGAGCTGGACTTCTTCGTGCTGCTGCGTCATGCTGTCTCCTTTGCGGGTCATCTTGTCGTCGTCTGGCTGCCAGGGTTGGTGGGACTAATGGCCTCTCCTCTTTCTCACCCTGGGCGTTCTCTCCGCGGGCGTTACGCGGCTTCGCCATCGTCCGTATGCTGCGTATATAAGTAGGGTTGCCAGGGCGCCGAGGATCAACCACCATATGAGGCTGTTTATAGACGCGCCGATGGCTTCCCAGCTCTCGGCGAAGAGGTAGCCGAGGCCGACGAAGAGCGTTATCTTGAGGGCGTCGCCGATCAGGCAGAGCAGTAGGAACTCTTGGAAGGCGTAGCGTTTGCCTCCGGCTATGAGGTTCGTGGGCGTGGCCAGAGGGGTGAGCAGGAAGCGGGTAAGCAGGATCGCCGCGGGACCCCAGCGTTGCAGGGCGTTCTCGGCCCGGCTCCAGTAAGGGGTGCCTTCCAGGCGCTCGCGGAACAGCTGTCCACCGTAGCGCCCCATGAGATAGCTCGCGCAGTCGCCTACCACCGCGACCAGCACGAGCGGGGAGATCAAAGTAGCGTCGAACAGACCCTCGCGTACGAGAGCCCCGGCCGCCAACAGCAGCATCGTCACCGGCAAGGGAACACCGAGACAACCCGCGAAGAGTACCAGCGCCAGGGCCACCGGCCCATACGCCAGAAACGCCCCGGGCGCCGCGTCTAGCATCCGGCCGTCACGCTCCGGCGCCAGTAGGCGAAGGTTTCCACTGGCCCGGACTGATAACCCGGGTGGGACTGTCGATTGCTACCTCTCCAGTTGGCGATGCTACCTTGTTGCACGCTTCTCACGCTTCGTTCTATCGCGGGAGATGTAGGTGCACTCTTCACCGGGCAGCTGTCGTACCTTTCCGCGTCCGTTCTTTCTCGACAGCCTCGCGCACGGCGGGGGCGACCTCGCTCGCGAAGACCTCGATCTGGCGGATGTGGTCGTCAGAGGGCCAGTAGATAAAGGTGTCCATCCCGAACTCCAGGACGAACCGGGTGAGCTGCTCGACCCACTTCGAGACGGAGCCTTCTAGAAGATCGTCGCCATCCGCGCCAATGTTGCCCGACAGATTGTAGACGCGCTTTATCTCCTCCGGCTGTCGTCCCGCTTCGGCGGCGCCGGCGTCTATGCGCCCGTGCAGCTCGGGTAGCCGTTCCGGAAGCGCCCAGAACAGGGAGGGCACCCAGCCGTCCGCGAACCGGCCTACGAGCTTCAACATCCGGGGACCGCCCGCGCCGATCCAGATGCCGATAGGATGGGCCGGGTGAGGACCGGGACGCATGCCCTTCAGTGAGTACAGCTCGCCGTCGAAGCGGAGCGACTTTTTCTCGCTCCACACGAGCCGCATGACCTTTATGGCCTCCTCGATGGAGCGTACCGCTTCTCCGGGGCTCCTGCGCGGGCCGTCCATCGCCTCTATCGCGTCCCAGAACGCGCCCGCGCCGAGGCCCATCTCGATACGTCCTCCGCTCAGGACGTCGAGGCTGGCGGCTGCCGTGGCGAGCATGGCTGGGGGACGCAAGGGCAGGTTGGCGACGTCGGGGAAGAAGCGGACACGTTCGGTAACCGGGACGAGGGTGGAGATCAAAGTCCACGTATCCAGGAAGCGGCGCTGGTAAGGATGGTCCTGGATGCCGACGAGGTTCAGCCCCGCCCGATCGGCCGCCTTTGCTATCCGGGCCGCCCAGTCCGGCGGGTCCGCGAGCGGCTCGACGCTCGCCCCGAACTCCAACTCCCTGCCGTAGTCGTTCATGGCTTCGCTCCTCTACTTACGCCTCGTGGCTGACGGACCTGCTGTTGGGGCAGTAGGGATCAGTGCCCAAGCCCCAACCCACGATGCGAGCCGGATGCAGACGGATCAGCTCGGCGTCGAAGTCCGGGTTGACCTCGTCTCCACCTTCCCCGAAGACTTCCGCCCGTCCGCGCACCTCGACCCCGCGCGGCTGCCACGGCGGCAACACGTCGTCGACCACGAACGCCGCTCGCCCGGTCTTTGTCGCATCGCGGAACTTCTTGCTCTTGCCGAGGTTGTGGCCGCCGATATCGATGGTGTCTAACTCCTCGTTGTATCGGAAGCCCACCGGCACTACGTGCGGCTCGCCCGCCTCGTTCACTGTCGCCAGACGGCCGAGTTGCTGGCCACTCATGTACTCGATCTCCGCCTGCGTAAACGCGTTCATGCTTCGTCCTCCGTATCTCTCTGGCTCGCGGCGCGGCTCCTGGCGACGCTTTCTGCGGCGGTCTTCGCGCGGTCGTAGTTGCGGCCGAGGATCTCGATGACCACCGAGACGTCCTCGGGGCCCTGTATCGGGTAGCTGATGTAGCCCTTTACACCAGCCCTGTGCGCACGGGCACGACCCTTTGCGAGCAGGTCTTCACGCATCTCCGGCGTTACGGGGAGGTCCGCTATCCGGTCGCGGTGCAGGTGCCCGATCTCCCGCTTCCCATACCGGAACGCGACGGCGCCGAACCTACCCGGAGCCGTGGCTACGCCGGGCCAGAGGCTCACCTCTTGCTCGATGGTCAACGCGTTGCTGTCCACAATTCTTTCTCCTTCTTGTTCCGTTCCGTGAGTGAGCTCCCTGTGGGACACGCCGGTTATCTTCACCTCAGCCTTCGGTCTCTCCGGCCGGGACGGTGTCGAGGCGCCCGGGCTTGGCCGGTGGTTGTTTGGAGTTTCCTCGCAGCTTGAGCGAGGCGAGGAATGCGAGCAAGAGGGCCAGGCCGACTACCAGGAAGGCGTCAGAGAAGGACGCGGCGCCGAGTAGATACAAGGGGTTGAGCGCATCCGTTCCGGCTTCTGTCCTCGCCGCGAGGAATGCGCCGATGACGGCGGGCCCGGTCCCGCCACCGAGGAAGAAGAGGCCCTGGTAGATCCCGAGCCCCACCCCGACCTCCTCACTTGGTAGCGCCGAAGCCGCCGCGTTGGTGGTGGGCGAGTTGGCGAAGGCGAATCCAGCGCCGATACCGAGCATGCCGGCGGAGACGACGAGGGGCGAGGCTCCGGCCGCGAAGGTCGAGAGGAAGAGGGCGGAGGCTAGCATGAACAGGAGGCCCGCGAGGATGGGCGGCCTTGCTCCCACGCGGTCGGAGAGCCGTCCGGCGAACGGGGAGAGGATCGCCAGAGCTACGGCCCCCGGCGCCAATACCAGCCCGGCGGTTCCAGCGGAGAGGCCGTTGACCGAGGAGATCAAGAGCGGTATGAACACGAGGCACGAGACGTTGGCAAGCATGGAGAAGAACCCCACGGCCACGGCGGCCACGAAGCCCGTATTCTTCATAAGGTCTGGCGAGACGAACGGGTGGGCGGCGGTGGTGATGCGCCAGAAGAAGCCTGCTGATGCCAGCGCCGACACTATGAAGCTACCCCAGGACGAGGGTGAGCTGAAACCGGCGACCTGTCCCTGTGTGATCCCGAACAAGAAAAATCCCGCGGCGAGCGCGAGCAAGATGCCTCCGGGCAGGTCGAAGCTGCGGTCTTCGGAGGGCTCGGTGTGTGGCAGCTCGAAGAAGGCGATGGGTATGAGGATCAAGGTCAGCAGCAGCGTCCCGTAGAAGAGCGCCTGCCAGCCGGCGATGGATTCCACAGCCCCGCCGAGGACCGGCCCGATCGCCGCGCCGATGCCGACGCTAGAGAAGATTAAACCGAGCGCCGTCCCCCTATCCCCGGGCGGCAACACTTTTGCCACCGAAGCACTCGCCAGAGCCGGTATCGCCGCACCTCCGGCGGCCTGAACGATGCGCCCGATAACGAGGAACAACAGGTTCGGGGCCAACGCGCAGAAAAGGGAACCGGCGGCGAAGACTAGCAGACCCAGGACGAACGTGAGCTTCAGACTGAAGAGGTCCGAGACGCGCCCGTAGAGCGGGATGCCGACGGCGTAGATAAGGAGGTAGCCGGTTATAACCCACCCGACCTGTCCCGCCGAGGCTCCGAATTCCTCCTGGATGCTCGGTACGACGACGTTGACCATCGAGCTATTCAAGACAGAGATGAAGACGGCGGAGATCAAGACCGCCAACAACAGCCGGGTTGCCCCCCCGGACCCCGCCTCGTCCGTACCTCTTGCGTCCAGGGAG
>Ga0136617_10006319_pt1 | contig 10590 bp, 6 predicted proteins | sample AntDrymUQ3222106_2_FD_129672 | JGI IMG/M metagenome (GOLD analysis project Ga0136617, IMG submission 129672) | Polar desert sand microbial communities from Dry Valleys, Antarctica - metaG UQ322 (21.06) | ecosystem: Environmental > Terrestrial > Soil > Desert | place: Antarctica: Dry Valley...
CGCCGAGGAAATCTTGGATCGCGGAGCGCTCAGGCTCGACGTTAAGCGTTTGGCCGCCTGGTGGCACGGTACGCCGGTCGAGCTGACGTTGACCGAATTCTGGATGGTGCACGCGCTGGCGCGCTTCCCAGGTCACGTGAAGGATCGCGACGCCTTGATGCGCGACGCGCGCATCGTCGTCGACGACAGCACGATTACCTCGCACATCAAGCGCATTCGACACAAGTTCCAGGCGCACGATCCAACATTCGACTCCATTGCCACGGTCTATGGCATGGGCTACCGCTGGAATGCCGAATGAAGGGGTCGGTGCAAGGGCCGCGCGTCGCATTGTCGATCCGCGCGCAGCTGCTGCTCGTACTCACCGTCTTCCTTGCGCTGCCGTGGCTCGGTTTCGAGTACGTCCGCGAATTGGAACGGGTGTTGCGCGATGCGCAGGAGCGCACGCTCGCCGGCACCGCGCAAGCAGTGGCAACCGCGTTGCACGACCGGCCGGCGCTCTTTGCGACACCGCCTGATCCGATTGCCTCGTTCGCGCGCGATCGCGCAGCGGAAGGCGAAGACGGAATCGATGCGCGCTTGCCGCCATCGGCTTCTCCGGAAATCGAACAAATCGTCTCCGGCCTATCGAGGACCACGGCGCGAATCTGGGTTGTCGATCGCAACTTGAGCATACTCGCGCGCGCGGGTTCACTCAAAGCGAAGACCGCGCTAAATGAAGAGAAGGCGACAGCGTGGTTGCGCTGGTGGGGCTCGGTCTGGCGCAATACCGTGCATCGGCTGTATGCATTGATGCTCGAACAGCCGACCGACGAATTCACCGACAGCGCGGTGGCAGGCGGTGCGCCGCGCGGACGCGATGTCGAAGGTGCACTGGCCGGCATTCTGACCACCGACCGTCGCGCAACACTGGATGGCCGCACCACGCTTGTCAGCGCAGCGCATCCGATCTGGATCGGCGACCAGGTGCGCGGTGCGGTGATCGTCGAGGAAACCGGCAATGCCGTGCTCGCCGAACGCAACCGGGCATTCGAGCGGCTGTTCAACATTGTGCTGGCCGTGCTTCTGGTCGGCTCGCTCGCATTGACGACGTACGCATCGTGGTTATCGTCGCGCATTCGCCGCTTGCGCGATGACGCGGAGCGGGCGATCGACGACAAAGGGCGTGTGCGGCACGCCCTGGCAAGCTCCGATGCGGGCGACGAGATCGGCGATCTTTCGCGGAGCTTTGGCAACGTTCTTGCGCGCCTGTCGGCGTACGCGAGCTATCAGGAGCAAATGGCGAGTCGTCTGTCGCACGAATTGCGCACGCCCGTCGCTGTGGTGCGTTCTTCGCTGGACAACCTGAAGCTCACACCGCTGCCAGACGAGGCGCGCGTGTACATGGCGCGTGCGCACGATGGTCTCGTGCGCCTGACGCAAATCCTTACTCGGATGACCGAAGCCTCGCGTCTCGAGCAGAGCCTCTCCGAAGTCGAGCGCGAGCGGGTTGCTCTAGCTTCCCTGGTGGCGAGTTGCGTCGAAGGCTACCGACTCGCCTACCCGGCTGCGCAGATCGAGTTCCATCCGCCAGCCGAGACGCTGGTCATTGACGGCGCGTCCGATCTCATTGCCCAGATGCTCGACAAGCTGACCGCCAACGCCGTGGAATTCGCGGCCGGGGGAGCAGTTGAGTTTCGCCTGGAACGAAGCGGCGCGAACGCGCGGCTTCAGGTCATCAACGCGGGCCCGCCGTTACCCGATACGTCGCCGGAGAGACTCTTCGACTCGATGGTGTCGGTGCGCCGTGCGTCGGGTCAGACCGATGAGCCCCATCTGGGCCTGGGGCTTTATATCGTCAGAATCATCGCGCAGTTCCATGGAGGCCACGCGGTGGCTGCGAATCGCAGCGACGGCGGTGGTGTCGTCATCACTGTTACGCTCCCGCTCGCGTGATGTGCGTCGTGAAGAACTTGGGACAAGCTCAAACAACGACTTGATGATGAATTTTCGTTACGTATATTCGGCCTTTGCCGCCGCCTATCTGCTGTCATACCTGTTCCGCACGGCCAACGCCGTCATTTCGCCGGAGCTCTCGCGCGAACTGGCGCTGAATCCCTCTGCACTGGGTTTGCTGACGAGTGTCTATTTTCTGGCCTTCGCCGCGATGCAACTGCCGGTGGGCATGCTGCTCGATCGCTACGGTCCTCGCCGCGTGGAACCGGTGCTGCTCGTATTCGCCTCGCTGGGGTCGTTTCTGTTTGCCGCTGCAGAGACGATCCTGGGTCTCACCCTTGCACGTGCATTGATCGGGCTTGGTGTCTGCGCTTGCCTGATGGCGCCGCTCAAAGCCATCGCCACCTGGTATCCGGCGGAGAAGCAGGCGTCGTTGTCCGGATGGATCATGGTCGCCGGCGCAACCGGCATCCTGGCCGCAACGGCGCCGCTCGAATTCGCGTTGCGGTATACGAGCTGGAGGATCGTCTTCGTCGCGCTCGGATTCTGCACGTTGGCCGCCGCGGTCGCGATCTGGTGGCGGGTGCCTGATATCCCGAAGCCGCAAGGTAGCGTTGGGCTCGCTGCACAATGGTCGGGAGTGCGCAGCGTCTTCCGGCATCCGCGCTTCTGGTGGATCGCCCCGCTGGCTGCCGTGGGAATGGGGTCGTTCATGGCAGTACAAGGATTGTGGGCGGTACCCTGGTTACTTGAAGTCGAAGGCGACACGCGCCCCGGCGCTGCGCAGCATTTGCTCGCCATGAGCATCGTGATCATCGCGCTCTACGTCGCATTGGGATTCATGGGAACGCGCCTCGCGCGTCGCGGCGTGCATGCGCGACATCTCTTCGCCTGCGGCTTTACGGTCAACACGCTGGCGCTCTCCGCTATCATTCTGCGGGTGCCGGGCAGCTATGTCTGGTGGTCGCTGTACGGGCTGGGCGCATCGGTCAACGTTCTCGCGTTTGCCGTGTTGACCGAGGGCTTCGGCCGCGAGCTCGCCGGACGGACGAATACGGCGCTCAACCTTCTGATGTTTGCTTCCAGCTTCCTGGCGCAATGGGGCATCGGCGTGATCGTCGATGCGACGCGCGTCGCGTTCGCGCTCGATGCGGCCGGTGGCTTGCGCGCAGCCTTCGCGTTGATCCTCGTCTTGCTGATCGCGAGTAACGCCTGGTTCGTATGGGGTTGGCGCCAGCATGCCGCCACGCACGAAAGTTGAGCTAGCCGCCGGGACCGAGGCTGTGGTTGCGAGGGAGCTCATCGACGGGGCGCGGCTCGCCGAAGGAGCCGATTTTGCCGGAGCGGCGGCGCGTTATAAAGCCGCGCTCGCAGCAATACCCGCCGATGATCCCCGGCGCGCGGCCGTTCTCCATAATCTCGGCACGATCGACGCGAAGCGCGGCGACTCCGACGCGGCGCTCGCCGGGTTTCGCGCGGCGTTTGTCGCGCGTCCCGGGTGGGTCGAGCCGTTGCTTGCCCAGGGCCACCTGTTATCCGCCCAACGCCGGTTCGCCGATGCTGCCGTCGCGTTCGAGGCTGCAGCGGGCTGCGCCCCCGATCGTCTCGATGCGCGCTTCAATGCGGGCCGTACGTGGATTCGTGTGCGGCGCTGGAGGATTGCGTTGTCGCACCTGCGCGCGGCACGCGAGCTTGCGCCGACCAACGAGGCGGTATGGAACGAGTTGCGCGGCGTGTTGCAGATGCTGCGACGCGAGGAAGAGGCGCACGAGGATTTCCTGCGATTCGAGGTCGTCGCTCCGATGTCGGCGAGCCTCGCTGTCGCCGGCTACTATGCAAGCCGCCGGATGGGCGATAAAGAGCGCCAGGTGCGCTATCGCGATCTGGCGCTCGCCGCCGATTACCGGCCCGGTGAAGCGCAGCTCGTGTCAGTGCTGCTGGCGCAGATACAGTACGACGACGTTGCGCCGGAGCGCATCCTGGCGCTCTATCACACGTACGATCGGCTCGTGCATGGCGGACGCGAACAGCCGCACTCGCTCGCCGGGCCGCGGCGCTCTGCCGATCCGCGGATTCGCATTGGTTATCTGTCGGCGGATTTCCGCACGCATGTGATGGGCGAATTGCTGCTGCCTGCGCTCGCGGCGCACAACCGCGCAGGCTTCGACGTCCGCGCCTATTCGCTCGCGCCTGCCGAAAACGAAGATGCCGCGACCGTGCAGTGGCGGGCGGCAGTCAACGAATTCGTCAACGTGTCGTCGCTGGACGATCGCGCGGCGGCGGAGCTCATCGCGGCAGGCGATCTCGATCTGCTCGTGGATCTCATGGGGCACTCGGCGTTCTCGCGCCCCGAGATTTTGTCGTGGAGACCTGCGCGCGTCATCGCCACGCACCTGGGCTATCACGGCGCGGTCGGGATCAAAGAAGTTGACTTCAAGCTGACCGATAAGCATGCCGACACCGAAGAGTCGGCGCGTTGGCAAATGGAGGCGCTACTGCCGCTCTCCATATGTGTGCTCCCACTGCGCCGTTTCGCGCCACCGGCGGTCGCCAACACGTCGGGGCAGATGACCCGGGCGGCGCTCGATCTGCCGGAGGATGCCGTGGTGTACGCGGCGTTCGTCGGCGCGGGCAAGCTCTCGCTGCGCTGCATCGAGCTGTGGCGACGAATTCTCGACGCAGTGCCGCGCGCGTACCTTGCTTTTTCGCCGTTGCGAGATGCTGAGCAAAGCGCAATCCTCCGGCGCGTGGCGGGACTCGGCATCCCGGAGGCACGGCTGCGTTTTGTGCCGTATCGCCGGGACGATGAGGCCGTCAATCGCGCGCGTTACGCGCTGGTCGACGTCGCCCTCGATACGCTGCCCTACACGGGTGGCGACACGAGTAGCGCTGCGTTGGGGGCAGGCGTGCCGGTCGTCACGATGGTCGGGCAGCGTCATGCCGAGCGGATGACCTATAGCATTTTGAAACATTTGGGGTTGGAAGAGACGATTGCGGCGACCGATGATGCCTATGTCGCGCTTGCCATCCGCCTCGCCGACGATCAGGCGTTTCGGACGCGCCAGCGGGCAGCGATCGAGCGCGCGTATGCCGATTCCCGGTTAACCGATCCCGTTCATTACGCCCGGGCATTGGAACAAGCATACGTCCGCGCGCTTGCCGCAAAAGGACTTCTACCTTCACGCTAACCTGCCATGCATCTCCACGTTCTGGGAATTTGCGGCACGTTCATGGGCGGTCTCGCCGCGATCGCGAAGTCCGCTGGCCACCAGGTGACTGGCTGCGACGCCAACGTCTATCCGCCGATGGCAACGCAATTGAGCGCGCTTGGCATCGGCCTCACCGAGGGGTGGGATCCCGTGCAACTGTCGGGCGTTGCCGCCGGCGCGGAAGCGTTCGTCATCGGCAACGTCGTCTCGCGCGGCAATCCGCTATTGGAGGCGTTGCTGAACAGTGGCCGCGCATACATCTCCGGACCGCAATGGCTCTTTGAGAACGTGTTGCGTGGCCGCTGGGTGCTGGCGGTCGCCGGCACGCACGGCAAGACGACGACCGCCGCGATGCTCGCGTGGATACTCGATTGCGCTGGACTAGCGCCGGGGTTTCTGATCGGCGGAGTGCCCGTCGATTTCGCGATCTCGGCGCGGCTCGCGCGCGACGGAATCCGTAGCGATTTTTTCGTGATCGAGGCGGACGAATACGACACCGCATTCTTCGACAAGCGCTCGAAATTCGTTCATTACCGCCCGCGCACGGCGATCCTCAACAATCTTGAATACGATCATGCCGACATCTTCCCCGACCTTCCGGCGATCGAAACGCAGTTTCATCACCTGGTTCGCATGATTCAGGGCAACGGACGCATCATCGCCAATGGCGGCGAAGCGAGCATCGCTCGCGTGCTCGCGCGCGGATGCTGGAGCGAAGTCGAACGCTTCGGGTTGGCCGAAGTCTCGGGCACCGGGTCCGACTGGACGATCGGCGTCGACGGCGCCATTCTGCTGGACGGCGCGCCGCAGGGAACGCTCTCCTTCGGACAACTGGGCCGGCACAACCAGTTAAATGCGCTCGCCGCACTGGCGGCGGCGCGGCATGTCGGCGTGCCGGTAACCAAGGGGATCAAGGCGCTGGCCAAGTTCAACGGCGTCAAGCGCCGCCTCGAGGTGTCCGGAATCGCCAATGGCATCACCGTCTATGATGACTTCGCGCATCACCCAACCGAAATCTCCGCCACGCTGGAAGGTTTGCGGCGCAAGGTCGATGGCGCGCGCATTCTCGCGGTGGTCGAGCCGCGTTCCAATACGATGAAGATGGGTGCGGTCAAGGACGCGTTGCCCGGGAGCTTTGCAGCCGCCGACCGCGTCTTCTGCTACGCGGCGAAGCTGGGCTGGGACGTCGCGGGCAATCTTGCGCCGCTGGGCGGCAAAGCACTGGTCTTTGATGATCTCGCTCTGCTGGTGAACGCTGTCGTCGCCGAAGCGAAGCCCGGCGATCATGTGCTGATCATGAGCAACGGCGGATTTGACGGCGTACACGAAAAGCTGCTGCACGAGCTGAGCAACCGCGCGTGACGCCGGCAACACTCGTTTATCTGCACGGCTTCAATTCGTCGCCGCAGACGGTCAAGGGTCGCAAGCTGATGGCAGCGGCGGCGAGTCGGCGCGATCCACCGCATTGCTATGTTCCGGCGTTGCACCATCGACCGGCGAGGGCGATGCACGATGTCTGCGCATGGGTCGATGCGCGGCCCGACAGGCTTGGGTCCCTGACGTTCGTTGGCAGCTCGCTCGGCGGGTATTACGCGACGTGGCTCGCCGAGAAGTACGGTGCGCGTGCCATTGTCATCAATCCGGCCGTGCGTCCGTTTGCCGATCTGCAAGCGCATTTGGGCCCGCAGCAGAATCTGTACACCGGCGAACGCTACGAACTCACGCAGGAGCATTTCACGGAGTTGAAAGCGCTTATGGTTGAGCGCCTGACCCGGCACAAGCGTTATTTTCTGCTGGTGCGCGCCGGCGATGAAGTGCTTGATTGGCGCGAGGCGGTCGCCCGCTATGCGGGTGCGTGGCAGTTCGTCGGCGGGGGCGGCACGCACGGGTGGGAAGACATCGACAACGAGATACCGGCGATGCTGCGGTTCGCCGGCGTTGTCGCGAGAGCTGGATCGTAGCGGTAGCCGCCGGACCAAGGAGTAACCGGAATTGGGGAGTCGCCGGGTCATCACGCAGCCGCCAAGCGGTAGCACGTAGTTCGCCTTTTTATGCGCGCCTCGGGTATTGTTGCAGTTCGAGATCCGCCGACACCTCACGTGCCTGCCCGCATTCGCGCCAGCCACGATCTTTTAACGCCTGCGTCGTTGATCTTCCAAGGTGTAACGTCGCGCCTGCTCCCGTGGCGGTGTCGGACTTCTGGCAAGGAGAACGGCATGAAAGCCAAGACGAACGTCAGCGAAGCGCCAGCCACGAGCATTCATCCCGCCGCGGCGGCGGGCGCTTCGGCGCCGGCAATCGGTGCTGAGCGTACTTACGGCGCACGCAATTACGATTCGCTGCCGGTGGTGCTGGCGCACGGCGAAGGCGCGTGGATCACCGACGTCGACGGCAAACGCTATCTCGATTTGATGAGCGCGTATTCCGCGGTGAGTTTCGGCCATGCGCACCCGCGGATCCTAGCGGCGCTCGTGCAGCAGGCGCAACGGCTGGCAGTGACGTCGCGTGCGTTCTACAACGAGCGTCTGCCCGAGTTGTTTCAACGGCTCACGACACTCACCGGACTTGACCGGGCGCTGCCCAGCAGCGGCGGCGCCGAGGCCGTCGAAACCGCCCTTAAAGCCATGCGTAAATGGGGACATACGATCAAGGGAATTGCACCAGGCCACGCCGAAATCATCGTGTGCGACGGGAATTTTCATGGACGGTCGATCACCATCGTCGGCTTCTCGTCGGAGCCGCAGTATCGCCATGGCTTCGGGCCGTTCGCGCCGGGGTTTCGCTCGATTCCGTTCGGCGACGCGCAAGCTCTTGCCGCGGCGATTACGCCCGATACCGCGGCGTTCCTGGTGGAGCCGATCCAGGGCGAGGGCGGAATCATCGTGCCGCCGCGCGGCTATCTCGCCGAATGCGCACGTATCTGTGGCGAGCGGCGCGTGCTGCTGATTTGCGATGAGATTCAAACCGGATTGGGCCGCACCGGTAAGTTCCTCGCGTGTGAACACGACGGCGTGCGCCCAGATGGAGTGATCCTGGGCAAAGCCTTGGGTGGCGGCTTGCTGCCCGTGTCGGCGTTTGTCGCAACCGACAATGTGATGCAAGTGTTTCATCCGGGAGATCACGGCAGCACGTTTGGCGGCAATCCGCTAGCGGCTGCCGTCGCGATCGCAGCCCTCGACGTACTATTCGACGAGAAGCTGATCGAACGGTCGGCCAGCGAGGGCGCGTGGTTGGCGGCCGAGCTTGGCAAACTCGACAGTCCCCTTGTCAAGGAAGTGCGCGGGCGCGGTCTTTTCATCGGCATCGAAGTGGATGCGCAGCGGGTGTCGGCGCGGCAGGTGGTCGACCGCCTCCTCGCCCACGGAGTTCTGTCAAAGGATACGCACGGAACCGTCGTGCGCATCGCGCCGCCGTTGTCCATCCGGCGTGAGGATCTGGCGTGGGCCGTCGGCGAAATCCGCGCCACGCTGAAGGAACTCGAGCAGGACGTGCAACGCGCCGCTTAAAGCCTCGGTTTCGCGAATGCGCTAGCATCGTGGTGTGGCAACTGTCGGCTTCGAGGATTTGAAAACCACCATCGGAAACGTGCTGGAAGTCGTGCGTGAGGTAGGCGAACGCGCGCGTAAACGCGCGTTTTCTTCGAAAGAAGGTATTGAGGAGCCCCTGCTGCGCCGGGAGGTATTCAGCAGCGATCAGATGGAAGAGCATGGCAAGAACTTGGCCAGCTCGCACGCGGTCAGCCTGGAACCGACAAAGGATCGGCTTCTCGGGCGGCTCTCCAGCAATGAAGCAGTGCTGCTCGAAACTTGCAGCTTGCTCACCGACGCGGTCAACGCAGGGCAACCGGTTACACCGGCTGGCGAATGGCTGCTCGACAACTTCTACTTGATCGAGCAGAAAATTCGTGAGGCAAGGCGCCACTTGCCGAAGGGTTACAGCCGCGCGTTGCCGCGGTTGAAGAACGGTCCGTCGGCCGGCCTGCCGCGCGTGTACGACATTGCGCTCGAGGCAATCGCGCACGGAGACGGACGTGTGGACGCCGAGAGCTTCAGCCGGTTCGCCGCCGCTTACCAGACAGTCACGACGTTGACGTTGGGTGAGCTGTGGGCGATCCCGATCATGTTGCGGCTGGCGCTTCTAGAAAATCTGCGTCGCATCGCTTCGCGCACCGCGGCCGGCCGCCGTCATCGCAGTCGCGCCAATTTCTGGGCTGATCAGATGCGCGAGATCGCCGAGCGGGATCCAAAAAACCTGATCCTGGTCATCGCGGACATGGCGCGTTCGAACCCGCCGATGGTGAGCTCGTACGTCGCCGAGCTGGCGCGCCGCTTGCAGAATCAAAGTCCGACGCTCGCGTTGCCGCTCTCCTGGATGGAGCAGCAGCTTTCCGAGGTCGGCCTGACGATTGAGCAACTCGTGGAGGTCGAAACACAGCAGCAGGCAAGCGACCAGGTCACGGTCAGCAACAGCATCGGCAGCCTGCGTTTGCTCGAAGCGATCGACTGGCGCGAGTTCGTCGAGTCGCTCTCAAAGGTCGAGCACGTGTTGCGGCAGGATCCGGCAGGGGCTTACGCGAAGATGAATTTTGCGACTCGCGACCGTTACCGCCACGTCGTGGAAAGGATTGCGCGGAAGAGCGGTTGGACCGAAGACGACGTCGCCGGCAAAGCCATTGCGATGGCGCGCGAGCAAGTTCACGGCGACGGCGAGCGCGCGCGCGCGGCGCATGTCGGGTTTTATCTGGTCGACGACGGGTCGCCCGAACTTGAGCGCGCTGCCGGCGTCCGGCGTGTGTTTTACGACGTCCTCGGCGAAGAACCTAGACAAGCGCTGTCACTCTACGTTGGCGCAATCACCGCGCTGACGGCGATTTTCACCGCAACCCTGCTCGCGCAAGCGGAAGTAAGTGGAGTGCGGGATTGGTTGCTTGCGCTCGCCGGCATCGCCGCGGTCCTCGCCGCCAGCATGATTTCGGTATCGATCGTCAATTGGCTGACGACACTGCTGGTGCGCCCGTACTTGTTGCCGCGGATGGATTTCACGCGCGGCATTCCTCCTGGCTCGCGCACGTTGGTCGTCGTTCCGTCGCTGCTCACGAATCCCGCCAACCTCCAAAGCTTGCTCGAGGCGCTGGAAGTCCGGTTTCTGGCCAATCGTGACGATCGGCTGCATTTTGCCCTTCTCACCGATTTCGCGGACGCGCCAACTGAAACGATGCCGGAAGACGAGCCGCTGCTGCGGCTCGCTGAACAAGGAATCGAGGCGCTCAACGAAAAATACCCGGAGGCGCGGGGAGCGGCATTCTTCCTGTTTCATCGACCGCGTCGCTGGAACGCGCACGATCGCCTCTGGATGGGCTACGAACGCAAGCGCGGCAAGCTCGGGGAGCTCAATGCGCTGCTGCGCGACGGCTCGCCGCATCGCTTCGCCCTCGTCGCCGGCCGCA
>Ga0136617_10006320_pt1 | contig 10590 bp, 12 predicted proteins | sample AntDrymUQ3222106_2_FD_129672 | JGI IMG/M metagenome (GOLD analysis project Ga0136617, IMG submission 129672) | Polar desert sand microbial communities from Dry Valleys, Antarctica - metaG UQ322 (21.06) | ecosystem: Environmental > Terrestrial > Soil > Desert | place: Antarctica: Dry Valley...
CGCGCCAAGGCGGCTACGGTCCAGTGGCGATACGGTGAGGGCTGTGCGCATTGCCCAGACTCGCATGCCACAACGCCGATGGGAATCCCCAACACGACTCAAGCGTCAGATTTTATCCACTAGTTGCGGGAGCAAGGCGAACCCGGTCCTACGGCTTGGGCTAACCAATTTGGAAAAAATGCGGTGCGTTTGATTTGAAAATACGTGCGCGTCCCTACCCATTTTGTCACGCCAAGCATCATCATCAATTGGGCTATCGTCTTCCAACCTGTGGGTATGACTCCGCGGCGAACACTAAAGCCCATTTTTGCGAAGCTTCAGGTCAATGCCATTAGCACCCGCAACCAACTTATCTCCAATTCGAGCCTCGGCTGCTGCTCGAACCGCGAGGTCTTGCCTGCCGAGCAGCTTTGCCCGCGTTGCCAGGCCCAAGTAAGTGAGCGGCAATCGCTCGAGCTTCGCCGGGCGGAAGCTGAGCGCCCGGCTGACGTGATCAACGGCACAATTCCGACAACCCCGCTCCAGGAGCAATCTCGAAAGCAGCGAATGGGTCAGGATTGCAGTATCGAACTCGTCGTTTCGAGGATGTTCGGCGATCGCTGCGTTCAACACCCGCTCGGCTTGGTCGTTGCGGCCCAGCCGGCTGAGCACGGATGCCCGCATGTGCTGCGCGGCGGCGCCAGCTTCAGCTCTCAATTGCGGCGTCCACCGTAGAATCTTATAATTGGGATCAATCAGGAGTCGGGGCGAGTGGCACGACCCAGGCAGTCGAAATCTTGCGTGGGCGCTCGACACCTGGACTCTTTGCAGCCGGACCGTTGGGCCGCAACCACTCGCGGCCACTTCCAGGGTTGCCCGCTTTCGTGTGGCGTGTTGGATTATTGTTCCCTCAAGTGGCCTTTTACTATGGCCCGTCTCCAGCACATATTCGGGAGCGCCGGGCTGCGTGAACCAGTCGTCAAGTAAAGGCTGAAGGTCGCGCGGACTTTCTCGCTGCAGCGCTGCGATAAACTGGTCCCAGCTCACACCTGATGCACCACGATCGCGAACAACTGCCTTCAGCGCACTGCTGAAGCGAGCTGCGCCCATTTCTTGTGCAACCGCCGTCCACGCAAGACCGGCCTTGCTGTATGCTATCCAATATGACAGCCCATCGTCCTCAAGAGCCAACAACGGGCGATCCATTCCGGCCGCGACGATTTTGAGGTATCCTAGCGCACCGTAAAGGCTCTCATTGAAACCGGGCACTCCTTGGCGGCGGTAACGGGCGCCGGCTTCCGCGCCGAGGATTCGATCGACGGCGATCATCGACCCGTATTGTGCGAGGCCCTCGTCCAATAGGTAGTCACCCTTCTTACCATTGAGACCGACGAAGTTTCCCCACCACAGATGGGTAAATTCGTGGGCGAGCGCCGCGACATTGTATGGCTGATCGAGGAAGGCGCTTCGGACGATTACCGCACCCGATGCGGCAAACGCACCAAAACCCGCTTGATCGGCTATGGTCTCGGGCACTTCGAACACGGTGACATGCTCGTACGGAATAGGTCCGAACTCACCCTCGAGCGCAGCTGCCGTTCTACTAAGACCGTCGCGCCAGCCTTTATGTCCCGCCCGGGATTGGAGGGTTGTCAGGCTAAGCCGCGGCGAAAGTGACGCCGTCGCAGCCGGCCCCGGCGCGTATCCAAAAAAGAACTCGGACGGTATGTCGGTCGTAAACGTTTTCGTGAGCCTGTCGCCCTCACGAACGCCTTTGACCGGTGCGCCGACTGATGCCAGCTCTCCGGCGGGCGCAGTGATGCGCAGAATCCCAACACCGTCGTCAAAGCCTTCAATTTCTGGGTAAAAGCCGCCCGCGCCGAACGACATTTCGGGGCCAACATACAGAAACTGCTCGGCCTTGGCGGTTTTCAATCGATACCGAAACCGAACAATCGGTCGATCTTTTCCAGTCCAGCGGCCAGTCACCGTCCAAGCAGTCACCCCATCTTCGCCGACCGTTGAAGCGGCCTTGATTGGTCCAGCGTTTAAATCTGCATCTTGCCACTCGATGGGACCGGCCGACCCGCTGATAAGCAGTCGCGCCGTCCCATCCTTCAGGGCGGATGAGGGCAGTTCGACCGTTCCATCGACAACCAGAGTGTGATCCGAGGGTAGAATTTCAATCGCCATCTCGTAGCGCGGGAGTGAGGGCGCACCACGAATGTCGCGATCGCCATGGCCGCTGGTCACGAGGGAGAGGAGAGTTACCCAGATGGAACGATACAACATAGAAGCGCATCCTCTTTTCGGTCGTGGATCGCGGCAGCGGCGCGCTCTTAGTCTTCACCGGTGGAATCAGCCCGCTCTCCACCTCGGCGAACCGGGTTGCTATCGCAGGGTCGCCGGTTGAAGGGCGACTGCTTCCCCGGCGTGCGGCGTTCTGACATTCGCGCAACTAGTGAGGCCAAGAGTCAGCAAAATTAGGGAGGGCGCCCGCACACGATCACTCCATATCATCGACCCTTCTCTAAGGTGTTAGATGTCGAGAGTATTGGACGTTATTGCTGCGCGGTATCTGCCCGGGCTGGTGCCGACGATCCGTTGAAAGTGGCGGGTAAGGTGGCTTTGGTCGACGAAGCCCAGTTCCGCCGCAGTCTCCGCGACGTCCGAACCGCTTCGGAGTCGCCGCTTGGCTTCCGCGATTCTAAGATGGGTCTGGTAGGCTGCCGGGGGGAGTCCCACTTGGCTCTTAAAGCTTCGCAGCAGGTGGAACTGACTGAGCCCTGCGATCGCTGCCACCTCGCGTAGCGAAATGCTCTCCTGGAAATGCGCGTCGATATAGGATTGGGCTATGCTGATTTTTCGATGTTCTGGCTTCGATCGGATTGACGCAAAACAGAGTTGTTGGCTTTCGAGCAGCTGCGATAGAAACATCAGGAACGCGGTTTGCTGCTCCAGGGCTCCGGGACTGCTGCTGAGCAAGGCATGAGTCCGCACTAGCGTGCGATGCAGCGCAGCAAGACGCGGCGTTGGCACCCTGAAATGGGGCGGCCGAACCTTATGGGTATCAACAAGATCGCAAAGCCCTTGCGTCATTAACTCAGCCGGGATGTACATGACGACATACGCAAAGGCCCCCGCCATAGCGGTGCAATTAGAATGCCTCTCGCCCGGTTCGATAAGGATAAGGTCGCCCTTCCCAGCCACATGCGTCGCGCCGCGGATGGAAAGCGATTCCGCTCCCAGCGTCATCGCTCCAACAACATATTCCTCATGGACATGGGCCGGGAAAGCGCGGCGCTCATAGCGGGCACGGCATAGTTCCAGCCCGGGGACATGCACCGGGCGAGTAAAGCTGATTTGATCCCCTTGCGCAGCTTGCACCACGGCGCCTTCCTGAATCATGAGAGCTCAGTGGGCAAACCCGCCCTCCAGCTCAATAAGGTTGAACAGTAGAAGATCGAACTTTTGCTCCATAGCTACGGCCATTTTCAAATCATCGATAACGGACGGAGCTCCCCAGCTACTCCTCAATAAAATCCCGTGGGAAAGCTGTGTCCCTTTTCGGCCCAGGGAGCGTCGGCACCCGCACACTGGAAAGCCAGGTTAGCGCCTAATGAGCCGCGAAAGCGTCCAGAGGACCAAAAGACCCGCAGCGAAGATCAGAGAGTTGCCGACGAAGTAGATGGGTTCCCAATCATAATTTAGCGCGCCAGCCTCGCTTGCGTATCGAAAATGGAACGGCTTCGGCCAACCATATTCTGTTGTTAAGCCGGTGCCCGAGTGTCGGGTCTTCTCCCGCCATGCCGAAGCAAAGCTGATTACGGCGGAGGTGGCGAGTAGAAGGCCCCAGAACATTGGCCCGAACAGGTCGGTTCTGAGACGCTCAACGAACGCAGCGCAGACGGCGGAAAACAGCACCACGCCGAGAAAGATAGCGAGAGCCTGGTACATCGGCATGGTTCATGACCTCTCCGAACAAAAGTGTATCGCGCCATCGCCGAACACCGCACTGCTGTCGATGAAGGCGATACGCGTGCGGCCGCTTAGCTAAGCCCGGTCAGCCAATGCACTATATTGAGAGCGAACTGGGCGTTCTGATTGGTTCTGGAAAGCCCGAAGTGACTCTCCTCGTCCCGCTGGGCCGTCAGAAATGCGGCCTCGCCCAGAACGACAATTCGTCCTTTCCCGAACTGCATCGCCAATCCTTGATTGCGACCTTTGGCTGAGACCGCTTTGAACGAGGGAGGAGGCGGAACATTGTCGATCGCCCCGTCGGGCAGGGCCAGGAGCGTTGACGCGCCTCGCGCAGCGAGCGACTGGCCGGTGAATGTGATGATCCTGTCTATCCGCTCGTCCGCCGACCGGCCTTCAAGGATCGGATGATCCCCAAGCAGGCCATTTGACCGCGTGAAAATCAGTTGTCCGGGATCATTTCCTGCGGGGTCTCGATTGGGCGCAGTGGAGAAGCCCGCGCTCATATTCACTCCGAAGGCCTCGGCGAGACCGGCGCTGGCGCTTCCGTACGGGAAGTGATCGGCGACCAGCAGCAGCGACCCGCCGTTTCGTACCCAGTTGAGAAGGTCCGCGACCTCGGCGCTTGTGAACGCTGGATCCTCGCGCTTGCCCTCGACCGGAATCGGCAAGTTTAGCCCGTAGATGTGATACCGCGGCGCGCCGGCCGCGTTGGCTACCACCAGCACCCGACATCGCGCCAGCGAACCTTGTTCGAATCGCTTCCCGGACCGCTCTATTCGATAGCCGTCTGCTTTCAGCAGCTGGGCGAAGGGCTGATACGTCCCCGTGGCCGTGTGGGCGTTGTGATGCGCTTCATCGATGCAAAGGTTTGGACCGTTCGATGCGAACGCCGGCCGCGGAACCGACGGGATATAGTCGCGGTCCGCCTGCTGGCCGGGAACCCAGATGGCGATCGCGGCGATCGCCAATATGACGAGAAAGCTCACTGCCCCGAGCGCGATAGCGACCCGTCTCATGAGGCCGATCCAGCTCGAAGGGAGACGTTTGCCGAACGTTCGCTATGAAGGAGTGGAGTACAGATGCCGGTTGAGAGCCACCCAACCAGCGCGAGTGGTACAATCAGCGCTGGGAGGGCTTCGGGCGCCGAGAGAGCGACGCCGCCGAACGCTATCGCCACTGTCGCACGAAGGCTCCAGCCGCAGATGTCCATGACACGCTGGATGCGCTTGGAGCGCGCTCGTCGAACCTTATGCCAGAGTGCCGCAGCATCCGGAGCGGGAGCAAGGTCAAGCAGCAATTCAGCGTCGCGGCGAAGCGCGGCCGCGATGGGATCGTCATTCATGAGCGGTTTCCTCATTGTCTGTCTTGAGATACTTCGCGAGAAGAGCACGAGCGCGCGAGAGCAGAACACGGACGCTCGCCATGGAAACGCCGCAGATAGACGCGATCTCGGCGTGCGAAAATTCTTCCACATAGGCCAACCACAACAGCTGCTGGTGCCGCCGCGTCAGGTTCGCCCAAGCCTGGCTGCGAAAGAGCGGACTGTCCGCAATCTCGGTTGCTGGAGGCGGCTCGTATGTGGCCTCCCAGTCGGCGTGGCAGCGCTGGTGGCGCCACCAGTCAGTCAGGAGCCGTGTTCCGATCGTGAACAAATAGGCGCGCGCCTTTTCGTCCTCCCACGACGCGGCCTGGCTAAGCGACCAACGTAGGAATGCTTCCTGACCGAGATCCTCTGCAAGCGTTCGATCGGCACCGATTCTGACCAGGTATCGCCACAGACCGCTCGAATGATCCGAATAGAAGTTCGCAAAGCGCAGGAAGGCGGGATCGCTCACGATCCCAGCACACCCCAGCGCCTTCCGAGGCGTGCGCACACCGCCGTGGCGATGAGTAGCCCCAGGCCCGCGCAGCCCGAAAGCGTGCCCCACCAGCGTTCATCTCGCGCCTCGTTGAGGAAGTTGACATCCGCGCTCATCGGCACCGAGAGGGCATTCGCCCACATGCCGATGCCGAGCGCGAGAAGGAGGATTGCCACTCCTGTCATGGCGAGTAATCGCTTCGCGATCGCCGCGGGTGCGTCCATCGTCGCAAACAATGCCTGCGCTTCAGGCGAGCGCGCGAAATCAATGAACTCGGGGACAGCGTCGAACCGTTCGGTCAGCCGCAGCAAAGTCCGCTCTCGTTCGCGAAGTGCGAACTCGAGCAGCCGCTGCTTCCGCACGTGGACCATCAGAGTCGCTGCAATGAGCGCCGTAGCGAACAGCGCCACGACGATTATCAGAATTGTGTCTTCGGTCATCTTGAATTCCTTATGTGTAGCTGGGCCACCAAAAAGCCAGTCATACTGCAAAGACGAGCAGGTGTGCCCGGAGGTTAACTTCCGGATCGCATAAGTCGTCCGGATCGCCCCAAGCACGACGTCCCGTAGGTCCTTATGAGGGACCTCCTGATCGGAAGCGTCGCTGCCCCGCGCGTCCCATTTCCGTAAAATCGCTCCGACCATTGTTAACCGCAGGCCGCTGCCGTCCGTCTCCTCCATACACCACATGTGGAGGGACAGATGAAACTGGCACGATTGATGATTGCAGGGCTGCTCGCTGCTCAACCGGCCTCAGCCTTGGCCGCACCCACGCCTTCCGAGGCAGGCCAGGCCCTGCGGATCGCCGCGGACCGCATCGAAGCTGACTATATCGATGCCGCCAAGGCCAGATCGATCGCCTCAAAGCTTCGAGCCGAGGCAAAAAACCTTCAGACACGCTCGAAGTCCGACGAGGCTCTTGCCGAGGAGGTCACGAAGCTTCTTCGCACCCTGTCGCAGGATCAGCATTTCGGCTTACGCTATAGCCCGCAGGCCATGCCCGCAGACATCTTTTCGCCGAAACCGGAGTCGGACGTCGAAGCCGCTGCGCTGCGGACGGCGCGGTTCAACAACTTCGGTATTCTCAAGGTAGAGCGGCTGCCCGGAAACGTGGGCTTCATCGATCTCGACGCCTTCACGGCACCTGAGCGAATGCGAAAGGGCCTTGCAGCCGCCATGGAGCTCCTTCGCCACTGTGACGCGATGATCATCGACCTTCGCTACAACGGCGGAGGGCATGCACGCGGCGCGGCTTTGGCTGCGAGCTATTTTCTTCCGGAGGCACCGGACCAGTTGCTGGTCCGCTTCGAGACGCGAAACGGGAAAGAAACGGAGGAGATCAGGACCGAGGGCAGATTGGAAGCCCCGAGGTTTCTCGACAGGCCAGTGTACATCCTGACCGGTCCTGCGACTTTCTCGGCGGCGGAGATGTTCGCTGGGGCGTTGCAAAGGTCGGGGCGGGCAAAAGTGGTAGGGGTAAAGACGCGAGGCGGTGGAAATCCGTCGCAGCGGATCCGCCTGACGCCGCACTTCGGCATGATGCTGCCCACAACGCATGACGTTCTCGCCATCAACAGGAGCGCCGAGATTACGCCGGACCAGCTCTCCACCGCCAAGGACGCTCTGGCCGATGCTCGCCGGCTGGCCGTCACAACGTTGCTTGCCACGCGGCCAGGCGACCTGCTCGCGGACGACTGGAAGAAGGCGCTAGCGGAACTCACCATCGCCGAGGGCTCCGCAGCCCTTGCGGCGGCTAAGCAGTGATTAAAATGACAGGCGTCCCTCCGAGGTCCATCCAGTCATCCGGACTCTTCTTCCAAAATGAATAAGAGTACTACATGGTAACATACTGGTATCTTTTTAAAACTATCAGCTAATATGTTGATAGTTCAGGAAACATCTTTACTACAATCCAGGAGGTTGGCTAATGTCCCATTTTTTCAAGTTCTATTTCTCGGCGGCGTTGCTTGCGGGAGGCATGGCTTGTCCGGCCGCCGCGCAAGATCAACCCATCGACCCAGCGTTCGCCGGCGTGCGCGTTGAGGCGCTGGCAGGTTATGATGAGGGCCTGCTGTACGGCGTCGGCGCCGGCTACGACTTTGCGGCCGGGCAGTTTGTCCTTGGAATCGAGGGAGAGGTCAGCGATTCTACCGCGTCAGATTGCGTGAACGATATCGCGGGGAAGTTCTGTGCAAAGATCGGTCGCGATCTCTACGCCGGCGGACGCCTCGGAGCGATCATTGGCACTTCGACGCTGCTCTACGTCAAAGCAGGCTACACCAATGTACGGGTGAAGTACGGATTTGATGGTGGCGCTAACATGAACGACTTCACCGATGAGCTCGACGGAATCCGGATCGGTGCCGGCGTTGAGATGGCTCTTGGCGGGAACGCATTCGTCAAAGGCGAGTACCGTTATTCAAATTACGAGGATGGTGCCGAAGGCCATAATGGGCTGGTTGGGCTTGGTATTCGATTTTAGCTAAGGAGACGCCCGTTAATTCTCTTTTTCTGGCTTAAATAGGGTTCCATTATGCCGTCCGTCGGTCCTTCAAATTTCCCCTCCTGGTGGCTCGCCGCTTTTGACAATCGCGCAGTGATGCCGCGTCGGTATCCGCATGGCAGCGCCGGCCAAGCTCTACGTACAACTTGGCGCTGCAGGCCTATAGGTAAAGTCTGCGATGGATGAGGTGCTGGTGTCCCGGCGAGAGTCACTGACTCGTATATTGTGCGGCGTCGCCGCCGGCTTGATGCCTGGCTCGGGTCTCGCCCAGGCTCAGGCGGCGCCGCGAGTGGTAGCGCTGACCTTTGACGATCTTCCGGCGACCAGCGGCGGCTACACTATTATGCGTTATGTGACGGAGCAGCTGACGTCCAAGCTGCGGGCGGCAGCCGCGCCGGCGATCGGGTTCGTCAACGAGGCCAAGCTGCTGGTGCGCGGGGAGATCGATCTGCGTACCGATCTGCTGGCCATGTGGCTCGACGCGGGCCTCGAGCTCGGCAATCACAGCTTCTCCCACGTCCAGATCGATCGCGTGACGCCCGCGCAATATCGCGACGAGATCGTTCGCGGCGAGATGGTGACGCGGATGCTGCTGCGGCAGCGAGGCCGGACTTTGCGCTATTATCGTCATACGCAATTGAGGACTGGGCCGACGGCAGAATATCGCGACGCGCTCGCGGCGACGTTGCGTGAGCTCGGCTACAAGGTCGCGCCCGTTACGTTCGACAATAACGAATATATCTTCGCCCGTGTTTACGAGGATGCGAAGGGCGCCGGCGAGGCGGCGACGGCGCGGCGGATCGTTGCCGCTTACCTCACCTATATGGAGGAGACCTTTGAGTTCTTCGAAGCGCTCTCGCGTGAGACGCTCGGCTATGAGGTGAAGCAGACATTGCTGCTCCATGCCAACGAGCTCAACGCTGATCATCTGGATCCTTTGCTCGCCATCCTGAGGCGGCGCGGCTACCGTTTCATCTCCCTCGAAGAAGCGCTGACCGACCCCGCCTATCGCCTGCCGGAGGCGGTCACTCAGCCCGGGCCGTCCTGGCTGCAACGCTGGCGTCTGGCGCGTGGCTTGCCGGCGAGGGCCGAGCCCGTCGAGCCCGCGTTCATAACAGCGCTCATGCAAGCATCGGAGCGGCACCGTGCCACTCGCTAAGGCGATGTCGCGGCTCCGGCCTGTTGGTCCGCCGGCCGCGGGCATCATCGTCACCATCCTGGCGCTTATCGTCTGCGCGAGCTTTGCGCATGGGCGCGGACAAACAAGGCCAGCGGATGCGCCGCGCGATCCTTTCCTGTTTGCGCCGGGGGCGGTGTCGATCGGGGGCCTGACCACTTGCCGCCCCACGTTTTCCCCCGACGGTCGCACCGTCTATTTCACAGTAGATGCGAGGGGAGGATATGTCATCGCTGCTTCGCGTCGGCGCGGTTTGAACTGGTCGCAGCCGGAACTGGTTTCATTCTCCGGCCAATACTCGGACGCCGAGGCCTTTCTGATATCCGACGGATCTCGGCTTTATTTCGCGCCCCAACGCCCGCTCCGCGCCGGCGAGCCGGCGCGCGAGGATTATGATCTCTGGATGGTGGAGCGCGGGGGCGACGGCCGGTTCGGCGCGCCGCGCCATCTTGGGCCCGCGGTGAATACCGCGCGAATGAACTCTACCCTTCCGTCAGCGCCGCAGGAACGCTCTATTTCTCGCGTTCGGATTCGGGTGATCGGTCCGACCTGTGGCGAGCCTCGGCCTCGAATGGGGTTTATGAAAGCGCGGAACGGCTCTCGGCCGTCGTCAATTCGGACGTGCGGGAAGCCGGCGTCTATATCGCGCCTGACGAAAGCTACATCCTGTTCGAATCTAACCGTCCCGGCGGCCGGGGTAATACCGATATTTACCGAAGCGATCGTCAAGGCGCGAGCTGGTCGGAGCCGAGCAATCTTGGATTGCCGATCAGCTCGCCCGCTGCAGAAACGTCTGCGATGGGACGGTCAAACTAAATGCACCGCGGATTTCCCATTTGGTTAGACCGCGCAAACTGGATCTCAGAATCCATATACCGCAGCCCTGATCTCATTCCGTTTCCGAGTGGCAGACTAGGTCACCGACTCATAAACCGCATCCAGATTTTGATGGCTGCGAGTTTGACGAGGGCGAGGTAGTTGGCGTCGTGCTTTTCGAAGCGGGTGGCGATGGCGCGGAAGTGCTTCAGCTTGTTGAAGAAGCGCTCGACCCGGTTGCGGAAGCGGTAGAGGAAGGGGCTGAAGGCGGGGACG
>Ga0136617_10006321_pt1 | contig 10588 bp, 10 predicted proteins | sample AntDrymUQ3222106_2_FD_129672 | JGI IMG/M metagenome (GOLD analysis project Ga0136617, IMG submission 129672) | Polar desert sand microbial communities from Dry Valleys, Antarctica - metaG UQ322 (21.06) | ecosystem: Environmental > Terrestrial > Soil > Desert | place: Antarctica: Dry Valley...
AACGGCTCCAGCCGAGCCCATTCCTCGTCGGTCAGGTCATGGCGATCAAGCACAAACAAGATCTACCGCATCCGCCAACCGAGATCCACGGGACACGCCCTAGCCCTGGGATACCTTCAGCGTCCGCAACACGTTCAGGTCGAGCGCGTAGACCGTCACCGAGCCGCTCATGAAGGCGCGCGTCATACCCGGCAAGCCGTCGAGGTGTTGCAGGCTCGGCGCGACGCCGCAGCTGTCGTCGTATACCCACGCGACGTCGAGGGTGACCAGCTGGACGCGCATATCAGGGTCGGTCGGGTACGAGCCGAAGTGTTCAAGCAGGACCACATCGGTGCGCCCAAGCACTAGTCGACTGAGTCCGCCGCAAGGACGAACACGGCCGACTCACCCGAGCCGGGCGGCAGGAAAATCCGACCGGCGAGGAACTGAGCGAGCGCAGGCCCGGCATGCATAGCCGCGTCTACGAGCTTAGGAAGTCGTCGATACGGAACATTCCAAAGCCCGTCACTGCCCTCACGAATCACGCGCATTCCGTTGACCGTTAGGAACTGCCGCCATTCGGCATGCGTCTTGAGGTTGATGTGGGTAGGGTCGGCGTACCCCATCCAGGCCTCGCCTGCGAGCCTTCGTGCGCGACCGCCTGGGTCGGGTATTACTACTAGCGCCCGGCCATGTGGGCGCAGCACTCGGCGCCAGGACGATATTGCGGCAACAGCGGTTGTATCGTCCAAGTGTTCTAGCACGTGGATCGCGGTTAAGCCGCAAAACGCCGCCGATGGAATCTTGTCCAGTGAGGTGTATACGTCGCAGCCGGGGGCTATCCGTCGTGCACGATCCGCTGAAAACTTCGAGATCTCGAAACCCGCCGCCGGTGCCAGGGCAGCCAACCGACGCAGTAGATGCCCAGTACCGCAACCAAAATCTAAGTACGGGCCGGATCCGAGATGTCGGCGCGCGAGCCTGGTGTACCACCCAAGTGCGGGTCGGTCGCCAAGCTGCCCATTGGTCCGGTAGTAGTCCTCGTCGTACTCGACGTTCATGTGCTGCTCCCTGCGAAGGATGCTTTGTCTAGCAATGCCTCATAGGCGTCCAGCACTTGGGACACGGAGAAAGCGCGCTCAGCCGCCTGTGCGCCAGCAATTCGGTCAGGCGGTTCATCCCGCAATCGGATCAGAGCGGCCGTGATCGCGTTGGAGTCGGCCGGTGGGACTAGCACACCAAATTCGGTTTCCTTCACTGGTTGCCGCACACCTGGGATATCGCTTGCCAGCACGGGCACGCCGGCTTGCATCGCGACGGCCTGCACGATGCCAAACGCTTCGAAGGCGTTCACCGACGGCAGCGTGAATAGATCAAGCGACGAATAGAAGTCGCCGATCGCTTCTTCTGGGACAAAGCCGAGTAAACGAATTCGGGGGTCACCGTCAATTGCGGTTCGGACCCGGTCGATCACGCTTCCTCCTGCAACTGAGGTGTAGTCGCCGCCGATCAGTAACCGGGCGTCTGGGTCAGGTAGCGCTCGGAAGCCGTGCACCAAGTACTCCAGACCCTTCTCGCGCACGATGCGTCCGAGAAACCCGACGTGGAAACCGTCACCGTCACGAAAGGTTGGGCGGCCAGGCGGACAGGGGCGGCACGGGGGCGGAATCACGACCATTGTCGGCTGAATATCGGGCCACATCCGACTGTGACGGGCATAGTCCTCACTCGTGACCGCAACCGCGAAGGCGTGACGCATGGCGAACCGGTTGGATGTGTCGACGACAATCCGTTGCGCGGCATTGATCGTTCCCGGCGGAAGTGTCACGTCGCAGTGATAGGTGACCACCAGCGGACACCGGGCGAACTTCGCGATCACACCGGCTTCCAGCAGCGGCAGATGGAAGCTGCCGACCGTGGCTCGCGACATCTCCTGCAAAGCGAGCCGGACGAAGGCTGGGCTGATGACGCCACGCCCGATCCGTGCGAGCACTGGGGCTCGCAGGACACGTACACCACCGATCGTTTCTTCGCGGGGCAACGCCGGACCGTACCGTGCGGTTACGACCGTGACCCGCCGACCGCGCTCTGCCATACCCTCAGCAATGTCCCGAGCCATGTTCGTTAATCCGGAGACGTACGGCGAGTAGTACGTCAGAGCGATGACGAGATCGGCCCGGTCGTCCGACTCACGCGACATTCTGCAACTCCCGATCGTGTCGTTTACTTAGCAGCATTAGGGTCCCGAGGAGCCAGGCCGCTGTGGACCCAGCAAGGAATGCAAGTTCGGCGCGCAGCAGCAAATCTGGAACGAGGAAGACTACGACCGCGGCAACTGTGACCCCGCCGAGCCAACTCCATGCCACCTGACGGTGACGCGCCGACGCCACAAGAGCCTGGGTGACTACGACGAGGCCGACGTACACGGTGACACCGAGTGCAAGCAGCGCGAGGTCTGATCCCGGTAGGACATACCTCGGTCCAAACACGAGGCTGACGGTGGCGGGTCCGAGCGTGTATCCGAGCACCGTCCCTGCGGCGGCAAGCAACAATAGTCCGGCGGACAATTTCGTGATGGCCAAGCGGAGCGGCCCAGGACGTGTGTTGTGCATCAATCCGGTGAGCATCGGTAACAACGCGCTCTGGAGGGGCACCACCAAGAAGAGCGGGATTCGTGTGAGGGTAAATGCAGCGAGGAACTGGCCCGCCCGGGTCGCGTCCGCTTGACCTTCGGCAAGCGCAGGTACAAGCACGGGCGGGCCGTTCAGCAGCAGCTGAGCACACAATGAACCAAGCAGCAAGGGCGCCACCGCGGTCGCGACCGCACGTTTGCCGATCACCTCTGATCCGAGCGCTGGGACTCGGCCAGGCTTGATACGCCGGGTCGCCAAGGCGTATAGCACCGGTCCGTGGGCGACCGCAATGGCCGCCACCAGCGTCCACGCGAAGTCGGAACTTCCGGGCTGGGCGACCAGCGCGGCGACGGCTACAGCGAACCCGACCCGCAAGATCGTGTCCCACAGCATCACGACGGCGTGGCCATCCATTCGATCCAGGCCCACGAGCGCGCCCCGCACTACGAACTGACCTGCCGAAATCAAGCAGAGAGCCCCGAGTGCGACGACTGTGATGGCATGTCCGCCAAAGATCCGAGCGAGCAGGGACGAGCCCAGAGCGATCAAGACCAACTGGGCCGCCGCCATACCAGCGGCTGTCATTAGAGTCGCACGAAGCACTCGGCCTGGGCGACCGGGAGTTTGCAGGAGCCGCGCGGCTTCCTGCTCGACCGGTAGGAAGACTCCGTAGCCGGCAACTAGTGCCAGAGACCAGAACGCACCGAAGTACCCATACTCGGCCGCGGAGAGGCTACGCGCCACGATGGCCATGTAGACGTTGACGAGCACGCCAGAAAGCACGACACCAAGGGCAACGAATCCCAGTGACCGTGTCCACGACCTACGGGTCTCAGTCAGAATCCAACCTCCATGCTTCAGTCAGGACACGTCGCACATTGACAGCGATTATGCCGGCCGGCGTCACGCCCCGCGGGCTCGCAACGGCGTTGATCAGGCCCCGATCGCCTGAGTGACGTAGGTGTAGCTACGCCACCGCGGACCAGCGCGGTCGTCAGCCTCAATCGAGACCGTCCGTCCGCCGGTCTCCGCAACCAGCTGAGTGATCCGCGTCGGAGGCGTTCCGTGCATCTGCATTCCCCGCCGAAGTGCGGTGAGCACCCTCGGCGGAAGCCTCCGCACTGCGGACCCGACGACGCCGGGCGTCGGCTCCGAAGGAATCTGGAAGACAACGAGGCCGCCTGGTCGCGTCACCCGGAAAACTCACGGACATAGCCGTGAGCCAGGTCGGGAGGCATGTGTTGCAGCACTCGACACGTGTACACAAGATCGACGCTGTGGCTCTCGACCCCAGTCAGCTCGGTCCCAGGGTTGTGGACGAATCGGCACCGTGGGTCGGGTGACCAACTCGGCTGCCTTGGCGAGCATCTGCTGAGAGATGTCCATTCCGATCACACTGTCGAACCCGGCCAGTGCCAAGGCTGCTGTGAGCCGGCTCGGTCCACATCCAAAGTCGAGCGCGGCACCAAGGGTCGGAGGTACGCCACGCTGGGCAAGGGTTGCCATGAGCGCCGTAACCTCAGCAGCGCCGGTTGCCAGGAACTCGTCCCGGTGCCACCGCTTCGAAGACCTCCTCGGGTCGGTGAGCGCCGCCCACATGGGATCCTCCCGGCCCAGCGCGGTCCAGCTCCGAGCAACGTCAGCGAGCGTCTCGCTCATCCGGGCAACCTCCAGTTCCGATCAACACCCTGGGCCAACACTTGGGTCGCCGAGCTGGCCACCAACGGCCCATGAGAACGTTGCGACCGCTACGTTGACCTATCCAGCCAAGGTGATCCCGGTTGTCCTCAGTACGGGAGACTATCCCCGAGACGGAGCCCACGGCCTCGCGCGTGCCGTCCGACGGACGTGCGCACGCAGCAGTGGGTCGGCGAACCATGATTCTCGCCGCCATCTGCGGCCTGTTGGCAATCATATGCGGGGCGTTGTTGCCGCTGGCGCCAGTGACGGTAAACGAACCCACTGTGGCGTGGCCTCGCGATCCGGCGCTAGCTGAACCCACGTTATTGACACTGACCGCCTACCGGCCTCTAGCGATGGAGGTTCGGTTTAGCTGTCGAGCGGCGCGCGCAGCCGCGGCCGCGGAGCAGTCCGGGCTGGTTGTCGCTACGGCGAACCCATCGCTACCTGAACCAGAACGCGTTGGACTCATCGTCCGAGCAAGTGGCGGTCAACTCGACATACGAGCTCTCGACCGTTCGCTGCTCACTCATCCTCTACCGACAGCAGATTGCAGCTACCAGATCATCGGAGATTCGGCGGGCATAGAGATCAGTCGCGACGGTCAGCAGTTGCTTCGGATCCCAACCGAGAAGCTTCCCGACGTCGACCTACTGACCACCTCAGCCACAAGAATGCCGGGTGCGACGCAGGCCGATCTGAGCGTCTTGATCCGCGTCGACGACGAGTTCGCGAGCAGCCAGACGCCGATCAAGACCGCCCTCATCGTCGGCTTGGTGGCAGGCGTCGCAGGGGCCGGTTGGTTCCTCTGGCGTATCGACCGGACGGTCACCCGTCGGCCGAGGCGACTGCGACTAGCGATGCCGCAAGTCGTCGATCTGATCGTGCCCGCCGTGTTGCTGATCTGGTTGTTCATCTCGCCGACCACCGACGACGACGGCTACTACGCGGCTATGGCTCGCAACTCCGGCCTGACTGGCTTCGTCGGCAACTACTACCAGTTCTTCGACCAAAGCTTCGCGCCATTTACATGGCCGTTCCAAGTGTTGGGTTGGTGGCAGCAGACGGTCGGTTACGCCCCCGTCTTGCAACGCATCCCGGCGTTGCTGATCGGACTGCTCACTTGGCTCGTGTTGCGCCGGTTCGTCGGGATGGCCGTAGAGGAATGGCAGCCGCAGCGGCGCTGGCTACGAACGGTCAGCGCTACTGTGCTGGGGATCGCGTTCCTCGCATGGTGGCTGCCTCAGGTGATGGGCGTACGCCCCGAGGGGATCGTCGCGCTCTGCGGGGCGATAGCGCTGGTTGGTGTATTCGTCGCCGTCCGCCGCGAACGGTTGGCCCCAGCCTGGGCCGCGTTCGTTGCGGCCGGCTTGGGTTTCGCCGCGCATCCGACCGGTTTCACCGTGCTCGCACCGCTGATCGTCGGCGCGCCGCTCCTGTGGCGGATGCTTCGCACCGGAAACAATGTCTGGGGCACGGCTGCCCGGCTCGTCGCCGTCGTCTCCGGCGGCGTCGTGGCAGCGCTGGCCGGGTTCGCCGACGGAAGCTTGCGCGACTTCCGCAGGGGACAGGCAATCTTCCTGTCGCTCCAGCCGCAGGAGGACTGGTCCTCTGAGTACCTCCGCTACCTGTTTCTGCTGACCGACAACCCGATGGGTTCGTACGCCAAGCGGGCTGCGGTGCTGCTGGCGTTCGTCGCCCTGTTGTGGTTCGTGGTCCTGTTCGTCGCAGCGAGGGCACGCCGCGTGCCGGTGCCGCCCGCACTTGCACTGACCGGGTGGACGACGGGTCTAGCCTTCTTGCTGCTGTGGCTGACGCCATCAAAGTGGACCCACCACTTCGGGGCACTGGCCGGCATCGGGCCAATCTTCCTCACCCTGATGTTGATCATGGCCGTACCGCTGGCCAAGCAGGTAGGTGGGCAGGCCAAGCTTTCGACGCCGGTCGTGGTCGCTGCAGGCGGTTCCGTCGTCCTTGCGGTCGCACTGGCCGGGCGCGGTCCCAACAGCTGGCCCTACGCCTGGCTGTTTGGCGTCCGCGCACCCGATGTGCCCCCGGCAGTTCTCGGCATACAACTCGGGAGCCTGTCCGTCTGGCTGGCGGTGCTACTGCTGCTTACTGGGTTGGTTCTGCTCGTCGTCCGGCGATCTGGTAGCGGCCGGGATGTTCGAGTGGCCGGACTCCTGGCGACGGTCGGCGTGGTCGTGGTCGCTCTGCTCGCCAATGTGATGTATCTGGTTGGAACCTTCACGCTCGCGGCACAGCAGGACGGTTGGTCTCTGTGGGGCGCCAACCTCCGGGACCCACTCGCAGTGGAGTGCTCCGCAGCCGGTGGGCTGGACGTGGCGGATCCGTTTAGCGCGCAGCCGCTGCGCGTTGCGCAGCGAACTGGGTCGGAACGTGCACCCCAGACCTTCCGGCCAGGCGCCGGGTTCTATGCCCCACCACCCGTGCCTGTCGGTACTGGCGCCGCGACGGAAGTCTGGGGCAGCCTCTTGCCGTCCAACGGGTCGCCGCCTGAGCGGACCACCGGTGAGATCGAAACGGATTGGTACCAACTTCCTGCCCACACGGGTGCTCAGAAACTGGGCGTGCTGGTGGCAGGTTCATTGCGGGATGGCAACTCACTGACCGCTGTTTACGGCACGGTTGCGGCCCCCGCGGGTGTAGCGGTGGTGGGAACGGAACGACTTTCGGACGGCGCGACCGACACGGCATGGCGTGTCCTCGAACTCAATCCGCCCGTTGAGGCCGGGGTGGTTCGGCTGCAGGCGGTGGACGCCACTGGCGGGACTGGCGGCTGGTTGGCGTTCAGTGTTCCCAGCATGCAACGGATCACGGCATTGAAGGATTTCTTGGCTGGTGATCAGCCCGTCGGGCTGGCGTGGCAGCTTGCTTTCGACTTCCCGTGCCAGCGGCCGCCTCGGATCGTAGATGGGATCACCGAACCGATTACGGCGGCCGTGATGTGGGGCAATCGGCCGCTGTCCGACCTACAGGACGGCATCTGGGAAGCCCGTCGCGGCGGCATATTCGGCCAGATCCAGCGCACACAATCCGCGTTAGCCCTGCTGACACGCTTCCGGGACCACCCGGAGGAGCGTCGCATCCAGGTATACGTATTCCGTAGCCCCTTGGCCGCGGACGCCTACAGTGTCACTCGGTCCAGCCGCACTACAATTGGTTGGTCAACCGAGACGGGTTGATCATGCGCAGACAGCGACGCCCGAACAGCACCAGCCAGGGTGGTACCGAGGCCCTGACTTCACGAAGCCCGTGGCAACGGGGCGGCCAAGACTCGCGAGTCCGTCACCCACTGCCCCGGAAGCAAGGGAGCCCCTCACAAAGCCGACGACCAGTCGATCAAATATCGTGTGAAGGTTAGGTACTCCGGAGCTGGGCGCGGGTTCATGCGACTGCACAACCGGCGGGACCTTGCATCGTTACTTCAAGCCGGCCGAGACGTTCGCCGGGGTGCGAGCGCGGCGCGGTGACGGCCCGCTTCCACCCCCGCGAACAGTCGTCAACTCAGCGAGTCGGCTAGCCTCCGGCGCGTGAAAGGCATCGTTCTCGCTGGCGGCAGCGGTAGCCGACTGCATCCGCTGACTCAGGCCGTGTCCAAACAGCTGCTGCCGGTCTACGACAAACCGATGATCTACTACCCGCTGTCGATCCTGATGCTCGCAGGCATCCAGGAAATTCTGATCATCTCCACGGCGGCTGATGTCCCGCTGTTCCAACGGCTGCTTGGTGACGGCAGCCAGCTCGGACTCCACATCGACTACGCCGAGCAGGCTGCGCCAAACGGCATCGCCGAGGCCTTGGTTATCGGTGCAGACCACGTCGGTTCCCACCCCGTCGCACTCGTGCTGGGAGACAACATCTTCCATGGGCCGGGCTTCTCCGAGTTACTGCGGCGCACTGTCGCCGAACTGGACGGCTGCGTGCTCTTCGGCTACCCGGTCAAGGACCCGGGCCGCTACGGCGTCGCTGAGGCCGACGCCGATGGCCGGCTGCTGTCCCTGGAGGAGAAGCCGGCGCGGCCGCGGTCCAACCGAGCCGTCACCGGGCTCTACCTCTACGACAACGACGTCATCAAGATCGCCCGCAGCCTGTCGCCGTCGGCGCGCGGCGAGCTGGAGATCACCGACGTCAACCTCGCGTACCTGGAGCGAAGCGCAGCGCGGCTGGTCGACCTCGGTCGAGGTTTTGCCTGGCTGGACACCGGCACCCACGAGTCGCTGCTGGAAGCCGGCCAGTTCGTCGCGGTGTTGGAAAACCGGCAAGGCATTCGCATTGCTTGCATCGAGGAGATCGCGCTGCGAATGGGCTACATCGACGCGACCGCCTGCTACGACCTTGGGGCGCAGCTGGCCAAGTCTGGGTACGGGCAGTACGTCATGGAGGTCGCATCGCAAGGCGCGGCGACGAATCAGCTGTAGACCGCCATCGCGAACGTGCCCAGCCAGATCAGTCCAAGCACCTGCAGCACCCGATCCTTGAGCGCGATCTCTTCGGGCTCGCCGCCGTCGCCGTTGTCGACGTCAACGGCGTAGCGCAGCACCGCCACCACGAACGGTGCCATGGAGATCACTGACCAAGCTGAGTTGTGGTGCGCAGCGCGAATCTCGAGCGCCCACAGGCAGTAGGTCATGATCAGCACCGTGGCCGCCAGCGCCCACACGAAGCGCAGGTAGGACGCCGAGTAGCTCTCCAGCGACTTGCGGATCCTTGCGCCGGTGCGCTCGGCGAGCTCTATCTCGGCGAAGCGCTTGCCGGCGACCATGAACAGCGAGCCGAAGCCCGCCGCGAGCAGGAACCACTGCGACAGCACGATCCCGGCCGCGGCGCCACCGGCGATGGCGCGCATCAGGAAGCCGGAGGCGACGATGCAGATGTCGAGCACCGGCTGGTGCTTGAGGCTCCAGCAGTACGCCAGCTGGACGGCGATGTAGACGGCGATGACGGTCAGCAGCTGGACCGATGCCAGCAGGCTAACGGCCAGTGCGGCGGCCAGCAGCACCGCCGCCACGACGCCGGCCAGCCGGGTCGAGACGATCCCGGCGGCAATCGGCCGGTTCTTCTTGGTCGGGTGCGCCCGGTCGGCCTCGACGTCGGCCGCGTCGTTGACCAGGTAGATCCCGGACGCGACGAGGGTGAACGCCACGAACGCGACGGCCACCTTGATCATCACGTCGGCGTCGAGCAGGAACCCGCCAGCGAGCGGCGCGGCGAGGACCAGCACGTTCTTCGTCCACTGCCGCGGCCGCACGGCCCGCAGCAGCCCGACGGCGACGGCGGCCACGCCTGCCGACGCCTTGGACGGGGAGGTGGCTGGCTGCGCCGGCGCCGAGCTCACGAGGCGCTCCCGTTGCCGGGGCCGCCGATGCGCCGGGCGGCCAGCGCGACCAGCCCGCCGAGGGCGGTGCCGGCTAGCACGTCGCTGGGGTAGTGCACGCCGAGCACCAACCGCGCCACGAGCATCGGCGGCACCAGTACCACGACCAGCGGGCGGCGCAACAGCGCCCCGAAGAGCAGCGCGGCGGTGGTGGTGGAGGTGGCGTGCGCGGAGGGGAAGCTCAGCCGGCTCGGCGTCGGGGCGAGCACGGCGACGTCGGGGTGGTCCGGCCGGTGGCGGCGCACGACGCGCTTGACGGCGATCGAGGCGCCGTGTGCGGCGGCGACGGCCGAGGTGGCCACCAGCCACTCCCTGCGGCGTTGCCTGTCGGTGGCGGCGCCGAGTGCGCCCAGCGCCAGCCAGCCGGCGGCGTGCTCACCGAAGCGCGACAGCGCTCGGGCGGCACGAACCGGCGCGGCGCCGCGGGCGATCTGTTGCACCGCGTGCAGCATCCGGATCTCCGCCGTAGGAGCGACGGAGCTGATCACGGTCCTAAGCACTAGCTGACGCCTCCGGATACCACGACCGTGCGGCGGGATACGACGATTGGGGGCTGTTCGTCAAAGCATGTTACGCGGCACGCGGTGTGCCGCCGTCACTGAGGCCTCCTTCCGCTCAGAACCACCGCTCCAGGACCAGCGCAAACCCGTCCTCGACGTTGGACGCCGTGACCTCGTCGGCGACCGCGATCAGCTCGGGGTGGGCGTTGGCCATCGCGACGCCGTGCCCTGCCCAGCGCAGCATCTCCAGGTCGTTCGGCATGTCACCGAAGGCGATGACGTCCGCGGCGGCGATGCCCAGACGGTCGGCGATCGCCGCGACGCCGGTGGCCTTGGTGACACCGGCGGGGCAGGCCTCGACGAGGCCGTACGGGTTGGAGAACGTCAGGTCGGCTGCG
>Ga0136617_10006322_pt1 | contig 10587 bp, 15 predicted proteins | sample AntDrymUQ3222106_2_FD_129672 | JGI IMG/M metagenome (GOLD analysis project Ga0136617, IMG submission 129672) | Polar desert sand microbial communities from Dry Valleys, Antarctica - metaG UQ322 (21.06) | ecosystem: Environmental > Terrestrial > Soil > Desert | place: Antarctica: Dry Valley...
TAATGAGGAGTACTATAGTAATGAGGAGTACTATAGTAATGAGGAGTACTATAGTAATGAGGAGTACTATAGTAATGAGGAGTACTATAGTAATGAGGAGTACTATATAGGCTTTGTAGTATTCGGGCAATTATTGTCAATTATACTCACTTTTGAATATTCATCATGTCGGTATTCTCGTCCTTGCATTTCTAAAGAGAATTTTCTTTGCCCATTTGAACAATCTTTCTAAATACTTGCAGACTCCCTGTTTTTATGACAGGGCTTCGAGTCCCAAACTTCGTCCGTTTTTATTTTTGCATTTTTTAACAATGAAGTTCTTGTTCTTTTAAGAAAAAAGATACTATAAAATATTGCAGAATTGTCTTAACAAACTCAAATATTTATTATTCGTATTATTGTATGTACTTCAAATATTGTCTATGCGAAGCAACAGGTCAAATCAAATGGCACCAGATTCCGGATGTTGCCAATAGTAGATTAATATTTGTTATTCATTCAAACTTTTTTCTATATATCAATGCAATAACTGAGGTACCAACAAACGTTGCTGTCCAGTACAACCATAGATCAGTCCATACTCCTGATAACAAAGCTGGAGCTAATGAACGGGCAGGATTCATTGACGCTCCAGATATAAAAGCTAAAAACAAAATATCTAATCCAACAATCCCTCCAATTACAATACCTCCAAAGCCTTTCAAACCTTTTGTATTAACAACAGTCAATATTACCGCCATCAAAAGAGCTGATGCTATAACTTCTATTCCAAATATTAAAGGTAAAGGATAAGAATAATTTGGCGCATTAGCTCCTAGATTTGCTTCTTTACCTATTACAATACTTACGAAAAGACTTGCTAGCAAAGCACCAATAATCTCAGCTGAAAGGTACAAAACTAATAGCTTTCTTGTAATATGCTTTGTTATCAAAAATCCAACAGATACGGCAGGATTAAAATGTGCCATAGAGATTTTTCCAAAAAGATATACACCTATTGCAACACCCACAAAAGGAGCAAATGCAATGAAGGATAAGCCAAGAAAACCATCTAACTTAGCATCAATAACTACCGAACCTGTAGCTAATACGACAACAATAAATGTTCCTATGATTTCTGCTACAAATCTTTTTTGATTAGCAGTAAGTCTGTCAACTACAGATGCAAAAGTAGATTCCTTTGACATGATTGTTCAATAGTTACTTGGATATCACTTTAACTGAACTAAATAAAGAGTTATTTTAAATTGGAATTTTATTGTCTTTGGTAGAGTCAATTATTTCCAATACTCTTTTTTCAATTTCGTCTCTTATTTCTCTCACTTTCTCTATTGGTTTGTCTTTTGGATCCTCGATACCCAAGTCAATAACTTTTGGTACAAATAACGCTGGACAGAATTTATCATCCATACAACCCATATTAATTATAGTTGTTGCATTTCGCATCATGTCTTCTGTCAAATCTTTAGGTTTTTGTTTGCTAATATCTATTCCAACTTCCTTCATAACCTCTACTGCAATCGGATTGATTCGAGAAGTGGGAACTGTACCTGCACTAATAATTTCGTAGCCTTTTGGAGCATACTTACTGAAAAAACCTTCTGCCATCTGACTTCTTCCAGCGTTTTGAACACATACGAAGAGAACAGTTTTTTTTGTATTATTATGATCTCGTTTGCCAAATGAAAATTTCATCTAAACCACTTTTATCGAAGAAATATCTTACCCTTTAATAGCCTTGATGGAGATACTGCTAATTTGTCTCTTTTCTTGATGTTCTTTGTCTTTATCTTCGCCTAACTCCATATACAGTTTCTCATCCAATATCTCAATATTGGTAAATCCAGCTTTTTTAATACTATCAATATAGTTATCTTTGGTTAACGCACCATCAATACAACTACACCAGTTCTCTGCATTGATAGAATCTAACTCTATTTCTCTAGATGTAACCAAATCTGATATAACCATTTTTCCTTTTCCTTCCGATTTCAGAATTCGGTAAATTTCTCTAAATGTATCTTCTTTGCTTGTTGTAAGATTAATTACACAGTTGCTAATAACTACATCAATAGAATTATCTTCTACAGGTATCCTTTTTTCAATATCGCCTTGTCTGAATTCAACATTTCTATATCCGTGTTTTTCAGTATTTTCTCTGGCCTTATTAAGCATATTATCTGTCATATCAACTCCAATGACCTTTCCACTTTCTTTTACAATATTAGCAGCTAAAAATACATCGATACCAGCCCCTGAACCCAAATCAACTACCGTATTACCCTCAGTTATATCTGCGAATCTAGTGGGATTTCCACATCCCACCCCTAATACAGAAGATTCAGGAATCAACTTCAGTTTGTCTGAATCATATCCAATTGCCTTTGATGATTCAAATGGAGAAATAATAATCTCAGATGTACCGCAGCAATCGCTAGAGGGCATACAACAAGAATTAGAATTGCCATCTATAGCAATCTTTTCCATATTGTTCCTTAATTTTTTCCTTTAAATGTAATTGTTTATCCATAGATATAGATTTACTAAGGAAACTATTTAAGTTAGTAAGAGAAATTTGGTAAAGTAAGTGAAATTAGAGAAACTAATAGGAGATAATGATCCAAACAAAAGAAAAACTTCTACGAAATTACCCATCCTTGATGATGATGAAAACAACTCGTGTAATTTTTATGGATATGATGTTGAAAGCTTAATGAAAGAAACCGCGGAATTAAGAAATATAATTACCAAGAGAGGGACTCTAGAAATCTTGATACCACTCTGTTGTTCCACTGATCCAGTAAGATATTTGACATTCAAAAACTCTATGAAAGGCTTTAGTAGCAAAACACTTACTACCCGCTTAAGAGAATTAGAAAAAAATGGAATTTTAGATAGACAATATTTTAATGAAATTCCACCTAGAGTAGAATATCGTCTCACTCCTAAAGGGCAAGAACTTGTAGAATCTATAATTAACTTATTACAATGGATGCGTAAATGGTCGACTAAATAATCGTTTTTAAATTTGAAAACTAACTGATGTTTGTTGATAAGATTCAAGGATATTTCATATTCTTTATTTTTCTTCTCTATTGCTGGACTATGTGAGATAGGTGGTGGATACCTTGTATGGCTGTGGCTAAGAGAGAGTTATAGCTGGGTTTTTGGAGTGTTAGGTGGATTTGTTTTGTTTATGTATGGAGTGATTCCAACCTTCCAAAAAGCACATTTTCATAGAACTTATGCAGCTTATGGTGGAATATTTATTCTAATGGCTATAGGCTGGGGTTATTTTTTTGAAGGAATAGTTCCTGATACATATGACATAATTGGCACAATAATTGCGACTATAGGAGTCATTATCATATTCTATTATCCACGTAAAGAGGAAGAGAAAATTGGAGCCAATTTCTCCAACTGATTACAGCATTGCATTAATCCTTTCTACATTCGGACTTTTTGTAATTGCTGCACTTTTTGAAATTGGTGGTGGATACCTTGTATGGCTGTGGCTAAGAGAAAGAAAAAGAGTAAGTTTAGGATTAATTGGAGGGGTTATTCTCTTTATTTATGGAATAATTCCAACACTTCAACCTTCAAATTTTGGAAGAATATATGCTGCATATGGAGGAATATTTGTTATAATGGCCATCATTTGGGGTTTAATTATAGATAAAAAGAGTCCTGATAGATACGAAATTATCGGAGGAACAATTGTTCTTGTAGGTGCTGCAGTAATATTTTACTCTCCTAGGTAGTCTATAAAACACTATTTTCGGGTTTCTTTCATCAGGAATTTGACAACGATACCAGAAGCCAATCCAATCATGTTTTTTTATACTAATAAGGTTATCAATCATGAAAGTATAAACCCATGACTACCGGACATGTAAATAAATCCCATTCCCTTCCACTTTTAAGGGTTCAATTAAGTAGATTCCCTGTTTTTACAACAAGGCTTCGAGTCCCAAACTTGGTGTGTTTTTGTCTTTATGAATATTGTTGATATAGCTGCGGCTATTGCAGATATGATCGCTGCACCTATGAAGCTTAAATGAAATCCATTATTTAGAGCCTCTAGGGAGTTTATTCCGAAGTTTATCAACGTCTCTGAATGCAATATAGATACTGAAACCATAATTGCAAGACCTACGGCTGAACCTATTTGATAAGTAGTATTGATAAGCCCTGAAGCTATTCCACTGAATTCTTTTTTTGCAGATGATGTTGCTAATGTCAATACGGGTATGTAGGCAAAGGCCATTCCTAAAGCCGAAACTATTGATGCTGGCAGTACGTAGACCACATGTATGAAACTGTTATTATTTTCTGTAGCCATATAGGGAGTTAAACTAAACAAAGTCATACCCAAGGCCAATCAATCCAAGCAGTAATAATCCCTCCTAAAAATACTCCTGCAGTTCCTCCAGCAGGTGCTGATGCCCCCCAGATACCCATTGCCTTATTCATTTCTTTCTTGTTACTTGTAAATAGGTTCATCACAATTGAGAGTGCGGCAGGTGCAATCAAAGCAGCACCTAACCCTTGCAATACTCTTCCGAGAATGAGAGCATCATGGGTTGGAGCGAGTCCTGCTAGAACTGAAGAGCCTGTAAGAATTAAAAATCCTATTGCAAAGATTTTTCTTTGACCTAATACGTCTGAAAGTTTACCACCTAAAAGTAATAATGTTCCAAAAGTAATTACATAAGCATTAAAAATCCATTGCAAGTCTGTTGGTGTTATACTAAAATGTTGTTGGATAGTAGGCAATGCTACACCAATGATGGATGTATCTAATATAATCAAGAATTGAGCTAGAGATAATATCGATAGTGCTTTCCATCGGTTTGGGTTAGAAAGTGATACAACAGGTAACGTCATATTGTAAACCTCCTGGTCATTTTGCTTTTAGACGAACTACTGAATGTTCTACCATTTCCATCTATTTTGTATTTTTCTTTTGATGTCATATCTAATTTTATTGGATAATAGAGATACATAATCTCCTAGCTTTACAATTGTAAAGCAGTGCTTTCTGCTGTAAGTTTCAAGGTTTTTTACATTTGTAAAGGTAGATTGTTAAATATGTTAGTAAATAATAGAGTGTAAATGGCAAAAGACCCAGTTTGTAATATGAATGTGGACGAAAAAACTGCAAAACATGTATCAGAAATTAACGGCAATAAAGTATACTTATGTTCTGCTGCGTGTAAACAACAGTTCGAGCAAAATCCATCAAAATACGGATATTAATGCAAAGTAAATCGTAAAGAAATAGATTTTACTCATCCATTTCAGATTTACCCTCATATTTTCTTTTTATTGACTCTATTCTACCACGGTGTTTTTGACTATAGCCTGATTTACAGGAAATACAACAAAAGAATCTTTCAATATTTGCAAACTTTAGAACTTTGGGTTTACCATGTACGGGCCCATCACAAAAATCGCAAACAATATTTATCGCAATACCACTTGAAATTTTTTTCTGGATTTCAGATATCTCTTCTTTTAAAGTAATATTCTGCGATTTCTTACGGATATTCTTTCTCCTCTTTAGATTTTCCTTTAAGTTCTCTAATTGGACGAAATTCCTTTCTCCTTGCCCAGCTGATTCTATTTTTTCAAAGTCAAAGACTGGTAAAATACCTTTGATAAATCCCACATTTACTAGTCTTTCATACCTGGATTTCACGGTTGGAGTAGTTATCCCTGTATCTCTTGAAATCTGTCTGAAGGATTTTCTACCATCTTCTAATATTGAATTAAGAATAGATACATCGATTTCATCAAGGTTAAGTGGCATACAATTACCAATTCTTTTAGTTAATAACGATATATTACTCTTTACATTTGTAAAGTCCAATGTAGGAGTCCTAGATCTTATCTATGTGGAAATAGATTCTAAGCTTTAATTTATTTTTGATTCATCCAAATACTGTTTTACTATATCTTATCGCCAATAAATAATAGATTTGATAATATAATATTGAAGGTACATAACTTTAGTCAATAACGAGATACTCTAACGAATTTGTAACCTGATTTTTCTAGACTTTCTTTTATTTCTTTAATATTTGTTAAAGTGGGGTCAAATTCCATCACCACGCTATCTGTCATGTAGTTTATGTCAATTTTTCTAATTCCGTTATTGTTTTTTAATTGATTTTCTACAATGGGTTTGCAGGTTGTACAATGCATTCCAACAACTTTAAAATGGGCCTTTTCATACGATGACAATACCCATTAACTCACCTTCTTAGTATAATATTTTAATTTAAAAAAGTAAAGAAACGAGTATCTGAGCTATGGGAACTTGGAGTGTCTATACTAACTTGACATTCTTCTACATTCTTCGGATCTATTAATTTTTGATTTTTGGTATTTTACGTTTGTAAAGCCCAGTTGTTATATATGTTTTAGATACTATATCTCACATGGCAAAGGACCCTATATGTGGAATGTTTGTAGAAGAAAATTCAAGATCCATTCATCATACCAAGGATGGAATTACCTATTATTTTTGCTCTTCTCAATGTCTAAATGAATTTCTTGAGCCTGAAAAGGCTTTAAGAAAGTTAAAGTTGCATGTTGCAATAAGCATAGCTCTAACTATACCCATAGTTCTACTTAGCTTACCACATATGGTCCCACAACTGGGCCACCTTCTACCGATGGATATGATGGCATATACTAATTACATACTTTTGGCCTTGGCAACTCCTATACAATTTTGGATTGGATGGCGCTTTTACAGAGGATTTTGGGATGGCATTAAAGCTAAGGCATCAAATATGGACACTTTAATCGCTATAGGCACCACTGCTGCCTATGTCTATAGTGCTATAGTTACCATTATTCCAGGTTATTTTCCGTTTACAGCTGTTTATTTTGAAACGGCTGCAATAATAATTACCCTTATTCTAATAGGAAGACTACTTGAAACAAAGACAAAAGAAAAAGCATCAGATGCAGTCAGAAAGTTACTGGACTTAAAACCACGAACTGCACGAGTATTAAGACCCGCGATAGGAGAAAAAAATAATACAGATAAAAGTAATAAAAGTGTCTCTTTAGATAGCTCTAGGCTAAAATTAGTTTCCAAGGAATTTAAAGAGATGGAAATTCCAGTCGAAGAGGTCATAGAAGGAGATTTGATGATTATACGACCCGGTGAAAGAGTTCCTACGGATGGAACAATAATCGATGGCTCGTCTTCCGTAGATGAATCTGCAATTACAGGTGAGAGCATCCCTGTGGACAAAGTCAAGGGAGATGAGGTAATAGGAGCTACTATCAACAAAAATGGTTTACTAAAAGTAAGAGCAATCAAAGTTGGCCAGAATACAGTCTTATCTCAGATAATCACTCTAGTGGAGGAGGCTAAAACAGGGAAAGCAAAGATTGAAAAAATGGTTGATCAAGTTGCCAAGTATTTTGTTCCTGCCATCATAATAATAGCAATCGGAGTGTTTCTTGGATGGTACTTTATAGGAAATGCTGGATTAACTTATTCCATACTGGCCTTTGTTTCTGTAATGATAATTGCATGTCCTTGTGCTTTGGGATTAGCCACCCCAGCAGCCTTGATGATGGGAGCTGGAAAAGGTGCTGAAAACGGGATTTTGTACAAGGGCGGCGAACATATTGAGATAGCAAGCAAAGTTAATACTGTGGTGTTTGATAAGACAGGAACAATAACAGAAGGAAAACCCTCTGTTACTGATATCATACCATTTAATAAAATGAATGATGTTCAACTATTAAGACTAGCCGCTATTGCAGAATCTGGGTCCGAACATCCACTGGCTCAAGCCGTTATTACTAAGGCGAGAGAAAAAGGACTTGATATAGTGTCACCCCATTCGTTTGAAGCAATAGCAGGCCATGGGCTTAAAGCAACTCATTCTAATCACGACATTATGATAGGTAGTAGAAAGATGATAAACGATAACAACTTATCAATCACTGAAACCATAGAAACTAAACTTACGGAATTAGAACAAGATGGTAAAACCGCAATATTAGTATCAATAGATAACTCATTATCTGGAATAATAGCAATATCCGACACCATAAAAGAAGGTGCCAAAGAAGCGATACTCGACTTGAAGAAGAAAGGAATAGAATCAATAATGCTTACTGGAGACAATGAAAGAACTGCAAAGGCTGTTGCATCTAAGATTGGAATTAGCAGGGTAATAGCTCAGGTATTACCTCATCAAAAGGAAGAGATTGTAAATAAAATAAAGACAAAAGAAAATAAAGTTGTAGCAATGGTAGGAGACGGGATTAATGATGCACCGGCTTTAGCTAGAGCTGACCTAGGAATTGCAATAGGTTCTGGAACTGATGTTGCAAAAGAAACAGGTGGCATCATTTTGATTAAAAATGACATTAGAGATGTGGTAACTGCATTGGAACTAGGAAAGAAAACAGTCTCAAAGATAAAACAAAACTTGTTTTGGGCGTTTGCTTACAATACAGGATTAATACCCATAGCTGCTGGTGTACTGGTACCTTTCTTAGGACTATCAGTATTTGGTTGGCTTCCAATACTTGCTGGTGTAGCGATGGCCATGAGTTCTGTTACTGTTGTGACCAATTCTTTGTTACTGGGTAGATATAAGCCAAAAAAGGGCAGAACACTGTCGCTCCCACTGTGATTTTAATTATTTTTTGCTTCAGATCTCGTTAAGATTATCTATTGTTTGGATAAACCATCCAATAGTTTATATACAAAGTCAAATATTGGAGATGTATTGGACATATTTAGAAACAATCAAAAGAGGTTTTTAATTAAAGAACATGACGATTCAAAAATAGCAATAGGCTTTTTAGCTGCTATTGCAGTATTAGGAATTTTTGTAGTAGGATATGACCAAGGTCAGACTTTTAGCATTGTACAAGGCACTGAAGCATTTGACTCAAAGTATCTTCACGAATTTAATCACGATATAAGACACGCTGCAGGATTTCCTTGCCACTGACAATATCGATCTCAATCAAATTTCTAAAGATAGTATCTCAAAGAATGAAATATTATGAAATCTATAACTATTATATTAATTTCAGTCATATCTGGAGCAATTGCCGGGCTAATCTTGGCTGGCATGAATATGCTAATTGTTGAACCTTTAATTGACAAAGCCATAGAAATTGAAACGTCAAATGCTATGAATTCAGGAGAAAACGTAGATATGGATGAACATATCCTAACACGAACTTGGCAAAAATCAGGTAGCTTTATTGCAGGAGCTTTACTAGGTGGGGCATTTGGTTCTGTTCTTGGTATAGTTTACTTATTTATATATAAGACAGTGTCCGTTTCTAATGATAGAAAGAATGCAATTTTGCTATCCTTAGTAATGTGTGCTGTACTGTTTGTCATTCCATTTTTAAAATATCCTGGAAATCCCCCTGCAGTTGGCAACCCTGAAACGATATATTATAGGGAGACTTTGTATGTGGGATTTTTAGCCGTATCTTCAATAACTGCATTAGGTGTTGGTATTTTATATTATAAACTTAAAGACAAATATGATCATCTGAATATTGTCGTACCTCTTGTCTATTTTGGAATAATTGGGTTAGCATTTATAGTATTTCCATCTAATCCTGACGGCATATCAATTTCTATGGATTTGGTAAACTCTTTTAGAATTGCAACTGGTGTGACGATGGTTTTATTCTGGGCGATTCTCGGTATTTCTTTTGGTTTATTATGGCAAAAGCTTCAACCCTTTCAACCATCTTCAAAAAGAATAACTCTTTAGTGGTGGTAAACGTATTCAACCAGGGTTAGGAGAGCCAATTAAGTTATAGACTGACCATTGGAGTCAAATATTTGAATTCCGATTTGCATAGTTAGAGGTCAAAAATAATTTAATGAGACTAACTAATGCCATATGAAGAAATGGTCAATCTCATTTTCCTCGTAGACGAAATAAATTTATGTATTATACAAGCATACTACATAATGTCTGTTTCTTTTTCGAATTCAGATAAGAAATTATTCGCATTCGTTGCTTCGGGAATAATCATTATTAGTTTGGGATTTCTATCGATTGATTTTATCTCCTATAAGGTATTTGCACAAGAGTTATCCAATTTGTCTAGTGAGTCCTTATCCAATATTAATCAAAAGGTAGCTGATAACACGACTAGGCAACAAGGTGACTCTCAAGCTGTGAAAGCATCAGGTCACTTTGCAAACAATCAGATTAAGGATGGTATTGTAAAATGAATTCAAGGGGGTTTTTGGAGCTTGGATGTTAAAAATCAAAGTAGTAAAGAAACAGAAACATCAAATATGACCGCAGTTTTCAATGCCAATTTCACAATGATTAAACCAAATGGTAGCTTGGCTCACAACCATCTTATTGATAACTTTGTATCTGATGCTGTGATTTTTGCTGGCAATGATATAGTGCTCAGCAGTTCGATCCCAATCAAATTGATACCAACAATCCTTCTAGTGATAATATATCACAAATACCAGTTGGAACTCTTCCTAATGATAATCAATCTCAATCATTTGGAGACGGAGGCAATCAATCAACCCTGATCCCTGAATCTATA
>Ga0136617_10006323_pt1 | contig 10587 bp, 10 predicted proteins | sample AntDrymUQ3222106_2_FD_129672 | JGI IMG/M metagenome (GOLD analysis project Ga0136617, IMG submission 129672) | Polar desert sand microbial communities from Dry Valleys, Antarctica - metaG UQ322 (21.06) | ecosystem: Environmental > Terrestrial > Soil > Desert | place: Antarctica: Dry Valley...
CCGTAGCCCTGCGGCCCGTAACCGGGCGGTGGCCCGCCCGGCCCGCGTCGGCCTCGACGGAACTGCTGCGGTCCAGCCACCGAGCCGGGACCGCTGCCGGCACCGGCGCCGGCAGCGATCACGCCGGCGTCGAGCAGCACCGCAGCCACGACGGCGATGAGCTGGAGCACGGCGAGGATCAACACGGCGATGTCAGTCCCGCTGATGCGGCCGATCGCGCCGAGTCCGCCGACGGAGCCGGACCCGAACTCCACCTGCAGCAACTGAAGCACCCCGACGGTCACCGCGACCGCGGCCGGCACCAGCAACCGCCCCGACCTGGGCAGCAGCGTCGCGGCGGCCAGCAACCCGCCGCCGAGCAGCAGCGCGGGGATCGGCGTGATGTTCAGCAGCGTGAGGCCGCCGAAGAAGCTGATGATGTAGATGATCAAGCCGAGTGCGACGGTGACCAGCACAAGCATCCGAGCCGGGCCAGCCGGAACAGCGGGCCGCCCTGGTCGGCCGGTGTCCGGGATGGCCTCGGTGGCTGCCGACGGTGTGGCGGGGTCGGTCATCGCACGCTCCTGATCAGCTCCGACGGATTCCGGCTGCGCTGGCCGACGCTAGTCCATTCGACCGAGCCATGCAGTCGCTCAGCCGACCGACTTCATGATCTCCCGCATCAGCTCAGCGGTCTCGCTGGGCGTGCGGCCGACATGGACACCGGCGGCCTCCAACGCTTCCTTCTTGGCCGCCGCGGTACCCGCCGAGCCGGAGACGATCGCGCCGGCGTGGCCCATCGTCTTGCCCTCCGGCGCCGTGAACCCCGCGACGTAGCCGACCACCGGCTTGTCGATGTTGGCGCGGATGTAGTCGGCGGCCCGCTCCTCGGCGTCCCCGCCGATCTCGCCGATCATCACGACGGCCGCGGTGTCCGGGTCGTCGGAGAACGCCTGCAGGCAGTCGATGTGGGTGGTGCCGATGATCGGGTCGCCGCCGATGCCGACCGCGGTGGAGAAACCGATGTCGCGCAGCTCGTACATCATCTGGTAGGTCAGCGTGCCGGACTTGGAGACCAGCCCGATGCGGCCGGGGCCGGTGATGTTGGCCGGGATGATGCCCGCGTTGGCCTGGCCGGGCGAGATCACGCCGGGGCAGTTCGGCCCGACGATCTGGGTGCGGTTGCCACTCGCGCAGGCGTGCGCCCACACCCATGCCGAGTCGTGCACCGGGATGCCTTCGGTGATCACCACGGCCAGCCCGATGCCGGCGTCGATGGCCTCCACGATCGCAGCCTTGGTAAACCGCGGCGGCACGAAAACGACGGTTGTATCAGCATCTGTCTCGCTCATGGCGTCAGAGACGGAATCGAACACCGGCAACGTCGAGCCGGAGAGCTCGACCGACTGCCCGCCCTTCCCGGGCGTCACACCGCCGACGACGGCCGAGCCCGAGTCGAGCATCCGCTGGGTGTGCTTGCGGCCCTCGGAGCCCGTCATGCCCTGGACGATGATCTTGCTGGATCCGTTGAGGAAGATCGACACGGCGCTACGCCCCGGTGCTCGCGAGTCGGGCGGCGGTCCGGGCGGCGTCGTCCATGGTGTCCACCATCGTGACCAGCGGATGGTCGGCGTCGAGCAGGATCCGACGACCCTCCTCGACGTTGTTGCCGTCGAGCCGGACCACCAGCGGCTTAGTGGCCGCGTCGCCGAGGATGCCCAGGGCCTGCACGATGCCGTCGGCGACCTGGTCGCACGCGGTGATCCCGCCGAAGACGTTCACGAACACCGCCCGCACGGCGGGGTCGCCGAGGATGATGTCGAGCCCGTCGGCCATCACCTGCGCGTTGGCGCCACCGCCGATGTCCAGGAAGTTCGCCGGCTTCACCCCGCCGAAGTCCTCACCGGCGTAGGCCACCACGTCCAGCGTCGACATCACCAGGCCGGCCCCGTTGCCGATCACACCGACCTGGCCGTCGAGCTTGACGTAGTTCAGCCCCCGCTGCACCGCCCTGGTCTCCAGCGGGTCCTGGCCGGCGGTGTCGGCCAGCTCGGCGTGCCCCGGGTGCCGGAACGCCGCGTTGTCGTCGAGGGTGACCTTGCCGTCGAGCGCGATCACCTTGTCCTGCGGGTCGCGAACCAGCGGGTTCACCTCGACCAGCGTCGCGTCCTCGGCGACGAACGTGTCCCACAGCTTGACCAGCACGTCGGCGGTCTGCTCGGCCACCGCGTCCGGGAACCGGGCGGCCGCGACGATCTCGCGGGCCTTGGCCGCGTCCACCCCCGCGATCGGGTCGATCGGGATCTTGGCCAGCGCGTCGGGCTTGGTGGCCGCGACCTCCTCGATGTCCATGCCGCCCTCGACGCTGGCCATCGCGAGGAACGTGCGGTTGGCCCGGTCGAGCAGGTAGGAGACGTAGTACTCCTCGGCGATCTCGCTGGCCGGCGTGACGAGCACCCGACCGACCACGTGGCCCTTGATGTCCAGCCCGAGGATCGCCTCGGCCCGCTGCTGCGCCTCGTCCGGGTCGGCCGCGAGCTTGACCCCGCCGGCCTTGCCGCGGCCGCCGGTCTTCACCTGCGCCTTGACCACCACTGTGCCGCCCAGCTCCTGCGCCGCCGTTCGGGCGCCCGCCGGGGTGTCGGCTACGTGGCCGGGCAGTACGGGTACGCCGTGCGCCCCGAAGAGGTCCTTGGCCTGGTACTCGTAAAGATCCACGTGCCCCTCGCTGCTGGCTGGTGCGCTCCGACGACCCTATCCGGCGGTTGCGCGCCACCGGCCACGGGCGGTGATCGGCGTGAGTGGACGTTCGACCGCGCTCACCGCGGCTGGATGTCCAGTCGCGGTGATCATGAGTTGGTCTAGGCGCCGGCACGCTGGGCGACGTTGGAGCGCACCCAGTCGACGATCTCCGCGGTGGTGGCGCCCGGCGTGAAGACCTTGGCCACGCCCATCTCGGCGAGCTTGGCGATGTCCTCCTCGGGGATGATCCCGCCACCGAACACCACGACGTCGGACGCCCCGCGCTCGGCGAGCAGCTCGACGAGCCGGGTGAACAGCGTCATGTGGGCGCCGGAGAGCACGGAGAGCCCGATGGCGTCGGCGTCCTCCTGCAATGCGGTCGCCACGATCTGCTCGGGCGTCTGGTGCAGCCCGGTGTAGATGACCTCCATGCCGGCGTCGCGCAGCGCCCTGGCGACGACCTTGGCGCCGCGGTCGTGGCCGTCCAGTCCCGGCTTGCCGACCACGACCCGAATCCGCTGGCCCACCACGACCTCCTCGCTGGGATCTGACCGCGACGCTAGCGCCTGCACCGACCCCGTGCCGACCGTCGCGGTACAGGTCACACGCCAGATGCACCCGTGCCCTCGGTGATCGCCGTTTCGGCAGAGAAGTGCGCGCTGAGCGCGCGGTAACCCACCGAAACGGCGATCACCGGCCAGCGGGGCGACGCGTCACGAGTGCGGCACGAAACCGGCGAGGCGGGGCGTCATGGCTTACCGTCTGGAAATGGCGGCCGGTGTGGTTCGGCTGGCCCGCCTGGCCACGAAGGCCGGCGGAGCGGGCCCCGCCGCGGCCGCAGCCGGTAAGGCCGCCGGCTACGCACTCCGCACCTTCGGCAGCCCTGCAGGCCTGCGTGGGATCGCCGTGGAGACAGCGTGGCTCGCCGGCCGCCTCGCCTTGTACCCGATGGGCCTGTTCCGCGAGCACCTGCGCCCCGAGGACGCCTACGGCCACTACCGCATCGACCCGCTGCCGCCGGTGCAGCGCGGCCTCGCCGTCATCGACATCCAGGCCGCCGGCACCCCGATCCTGCTGCTGCACGGGATCATGGACAACCGCTCGGCGTTCGCGGTGTTCCGCAGGGCCCTGCGGCGCAGAGGCTTCGGCGTTGTGCACGCGGTGAACTACGGCCCGTTCACCGGCGACATCCGGGCCGCGGCCCGCGAGCTCGGCAAGCACGTCCGTGAGCTGCGGGAGCGCACCGGCTGCGAGCGCATCCACGTGGTCGGGCACTCGTTGGGCGGCCTGATCGCGCGCTACTACGTACAGCGGCTCGGCGGCGACGCCGCGGTCGGCACCCTGGTCACCCTCGGCAGTCCGCACGGCGGCACGGCTGCCGCCTACCTGATGCCCACCGCCTTGGCCCGCCAGCTGCGCCCGGGCTCGGAGCTGCTCACCGAGCTCGCCGAACCGGCCCCTGGCTGCCGTACCCGGTTCCTCGTCGTATGGAGCCGGCTGGATCAGATGATCGTCCCGCAGCGCAACGCCCGGCTTCGGCATCCCGACCTGGACGTCGAGGAGCTCGAGCTGAGTGACGTGGGTCACTTCTCGCTGCCCATCCACACTCGGACAGTGCGCTGGGTGGCCAGCTCGATCGCCCATTCGGATGATGCGCGTCACCCAGTCGGGGCGCAGACGCAGGAGCCATCCGCCGAGACGGCCATCCTCCGCGCCGAGCGGTCTCCGGCCTCCTGAAGCCCAAACGGGCGTCAAGAGCAGCTCCGGACGAGCCCGTGGCGGACTTGCATCAGCACCGCGCACTTGGCTACCTTCCCCCGGTCCGTGTCACAGATCGGTCTCGCCGCTGAAATGGAGCCGACCCCGAATCGGCTTCACCGGGTCCCCAGCCCCGGCAGCGCGACCGTTCACCCGAAACGGAAAGGCAGGTCTTGGCGCGCCACCGCTCCCCAAGCGGCGCTGGACCAGCCCCAGGCAGAAAGTTCGTGGCGCCCGTCGTCGCGGACGTCCGCCCTGGGGCACATCGGATCCCGGCGCCTCCCGCGGCGCTTCGCGGGCGAGCCACCGTCGCAGCGGTCGCTGCCGGTGCTGTCGTAGCAGCCGGTCAGGCGTTGACCGCGTTCGTCGTCGACGGTGGGCACACCGATGTCGCCAAGACCTCTGCCGGTGCGCTGGTCCCCAGCGGCGCCGACCGGCTCCCACTGGCCGACGAGGCGCGCGGCGTCGGCGGTGACCAACTCACCAGCGAGATGCTTCCGCTCGACGAGGTGGACGACGTCGTCGACGTCCAGAACCTGACCAAGGCAATGGCGGTCGGCGAGGAGCTGGCCAAGAAGAGCAAGGACGCCGCCGTGCTGGCCGCCGGACAGGTCGTCCGGCCCGCCGCAGGCAGCTTCACCTCGGGTTATGGCGCCCGCTGGGGCACAACGCACTACGGCATCGACATCGCCAACCGGATCGGTACGCCGATCCGCGCGGTGCAGGACGGGGTCGTGGTGGAGTCCGGCCCTGCCTCCGGCTTCGGCATCTGGGTCCGCGTCCTGCACCTGGACGGCTTCACCACCGTCTACGGCCACCTCAACCGCTCGCTGGTGAAAGCCGGCCAGCACGTGAAGGCCGGTCAGCAGATCGCCGAGATGGGCAACCGGGGCTACTCCACCGGTCCGCATCTGCACTTCGAGGTGTGGGACGCGGCGGGGCGCAAGATGAACCCGCAACCGTGGCTCTCCGCGCGCGGCGTCGCGACCTGAGGCGCTAGAGCTTCTGCAGCGGTACGCCGCCGATCAGCATCAGCCGCACGGTTCCAGAGCTGCCGAAGTCGATCGTCGCGTTAGCGCGCACCCCGACGCCCTCGGTCGCGGTCACCGTGCCCAGGCCGTACTTGTCGTGGTTGACCCGGTCCCCGACCTCCAGCGTGATCGCCGGGGCGGGTGTCGACGGCGGCTTCCAGCTGCCACGGTCACCGAAGCCGGAGGTGCCCGAGCGCCGGCCGAACCCGACCCGACCCATCGGAGCCGACCGATCGCCCTGCCGCTCGGCGATGGTGGAGTACCGCCAGTCGATCAGCTCCACGGGCACGTCGTCGAGGAACCGGGACGCCGGATTCGTCATCGGCTGCCCGAACGCGGAGCGCACCACGGCCCGTGACAGGTACAGCCGTTCCCTGGCCCGCGTGATGCCGACGTAGGCCAGCCGTCGCTCCTCGGCCAGCTCGGTCGGATCGCCGAGCGCCCGCAGGTGCGGGAACACCCCGTCTTCCCAGCCGGTGCAGAACACCACCGGAAACTCGAGCCCCTTGGCGGTGTGCAGCGTCATCAGCGTGACCACGCCCTGGTCGCTGTCCGGGATGGAGTCCGCGTCGGCGACCAGCGCCACCCGCTCGAGGAACGCCGCCAGCGAGCCGGGCTCGGGCTGGCCGTCCTCGGCCGGAACGGCCACCGCGGCGTCGCCGGCGAACTCGCGCGCCACCGTGACCAGCTCGGCGAGGTTCTCCACGCGCGAGGCGTCCTGCGGGTCGTCGCTGGCCTCGAGCTCGGCGGTGTAGCCGGTGCGGTGCATCAGGGTCTGGAGGATCTCGTGCACCTCCTCACCGCGGTCGACCAGCTCGCCCAGCCCGTCGAGCAGCTCGACGAACCCCGCGATGCACCGCTGGCTGCGGCTGGCCAGCGTCGGGAACTCCTCCGGGTGCTCGGCGGCGAGCCGCAGTGCGGCGGCGAAGGAGATCCGGTCCCGGTCGGCGACGTAGGCGACGATCTCCTCGGCGCGGTCGCCGATGCCGCGCTTGGGGACGTTGAGGATGCGTCGCAGGCTGACGGTGTCCTCGGGGTTGGACAGCACGCGCAGGTAGGCCAACGCGTCGCGCACCTCGCGCCGCTCGTAGAACCGCACACCACCGACGACCCGGTAGGGCATCCCGACGCGCATGAACACGTCCTCGAACACCCGTGACTGGGCATTGGTCCGGTAGAAGACCGCGACGTCGCTGTTGCGGGTGTTACCAGCGTCGACCAGCCTGTCGATCTCGCCGGCGACGAACGCCGCCTCGTCGTGCTCGTTGTCCGCCACGTAGCCGATGACCTTCTCGCCTGCGCCCGCTTCGGACCACAGCCGCTTGTCACGGCGGTCCGGGTTCCGCACGATCACCGCGTTGGCCGCCGACAGGATGGTCTGGGTGGAGCGGTAGTTCTGCTCGAGCAGGATCGTGCGGGCGTGCGGGTAGTCCCGCTCGAACTCCTCGATGTTGCGGATGCTCGCGCCCCGAAAAGCGTAGATCGACTGGTCGGCGTCGCCCACCACGCACAGCTCGGCAGGTGGCACCACGGCGTCCGGGTCGACCTCCGCGCCGGCCAGCTCACGGACCAGCAGGTACTGCGCGTGGTTGGTGTCCTGGTACTCGTCGACCAGGATGTGGCGGAACCGGCGGCGGTAGTGCTCGGCGACCTCGGGGGCGCTCTGCAGCAGGTACACCGTCTGCATGATCAGGTCGTCGAAGTCCAGCGCGTTGGCGGTGCTCAGCCGCTGCTGGTAGGCCGCGTAGACCTCGGCCACCCGGCGCTCGAAGTCGTTGGAGGCGGCCGCCGCGGCGTCGGCCTGGGTGTGCAGCTCGTTCTTGAGGTTGGAGATCTGGGCGGCCAGGGTGCGGGCGGGGTATCGCTTGGGGTCGAGGTCGAGGTCGCGCGCGACGAGGCCGACCAGCCGTCGCGAGTCGTCGGCGTCGTAGATCGAGAAGCTGGACTTCAACCCGAGGTGACGGCACTCGCGGCGCAGGATCCGCACGCACATCGAGTGGAACGTCGACACCCACATGATCTTGGCTCGGCCGCCGACCAGGCTGATCACCCGCTCGCGCATCTCGGCGGCGGCCTTGTTGGTGAAGGTGATGGCCATGATCTGGCCGGGGTTCACGTCCCGCGCGGCCAGCAGGTAGGCGATGCGGTGGGTGAGCACCCTGGTCTTGCCGGATCCCGCTCCCGCGACGATGAGCAGCGGCGAGCCGCTGTGCCGGACGGCTTCGCGCTGCTGCGGGTTGAGCCCCTCCAACAGCGCCTCCGCGTCGCGTTTCGCGGGTGCGGCGGGGGTGTTCGTGGGCAGCTCGAAAAGGGCACTCATCGCGCTTGTCAACCTACCGGCATCCACCGTTCATCCCGCCCCGCCATTCCGGCACGGCGGCGGCCGCTCAGCGCAGCGCCGGCAGCCCGGACTCGGTCGGCAGCCCGGCCTGCACCCAGTCCTGGATCCCGTCGGCGTACTTGCGGACGCTGCGGTACCCGAGCCGCTCGAGCTTGCTGGCGACCGCCTGGCTGTTGCCGCACGAGGGGTTCGAGCAGTAGACGACTATGGGCGCCTCGCGGTCGGGCAACAGTCGATCCGCCATGGTCGCGACGTCATCCTCGACGAGGTTCAGCGCGCCCGGCAGGTGCTGGGTGGCGTAGTAGGTCTCAGGGAGGGCGTCGATCACGGTCACGGCGTCGGCCAGGATCGCCTCTGCGAGGTCCGGACGGCTGATCAGGGTGGTCATGTGGCTCCTTCAGATGATTCGGACTACAGTCCGTTTGTGTCCTCCGAAGGTAACGGACCGCAGTCCGTTTCGTCAACCGAGTCGCTCGGCATGCCGTTCGTGGGTGGCGGCGCGCCTCCACGCGAGCGGGCCGACGCCGCGCGCAACCGGCTGAAGATTCTCGCCGCGGCCGCGCGGCTGTTCGCCGAGCGCGGCGTCGGCGAGGTCAGCCTTGACGCGGTGGCGGCCGCCGCCGGGGTGGGCAAGGGCACGGTCTTCCGGCGGTTCGGCGACAAGGCCGGGCTGGCGGTCGCGCTGCTGGACGAGCGGGAACGCGAGCTGCAGCAGGAGCTGCTGTCCGGGCCGCCGCCCCTCGGCCCCGGGGCCTCGCCGACAGAGCGGGCGGGGGCGTTCGTCCGCGCCTACCTGGCTTATGTGCTGGACAACCGCGAGCTGGTGTTGATGTCCGAGACTGCCAGTGTCGGCGCCCGGTTTCGGATCGGCGCCTTTCGGTTCTGGCACCGCCACCTGGCGGTCTTGTGCGAGCAGGCCGGCTACGAACCCGCGCAGGCGAGCGTCCTCGCGCACGCCCTGCTCGCCCCGCTGGCCGCCGAACATCTGATCGCCCAGCTCGCCGCGGGAGCGGACCCGAGCGCCGTGGTCGACGGTCTCGTCCGACACGCCGAGCTGGTCACCGATGGGGCGCTCTCACGCCCGTGACCGGCGGTGTGGCACACTTCGCGGCATGTCAGCGCGAGCTCGCGAGTTTTTTTACGGGTACCGGACCTCGGTGCCCGTGGCCGCCTGACGACACAGCAACCACGACGCCCCGGAGTCCACGGACCCGGGGCGTTTTCGCGTTCCGGACCAGTTCCGTCAGAGATCCCGAGGCCGGACCACCAGGAGCAGACAGTGAACGCGACGACAAGCCCGCAGCCGGCCGGTGCGCCGGCGGCCGACATCGACAGCCTGCGGGCGGAGATCGACCAGCTCGACGCCGAGATCCTGCGCTTGATCAAGCGCCGCACCGTGGTGTCCCAGCAGGTGGGGGTGGCTCGGGTGGCCGCCGGCGGACCGCGGATCGCCTACAACCGGGAGTTCGACGTGCTGGCCCGCTTCCGCGAGCTCGGCGCCGAGGGCCGAGAGCTGGGCATGCTGCTGCTACGGCTGGGCCGCGGCAAGTTGGGCAGCAGTTGATCACCGGACGCGACGCCGGCATGGCAATGTAGAAGCCATGGACTTTGTGATCCACCTCGTTGCGCTCATCGTTGCCCTGGTCGGGCTTGTCGCCGCCGTCGCCCACGACGGCTACCTCGCGATGCTGTCCTCGGCGGCGAACAAGCGGGCCGGCGGCGAGCCCATCGCGCAGTACGTGAAGAGCCGCTGGCCGGTGGCCGGCGGGATCACTGTGGCGGCGCTGGTGGCGTTGCTGCTCACCACCGGCGGGGTCGTGCCGGACGTGCTCGCCATCCTGCTCGGCGCCGGCAGCGGGCTGGCGGCCAACAACGCGTTGCAGACCACGCGCAAGCGCTACCGCAGCAGCTGAGCCAACGGGGGTCACCGCAGGCCCAACGCCTGATCTAAAGCGCCTGACGGCCGAGCGGTCGCGCACGGCCGACGAGCGGCCATCTAGACCATTCAGGTGAGAACCGTTGAGCGGATGAAGAGCAGACGGGTTCGCTTGGCCCACAGGCTAACGTCCGGTAGACCTTTGAGACATACACATCATGAGGAGGACCCCCGATCGTGTCTGACATGGCGTTTGCGGCCCACCCCCGTGGAGGATCTACGGGGATGGTCACCGTTGCGGAGCTGCTCCGGCGTGCGTCCCGGAGCCGTCCCGACGATGACCTGCCGGCCCCGCCGCCCGCATCCGACCAGGTCTGGGTCGGTGCGCTGTTGCGACGCGAGGGCCGCAGCCCCGAAGAGGCGCTCGGTAGGTCGACAGGGCCGAACGACGATCGTCCCCGCTTTCCGCGCAAGAAGGTGGCGGTGACCGCCGGTGCGTTGCTCGCCGTCGGCGCGCTCGGGGTGTCCGCGGTCATGGTCACCAAGGCGGTGGACGAGGGCGGTACCTACCCCGGTCAGGGAGTGCTGGACGGGCTCACTCCGGGCCAGATCGGCCAGCTCCCCCTTGACGCGTCCGCCGCGGCCGCCGGCGCCGGCGCGAACCTCTTCACCGCGCTCGTACCCAGCAGCCTTCCCAAGGCCGCCGCACTGATCTCCGGGGCCGTGAACACGGCGATGAACGCCATCGGTGGGGCCAACGGGCTGCCGTTCGTGATCCCGGGCCTGCCCGGTTCGCCCGCACTGCCAGGTCTTCCGGCCGGTCCTGGAGTACCCGGTAGCCCGGGCGCACCCGGCACCCC
>Ga0136617_10006325_pt1 | contig 10584 bp, 18 predicted proteins | sample AntDrymUQ3222106_2_FD_129672 | JGI IMG/M metagenome (GOLD analysis project Ga0136617, IMG submission 129672) | Polar desert sand microbial communities from Dry Valleys, Antarctica - metaG UQ322 (21.06) | ecosystem: Environmental > Terrestrial > Soil > Desert | place: Antarctica: Dry Valley...
GACGCCGGAGTGGCGAAATTGGTATACGCACCAGACTCAAAATCTGGCGAGGTCAAACTCATGTCGGTTCGAGTCCGACCTCCGGCACCACGTTTTAACAATTTCCTGAATGAATCTGCGCATTTTTAAAAATAATGCCGACTTAACGCCAGGCCGTTTTAATCTCAGGCCACTTTTCCGCCCGCTAATCGCTCCAAAGACCGCCCCGCTTTCGCCTTCGACTTCTCAGTAGCGTGCGAGTAGTAAAGAACAAATCTTGAGTCGGACCAGCCCATCCATTCCTTGACCGTCGCCGGACTAATCCCGTCATCAAGCAAGTGCGTAGTGGCCGTGTGTCGCGCGTCGTAAAGGACCAGTGCCCCTGGTTTGTTTTTTCCATAGAGCACTCCCGCTCGCTCACAAGCCGCTGCAAGAAGTTTGTAGAAGCGCGGCGTAATGTTCGGGCCGCGAAAGAACAGATAACTTGTCTCCGAAGCTGCGGAGAACTCCTTTAATATCTCCATCGCCTTTGGTCCTAATGGCCCGATGGTCTTCTTGTTTCCGGTCTTGCCTTGCAGGATGCTGACCGTCTTCCCTTCCCAGTCGATGTCGCCCTGGCGGATCCGCGCCATTTCCCCGGTACGCACGCCATTCAATAAACAGAATTGCACGCGTCGACCAACGCGATAGCGAGCTAACGCCGTTAGGGACTGCTCGTCATCCCGCTTAGGTGAATACAACTCTCCGAGAACTAATTTGATTTCGCGTTCGCTCCAGATCCTTTCACGCCGACCGCCTACAATCTTCGGACGCGGCATACGCGGCGGGCGCCACTGTTCAAGCGATGGATAGTAAATATCGATCTGGTTCAGCATTGGAGCAATGATGTTTAGTTCCCTGTGTATTGACTGCGCTTTCAATCCGTCTCGTTGCCTCTTTTCCACGTACAACTGAAGACTCGCCTTCGTTAACTCATCAACACAGATCGCGGCAGGCAACAAACTCAACAAGTCACTCAGCACTCGTGCTGCCCTGGTGTGCTCCCTGGGGTTGTCGATTGCCTTCAGACGCTTCTCAATCAAGTCTGATAGGAAAGGCCTCTCCGCCATCACCGGAAGCCCGTAGCGTCGCGCTATGGCGTCGTGCTTTATCTTGTACGCCGCGGCTTCGGCATCGGCGCGACGAAAGAACATGCGGCGAAAGCGTTTCCCGTTCGCGGGCGTGGCGCTCAATAAGTACATCTTGCGTTTGTGGCGTTTGGAAAATACGCATCTGATCATGGCTGCGCATTCTATCTGCCTGCGTGAACGACTTGAAGCTTTCTGCGGCGTTCATTTGCCTGCGCTTGTTTTATTTTTGCCTCGATCAGATCTTCGACTTCAGAACGGATTAGCATAATGCGACGGCCGATAGGAACATGAGTAAGGCTCTCCGTCCCTGCTTTCCGTTGTCGAAGGGTGTTGGCGTGGAGTCCGCCGAACATCTCACCTGCCTCTTCAAAGCTGATCAGTCGAGAACTCATACCGCCCACCACAAACAATCATCATTCCCGGCCTGCGTCCGCTTCACATGCTTTTGGCTTTCCAGTTCTTTCAACCGCCTTCCAGGTATCGTTCGATCTAGACCACCCAACTCCGCCAACTGCTTGCTGCTTCGACCGGGATACTTCTTGACCAAATCCAAACAAAGAAGACGCTGGCTAACCATCGCTCCGCTTGAGCGCATCCGATCTTCCGCGCGTCGCGACGAATCGGGATCAGTAGTGCGGCTCCGGGGCCGGTCAAGAAGATCCAGAAGTGGAAAGGTTGCGATCACAGTTTCTTAAATTACGTCGCTGCGCCGGGCCGCCTCTGCTTCCAAAAAAGCCTCCGCTTTCGGTAAAAGCCGTCGCTGCCCTTCCGGTAGCAACAGAACGCTTGCACCCTGATAGTTGTCTCGCCCGCGTTCTGCTACGCGAAACGCCCGCAGCACTCCGCAGGCACAGACCTCGGCGTGATACGAGCGCCCGTCTGGCAGGCCGGCACTTTGGCAATATGCGGTTTCAATGTGACTGCACTTCTCGGTCATCTACTTCGCCCCCGCGCTTGCCCCTCGCCCGCGCTTCTTCGCAACCTCTTGCTTGAGCGAAGACAGATCAGACTTGGGCGCTTCCTCGGTGACTTTTCCGTTTCCTGCCGTTGGCTTGACGACTTTCACCTTGCCCTTCGCCTCCGCGTCGTTAAGCCATTCGAATAGCGGTTCTGGTTTCGCGGCCTTCAGGAATATATCCAGGTCGGCATTCCATCCGCCATACAGTCTCGCTATCTGCGAAAACTCTTTGACGTCGTACTCAATAATCGACGGCTTGCCGCTGTCTAAATCGAAATCGAGGCGGCAGAGTTGTTGGTGGATCAACGCCTTGCGCTGGTCCGGCGTGAGCAGGTTCCAAGCGTGTTTGTAGACCCAGAGTGCGGCTCCCGTGGTCTCGTTATTTTTATAAATGCGGAATGCCTTTTTACCAGTGTCGGTATCGAGTTCCGCTAAGACCTGCTTTCCCTTGCTCAACTTCGGAACAAGCTGGCCCGTCTTCTCGTCTAAGTTGACGATAAAGAAATAACTGATCTTCCTTCCGTCCAGATCGGGAAGGTGCTCGCCGATGATCTCATCTGCGATTCTTTCAACTTCGTTCGAGAGTTCGTATTGCATCGAGTCTCCTTTCTTCTTTGACCAGAATCATTAAAAAGCGGCAGTCGGGCCGGTGACTTTCCAGTTTCAGATCTCCGACAATCGGACGCTCGCCAGAGCACGAACACTCTTCCATGTACAACCGGATCAGGCTGTCTACTTTTGCGCGGGCTTGCTGCGGAGCAGTCATGCTGTTGCTTCCACCATCTCAATCTTCACCGGACTCAAAACCATCTTATTCGTAGCGTACTGACGTTTCTTTCTTCGCAAGACACACACCTTGCACCTTGCCGCCCTTCCGAATCTCCCGAGCCTGTTTGGATAGAATTCGGTTAACAATTTCATCGCTCCGCACATAGTGCAGGTCTTGAGTGAAAGAATCAGGAGCAGGATTAAGCGAAGGTCCATTACGTTTCCGTTTGCGCTGTTGCAAAGACTTTGTAAATCAGGGTTGCCAGACCAAACACGGCGTTAACTTTCAGCACTACCTCTTGCGGGCTGTGCAGCTCCCCGGTGGCCCACATCGCGAGAATGGCCACCAGCCAGGCAGTGACCGCGGCTAAAGCCAAAGCTTTGAAATCGCTCCATTGCAGCCACTTCTTAACGGCCTGAGTTAGTAACGGGCTGACGCCGCCGGCTAACGCGAGTGCTATGTATTCGGTCATTGGGTTTTCCCTTTTAGCTCACCATTCGATCACTTAAGTGAGAGGCTTCTTCTCTCTTTTGGAGCCGGTCAATCTCTCTTGCAAATGTCGCGGACGTACTCTCGTGGTACTGAATCAATTTCTCCGTGTTCTCTACGTACTCAACGATCATCCTCGCGAACTCGTTTATCCGCTCAATTAGTATTTGGTTTTCTCGTTCTCGTGGGGTCATGCTGCCTCCTCAAACGACAAGATCGCGCCGTTATAGTGGTAAGCAAGTGAAAGCAGCGGACCGTTGCGGTGCTTAGCGATTCGCATCGTGCACGCCCGCGTTGCCACTCCCTCTTTTGGTTTTTCCATGTCCAGAATCAAAACCAGCGAGGCGTCTTTCTCAATCCCTGACGACTCGGCAAGGTGGTGCAATTCCGGCAAGTCGTTGTGCGCGCCCATGCGGTTGAATTGCGCTAAAGCAAACACCCCGATCTGGTTCTCCATAGCAATCTCCTTCAACACCCTGGAAACCGTGGCCACCTCCTGAGCGCGCGTTGCGTTTTTGGTTTCCAGCGTTACGCCCATCAACTGCAAGTAGTCCACAAACAGCGATCGGATCCCTGCCCTTCGGACCAATTCCTTGACCTGCGAGCGAATCTGAAAAATATCTGCGGTGCGCGAGTTAAACCACATCGGCAGACCTGAAAGATGCGGCACCCACTGCATCAGCCATTCGTAAATATTCGGTTGCAGTCCTGGCTCAATCTGCCAGACCGGCACCTGAGAAACGGCTGACAACATGCGAGTAGAATTCTCAAAGTCGCTCATCTCCCTTGATACAACCGCAACCGGAATATTTTTCTCCGCCTGATACTTTGCCGCACCTAACGCCCATGACGACTTGCCCTTCCCGGTAAGCGAGGCGATAACCCAGACATCTCCCTGTTGAATACCTCCGCGAGTGGTTCTATCCAACATCTTGAACCCGGTCGGCACGGCTGATGAATCACCATTTCGCAACCGTGCAAGCTGACTTTCGGCTTCCTTCATCACTTCACTCATCGGTCGAAATGCTCCGCTTTGCACTCCTGACCGCGCGCGAATTTCAGCAACAGAATCCTCAAGGTTGCGCAGTACCTCTTGGGAATTTTCCCCGTCGTCAACTCTCGCCTTCGCTGCCTCAGTTGTCTGAAGGATCCGCCGCAGTGTTGCTTTCTCTTTCAGCGATGCGATGTATGGCGTCGGACTTCCGATGATCAGGTCGGAGAGAAGTCGACCGCAGTAGGAAACCAAGCCCTGTGCGATAACATCGGAAGCGCGTAGGTATTGGTCAATCGTGACTGGTGTTATTTCTGCGTTGGCTTCGCACAGTCCGACGATTGCGAGAAAGATTTGGCGGTTAGTTGCAGAGTAAAAATCATCCGGCTGAAGCTCGGAAATAAGCTTGCCAGCCAGGTGATTTGTGATCAATACCGAGCCGATCAACGCCCGCTCAGATTCGGCGTCATGGGGAAGATTCATGAGTTATCCTTCATCCGCTCAATATCAGCTAACGTGAGTGGCCGAGCTTGCGGTTTACTTGGTTCAACTTTTTTCTCCTTGAACCGAGCCGTTCTGGCTTTTAGTTCCCGAAGCCGATTTCGAAACGTAGCAGGCCAGTCGAGCTTGCGACCTTTCGCACCCGGTACGCCGTGCCAGTAATCCACAAACTCATCCAGCGCTGCCTTCAAATCAACTGCAGGAACTTCTCTCGATGCCCATTCCCTCATTTCCGAGTTGAGACAAAAATCATCAGGCAATCGGGTTCCTTGGCGTGTGTCGGCGGAGCGCTTTGCGCGACGCTGTGGATTTCTTTTTCTTTCTGTTTCTGGTTCTGTTTCTGGTAATGGTAATGGTAATGGTAATGGTGCGTCTTGGATTGTTTGCTTTGCACCTATTGCACCTTCAATCTTTTCGAAATCGTGTCGGCCATCTTTCAGCGCTGGAAATTTCTTGTAACGCTTACCGTTACGAGTATTTGCAGGCTGCAACTCTTCGAAGCCGACAACATGCAGCAGCGGTTCCTCCTTTACTGTATAGAATTCAATCAGCCCCGCGTCTCTCATTTCGCGGAGCCACCCAGACACCTGGCGCACGGTAACTTTTCTCTTTCCTGCTGTGGCTGCTCGGCAAAGCTCCGGGTCAGCACGCCCGTTGCCAAAGTCGTCCACCGAAACCAACACGCGCCAGAACCAGGCCTCTGCTGGTAGTGACAGCTTGTTAATTCGCTGGCCGGTGATAAAACCGCTATAGAGCCTCCGGTAAATTCCCCGGGTGAGGTCCGTTAACGGTTCGCTCTCCATTCACTCCGCACTTTCAGCGTTTCGACTTTGAAAGTTACCGCCTGGGGGAATTAAACCGCTTGCGCTGCGACGTCTATTCTTCGAACCCTGAACGGCAGTTGCGCGGCGTCTTCCAAGGCAATTTGCCGCGTCCACGTTTTATCTGCCCCGTTCCATTTAAAACCCGCCTGCTTTGCCTGCTCGCGCTCGTCGTAAGACACTAATGCTTGAAACAAACCCTTGGGCCGCATCGCCACCTGAAACATCGCCGGAAGGTCAGCCATGCGGTCGAACAGTGCTGCTATCAATCGGCAGTCAGTTAGTGCCCGGTGCGCGCTCGCTACACCGATGCCGTGATCTAAAGCTAGATTGATTAGTGAGCCCTGCTCGCGAGTAGCTAATGGCCACTTGAAATCGGCCATCGTGCAGAGCCACGGTAATGTTGCTAGCGGCAGAAAGTCGGTATTTCCAAACACCCGCTTACTATCAAACTCCGCATTGTGGGCAACATACACATCGGCCGACTTGCTCATTGCGAACAGCATCTCTAACGCGTGATTGCCCGACCGGGTAAAAGCAATTTCACGTAAAGCCTGAGTTTTGATCCGGTTGATCGGCTCCGCCGCGTTCTCTTCCGCTGACAACAACGTAGCCAGCTCCTGAAGTACACACTGACTCTCAACGGAGTAGAGAACCGCCCCGACCTCGATCACCTTCGCGCTCTCTTCTAGCCCAGAAGTTTCTGTGTCGATAATCAAACAGCGCTTGATGTCCATCGCTCACCTTCGAGGGTTTGCGCCTGGCCCGTCAGGGTATTGAGCCTTAGAGCCAGGCGTTGTCAGCCGATTCGCCCCCGGACCGGCTGACGTAATTGCAGGACTCTCTTAAAGGCGCTTTCGCACGCCGGCCACTCGTTACCTAAGCGGCAATCCTGCAAAAGTGGATTCAATAAGTGGCCCGCATCTAAAGTTCGCCCCGATGTACTAAGTTGCCCTAGGCCTCGTCTCATCGTGTGCGGGCCGCGGCGAATCCTTAATCGCTTTTCGACTCCTCGAGCGCGGCTCGAAGTTGGATCAATTCATCAAGCTTGAGAGCGGAGATATCCCGCCCGTTCGTATGCTTCTCGATGGTCTTTTCGTCGTGCGCTTCTGTGATTAGTTTGCGAAGTCGCTTTTCTTCGGCTTTGATTTCCGCGGGGGTTGCAGGTTTCGCCTCGGCAGCGCTCGATTCGGCTTTGCCAAACTTTTGCTTCAGCTCTTCCGCTTTGGCTTGGGTCTTTTGTTTCAGATCGGCAGCCGTCGCGTCCGTGTTTCCGTTTATATAGTCCGTCCAGGTTGTGTTGCCGTCCGCGATCGACTTGTAGACCGCCCGAAGGTCTGCAATCTCGGCAGGGCTTGATTGTGCAACCGGATGCCCTAAGTAAGCGGCGAGCATTTCCGATGTGACGTTCAACTCGGAAAAGGCCAACAGAATCTTTTTGCGAGCCGCGTCTGGGTCTTGCGCCGCGTTTGCCCGAAGAGTCCTGCGAGCGGTGTCCAGCGCGTCTTCAACGAGGTCTTTGGGCAGGATTTGCAGTACGCAATTACGAATTAAAATCGCCCCGCGGCGGTTGGTTAATTCCCTGAGATCCCGTTCATCCGGTTCAATCCAACCTTTCCCCTTACGGAAGATGAGCTTTCGAAAATCATCCTCAGCCGTGATCTTCGTGTTGGTTTCAAGATCCCATGCCCAGCCCTGAATCTGCCGGGAACTTGCATCGTCGCGTGTAATGGTCAGTCCGTAACGAATGTTGGTCCAGACGCGAGCAGCTTCACGCGCCAGGAACACGCTCGGACCCTTGACCATGGATCCGCCGCGAGGAAATGAATACTCCGCTTCCTCTGCAAATGTAGTCCGGCCGCAGGCCTTCATCAGTTTTTGAAACGAAAGATCTTCATCACGCGGGTACTTTTTCGCGAGCACGATCGCGCTTTGAATTTCGAACTGCTTCTCTGCCGCAGCTGCGGTCGGCGCCAACTCCGAAGAAAAGTCGGTGGTAGTTGTTAGCCCCGACTCTTCGACCGAGCGGGGTACTAATGCCTGTTCTGATTGACTCATCGTGATCTCCCTTGCCTTAGCGCCTTCGCGCTGGCTCAATAAGGTTTACTCGTTGGTGTTAATCCAAAACGGTCGAAACACCTCAAACGGCACGCCCCGCTTCTCATAGTCCGATAGATTGATTTCGGGATGCTCTGCCGCCAACCGCTTCTTATCGAAGCTTGAATGCCCAGGGCTTTGGTAGTAACTCAACCTCAGCCCTCCCCCTTGAAACTTCCCAAACCCCCCGACAGTCTCAATGATTCGCTGCTTAGCGATTTCGTATAATTGCTTGCCGTCCAACTCCAATTGTTTTGCTTCCTGAAGAAGCTGAGCGGCTTCGAGAAATTCAGGGTCTTCGATTCTCTTTACTTCCCCGGCTACTCTGGCGAATTCGAGCTTTGGTTTGTCGGCGTCCACGGCGTGAGGCGGAACCTGTTTTAGAACATGCTCGGTCCAGAAGATAACGGCGGCGTGTTCGATCTGTTCGTAGATTTCCGGCTGGGCCTTAACTTCAAACGGAATCAAATCCCAAATGTCTGAGCAAAAGATGGCCCACTCCCCGAGCGGCGAACGGTCAAGCCCTAACTGCGCCTGCATTTGAACGATCCAGGCGTCCGGTAATCCGTCTCGTTTTATCTTTGCAAACATGCCGCGTGATGGGCATTTGATTTCGAGGGGCCGCTTGTCGCCGCCGACTACTCGCCGGTCCAAGTGGGCACGGATAAAGTCGTATTGCGGGTGAACGACCTCCATTCGCCGCCGGTGAAGCTTCCGCCCGGTCTGCTCCGTGTACTCCTGAGCTGCGATCGCTTCGAGTTTTAGGCCTCGTTGCGTTTGCGCGTTGCCTGCAAACGGCTCAACCAGTCCCAGCTTTTCGTTGTAGATATCAAGCGCCGTTTTGTAAGGATCGAGGCCCATGACAGCGGCAAGGTCCGTGGCTCCCAGGTACGTGCGGCGTCCGGCCAGGAACTCCTGCCGCTCAACTTGTGCGGTGGGTTTGCTCATATCCGTCCCTCACTAAACTTCCGCCTTGCCTCATCACACCTCGCGTTCATCCGATCAACGCGTTGCCGCCACTCGGGAACGGTAGATCTGTGAGTTGGTCGGCTTAGTTCTCGGTATGCCCATTCAATCGGACGTGGACCTCGGGCATGGACAATGGTTCGCCCGTAGCGGTTGACGATCACGAACTTGTAACCACGCCGGATAATCTGAAGCCGTGGCCACTTGCCGAAAAGGAAGCGAATAAGCCTTGAAAAGAAAGTTGTTTTTCTGTATGGTTGGCCCAGCATTGAGGTCTTTTCTTAAGTTGACGATTCCGGCGCTTTCCGTGAAAGGGGCGCCGGTTTTGTTTTTACCTACTGGTTTGATAGGCCCGGAGCGCGTTGCGAATCACCTTCACCGCATTGTCGAAGTTGCCCTCGTGCAGTGGCGTGAACATGCCGCAGTCCTTGCCGTTCCAGGTGATCACGTAACCCCTTCCGCTTGCCTTCAGAATCACATCTCCAGTAGTCGTGGTCGCCAGTCGTTTTGCCGGCTTTGCTGCTGCCATTAGATAAATCTCCCTTCGTTTGTAGAGCGCTGTTTAACGCTCGAGTGTTTTCTGCCCGCGTTTCTGGAAGTTCCCTTTCGTTAGTCGTTTAGGTCGCTAATAGGTGCGTTTCTCCCCTTAAGGGACGTTTTCCCTTACCTCTCTCCCTCGATTCAGGCTGCTTTCGCCTTTCGAATCGCTGCCTTAACTTCGGGCAATCGCTCTAGGAGTCTCCGCAACGCTTGCGACTCTGACCGCCCGTCTTTTTCCGCCAGCTCCTTGATAAGCAGTTTGACCGGGGGTGGAACAAGGGCCGCGACAAGTTGAAGTCTTTGACTCTTTTGTTTGGAGTTATTAGCCATCGGGCGGGACTATACCTTAAGAATATTAAGAGTGTCAAGAGTATCTTAATGGTTATTTCGCTCCTTAAGCAAATAAACCTAGAACGCGAATTCCTAAACGTGTTAAAAGGCCATTTAGGATGACAAAAGAAAAGCGCAGCGGGCTTGTGGGAGCCCTGGTCACGCAGACCATTAAGGCTGAATTGTTGGAAATCGCGGCAGGCGACGATAGATCGCTTAGCTTCGTTGCCGGCGCTCTTATTGAACGGGGTCTTGAGTCTTACAGGCGCGACGGCTTATTGAAGTCGAAAGCAAAGGACGGGAAGCTGGGCGTAATTAGAGCCAAGACGGAAGAAGCTCTCCGCAAACGAAAACCATGATGCGCCTGCGGCAGCACAGCCCTCCTGAAAAGCTGCCTTTAACTTTGATGAATATCCCGGCAGGTCCGCCCTCACCGGCAGACGATCCTCACATTGAAGACCGCATTGATTTGACGGAATACCTCGCACCGCATCCGGATAGGTCATTCCTAATCAGGGTGGAAGGGGAAAGCATGATTGACCTGGGAATCTTCCCGAACGATCTGCTTGTAGTAGAGCGTGAGGTGGAGGCCAAAAACGGCGATGTGGTCGTTGCTTTAATCTCCGGAGAGTTTACGGTCAAGCAGTTCCGGCGCTCGCGGGGGAGCTTATGCTTAGTCCCTGCAAACAATAACTGCCCCGCGTTTCGCGAGCAGGACTTTTCAATCTGGGGAGTTGTTAGATTCGCCCTGCACAAACTCTGAACCTCTAAGCTTGCTGGCACGGCACTTGTTAATCACCCACCCAAGTGCAGCTGTCAGCAGCAACTGTCCCTAGCAAAAGCTAAAGTTTGTTGGAAGCGACACCGTTGCATTTCGCCACAACTGCGCGCACACGCGCACCTGAAAGGAGTCTCACATGAAAAATAAATCGATTCTTTTGCTGGTGGTGATGCTGGCGAGCTGCGCCCCGGCGCTGGCCCAGAAGAGTGACGAGTGGTGGAAGATGTCGGAC
>Ga0136617_10006326_pt1 | contig 10582 bp, 10 predicted proteins | sample AntDrymUQ3222106_2_FD_129672 | JGI IMG/M metagenome (GOLD analysis project Ga0136617, IMG submission 129672) | Polar desert sand microbial communities from Dry Valleys, Antarctica - metaG UQ322 (21.06) | ecosystem: Environmental > Terrestrial > Soil > Desert | place: Antarctica: Dry Valley...
ACGTCATCTCCAACGCGTCGTGCACCACCAACTGCCTGGCGCCGATGGCCAAGGCGCTCCACGACGACCTCGGCATCGTCAAGGGCCTGATGACCACCATCCACGCCTACACCGCCGACCAGAACCTGCTGGACAACATCCACAAGGACCCCCGCCGCGCCCGCGCCGCCGCGCTCAACGTGGTGCCTACCTCGACCGGCGCCGCCAAGGCGATCGGCCTCGTCATGCCCGAGCTCAAGGGCAAGCTCGACGGCTACGCCCTGCGGGTGCCCGTGCCCACCGGCTCGGCGACCGACCTGACCTTCGAGGCCGGTCGCGAGACCACCGTCGACGAGGTCAACGCCATCATGAAGGCCGCCGCCGAGGGTCCCCTGAAGGGATACCTGCGCTACTCCACCGACCCGATCGTCTCCTCCGACATCGTCACCGACCCGGCATCGTGCATCTTCGACGCACCGCTCACCAAGGTGATCGGCAACCAGGTCAAGGTCGTCGGCTGGTACGACAATGAGTGGGGCTACTCCAACCGGCTCGCCGACCTGATCGGCTACGTCGGCAAGACCCTCTGACGTGAGCGGTCTCGACGAGCTGGGCGACCTCCGCGGCAAGCGGGTCCTGGTCCGCTCCGACCTCAATGTGCCGCTCGACGGTACGACGATCACCGACGACGGTCGGATCCGGGCCAGTGTGCCGACCATCCGGTCGCTGTCGGAGGCCGGGGCCCGGGTGATCGTGACCGCACACCTGGGGCGCCCGAAGGGTGCGCCGGACCCGGCGTACTCCCTCGCGCCGGTGGCCGCCCGCCTCGGAAAGCTCCTCGACCGCGACGTGGCCTTCGCCACCGACACCGTCGGAGAGAGCGCCACTCGGACCGTGGAAGGACTGGCCGACGGTGATGTGGCGGTGCTGGAGAACGTCCGCTTCAACGACGGGGAAGAGAGCAAGGACGACGCCGTCCGAGGCTCGTTCGCCGACCAGCTCGCCGGACTGGCCGAGGCTTTCGTCTCCGACGGGTTCGGCGTCGTGCACCGCAAGCAGGCGTCCGTCTACGACGTCGCGCTGCGGCTGCCGTCGGCGATGGGGAGCCTCGTGACGCAGGAGATCGAGGTGCTGCGGCGCCTCACGGTCGACCCCGAGCGGCCGTACGTCGTCGTCCTCGGAGGCTCCAAGGTCTCAGACAAGCTCGGCGTCATCGACAACCTGCTCGATAAGGCCGACAAGCTCCTCATCGGTGGCGGCATGGTGTTCACGTTCCTCGGGGCGCAGGGCCACGAGGTGGGCAAGAGCCTGCTCGAGGAGGACCAGCTCGATGTCTGCCGGCGCTACCTCGACGAGGCGGTCGAGCGCGGCGTCGAGATCGTGCTGCCGACCGACATCGTGGTCGACACCGCGTTCCCCTCCGGGGACCGCACACCGGAGCCAGTGGTGGTGGCCGCGGACGCGATCCCGGCCGACAGCCTGGGCCTGGACATCGGCCCCGCCTCTGCGGCGGCGTTCGCGACCGCGCTGGCAGATGCGCGCACGGTCTTCTGGAACGGTCCGATGGGCGTCTTCGAGACCGACGCGTTCGCCGAGGGCACGCGCGTCGTGGCCGAGGCGCTCACCAAGGTCTCCGGCCTCTCGGTCGTGGGCGGCGGCGACTCCGCGGCCGCCGTGCGTGCCCTGGGCTTCGACGAAGCGGCCTTCGGGCACATCTCGACGGGTGGTGGCGCGAGCCTCGAGTATCTCGAGGGCAAGGAGCTGCCCGGCATCTCCGTCCTCGAACGCTGACCCCTCACTCCCCGCGAAGGAACCTCATGGCTGCGCGCGTCCCGCTGATGGCTGGCAACTGGAAGATGAACCTCAACCACCAGGAGGCGGTGGTGCTGGTCCAGAAGCTCGCCTGGACGCTGTCGGACAAGCGTCACGACTACGCGAAGGTCGAGGTGGTCGTCTGCCCGCCGTACACCGACATCCGCTCGGTGCAGACGTTGGTCGACGGCGACCGGCTGTCGATAAAGTACGCCGCGCAGGACGTCTCGACCTCGGATTCGGGGGCCTACACCGGTGAGATCTCGGCCGCCATGCTGGCCAAGCTGGGGTGCTCGTACGTGGTCGTGGGTCACTCGGAGCGTCGCGAGCACCACGCCGAGTCCGACGAGACGGTGAGCGCCAAGGCGCACCGGGCCCGGGGGGCGGGAATGACCCCGATCGTGTGCGTCGGCGAGGGACTGGTGATCCGGCAGGCCGGGGACCACGTGCCCCACACGCTGGCGCAGGTCGACGGCTCACTGGCCGGCTTCACCGCGGCACAGGTCGCCGACCTGGTGATCGCCTACGAGCCGGTCTGGGCGATCGGCACCGGCGAGGTGGCCACTCCCGACGACGCGCAGGAGGTCTGCGCGGCGATTCGGGCGCGCGTGCGCGAGGTTCACGGCGACCCGGCGGCCGAGGGCGTCCGGGTCCTGTACGGCGGCTCGGTCAAGGCTGCGAACGTCGCGGGCATCATGGCGAAAGAGGATGTCGACGGGTGTCTGGTGGGGGGCGCGAGCCTCCAGGCCGACGAGTTCGGCGGGATCTGCCGGTTCTACGACATGCCTGCCCTGTAGGGCGCGGGTCGTCTAGACGGGTGCCGGTCCAGTGGTGCCGGCACTTGGGAGGACGGCCACCTCGTGACGTAGGCTCTGCCTGTGACTCGCGCGTTCACCATCATGCTCATGATCACCAGTGGTCTGCTGATCCTGCTCGTGCTCTTGCACAAGGGCCGGGGCGGTGGCCTCTCGGACATGTTCGGTGGGGGTGTCTCCAGCTCGCTGGGTGGATCCTCGGTCGCTGAGCGCAACCTGGACCGGTTCACGGTCGGCATCGGCGTCATCTGGTTCGCCTGCATCCTGGCTCTCGGGCTGCTGCTGGCCTACCAGGTTTGAGTCAATCGAAGAAGGGAACTTTTCGTGGCTGGTGGAGGAAACGCGATCCGCGGTAGCCGGGTCGGCGCCGGACCGATGGGCGAGGCCGAGCGCGGTGAGGCCGCGCCGCGGCAGGCCGTCACGTACTTCTGCTCACACGAGCATCGCTCGGTGGTGACCTTCTCGGTCGAGGCGACGGTGCCCGATTCGTGGGACTGCCCCAAGTGCGGGCTGCCGGCATCGCTCGACTCCGATAACCCGCCCCCCGCGCCCAAGATCGAGCCCTACAAGACGCACCTCGCCTACGTGAAGGAGCGCCGCTCCGACCAGGAGGCGGCCGACATCCTCGACGAGGCGATCCAGCTGCTCCGCAGCCGCCGCAAGTCCGGCGACATCATCTTCTGACGCCGAGTCGGCGTGTCGTCGCTGTGGGAGGACGTCGACTCGGCGCATCGTCGCTGTGGGAGGACGTCGACTCGGCGTGTCGTCAGCCAACTCGCCGGCCCTGGCGTCGGCGCGCCTCGGCGATCCCCTCGTGGAGCAGCCGGTGGCAGTCCTGGAGCTGACCGAACACGTTGACGCTCGTCATCGGTTCGATCACCCAGTCGAAGTCCCTGTCGAGCCAACCCCTGCGTTCGCGGTCGTGCCGCCGCCGCTCGGGTGAGCTGTGCCACTCCGCCCCGTCGTACTCAGCCGCGAAGCGCAGCGGCTCGTGGCCCATATCCAGTCGAGCGACGACCTCCCCGTTCCGGTACACCTTGATCTGCGGCGTCGGCGTCGGGAGCGCACAGTCGAGCCAACGGAGGCGGAGGACCGACTCACCCGGTGACTCTGACCGTGAGTCGGTCCACGGCGCAAGCGTCCGCAGCTGCCGGATCCACCTCATCCGCTTGAATCGCTCGACTCCTGCGAGGAACTCCTCCCGGTCGACGCCCAGGCTCATCATGGCGTCCATGCCCGAGAACGCCCGATCCCGCCGCTCTAGGCGGCCGAGGTCCCAGGTTGTCCGGATGGGTGTGGTGACGAGGACACCGTGGATTTCCATGAGATCCGACTCGATGAGATTGCGCTCGCCGCTGTCGGCCAAGGTGTTGCGTAGTCGCCCTGCCCCAGACGGTCGGAACATCGAGATCGGGCGTAGATCCAGATGCTCATTGGGCGCCAGGACCATCTCGGCTCCGGCGAGCCACCCCGCGTGCCGGTCGCAGACGACGGCGTCGGACGGGGCGACGAGTGCCAGGCACGCAGCGCGCAGTCTGATCGAGTCGCCGACCTGACAGGCCAGATAGACCCCCTTGATGGGCCTCCGCAGGTGGCCGTCACGACACAACGCGGTCAGCTGCGCCTTGGTGACACCCTCGGCAAGGGCCATCCGGGTCGTGAACGGCGCATCGAGGGGGAGCGGGAAGCGCTCGTCGAGGAATGGGCTCTCCAGCCAGCGTCGGAGGTTCATGCTTGTACGTTGCCGTGGGAAGACCTCGGCTGTCGCGGGTCGACTTCCCGACCTGTGGACAACCCGGTGACTATGCGCCGACTCGACGTAATCACGGCGTGAGGATGCGCTGACTCGACGTTTTCTAGAGGCGGGAGGCGGCTGGCTCGTCCAGGAACCAGACGGTCTCCTCGCGGCCGGCGACGCCGCGGGCCGGAGTGACGTGGACGGTGCCGTCGGTGGCGCGCGCGGCGGCGACCGCACCGGCCTTCTCGCCCCCGCTGACCAGGAACCACACGCTGCGGCTGCGGTTGAGGGCCTCGAAGGTGAGGGTGATCCGCTGCGGGGGCGGCTTGGGGGAGTCGTCGACCCAGGTCGCCACCCGGTCATCGACGTCGAGGGTGCGGTGGCCGGGGAAGAGCGAGGCCACATGGCCGTCCGGGCCGACCCCGAGCATCAGCACGTCGAACTCGCCGGCGCCGTGCTCACGGACGGCGAGGTCGTACGCCGCGGCGCCCGCCTCGGCGTCGGGTGCGTCGGCGGTCGAGGCCATCTCGTGGATGCGGGCCGGGTCGGCCCCTACGGCGTCGAGGAACGCCCGACGGGCGCCGAGGGCGTTGCGGTCCGCACTGTCCGGCGCCACGAACCGTTCGTCGCCCCACCAGACGACGACCCGCGACCAGTCCACGCCGGAGCCGGGCGAGAGCTCCGCGAGCCGGCGGTGGATGAGCTCCGCGATGGTGCCGCCGGTCAGCCCGATCTGCGGCACCCGACCCTCGGCCTGGACAGCGGAGAGCCGTTCGAGCAGGCGCTCGGCGACCGCCGTCGCCAGCACGTCGGCGTCGGGGAGCACGACGGTCTCGGGCGCGATCATCGGGTCTTGGCCAACGCGCGGGCGGTGGCGGCGTACACGTCGTCCTCGTCGAGGTGCCGAAGCTCCTCGGCCAGCAGCTCAGGCAGGGACTTCCGCTTCAGCGCCACCGGCCGGTCGGGCTTGCCGGGGGAGCTGAAGGTCGCGAGCTTGCCGTCCGAGCGCTCGATCCGGATCGGGCCCTCCCTGGTCTCCATGACCACCGAGGTGAGACCGGGCCCGGCCGAGGTGCGCCGGGTGACGGGCACCTTCAGCCGGTGGCCGAGCCACGCGGCCAAGAGATCGGCGCTCGGGCTGATCCGCTCGGCGGACACCTCGGCCGCCGTCACCTTGGCCGGGTGCTGGTCCAGCGCCGAGGCGAGCAGGGCCCGCCACGGCGTGATGCGCGTCCAGGCGAGGTCGGTGTTGCCGGGGGAGTACGCCGCGCACTGGGCGCGTAGCGCCTTGAGCTTGCCCCTGGTGACGTACGCCGAGTCCGTGATGCGGCGGCGTGACAGTGCGCCGATCGAGTCGGTTGCCGGGTCGGCGGGGTGGTCCTTCGGCCACCAGACGGCCACGGGGGAGTCGGGCAGCAGCAGCGGAAGCACCACGGACTCGGGGTGCTTGACCACCTCGCCCTCGAGCCGGATCAGCGCAATCTCACCGGCCCAGCCGCCGCCGGTGCCGACCTGCGCGTTGACGACGCCGGCCCCGCGCCCGTTGCCGAGGATGACGCCGAGCACCCGTGCGGGGTGCTCGTGCGAAGCGTCCTTCGCGGCATCCAGGGCGTCGGTCGCGCCGTCCTCGTCGACCACGATGATCAGGGTCATCACCATGCCCATCACCGGGCTGCCGGCGCGGGTGCGGGCGCGCATGAACTCCGCGGCGATGTCGGAGGAGTTGGTGTCCGTCAGCTCTATCACTCAGGGCCTCCTCCAGGTCCGTCCGTCGCGCGCGAGCATCTTGTCGGCGCTCGCGGGCCCCCAGGTGCCCGACTCGTAGGTGTCCGGCTTCCCCTTGCGAGCCCAGTTCTCGAGGATCGGGTCGAGGATCTTCCAGGACTCTTCGACCTCCTCGTGCCGGGGGAACAACGGCGGGTCGCCGAGGAGGACGTCGAGGATCAGCCGCTCGTAGGCCTCTGGAGACGCCTCGGTGAACGTGCCGCCGTACGCGAAGTCCATGTTGACGTCGCGGATCTCCATCGCGGTGCCCGGCACCTTCGAGCCGAAACGCAGCGTCATCCCCTCGTCGGGCTGCACCCGGATCACCAGGGCGTTGTGGCTGAGGTCCTCGGTGGCGGTGGCGCTGAACGGCTGGTGTGGCGCGGGCTTGAACACCACGGCCACCTCCGTCACCCGCCGACCGAGACGCTTGCCGGTGCGCAGGTAGAACGGCACGCCGGCCCAGCGCCGGGTGTCGATGTGCAGCGTGACCGCGGCGAAGGTCTCGGTCGCCGAGCGCTTCGAGATGCCGTCCTCCTCGAGGAAGCCGGCCGCCTTCACCCCGCCGGACCAGCCCTCGACGTACTGCCCGCGCGCGGTGGCCAGGTCGAGCCGGGTCGGCAGCCGCACCGACCGCAGCACCTTGAGCTTCTCGGTGCGCAGGTTGACGGCCTCGAAGGACAGCGGCTCCTCCATCGCCACCAGGGCCATCAGCTGGAGGAGGTGGTTCTGGATTACGTCGCGCGCCGCGCCGATGCCGTCGTAGTAGCCCGCGCGCCCGCCGATGCCGATGTCCTCGGCCATCGTGATCTGCACGTGATCGACGTAGTTGGAGTTCCAGAGCGGCTCGAACATCGCGTTGGCGAATCGCATGGCCAGGATGTTCTGCACGGTCTCCTTGCCGAGATAGTGGTCGATCCGGAAGACCGACCCGGCCGGGAAGACACCGTCCAGGATGTCGTTGAGCTCGCGGGCCGAGGCCAGGTCGTGGCCGAACGGCTTCTCGACGACCACCCGTCGCCAGGATCCTTCGACGGGCTCGGCGAGCTTGTGCTCGTGGAGCTGGCTGACCACGTCACCGAAGAACTTCGGTGGGATGGAGAGGTAGAACGCGTGGTTGCCGGCGGTGCCGCGGACCTCGTCGAGCTCCTCGATCGTGCGCCGGAGCCGCTCGAACGCCGCGCCGTCGTCGAAGTTGCCCGGCACGAAGCGGAAGCCCTCGGCGAGCTGCTTCCAGACCTCCTCGCGGAACTCGGTGCGGGCGTACTGCTTCACCGAGTCGTGCACGATCTGGGCGAAGTCCTGGTGTGCCCAGTCGCGCCGGGCGAAGCCCACCAGCGAGAAGCCGGGCGGCAGCAGTCCGCGGTTCGCGAGGTCGTAGATCGCCGGCATCACCTTCTTGCGGGAGAGGTCGCCGGTGACCCCGAAGAGCACCAGGCCGCACGGCCCGGCGATCCGGGGGAGGCGCCGGTCCTGGGGGTCGCGAAGCGGGTTGGCACGCCAGTCCCGAGCGGCGGTGGTCACCGGTCGAGCACCTGGCGTACGGCGGTCAGGCCGGCGTCGTGGTCGGTCAGGTGGAGCCGCAGCACCGGCCGGCCGTGGCCGGCGAGCACCGAGGCGTCGCCGATGGCCTGGGCACTGATGAAGCCCCCGAACGTGAACGGGCGGCCGGGCACCTCGAGGTCCTCGATCGGCTCGGTCGTGACCTGCAGGAACACCCCCGTCGGCGCCCCGCCCTTGTGGTACTGCCCGGTGGAATGCAGGAAGCGAGGCCCCCAGCCGAAGGTCACCGGCCGGGCAGTGCGACGCGCCAGGGCGTCGCGGACCCCTGCCAGGTCGGCGTCGGCCGAGCGGTCGAGGTAGGCCTGGACCGACAGGTAGCCGTGCTCGCGGTCGATCTCGGCGAGCAGCGCGAAGACCGCGCCCTCGACGGTGGACACGTCGTCGCCGAGCAGCCCGTCGGTCGCGTAGACCGCGACCGGGCCCTCTCCGAAGGCCGGTTCGGGCGTCTCCCCGCCGCCCTCCAGCATGTCGCGCGCGGCCTGCTTGGCGCTCTCGACATCGGGCTGGTCGAAGGGGTTGATGCCGATCAGTCGGCCGGCGACGGCGGTGGCGTGTTCCCACAGCAGCAGTTGCGCACCCAACGGCGCGGCCACGGACAGGCCGTACCCGGACGCGGGCCGGACCGTGTCGCACCGGTCGCCGATGGTGGCGAGGACCTCGTCGGGGGTGCTGGGGTCGAAGTTGGGCGAGGTCACCGACTCGACGACGACGGGCAGGATCCCCTTGCCGTCCTTGCCGGTGGACTCGGCGACCAGCTGCTCGGCCCAGTCGCCGAAGCCGGGGATGACGAGGCTGCCCGGGCCGTCCGGAGAGTTGTCGGCGAGCACCAGCTTGTCCGCCCCGTGCTCGTTGGCGACGCCGAGCAGCGCGCCGAGCCTGAGCCCGGGGTTGTCGACGGAGTCGACCTCCAGGAAGGGCTGGATCGCCGCGGCCTCGTCGAGGAGCCGGCCGAGGTCGGCCCCGGCGAGCCCGCACGGCACCAGGCCGAAGGCGGTGAGCGCGGAGTAGCGGCCGCCCACCTCGGGATCGGCGTGGAAGACCCGGTAGCCGTTCTGGGTGGCCGACTCGTCGAGTGGCGAGCCGGGATCGGTCACCACGACGATGTGGTCGGAGGAGTCGTGGCCGCCGTCGACGAACGCCTGCTCGTAGGCGCGTCGTTGGCTGTCGGTCTCGACGGTGCCGCCCGACTTGGACGACACCACGACGACAGACTCGGCCAGCCGGTCCGACAGCGCGGCGCGCACGTAGTCGGGGTCGCTGGAGTCGAGCACGGTCAGGTCGACGCCGTGCGTGGCGCAGATGACCTCCGGCGCCAGGGACGAGCCACCCATGCCGCAGAGCACCACGTGGGTGAGCCCCTTGGCGCGGAGCTCGTCGCGGAGTGTTTCGATCTCGGCGACCAGCGGACGGGAGTCGTGCGCCAGCGAGACCCAGGCGAGCCGCTTGCCGGACTCCTCCTCGGCGACCGGTCCCCACAGGGTCGGGTCGCGCCGCGCGATGCCCGAGGCGACGCCGTCGTCGACGAGCTGCCCGACCGCGTCGGCGTACGCCGCCTCGTCGCGGTAGCCGAAGAACAGCTCGAAGCCCTCGCCCGCGGCGGTGTTCCAGGCGGTCATGCGGGGTCCCCGGCGCGGTGCGAGCGCAGGGAGCAGCGGGTTGGGGTGCTCACGCTTGCTGCGCCTTGTCGAGCTGTCCCTTGACCGTCTCGAGAAGCTCCTTCCACGACGCCTCGAACTTCTCGACGCCCTCGCGCTCGAGCACGTCGATCACGTCGTCGTAGTCGATCCCGGCGTCCTTCAGGTCGGCCATCACCTTCTCGGCGTCGTCATAGTTGCGGGTGACCTGGTCGGGGACGATCTCGCTGTGGTCGCGCACTGCGTCGAGGGTCTTCTCGGGCATCGTGTTGACGGTGTTGGGGACGACCACGTCGTCGACGTACATGGTGTCGCGGTAGTCGGGGTCCTTGACGCCCGTCGAGGCCCACAGCGGACGCTGCTTGTGGGCGCCAGCAGTCTCCAGCGCTTCCCAGCGGTCGCCGGAGAAGAACTCCTCGTAGGCGCGGTAGGCGAGCCGGGCGTTGGCGATGGCGGCTTTGCCGAGCAGGTCGTCGTGGCTGTTGGTGGCCGCCAGCCGCTTGTCGATCTCGGTGTCGACGCGGGAGACGAAGAACGACGCCACCGAGTGGATCTTCGCGAGGTCCTTGCCGTTGTCCCGGGCGAGCTCGAGGCCCTTCACGTAGGCCTCCATCACACCCTGGTAGCGGTCCAGGCCGAAGATCAGGGTGACGTTGACACTGATGCCAGCTCCGATCGTGGTCGTGATCGCGGGCGCGCCCTCGGTGGTGGCCGGGATCTTGATCAGCACGTTGGGCCGGTCGACCTCGTCGGAGAGTTCCTGGGCCGCTGCTCTGGTCGCGGCCTCGTCGTGCGCGAGGTCGGGCGCCACCTCGATGGACACCCGGCCGTCGAGGCCGTTGGTGGCGTCGAACGTCTCGCGCATCACGTCACACGCGTCGCGGACATCGGTGGTGGTCAGTGCGAAGACCGTGCGGTCGACGTCGGCACCCTCGGCGGCGAGCTGCCGGACCTGCTCGTCGTACCGCTCCCCGTCGGCGAGCGCCGCCGCGAAGATCGAGGGGTTGGTGGTGACACCGACGACGCGGCTGTTCTTGACCAGGTCGGCCAGGTTGCCGCTCTCCAGCCGTTCGCGGGAGAGGTCGTCGAGCCAGATGGACACTCCGGCGTCACTGAGGGCCTTGAGGTTGTCGGTCATGGTGCTGTCTCCTTGATGGGGTTGATGAGTGGTCAGGCGCTAGCGGTCGCGACCGAGTCGCGGGCGGCGTTGGCGACGGCTTCGGCGGTGATGCCGTATTCGGTGTAGATGCGTGCGTAGTCGGCGCTCGCGCCGTAGG
>Ga0136617_10006327_pt1 | contig 10582 bp, 9 predicted proteins | sample AntDrymUQ3222106_2_FD_129672 | JGI IMG/M metagenome (GOLD analysis project Ga0136617, IMG submission 129672) | Polar desert sand microbial communities from Dry Valleys, Antarctica - metaG UQ322 (21.06) | ecosystem: Environmental > Terrestrial > Soil > Desert | place: Antarctica: Dry Valley...
AGATAGATCAAGCCGGGAATGTAGAGCATCATGGCGAAGAACTGAAGGATTGCGACCGTGATCAGCAGAGCTCCGGGAGTGGCAAACGGGATGGTGATGAGGCTCACGAGGGTGAGTATCCCGAACCACAGGTCCTTGCGCACAGACTTGAGATCATCGTGGTTGCCCATCGCCACCGTGTCACCGGTGAGCCCAGGCTGCTCCCGATCTTGTGCAATTTTCGGCTGCTGCTCGGTAACTGCCAAGTTGTCCCTCCTCGCTGTCGCCGGGCTCTAGAACTCGACGAGTGGGCCACCCAAGAACGTGTCGAAGATGAAGTTGACAAAGAAGAAGCCGAAGAACAGCACGTTCAAAACGAGGAAGACATAGGAATATGGCCGCGGGCGCGCCGGTCTCGGTAGCTTGCTGTTCAGGTACATGAGAACGAATGGGAAGAACAGCGCCCCGAAGTTAGACATGTTCGCAGTGATTGATATCAGCCGGGCAGGTGCGGCCAACCGAACTATCACCGAGATGACGATGGTCAGAAAGATCATGTAGGGGAAGTAAAAGCGCCGCGGGTCGCCGGAAGTGAAGTTGCGGAACCGGGGGCTGATCGCGTTCATGGCGTCGGTGAAGTTCCTGACCAACGACTCGAAGATCGCGACCTGGGTGTCGAACAGGATGAGGAACCCGAGCACGAGGGCCAGATAGAACAACGGGCGTCCATACTCGCTGTTAAGGACCTCCGCCGCGAAAGTCGGGATGTTGTCCTCGGTCGGGACCCTGCCCGATATCTCTGCCAGGTGCGTCACAAGCAGGGTGGGCAGCAGCATCCCGATGATCGCACCCGCGAAGAAGATGCCCCACATGTCGGTGAGCAACAAGCGGTGCCAGCGCTTCCACAGCGCGGCGTTCTTGTCGTCGTCGGGAAACGTCACGCCGCTGGATAGGACCTCTTTGTTCTCACCACGCATACCTGCAATGAAGCCGACCCGGTGACCCATCCCGTAGCCCTGGTCTCGGTAGTGACCCATGATGTACCAGTTGAGGCCGGACGCCAACGCGGTGAACCCGACAAGGGCCCCGAGCAGCGTCGCATCCGTCCCCGAAGGTGGAAAGGCCGGCGTTACGAAGCCGAGGATGCCCTCGAGCCACAGCTCGCCGGGCACGATGAACACGTCGATGATGAACAGGCTGATGAGCTGAAAGCCGATCAGGAACAATGCGGCCACCTGAAGCGCGCGCGAGATCTTTCTGGCTGCGGCTGCAAGCACGAAGACCAGCGCCAGCAAGAGCACGGTTGCCAGCCACGTCGTGTTGCTCTCAAACGGAGCGGGGGCGATTTCGCCTGTGATCAAGGTGACGAGCCCTTGCCCGGCCGCTGCTGCCCAGCCCCCAAGAATGTTGGCGAAGTAGAGGCAGAGAAGGGCAAAAGGAACCCAGAAGAAGTAACCCGGGGGTGTCCGTCCGAAGCCGACAATTGGCACCTCACCAGTCGCGACCACGTAACGGCCGATCTCGATGTTGTAGGCGACCTGCAGCAGCGCCGAGATCAGTATGACGAAGCCGAGGCCCCTGAACGAGCCCTGTTCGCCGACGGCCTGAGGGCCAAGCAGCCACTCGCCGCTGCCGACTGCTATGCCAAGCGCGATCAGACTGGGCCCGAGGGCGAACCGAAAGATCTCCTTGGTGCCGAGCTTGTCGACCTCGAAGACCTCTTCTGGGCTCGGCAGGTCGGTGACCGGCAGGTCGGGACGGCTAACGCCGAGCCGGTGCTCGCCCTGTATTCCCCCTTCGCTGCTGCGCCGGTCAACCGTCTTGGCCACGACACGACCTCCCCCGCTTCCGGCCCCCGCTTCCGGCCCCCGCTTCCGGCCCCCGCTTCCGGCCCCCGCTTCCGGCCCCCGCTTCCGGGCGGAGGTGCCAGCCTTATCCAATACTACGGCGACGTTACCTTACATTCGAGCAGCAGTCCCGACAGCGGCTCAGTCGAGCTCTTCATATGCCGGAAGGGTCAGGAACTCGACGAAGGCGTCGGCAAGGGCAACGTCCTCGAACAACGACTTGGCCACGTCGGGGCGGCCCTCCTTGTAGAACCACTCGTCGTCGCCGATCTCGGAGCGGATGCGCTCGAGCTCCTCGTCCTCGAGCTTGCGCACCAACCCCGGAGTGACGGCAGACCCATCGGTGAGCTCTGCGTCGTGGTGGACCCACTGCCATACCTGCGAGCGCGCTATCTCCGACGTCGCCGCATCCTCCATCATGTTGTAGATGCCCGCTGCGCCGTTGCCGCGCAGCCACGACGAGATGTACTGAATGCCGACATTGACATCGTTGCGCAGACCCTCCTCTGTGATCTCCCCCGGCGTGGAGCCGACGTCGAGCATGTCTTCCGCCGCCACCGACACCTCGTCCCGGCTCCGATCAAGCTGGTTGGGGCGGTCGCCGAGGACCTTCGCAAACTCTTCCCTTGCCGTGGCCACGGTGTCGGGGTGCGCCACCCAGGTCCCGTCGAAGCCATCTGTTGCTTCGCGTTTCTTGTCGTCGGCCACCTTTGCAAGCGCGCCCTCGTTGATATCGGGATTGCGCCTGCTCGGTATGAAAGCGGCCATCCCCCCCATGGCGTGAGCGCCACGTTTGTGACACGTCTTGACCAAGAGCTCGGTATAGGCGCGCATGAAGGGCACCGTCATAGTGACGGAGTTGCGGTCGGGAAGGAGAAACTCCCGACGGGTCCTATGGCACTTGATCATGCTGAACATGTAATCCCACCGTCCTGCGTTGAGCCCGCTCGAGTGATCGCGCAGCTCGTAGAGGATCTCTTCCATCTCGAAGGCAGCCGGCACGGTCTCGACGAGCACCGTGGCCCGCACCGTCCCCCGGTCGATATCGAGAGCGTCCTGGGCGTGGTTGAAGACATCGTTCCACAACCTGGCCTCGAGATGGCTTTCGAGCTTCGGAAGATAGAAGTAGGGTCCCGAGCCGGCGTCGATGAGCCTTTGCGCGCAGTGGAAGAAATAGAAGCCGAAATCGCACAGCGGCCCGGCCGGGTGCTCGCCGTCGACAGTGATGTGCTTCTCCCACAGGTGCCAGCCGCGCGGCCTGACGATCAGGGTGGCGACCTCGTCGTCCAGGCTGTAGTGCTTGCCGTCGGGCGCGGTGAGCTCGATGGAGCGGTCGATCGCGTCGCTGAGGTTCACCTGCCCGCCGATCATGTTGTCCCAGGTCGGGGAGTTGGCGTCCTCGAAGTCGGCCATGAAGGTGTCGGCCCCCGAGTTGAGGGCGTTGATGACCATCTTGCGCTCCGTCGGCCCGGTTATCTCAGTCCATCGCCTGGCTAGATCGTTGGGTGCGGCCGCAACCTGCCAGTCGCCCTCTCGAGCCTCGCCGGTCTCGGGCAGGAAGCCAAGCCGCTTGCCGGCGTCGAGGTCGTTCTGGCGCCCCGCTCGCCGCTCGAGCAGCTCCTTGCGCGTGGGGTTGAAGGCGCGGTGAAGGCCGGCAACGAAGTCAAGGGCCTTGGGAGTCAGGATCTCCTCGAAGCGCTCATTCATGGGCCCGGTAACCTCGACGCCGTCGGGGGTGGTCATGTATGCCTCACGTCCTCTCTTGTCCGGTGGGAGCGCCTCTGCGACGCCCAACTCCCGCAGGCCCGCCCTCGGGAGTCGGCTCACTCTCATCTCCGCCCCCGCCCCGCGACCGTGGCCGGCTGGCCCTCTTGGCAGGTGCCCCCGCGCCCGTGATTGCCATGTCCAACAGCTCCATGGGGTGATAGACGGGGATGTCGTGACCAAGCTCTTCGAGCTGCGCTGCGATCTGCAGCGTGCACCCTGGGTTCCCGGCCACGATGGCGTCTGCCCCCGTTGCGATCAAGTTCTCGGCCTTTCGCCGCCCAAGATCGCTCGCGGCCTGCGGCTGCATGAGGTTGTAGATCCCGGCAGAGCCACAGCAGATCTCCCATTCGGCGGGCTCGATGAGCTCGAGCCCTGGAATGCGCCCAAGCAGGGCACGCGGCTGAGCCCTTATCCCCTGCGCGTGGGCGAGGTGACAAGCGTCGTGATAGGCGACCTTCAAAGGAACCGCGTGACGTTCGGCGACCGGCCCCTGCTCTTCGAGCAACTCGGTAACGTCTTTGACCTTGGCCGAAAAGGACTTGGCGGCGGCCGCCAACTCGGGGTCGTCGCGAAAAACGTGGCCGTAGTCCTTCATCGAGGATCCACATCCCGCAGCATTGACCGCGACGTAGTCGCAGCCTTCGAAGGCCTCGAACATTCTCCCGGCCAGGTCGCGCGCTCCCTTCTCGTCGCCGGAGTGAAGCATGAGGGCGCCGCAGCAACGCACCGAGGATGGCGCGTAGACCTCGAAGCCGTCGGCCGCAAGCGCGCGGCAGGTGGCCTCATTGACGTCGCCGAAAAAGACGCGCTGCACGCACCCCTGCAACAACCCTACGCGCGCCTTCTTAGCCCCCACCGCAGGCGTTACTTCGGGCAGTCGCCGGACGGCGGCCCTGAGCGGCACCGCAGGGGTAAGCCTCTCAAGAGCACCGAGCCGTCCGAGGAGGCGCACCAAGGAGGGCTTCCGTACGAGCTTTTTCAACCCGCTGCGACCGTAAAGGGCGAGCAGCGGCACGAGCGCGCGGAGGCGCGCCGGGTGGGTGAAAGTTGCGAAAACGAAGCCTCGAAACGCCCTCTCCCCTGGAGGGCGCTTGTGGTTTCGCTCGACCTGCGGGCGCGTTGCCTCGATGAGCTTGTCGTATTGCACTCCGGAAGGGCAAGCCGTTACGCACGCCATGCATCCCAGACAGCGGTCGAAGTGCGTAACCATCTGAGCCGACATCTCGCTTCCCTCGTCGAGCCCCCGCTCCATCAAGACGATCCGCCCGCGCGGCGAATCCATCTCCTCGCCCCACAGCACATAGGTCGGACAAGTCGGCAGACAGAAGCCGCAATGCACGCAGTCGTCGATGAGGGCTTGGTCGGGCGGGTGATGCGCGTCGAAAGCCGTGGCCGCCATCAGATCCCCCCCACGAAGACGCCCGGGTTACAGACATTGTGGGGATCGAAGCGCTCCTTGACGCGCCTCATGAGGTCGAGCGCCGGGCCCTCGGGCTCGCCCCAGACGTCGATCTCGGCGCGCAGCTCGGCCGGCGCATCGAGGACCGTGCACACGTAGGGATCGAGCCTGTGCCGGAGGCCGTCGATTGCCCCAACCGCCCAGTCCGTACCCCCCTCTCCGGCGGGACCAGACAGCGTGATCCACGACAGGCCCATCCCGGCGCGCCCGACAACCGTCCCACCTGCTTCGTCCACCGCCCGGAGCACGGCCGGCAGGGCCGCAGGCAGGGCGGACACCTTGACGACCACTCCCTCGGTCGAGCGTTGGCCGTTGCGCTGGCGCTCCCAGAGCTCGGCGTCGGCCTCGATCAGCTCGGCCTCGACGCCCGAATCCTCCATGACCCTGAGCGCAGCCTCGGCCTGGAGGCCGGGCTCGGCCCCGCCGTAGCGTGCAAGCAAGCGGCCTGCGCCGTCGCCCCAGAAGACATCGAGACTGTTGCTCTCTAGCCGTGCATGGGCCACGGCCGAAGCGGCGGCCGCAAGCGCCTCAGGGTCGGACGCGTGCCCCACGGCGGTCGCCGAGCCCGGGGGACGGGGGTGAAGCCGCACGGTCATCTCCACGATGAGGCCAAGTGTCCCAAAGGAGCCCGTGTAGAGCTTGGCGAGATCGTAGCCTGCGACGTTCTTGATCACGCGGCTGCCCGCCGTAGCGACGATTCCATCCGACAACGCTACCTTCACGCCAAGCACGAGGTCCCTTGCGGACTTGAAGTTATGCCGCAGAGGACCAGAGTCCCCCGAAGCAACGACGCCGCCCACCGTCGCGCGCTCACCGGCAAGCGGCGGGTCGAGGGCGAGCATCTGATCCGACTCGGCGAAGACCGCTTGGGCCGCCGCAAGCGGGATGCCTGGTTGCAGGACCGCGGTGAAGTCGCCGGCGTTGTGCTCGATCAAACTGTCGAGCTTGTCGGTCCCAATCTCGAGGTCCGGGTCGTCGCCGGCGCGACCCCAAGCCTTGGTGCCGTGCCCGCAGGGACGCAGAGTAGTGCGATCTCTGCCACACGCGCCCATGAGCTCGGCGGCCTCTTCGTAGGTCGCAGGACACTCTCGTCTCATGCACTAAAAGCGTTCGGCGAGCCCCGCCTTTTCGACGGGGTGGCGCCGGTATGGGCCGGGCACCTCCCCGCACAGGCGTGGCGTGGGCATGACCTTGCCAGGGTTCGCATAGCCGGATGGGTCGAAAGCGCACCTGAGCCTCTGAAAGGCGTCGAGGTCGGGCTCGGAGAACATCGACGGCATGTACTTCTTCTTGTCGACGCCGACCCCGTGCTCGCCCGTGATCGATCCACCGGCATCAACGCACACCTTGACGATCTCGCCCGAGAGCTCCTCCGCCCTTTCGGCCTCACCCTCGTTACGGCCGTCGTAGAGAACGAGCGGGTGAAGATTGCCGTCGCCCGCATGGAACACGTTTGCGATTCGAAGCCCGTACTCGTCCGAGAGATCGTCGAGCCGGTTCAAGACTTCGGCAAGCTTGGTTCTTGGGATGACGCTGTCCTGAACGTAGTAGTCGTGCGCTATCCGCCCCATCGCGGCAAACGCCGCCTTGCGCGCCTTCCAGATGAGCTGACGCTCTGCATCGTCGCCGGCCGTGCGAATGTCGGTCGCATCATTACGCTTGCACAGCTCCATGACGTCTTCGAAGCGCGTCTTGCACTCTGCCTCAGAGCCGTCGAGCTCGACGATGAGGGCGGCACCTGTATCCACCGGGTACCCGGCGTGAGTGGCTTCTTCACAGGCGCGCACAGAGAGGTTGTCCATCATCTCGATCGCGGCGGGGACCACGCCGGCCGCAACGATGTCGGAGACCGTCTGGCCGGCGTGCTGCATGTCTTCGAAGTAGGCAACGAGCGTACGCACATCTTCGGGCGAAGGCACGATGCGCACGATGATCTTCGTTGCGATGCCGAGGGTGCCCTCCGAGCCGATGAAGGCCCCCACGAGGTCGTAGCCGGGGCGGTCGAGCTCCTTGCCGCCGAGCGTGACCATGGTGCCGTCGGACAACACCACCTCGAGGCCCGTGACGTAGTTGGTCGTGAAACCGTACTTGAAGCAGTGCGCACCGCCGGAGTTCTCGGAGATGTTGCCGCCGATCGAGCACACAATCTGGCTCGAGGGGTCGGGGGGATAGAAGTGATCGGGTCCGACGGCCTTTGAGATGTCGGCGTTGGTGACGCCGGGCTCGACCACCATCCGCTGGTTGGCGAGATCGATGTCCAAGACCGCTCGCATCCGGGTCAGGGCGATGAGGATGCCTTCCTCGACGGGAAGGGCGCCGCCCGAGAGCCCCGTGCCCGAGCCCCGCGCCACCCACGGGACCTTGGCCTCGAAGCATGCGCGCACGACCTTTTGCACCTCGTCCGCGGTTGCCGGCAGGGCAACAGCGCGCGGCATCGCCCGGTAGAAGGTGAGGCCGTCCGATTCGTAGGTACGGAGCGCGTCGGGATGGGTCACGACGTGCTCGTCCCCGACGATGTCCTTGAGCCGCCCAATGAGGTCCTCGCTTGACACGATCCTGCCACCCCTCGCTCGCGATGCCGGGCTTTCGGGCAGGATACAGCCTGGTGGCCCTCAGCCCGAGTGAACGGCTGCCGCCGCTTGGCGACACGGGACGTGACCCTCGTGCGCAGGCCGGCGGTCGCTCCTGTGGGCGACGACCGCGCCGTCGCAGTCGATCAACGGAAGTTGGCGCCGCAGACCGGTCATGACCGGCCCCGGAGCTCGAAGGTGCAGCGTGAGACCCGCATGGGCGAGCGTCCCCGACCCCGATGGTCCGGCGGGCAAGCTGTGCCAGCGGGTGGTGGCCATCGAGCCTCCCCTCCACCGGCCACGCCACCTGACCGATGCCCGGCCGAGCGCCTTGTAACGCCCCCTGCCGCACAGCGCCTTCCCGGACGTCGGGCCCATGACGGAGACGTGCCATTCATGGGCGTGCCGTTTGTTGGATCGCCGGCCGGTGTCGAAACAGATCGCCGCCGAGCCATCGCTCAGCTGCTTGAGGACGAGCAGCCGGATAGCAAGGCGACCCCGGTGCCTGTACCACGGGTTGGAGCAGCCGCTTCTTGGCCCGCGCCGCGTGCGGGCGCGCGCCTCGGCCCTGAAGAACCCACTGTCCTTGAGCCCGTGCCCCGTCGTAAGGGTCTGATTGAGGCACTTGCCGGCCTCGGTCCACATCCGTGTCGGAGCCCGGTGGAATCCATGACCCCATGCAGTCGTCACCAACATCAGGGCAACCACGGCAGCAGCCATGAACGCGGGTAGTCGTCGGGGCATATCTCCTCCGTGGTGATGTGCGAGCCGCCCGCTCGCTTGTGCCGACTATCCGCCCGGTCCCGCCGGGGTGTCAAGCATCTTGATTTGAGGGCTTTGTGAAGATGCCTGAGCAGCTGGGGGTCCCGCGGGTTCAGCGGCCCTCGGTGACCTTGGCCCGGGCGCATCCGGCGCCCCCCCGCTTGCCCCCGCAACCGATCCTCGGCAGCCGTCCCGGTCGCAGGGTGGATTCACGATCGAGGATCATCCCGCCTCGGTCGATCGCCACCACCTCTCCTTGGGAGCCGGACGGAAGGAAGCCGAGGTAAGCCTTGGCCCCAAGCCCCCGAACCGGTTGAAGCTTTGCGATGGCGACCGAACCGTCACTCGCTCTCACCTCAACTGTTTGCACCCTCACAGACGCCACGCCCATCACCGGTGTCTTGCCGTCGAGCTCGCGCTCGGGCTTGACTTCGACGGCGTGGCCGGGCCGAAGCCGGAGACCACATTGTCTGCGGGTCTCCTCGCCGGAGCGGATCACGGCGCAAAGGGCCTCGCCGCTGGGAGATGCGGTCAGGATCCAGTGCTTGCCGGCGACCTTGCGCGTGATGGCAGGCTCGAGGAGGACGGAGCCTGCCCCTCCCCGACCCTCGTCCGCAGAGCCGGCGGCGCCGGGAGCAAGCGTCGGCGTCGAAGACAAATACGCCGAGGCACCGATGGCCCCGAGCCCGACGGCGACCACGGCAAGCCCGCCGCCGAACGCCGTGGCGGCGCGCCTGAGGCGCACCCGGCCGAGCAGCTCGGAGGGCATATCGCGGGACGCCGCGACCTCGTCCGCCTTGTCGGCGAGGAGCCGGCGAAGCTCGGCCTCGACCTGGCTCTGCGAACCACCGGCGCCGTGTCCGCTCCCCCGGCCCCTCATGACCGCGCCTCGGCCAGCTCGACCCTGAGGCGGTCCATTCCGCGCGAGACCAGCGACTTGACCGCCCCGACCGAGACGCCCATGGCATCAGCGGTCTGGCGCTCGGAGAGGTCCCCGTAGTAGCGCAGGACTATCGCCGCGCGCTGCCTCGGCGGGAGGAGTCGCAGCGTGCGCCACATCTCGTCTTGGCCCTCAACATCGGGGAGCTCGGCCTCGGCCACCATGGCCCTGCGCTGCTCACGTTCCACAAAGGAGCGTTCGAGCTTCATACGGCGGAAATGGCTCGTGCAAAGGTTGATCACCGTCCTTCGCAGGTAAGCCTGAAAGGCATCCGGATTGCGAAGATCGGTCAAGCGACCGGCGAGCTTGACGAAGGCTTCCTGGGTGATGTCCTCGGCGAGGTGTTGATTGCCGGTCATCAGATAAGCGAGCCTGATCGCCCCCGGGGAGTGCAGGGAGTAAAGCTCCTCGAGCCGGGCGCGGCTACCGGCTACCGCTGCTACCTCTGTGGGCATCGTAGAAGGAGAATATGCCATCGACCGTAGACGCTCATGGCCCTGGAAAAGTTACGTAACGCGCCGTGTAAGGGCGACAAAGGCCTCCCATGTGTCGATATCGGGCGGCGGCGGGCCGCCAAGCTCGTAGTCGACACGACCGGGCGTCGAAGCGACGAGATCGCGGGCCCCGGTATCGCCGGCAAGGCCCGCTGCACCACCGGCCTCGAGCCACGGCTCCCACGTGGGACGGGACACGACCACCGGATGCCCGGGCGTGCTACCCCAGGTCGCCCGCACGACGGGGGCGTCCCCCTTCACGAATGCCCCCACGACCTCGGCGATCACCTCGGAGCCGAGGCCCGGTTGGTCGGCGACCATGATCGCCGCCGCCTCGGCGTCGGCACGGCAGGCCCTGAGACCGCTCGCAACCGAGGTCGACTGCCCGAGGGCATAGTCCGGATTGAGCACCGCACGCCCGTTGTTGGGGAGCCGGACCGCTGCCCGTATCCGCTCGGCGGCGTGGCCGAGGACCACAATCACCTCGTCGAGGCCGGCGTCCGCAGCAGCGTCGACGGCATGCTGCACGAGGGGGCGACCTTCGAGCTCGAGAAGTTGCTTGGGGCGGCCGAGGCGCGACGACGTTCCCGCCGCCAGCACAACGCCCGAGATCAACCCCCGGCTATCCGTTCGAGGGACCTCGCCATCCGGCCTAGGCCGTTGGACACGACGCCAAGGATCCGTGACAGCGCCCTGAGGACGGCCTTGCCGGCGGCCGCGGCGATCACGCGGGTCGCATCGAGCTCAGCAGGCGCCGCGCGGGA
>Ga0136617_10006328_pt1 | contig 10582 bp, 12 predicted proteins | sample AntDrymUQ3222106_2_FD_129672 | JGI IMG/M metagenome (GOLD analysis project Ga0136617, IMG submission 129672) | Polar desert sand microbial communities from Dry Valleys, Antarctica - metaG UQ322 (21.06) | ecosystem: Environmental > Terrestrial > Soil > Desert | place: Antarctica: Dry Valley...
TCTGGCGCGGTCTGCGCCGTGATCCCCGACGAGTTCGGGATCTCCCAGCCAGCCGTGTCGCAGCACCTCAGGGTGCTGCGCGACAGCGGCTTCGCAAGCGTACGAGCCGAAGGCGCCCGGCGCCTGTACGAGGTCAAGCACGAGCCCCTGCGTGACGTCGACGCCTGGCTCCAGCGCTTCCGTCGCACCTGGACTCCGCACCTGGACGCGCTTGGCACCGAGCTCGCGCGCGGCAAGCGCGAGCGTCGCCTGCGCGCCGACGACACACCACCACCGCCGAGGAGAACCACATGATCGAAGTCGAAGGGCAGATCAACGCCGTCCAGCGCCGCGTCGGGACGCGCGTGCTTGAAGCGGGCGAGGCTCGCACCGTCACCGTCAGCCAGACGTACGACGCCACCGTCGAGGACGTGTGGGACGCGTGTACGAACCCCGAGCGCATTCCGCGCTGGTTTCTGCCCATATCCGGCGACCTGCGCCCCGGCGGCCGTTACGAGCTCAAGGGCAACGCGAGCGGGACGGTGCAGGAGTGCGACCCGCCGAACAGCTTCGCGGCCACGTGGGGAGTACGGCGGCGAGGTCAGCTGGATCGAGCTGCGTCTGGCGCCCACGCCGGGGGGTCAGACACGTTTCGAGCTCGAGCACATCGCACACGCCGACGATGAGCGGTGGGCCCAGTACGGCCCCGGCGCGGTCGGCATCGGCTGGGATCTGAGCCTGCTCGGCCTCGCCACCCACCTGGCATCGGGGGCGGCCGTCGACCCGCAGGAGAGCGCGGCCTGGTCGGCGTCAGACGAGGGCAAGCGCTTCATGACGCTCAGCGGCACGCTGTGGGGCGAAGCCGCGGTGGCCGCCGGCGACGACGCGGCGGATGCGCAGGCGGCGGCCGATCGCACGACAGCGTTCTACACCGGTGCGGAGCCCGCGGCGTCCTGAGCGCGCGGTCAGCGCCGCCAGGCCAGCGCGGCGCCGGTGAGCGCTGCGCCGCCCGCGGCGGCGACGACCGCGCCGATCGGGCCCCGCCGCTTCGTGAGCCACCAGACGTACGAGCGCGAGACCGCCTGCTCGTCGAAGATCCCGTGCGAGCCGCGGTCGCCCGGCAGCGGCTCGTACAGGTAGTCCGATCGGCCGGGGCCGATCGGGATGTCCGTCTGCTGCCCCGCGACCACCGTGCGCGCGAGGTAGCGGTCGGCGACGCGCGGAGCAAGCCGGTTGCCGAGGATCGTCGCGACGGTGGAGCCGGCGACGAAGTACTCCCGCCGCGGATGCTCGCTGGCGCGCATGATCGCCTCGGCGGCGAGCTCGGGCTGGTAGACGGGCGCGACCGGCCGGGGGTAACGGCGCAGCGTCGTCTTGACCCAGCCGAACTGCGTCGTGTTGAGCCTCCCGGGAGGTGCACCGTCGTGACGCGCACGCCGCTGCCCTCGTGCATGAGCTCACAGCGCAGCGCATCGGCGAACCCGCGCGTGGCGTGCTTGGCGGCGCAGTAGCCGGCCTGCAGTGGGATGCCGCGGTAGGCGAGCGCCGAGCCGACCATGACGATCACCCCGCGGTCGCGCGGGCGCATACGCTTCAACGCGGCAAGGGTTCCGTGGACCTGCCCGAGGTGCGTGACCTCGAGCACGCGGCGGTAGTCCTCGGCCGTGGTCTCGTGGACGAACGCGAGCGTCGCGGCCATCGCGTTGTTGATCCAGACGTCGATCGGACCCAGCTGCGCCTCTATCCGCGTCGCCGCCTCGTCAACCGCCGCCGCGTCGCTGACGTCCAGCGCGCAGGCGATCGCGCGCGCCCCGGCGGCCTCGGCCTCGGCGCGGGTCGCCTCGAGGCGCTCGGCGTCGCGCGCGATGAGCGCGAGGCAGTCGCCGCGGCGGGCGAACGCGCGCGTCCCACGCCGGCGCTCGCGCCGGTGATGACGACGACACTCATGCCGCCGCGTCCTGCCGCGGCGCGCCGTGGGCGAGATCGTGCAGCCGGGCGCTGGCCGTCGACATGAGGCGCTCATACCCGTGTGCTTCCCCGGGTCAACGAGCGCGGCTGCGCCCGTCACGCCGATGCCGCGCCGCATGCGTGCCAGAATGGGCGGTGGTCTCCACAGGACAAGGGGCCGACCACCCATGGAAGAGCACCTCGACGAGGAGCGGCTGCGTCGCCTGATCGATGTAGGGCGCAGTCTGCTCTCACAGCTGGACCCAGAGGCCGTGCTCGATCAGGTTCTCGAGACGGCGCGCGAGATCACGGGCGCGCGCTACGCCGCGCTCGGGATCCTCGATCGCGACCGGCGCGAGCTCGAGCGGTTCATCACGCGCGGCATCGATGCCGACACGCACCGCTCGATCGGCGACCTGCCACGCGGGCGCGGCATCCTCGGGGTGCTGATCGACAGCCCCCAGCCGCTGCGCATCCCAGCCGTCGGCGAGCACCCGAAGTCCTACGGCTTTCCACCCGGGCATCCGCCGATGTCGACCTTCCTCGGCGTTCCGATCCTCGTGCGCGGACAGATCTGGGGCAACCTCTACCTGACCGAGAAGCACGGGGGCGACGAGTTCGACGCCCTCGACGAGGAGTCGGTGGTGATCCTCGCCGCATGGGCGGCGATCGCGATCGACAACGCCCGCCTCTACGAGGCCGTCGCGGCGCGCCGCGACGAGCTCGAGCAGTCCGCGCGTCGCCTGGAGGCGGCGCGCACGATCGCCGTCGCCGTCGGTGCCGAGATGGAGCTCGAGCACGTGCTCGAGCTCATCGCCAAGCGGGGCCGCGCGCTCGTCGAGGCGCGCAGCCTCGTGATCCTGCTGCGTGAGGGCGACGATCTCGTCGTCGCCGCGAGCGCCGGCGTCACGCAGCGCGCGACCGGTGCGCGGGTGCCGATCGGCGCCTCGACGACCGGGCAGGTGCTCGAGTCGGGCACCGTGCAGCGCATCACCGACGTCAGCGCGCACCTGCGCGTGTCCGCCGCCGAACTCGGCGTCGCGGACGCGAAGACGGCGCTGCTCGCGCCGCTAGTGTATCGTGGTCGCGGGCTCGGGGTCCTTGCGGCGTTCGATCGCGGCGCCGATGCCGCGGGCTTCTCGGCGGAGGACGAGATGACGCTGCGCGCGTTCGCGGCCAGCGGCGCAACCGCCGTCGCGCTGGCGCAGTCGGTCCAGCGCGACCGTCTGCACCACTCGCTCGACGCGGCCGAGGCCGAGCGGCGGCGCTGGGCGCGCGAGCTGCACGACGAGACGCTGCAGGGCCTGGGCGCCCTGCGCGTCGTCCTCACCTCGGCGCTGCGTCGCATCGAGGACGAGGAGGTCGCCGACCTCCTGCGCGAGGGCGTCGGGCAGGTCGAGCGAGAGATCGAGAACCTGCGCGCGATCATCACCGACCTGCGCCCGGCGGCGCTCGACGAGCTCGGCCTCGCCCCGGCCATCGAGGCACTCGTCAGCCGCGTGGCGGCGGTCGAGGGCCTGGTCATCGACTGCGCGGTGGAGCTGCCCAGCGGCGGCGGGCGGCTGGCGCAGGAGCTCGAGACGACGGTCTACAGGCTCGTCCAGGAGGCCCTCACGAACGTCGCCAAGCACGCCGCCGGCGAGCATGTCAGCGTCGCGGTGACCTGCGCCGGCGGCCGGCTCGAGGTCGCGATCACCGACGACGGCAAGGGGTTCGATCCGGGCGTTCAGGCGAGCGGGTTCGGGCTCGCCGGGATGCGCGAGCGCGTGGAGCTGAGCGGCGGCCAGCTGACGGTCGTGCCGACGCCTGCGGGCACGACCGTGCGCGCCGTCCTGCCGCTGTCAGAGCTCGACCAGCCCATGGTCGAGGGCGTATCGCACCAGATCGGCGCGTGACGAGCGGCGCAGCTTCTGCTGGATGTGCGCGCGGTGGCTTTCCACGGTGCGGATCGAGAGGTACAGCCGCTCGGCGATCTCGGCGTTCGTGTGACCGAGCGCGATCATGCGCAGGACCTCGACCTCGCGCATCGAGAGATCGTCGGGCGGGCCGGCTGGCTGGGGTGGCTCGGCAGCCATCCGGGCGCCGAGCTGCGGGTTGAGGTAGGTCTCGCCGGCCGCCGCACGGCGCACCGCGGTGACCAGCTCGTCGTCGGCGGCCTCCTTGAGCACGTAGGCCATCGCCCCGGCGCCGAGCGCCTGGCGTGCGAAGGCCGGCTCGTCCTGCATCGTCAGGACGACGATCGCCGTCTTCGGTGAGGCGGCGAGGATCTCGGGGATCGCGTCGAGGCTCGATCCGCCGGGCATGTTGAGGTCGAGCACGAGCACGTCGGGCTTGTAGCCGCCCGTGGTGCGGATCGTCGCCTCGACATCGCCGATCGATGCGACGACCTCGAAGCCGCTCTCGCTGTCGAGCAGCAGCTGGAGGCCGCGGCGGACAACCGCGTGGTCGTCGGCGAGGACGATCCTGATCGGTGCGCCGCCCGCTGCCGAGGTGTCCATACGCGCCAGACCATAACGGCACGCCCGGGACTGCCCGGATACGTACTTTTCCGTGACCAGCCGCGGATTTGGTCCGATGAACCCGGCGCGGGCGATTCGTAACGTGCTCGCCATGAGCACCCACACGGACTCCCATCCCCTCAACGTCCTCATCGCGGGCGGCGGCGTGGCGGCGCTCGAGGCCATGATGGCCTTGCGCGCGCTGGCCGGTGACCGGGTCGCGATCACGCTGCTCGCGCCTGACCGCGAGTTTCGCTACCGCCCGATGGCGGTGGCCGAGCCGTTCACGATCACGCGGGCACGGCACATCGGCCTCGCCCAGATCGCGAAGGACTTCGGTGCCGAGCTCCTCACGGGAGCACTGGCCGCCGTCGAGCCGGATGCGCGGCTGGCGATCACCCGCGCCGGCGACCGGCTGGGCTACGACGCGCTCGTCATCGCCAGCGGCACCCAGCTGCGCCCCGCGTTCGACGGCGCGATCACGATTGACGACCGCAACCTCGGCGGCACCCTGCGCGGACTCGTGCAGGACGTCGAGGAGGGCTACACGAACGAGATCGCGTTCGTCGCGCCGGCGCAGGCGTTCTGGCCGCTGCCGCTGTACGAGCTGGCGCTGTTGACCGCGCAGCGCGCATTCGACATGAACGCGCGCGTCGACATCTCGATCGTCAGCCCCGAGAGTGCGCCACTGGCGCTGTTCGGCGCGGGCATCTCCAATGAGCTCTCCAGGCTGCTGCGCGGCGCCGGCATCACGTTTCACGGCGCGTCGTTCGCCGAGCTCGCCCATGGCGAGTTGACGCTCAGGCCCAGCGGCGTGCGCCTGCGTCCCGAGCGGGTTGTCGCGCTGCCGCTACTCGAGGGCTCGCAGATCACCGGCGTCCCGGCCGATCCGCACGGCTTCATCGCGGTCGACGAGAACGGCGCGGTCTTCGGCCTCAGCGGCGTCTACGCGGCCGGCGACGTCACCTCCTACCCGATCAAGCACGGCGGCCTCGCGTCGCAGCAGGCCGACGCCGTCGCAGCGGCGATCGCCGCGCGGGCGGGCGCCGCGATCGAGCCCCAACCGCTGCGACCGGTCGTCCGCGCGATGCTGCTGACCGGCAACGACACGCGCTATCTCGAGGCCGAGCTCGGCCCCGACGGCTTCACCTCGACGGTGAGCGACGTCTGCCCCTGGGATCCGCCGACGAAGATCGTCGCGCGCCACCTCGGCCCGTACCTGGCACATGGCGACCGCGACGCAGCACGCGCCTAGCGCGCGCTCGGGCGCGCCGGTCGCCGATGCCGCCGCGCGGCTGCGCCTGCGCGACGGCACCGCGGTGACGTTGCGGACGAGCGATCTCGCGTGCGACGCAGCGATCGCCGGCGACGAGCGCGCGACGATCACGGCGCAGGCCGAGGGCCACATCGCCGGCAAGGTCTCCTACGAGCGCGTCTACGGGCCGCGGGCTGTGCTCTGGATCGACGTCGAGGACGCGTTCTGGCATCGCGGCCTGCCGGAGCTGCTGCTCACCGCGCTGTGCGCGCGCGCACAGCGGCTGGGCATTGCGACGTTTCTCATGCGCGTGTGCGCCTCCGACGTCCGGCTGCTCGCGCTGCTGCGCGAGCGCTTCGACGCGCGCGCGCGACGCGACGGCGCGCAGGTCGATGTCGAGTTCGCAGTCCCCGCGCCATGAGCCCGGTGAGCACGATCATGTGGCTGGCGTCGAGCCTGGCCAGGATCGCGCAGCCGTAGGCGGATGCCGCCACGGCCTAAGCCGCAGTCGCTCGCGAGCGAGCACACGCCGTTCGCCGTGCGCCGCCGCCTGCAGCGCTCGCCGTCCGCCAGCTACCTGCACGACTTCATCTACGGCGCCGTCGATGGCGCGGTCACGACGTTCGCCGTCGTCGCCGGAGTGGCGGGGGCCAACCTCGACGAGACCGTCGTCATCATCCTCGGCGGCGCGAACCTCATCGCCGACGGCTTCAGCATGGCGGCGAGCAACTTCCTCGGCTCGCGGGCCGAGCGCCAGCAACGCGAGCAGGCGCGGCGGGAGGAGCAGCTGCACATCCGCTTCGTGCCCGAGGGTGAGCGCGAGGAGATCCGTCAGATCTTCGCCGCGAAGGGGTTCGAGGGCGACGAGCTCGAGCGCGTCGTCGAGGTCATCACCTCCGACGCGGAGCTGTGGACCGACACGATGATGAGCGAGGAGCTCGGGTTCGGCTCGACCGAGCCCAACGAGTACCGGGCCGCGCTCGCCACCCTGGCGGCGTTTCTCCTGGTCGGGTTCCTGCCGCTGCTGATGCTCGCGCACGAGCTGGAGCGCAGCGAGGTCGAGCGCGCCGCGCAGAACCACCGCAACGAGGCGATCGCCCTGGCCGCGCTGTTCGCCGGCCTGGATGCGCGCGACAGCTACACGGGGCGCCACAGCGAGGCGGTCGTCGAGCTGGCGGCGCAGGTCACGCGCGAGCTGGGCATGCCGCAGAGCTTTGTCGCCGAGGTCAAGCAGGTGGCGCTGCTGCACGATGTCGGCAAGATCGGGATTCCGGACGCGATCCTGGGCAAGCCGGGCCCGCTCGACGAGACGGAGTGGGAGCTCATGCACGAGCATCCGATCATCGGCGCAGGAATCGTCGCATCGATCGAGCCCCTCGCCCATCTGGCGCCGGCGGTTCGCGCCGAGCACGAGCGCTGCGACGGCAAGGGCTATCCCGACGGCTTGAGCGGGGAGCAGATTCCCCTCGCGAGCCGGATCACGCTCGTGTGCGATGCCCACCACGCGATGCTGAGCTCGCGGCCATACCGCGCGGCGATGCAGCCGGCCGCTGCCGTGGCCGAGCTACGCGACAACGCGGGAACGCAGTTCGATCCAGAGGTCGTAGACGCCCTCTTGAGCATCGTGGCGCCGTAGTCGGCGAGCCGGCGGATCAGTCTTCGTGTGGCTGCGCCTGTGCGCTCCAGTCCCACCAGCGGGGGGCGGGCGGCGCGCGAGAAGCAGTATCGGACTGCTTCGCGGGTGGGTCCGCGTCGGCCGCGCTGGCCTCGACGAGGACGTCGAGTATCTCGCCGATGCTTCGCTCGCGGCCCACGGCTCCGTGCAACGGCAGGTGCCCCTGGATCTGGTAGCGGTTGCGCCGGCCCTCTTTCTCCTTGACGACGTAACCCGCGTCTGCGAGCTCGGAGACGATGGCGTAGGCGCTGCGCTCGGTGATGTCCAGCGCAGCGGCGATGTCGCGCAGACGCACTCCAGGGTCGCGCGCAATGCAGACCAGGGCGCGGGCGTGGTTGGTCAGGAAGCTCCACTTCACCATGGCGCCCAACTATAGCACAGATCTTCTAGAATTGTCCTTCTAACATGCGGACAGCCGGATATGCCGACTGCTCGAAGACGAGTTCGGGCCTCGGAATCTACCGAACGCTCCCGTTCCACAAGCGGCGCTGCTGTGAGAGTATTGGCCACAGAACAAGACTTCGAGAAGTAAATTGCTAGTTTTGCTTTGCTTCTGTAGCGCCCTCCAGTAGGCCCTCACGGAGGGCCGCTCGGAGAGCGGTCCTCCGGCGCGGTGGCGTCGTGGCGCGCATCACGCGGGGCGCGCGGCGGTGTTGCGGCGTCAGTACGCGTAGTGCGACAACCCGTGCTCCATGACGGCCACGCTCTTGATCGGACGGGGCTCCTCTGGCGGAGCCTCGATCCGCACCGTCCGGGAGCCCTGCTCGAGTTGCGACGCTGGCCACCGGTGACATCTGACTTCTACGACGGCGCCGTTCAGTGCGTCGGCGGGAGCTCGTTGCCTGCCGCCCGTGTGGGGAACGGCACTCCCAAGGCCGTGGTCACCCGCCACGCCGGAATGCCGATCCCTGCAGCGCGGCGAATGATCGCGGCAAGTTCCTCGTCGGGGATGAGAGCACGCGCCAGCGTTGCGGCGGTGCTTGGTGTCCAATCAGCCGTCGACACGGTTGGCCTCGCCGCGCAGCCGAACCCCGAGACCGGTTCGTCCCTTGGCGCTGACGCCAGCACGCGAAGCAAGCTCCATGGGCCTGGGTTCGTCGTAGGAGGCGCGCACCTGGCGATGCGCTTTGAACTCCGCGCTGGTCAGAGGTGTGCAACGGCGTAGGGCGCGTACCTGCGCATGACTGAGCCCATCAACACCGTCAGGCCGGCCGCGTGCGGGACGAGAGGCTTCGAGGTCGGCGGGGATCTGGGATACGTCGGAGACTGTCGGTCGCTTGCGCGCCACGATGGCCCCTTTCCGTGTGGAAGGCAGCCTCCGAGTCTCCGCAGCTCGTCCCCGCGCTCGGACCTCAGCAGGCCGATGAACATCCAACGTACCAACGCTGCGCACGTAACCGCAGCGCCGGTTCGACGCGAGCAACACGTCATCCAAGGACCTCTGGGCGTCGAACTGTCCCGGACGTACCGCAAGCTGCGGGAAACGCTGCCTCTCTGGCGTCCGCGAGCGGCCGTTGTCAGCAGCTCGCCTCCGTGCCATCATGGCCCGTGAGGAGCAAGCTCGGTTCGGACGCTTGGTTATGTGGAGCGTCGCGGCGCCGAGCGTGATCACCGGCTGCCCCGGGTGGATCCTGGGATGCTGCCGGCGCCGCACCAAGAGAGCGCGGGCCTATCTGCGGGGAGCTCAAGGTCGCCCAGCAGCAGGAAGAAGCGGGGCACCTGACCGCGCCGGCGCCGCCGAACTACGCCGTTTTCGCCTCTCAAACCCTGGGTCTTCTTTGAAAAGTCGATCAGGCTCTACGGTGCGCTCAGCGACGGGCCCGCACTACGCGGGGCCCTCGTAAGGCGGACGGGCGGCGGCTGTCAATGCCCGCGACGGGCGGCCGTCGTCCCCCGCCTGAGAGTTCCCCCAGCGCTCTGAGCGCGTCGGCTGGGCAGGCGGCTGGTCGGATGGCGCGGCGAGCACGGCGCCCAGCGACGGCGGGTGTCTCGACGTGGTCTGCAGAGTGTGGGTAGCCGCGACGGTCCTCGTGCCCCCCCCGGGTGCCCGCGCCTGAGTCCCTCCCGCACTCGGCCTAACGGGCCCGGCGTCAGCACACGCGGCCCCGCGGGTCCGGCTGGCCGATGAAACATGCCGGGTCTACAACGAGATGAATCATGCTGTCGAGACCACAGGAGGTCGAAGTGTCAGCACCAGTGCTCTACATGTCGATGTCACTCGATTGGTACATCGCGGGTCCAAACGACGAACCGGGCAACCCCTTCGACCGGCTGCGCTCGTAGCCGCGTCAGTACGCGTAGTGCGACAACCCGTGCTCCATGACGGTGACGCTCTCGATCGGATCTCCGCCGAAGTAGACGAAGCGGTCGCCTCTGACCGATCCAGAGCAGCTGGGTGCCTGGATCGCTGAAGTGTCGCTTCTGGAGGCGCCCTCGCACCGAAATCGCGGATAGCGCTCGCGGACGCGGCTGAGGTCGTCTCCGACGCCGACTCCGGCGAGGGTGTAGGCGTCCTTGGCGGAGATGAGAAAACCGAACACACGGTCCTGGCGGACGAAGAACGCCGCTCCTGGATAGCGAAGGGTGACCTGCTCGCCGCTTGGGCCGCCCGGGCCGAGGTGATGTGGACCGGTCACCACGGACCACGGACCACCGGTGGCGTCGTCGTCATCGGCGTCGGCGGGCTCGCTTGGGTACGCCTGAGATCGGACCCCGTAGCTGCCGAGCACCGTGGCGATCCGCGCTTTGGACGATCCGATGCCCACGTTGCGCACGGTGGCGCTGCGTTCGTCGATCAGCCCGACGAGCGCCACCGCGCGCGGCTCCGTCTCGCGACCGCATGAAGCCATGCTGAGCGCGGCGAACGCGGCCACGGCCGCGGCCGCAAGCCTCACGCGAGGTCCTGCACCTCTGACCATCGTGCCGATCATCGCAGTCGCTGCCGTGGGTGGACCGGCGAGCGGCGGTGGCGCTTGCGGGCAACTTCCACCGGATCGGGCTCCTCTGGCAGCAGGGCAGCGCACCACGTGCGCATTGTGCGCGCTCATCTGTGAGGGGCGCAGAAGCCCGCCGGCGGTCGGTAGCAGCCGACGACGTATCGGAACGGAGCGCTTGGCGCTCTAGGCGGAAGTTTTCGCTGGTGAGACGCGAGAATCCGCCGGTTTTGCGGGATTCTTGGGTGTTGTGGGGTGGCGGGTTCTGTCTACGCGGCGAGCTTGACGCCTAGCA
>Ga0136617_10006329_pt1 | contig 10582 bp, 11 predicted proteins | sample AntDrymUQ3222106_2_FD_129672 | JGI IMG/M metagenome (GOLD analysis project Ga0136617, IMG submission 129672) | Polar desert sand microbial communities from Dry Valleys, Antarctica - metaG UQ322 (21.06) | ecosystem: Environmental > Terrestrial > Soil > Desert | place: Antarctica: Dry Valley...
ACTGTCGACTGTCGACTCACGACTCCGTCGCGCCGTTACGATCGGCTGGAAATACCCACTTTCCTCGGGCTCATGCCAGTGAATCCCCGCCAGCGCGAACCCCGCATGGCGCAGGGCGGTCACCAGCTCTCCCGGCAGGAGCGCCCGGTACTCGGTGCGGAAATGTTCCGTTTGCCACCCCGCCCCCTCCTGCCGCACGATGAATTGATGCAGGGAATACCGGGATCCGTCGTCGCTCCAGTCCCAGACCTGGAAGGCGATGCGGCGGCCGCGGATATCGTCGAAGACGCGCGGCCCTTCACCCTGCGGCCGCTCCTGCACGAGCCGGTCGTAATCGCGGATGCTGGCCAGGAACAACCCATCAGGGCGCAGTTTGGCGGCCATATTGTCTATCGCCAACTGGAGATCGTCGTCGCTCAGCAAGTGCGGCAGCGCGTTATCGCAGGCGATTACGACGTCGAACTCGCCGTCGACCGTCGAAGCAAGCGAGCGCAGATCGGCGACACCGAAGGTCAGCAATGCGTTGCGCGCCGTGGCCTCGCGTTCGGCGCGGGCGACCGCCTTGGAGCTGATGTCGGTGGCATGGACCTGGTGGCCAAGCAACGCCAGCCCGATCGCCTGGGTGCCGATCCCGCAGGCGCCATCGAGGATCGTGTGCGGTCCCGCACCGAGCGCGCTGCCGATCAGGCGATCGAGCGCCGCCGCCTGACGACGCATCGATCCCGGCCAATCGGCGAAGATCAGGTGGTAGCTCTCGGCCAATTCGTCATAAAACACCCGCACCGAGTTGACCATTGACGCATCATACACATGGCTCCCTCGCCATGGCGCCGATTACGGGCGATCTTCCTCCTCATCCCGATACCCCAGAAGTTCGGTAAGTTCGACCCTTTCTCCCACACGCGGCCAACAGCCAAAAGCTAATAGCTGATAGCTGATAGCTGATAGCCCCCACCTTGAACCTTGCGCCCGAGGGATGCCATCATCGCCCCATGATTGCTTCGCACGACGGCACGACCATTGTTCCGGCGCCCGCGCCCGTTCCATTGACGCCGCGCCATCGGCCGCGGCTACGCCATCGCTCGCTGTGGGGGGAAATCTGGCGGTGGTCGCTGACGGCGCTGCTGTTCACCTTCATTGCGGCGGCCATTGCCGGGGCGTTTCTCATCGGCGCGATCTACCGCCAGGCGCGCATCGACGGCGCGCGGCCGGTGGAGGCGATCGTGGTGCTCGGCACGGCGCAGTACAACGGCGCGCCGGGACCCGTCTTTCGGGCTCGCCTCGACCGCGCCCTGACGCTCTGGGACGAAGGCTACGCCCCCCTCTTGGTCGTCACCGGGGGCAAGATGCCCGGCGATGGCTATACCGAAGCCGAGGCCGCCTGGACCTACCTCACCGAGGCGGGGGTTCCGCCCGCGGCGATCATCAGCGAGAATGCGGCGGGCGATACCTGGGAGAGCATGCAGGGCGTGGCCGCCCTGCTCGCGCCACTCGGCGTCGACGAGGTGATCGTCGTCAGCGACGGGTTCCACCTTTTTCGCTCGCGGCTGATGGCGCGCGACGTCGGGTTGCGCACCTGGGGCTCACCCGCGGCGGAGAGCCCGATCCGCACCGGTGGCGGCGGCGAGCTGACCTACATCCTGCGCGAAGCCGCCGCGGTCGCGGCCCATCTCTGGCAGACACGGGTGGGATCCCCGGCTGGGTTCCTGGCATCGCCGAGCGATGCATAAGCGACTTCCCATCACCCCATCACCCCATCAACCCTTCACCCACGGCATCACCCGCCGCCGCATCGCCGCGGCGCTCTTTCTCCTCATCGCCGGGGCCGGCCTCGCCGCGCAAGATGCCATCACCGACGCGCAGTGGATCGGTCTGCTCTGGCTGAGCTGGGTGCCGTTGCTGGTCGCCGTCTGGCCCGATCTGCCGCCCACCGTGCCCCCCCTGGGCCGCGCCGCGCTGCGCATGACGATGATCTTTCTCAGCTTCATGACCCTCTTCTCCGTCCAGCTCCTGCGTGTCCAGGTGGTCATGAGCGACAGCATTAGCCACCGCGTAGGCATCGACCCGGCCACCGGCGACGTGATTTCCAATCCTTTCCTCACCGATCAGGCGCTGACCACCCCGCGTGGCGCGATCTACGACCGCGACGGCTTAGCACTGGCGCGCACGACGTTTGCGGATGGCATCGCCCGAAGGGTCTACCCCGCACCGGCGACGGCCGAGATCACTGGCTACTTCTCGCCGCTCCTGTACGGGTCATCCGGGCTCGAAGCATCGTGGGATGAGGAGCTGTCTGGCCGCGCCGGGGGAAATCCCTTCCTCGGCGCGCTGGAGCGGCTGCGCGGATTGCCACCGCGAGGATTCGATCTCCATCTCACTCTCGACGCCGGTTTGCAGCAACTGGCGCACGCCGCGCTCGGCGATCGCCCCGGTGCGGCGGTGCTGATCGAGATTGAAACGGGGGCGACGCTCGTGTTGGCGTCGACGCCCTCCTTCGATGCCAACCGGCTCGTCGCCATGACCGCCGCCGACCGGGCGCCCGCCCTGGCCGCCTGGGCGGTCCTGACCGCGGATTCGCGCACGCCCCTCGTCCAACGCGCCACCTCGGGACTCTTCCCACCGGGATCGACCTTCAAGACCGTTACCGCTTCGGCGGCGATCGACACCGGCGCGGCCGGCCCCGATACGGTCTACGAAGATGCCGGTGCGCTGACCATTGCCGGGCACACCTTGATCGAGCAGAACCGTCCCAACGACGAACAAACCCTGTGGAGTCTGACCGAGGCGTTCGCCTGGTCGCTCAATGTCGTTTTTGCCCAGGTCGGGCTTCAGCTGGGCGGGGAGTCATTGGCCGCGGCCGCGCGCGGCTGGGGCTGGGAGAGCGATATTCCCTTCGATCTGCCGATCGAGACTAGCCGGGTCAGCGTCACACCGGGGTTTCTCGACGATCCGGTGGCGCTCGCGGAAACGGCCTTCGGTCAAGGCGAGCTGCTGGCCACCCCGTTGCAGATGGCGCTCGTCGCCGCCGGGGTCGCCAACGATGGCGAAATCATGCGGCCGCAACTCGTGGCGCGTGTGGCCGCGCCGGACGGCGAAACCGTCCGCCAGATCGGACCCTCCCGCTGGCGGCGTGGCGCCAGCGCCCAGGCCGCCAACCAGACCGCCGCCATGATGGTCTATGCCGTTGCCAACGGGGCGCTGGGAACGGCCTTCGTGCCCGGTTACACCGTCGGTGGTAAAACCGGCACCGCCGAAACCGGCAGCGGCGAACCGCACGCCTGGTTCATCGGTTTCATCGGACTACCCGGCGACGAGCCGCGCTACGCCGTGGCGATTGTCCTCGAAAGGGGCGGCGGCGGTAGCCAGGTCGCCCTTCCGATCGGACGGGACCTGCTGGTGGCGGCGATGGCCGGATAAACTCCCGCACTGGTGGCGAGACATATCAAGAGCAGATTGGAAGTGATGGCTATGGCCCAAGTGAAAAAAACTTCTCAGACGCGGGAAGCTGTGCCCGAGGAACGGTCCGCATCGTCAGCGCAGCCACTGGTTGAGATTCTCCATATCGAAGGGGATCTGCCCGGTGATCTCGCACTGGCACGACCTGTTCGTGTTGAAATCTGGATTGAAAACGATGAGTTCGTCGCCGATGTCGCTGACCTCAACCTTCATGCGTTCGGGGTGACGCGGGATGAAGCATTGACCAGCGTCCGGGTCCAGATCGTTGAAAACTATCAAAGGTTCAAGTCACTCGGCGGTCGCCTCTCACCATTAATGAGCCAAGAAGCCGCGCAATTCGAGGAAATCGTTCTGCCACGCCATGCCTAGTTACGCCGCCAGCTCGCTCGAACGTTGTTTCACCGGAAAATTACACGCGAAACACACGCAGGGCTCAAGGCATAGAACGTTCGAATTCTTTGATGATGCTGGCAATCTGGTTGCGGCAACCGTGTTTTCCCGAAGTTGGCGTGGGAGTACATCCCTCTCGGCGAGGATGGTCAGCACAATCCAGCGCGAGCTCAAGCTGCAAGGACAGCCGCAGATTCTCGATGAACTTGTTCGATGTCCTTGCACCAGGCAGGCTTGGCTAGCGCTGATCGGCGGCGTGATTGGCTCAGATCAGTAATTCGTGACGCACAGTTCGGTAAAGCGTCGTCAGAATGGTCGTTGCTTTTCCGTCTCAGGATGCTCGATCGCAGTACTCAGCAACAAATCTTCGTTCACCAAAAGTCGATCGAGTCCATCCAGCAGCACTTTGAAGTTCGTGACGATGGCCGCACTCGCGGGTCGCGCCGGCGCCTCCAATACCGCGTTGATCCGCATCGCCATATCCGGTGGCGTCTTGGTGCAGCGCGTCACCGCGAATTGCAGCAGCCCCTTCTCGCCCGGATGGGGAAGTTCGTTGACGGCGAAGAGGATGTCGAAGTAGCTCGCCAGTAGCGACGTCACCCGATGCTGGACGCTCACACTGTCGCCGCGCCGCAACGCGCGCTCGATCTGGACCAGATACGAGGCAAGCGTCTGCCGCAGGAGCAGGTAGTTTTTGGCGACGATGGCGCGTTTGAGCGCTTGCGGATAGGGCCGCGTCGCCCCCGCCTGGAGAGCGCGGTATCACCCGGCGCGGTCGAACAGCGGCGTCGAGTGCAGGACGTTGTGCCACAAGCAGGTCGAATAGCCGGTCGACGCTTCGTGGCGGACGAGCACGCGATTCAGTTGCTCCTCGATCCAGACCGGTGTCCGGTACATGACGTCGACGTGCATCCCGGTGCGCGCGTCGATCCACTCATCGCCCGGCTCCCAGAACGAGTTGCCAATCTCGCGGCGATGCGCGAACTGGTCCGCGATGGCGACCCGGTCGGCAATGGGGAGTGATTCCGAAGCGTAGACATACAGATCGACATCGGAGCGGTCGTCCGGGTTGCCGGCAACCCGAGACCCCGCCATCGCTACCGCGGTCACTGGCCCCAGCGAGCCAAATCCGGCCGCGACCTCTGCCGCGAGCTCAAGAGTCGTTGTCATCGCCCCTCGGATTGTCGGCGTACCCCCATTTCCCGGCCAACTCCGCTCATTCCGGGAGCACCAGGGTACGCGGCTCCACGCGCTGGATGGCCGAACCCATAGGTTCGTAGGTGTAGACGACGCGGAATCGCCCTTGCGCCATCAGCCCCGATTTACGGGGCTTTTCGGGGAGGCAGACGGATGGCTTTAGCCTCCGGCGGGACGAGAGCGAGGCTTGAGGAGAGCACGCCGTTGCCATCATGAGCGCCGTGTCCACCTCGCTCGGCCCTAAAGGACCAAGCTGACTCCGACGAAAGTACCCTGCAAGGGCGCTATGGATCGCGACTCCGGCACCGCTTTACGGATTCGTTCCTACGGAATGATCTTATCCTTGAAGGGTTTCCCCAAGTGGACATTCTCTGCGGCTTGCCGCATCAACCGATCCATGAAGTCGGGCGTCCAGGGGACCACCTGACCCCGCTCCGACTGTTCGATGCCAACCGCAATCGCCGCTCTCAGGCGCGCGAGCTTGTCCCGCTCCACGAGGGCGCTCAAGGCTTCATCGACGACCGTTTCTGGATCCTCGTAAGCGCCGCGCGCGACGAGCTCGCGGATGCGCGCTTCGGCTGTGGGAGAAAGCTGGATGCTCGTTCTATTCCCCCTCGACTTCCTCCAACGTCGCTTCCGCGCTCGCTCCGACCGTGACGGCCTCCCCGGCCAATGTCGCGGCCAGGGCATCCGGCATCGGCGCCGGCACGTCGACGCGCGGCACCATCTGGTCAACCAGCTCGCCGCTCCCGGCCACCCCCAGGCGCTGCATCAATTGACTGAATGACGATTCCAGATCGTCGGCGATGCGGTCGCGTGTCTCGACCGACAAGTCCCAGAGCTGCTGCTTGAACGACCCGAAGGCCCGTTTGCGCGCACCGTAGAAGAACTGCGCATCGGTCTGCCCCTCCATGCGCTCGTCGCCGTGGTTGGCGGAGAGGTAAACGTAGATCTCATCTTTCAGATCGGCGGGGAACGCCGCGTGCTCGAAAATCTGGTTCTGGAAGGCGGTCGCCAGGTGGACCTCGACCGCGCTCGCCTCGGCGAAGCGGCCGAATGCTTGCTCGGGCAAGGTCGAAGCCCCGTGCTGCACCGCGCCGCCCAATCCGTAATTGATCCGCGCTACCTCCGAGAGCTGTTGCAGCGTCTTGAAATCGACCGCCACGTCGGCAACCGTGCCATCCGGCAGAATCACCCCGCCGTGCGAGGTCCCGGTCTGGACGCTGATCTTGGAAATCCCCGCCAGATCGCGCCGGAGCATGCGCTCGCGGTCCTGCAGCTCGGTCATGAAGGCGGTCATGAAGGCGTGCAAATCCTGCACGGTCGAGTTGCGCGCCCCGACTTCGCCGATCTCGCCGCCGATCGAGACCGTCACCCCTTCCGGCTCATGGTCGCGGATGTGCTCGGTAAACATCGCGGTGAGATGGGCGTTCAGCGCCTGCTGCTCGGCCAACGTTGGCAGCGAAAGATCGACGATGGTCGAGGCGTCGATGTCGATATTGAAGTACCCGGCGGCGATCGCCTCGGTGATGAGATCGCGCAGGGCGGACACTTCCTTCTCCGGATCGCTGGCGTAATTCTTGGCGCTGATCTGATAGTGGTCGCCCTGGATGAAGACCGGCCCCTGGTGCCCCTCCTTGATCGCCGCCGCCAGCGCGTTGCTGGCATACTCGCCGGGACGCTGCTGGGTGTAGGACATCTCGGAGCGGGCCAGCTCGAAGAGCATGATCTTGCAATCGTTGGCTCGCGCCGCGCGGTAGACGGCGCGCATGGTGTCGTAGGCGAGACCGCGCACGTTGATGGCGGGAGCGGTGCGGTTCGCGTACTCGCCCCGGCCGGCGGCCATGTAGAGCGCGTGGATCGAGGCCGGCCAGGCGCCGAGCTCCGGCGCGGCGACGCGAATAATCCAGCGCGCCGCGTCCCGTTCCGGACCTTGGGCGAAAACCGCGGTGGCGATCAGGCGGTCGATCAACCCGTCCCGGAACCCGGCCTCGTCGAGAATCTCGATTCCCTGATTTGCCGGGTCATGGTGGACGCGGGCGATCCCGGCGAGCGCCTCCAGCATCTCGCCAATCGAGCCGAAGGGGTTCATCGGGTGAGTCGTGGTCATCGCGATACCTCCTGTGCGCGGGCTCTCCTCTACTCGACCGTCAGCGTGCCGACCATTCCCGCGGCTTTGTGGCCCGGCACATTGCAGTAATACTCGTACGTCCCCGCCGGGGCGTTGATGACGGCTTCTGCCGCCGCCCCAGGGTCGATATCGACGTCGATGCTCAGCTCGTCGATCGAGAAGTTGTGCAGCGTCACGCCTTCGTTCGGCAAGGCGACGGTGACGTCGCTGTCCGCCGGAATCGTGAGCGACTCCGGCTCGAAGAAGATGTCCTGCGACACCACTTCCGTCTCGCCGGCAGACGCGCTTGCAGTTGGGCTCGCTGCCGGCGTTGCTGCCGCCGCGGGCGTTGCGGCGGTCGCGGTGGGTACGGATGTTGCGGCAGTTGGCGTCGCCATCTGCGCCACGGGAGAGGCGATCGGCGACGCGTCTGCCGTCGCATCTGGAGCACCCGCCGGTGTCGCCGCGGCGGCCGGAGCGGCCGCATCCTCCGCAACAATCAGGGTGCCGACCATCCCGGCCTCCTTGTGGCCGGGGACGTTGCAGTAGAACTCGTACTCACCGGCGGCCGCATTGATGACGACTTCTTCAGTCGCGCCGGGAGCGAGATCGACGTCGATACCGAGGGCGTCGATGGAAAAGTTGTGCGCGGTGACGCCTTCGTTCGGCAAGACCACTGTCACATCGGTATTGGCGGGAATGGTGAGCGAATCCGGTTCAAAGTAGATATCGTAGGAGACAATCTCGGCCGTTGCCGCCGCGGTTTCATCACCGGCGGATGGCGATTCCACGCCGTTCACCGGGGTGCCCGGCGCCGATCCCGGCGTTGCTGCCTCGTTCGGAGCGGTATTGGTCGCCTGCGCGGCCGCGTCACTCATGGTCGGCACGCGGGTGACGTCCGCGAGCTCTTCCTCCAGACTCACCTCGCCCCCACACGCCGCAAGCACGATCAGGGCAAACAAGGCGACTGCCGCCAATGTGCCGGCGCGCCAGACCCTTGCTCGGTTCAACTGAACCCCCGCCTCTCTTCGCGCGCGTGCCGGACCATTTCCCGTCACGCTGATACCAACCCGAGATTCTACCGCTTCGACGAGGGTGACGGGGCGAGACGGGGGTGATAGGGTGATGGGGGCGCCGCTGATTGACATGCCGTCTTACTATCGACTATCGACTATCGACTATCGACTATCGACTCGGAGCTCACCATGCCCCAGGCGATTAGCCGCGAGCACACCATCCGTTCCGGCGATGTGCCGATCGCGGTCACGGAGTTTCCCAATGCCGGACGTCCGCCGGTCGTCCTACTGCACGGGATCGGCAGCCGCGGTCAGTCGTGGTGGCCGGTCATCGATCCGCTGGCGGCGCGGTTTCATCTCTATCAGCTCGACCTGCGCGGTCATGGCGCCTCCGGCAAACCACCAGCCGGGTATCTCATCGACGACTATGCGGCCGATCTGACTGCCGCGCTCGATGCGCTGGAGCTGGAGCAGCCGCGCATCATGGGTCATTCGCTGGGGGCACTGGTGACGCTCTTCTGGGCGAGCGACCATCCGTCGCGCGCTTCGGCGCTGGTGCTGGAGGATCCCGCGCTGCGCACCCCACCGAATATCCTCGATGCATTCGACGGCTGGCAGCAATTGGCTGCCCTGACTCCGCTCCAGGCGGCGGCCTGGTACCGTCAGGAATACCCGGATTGGAGCGATGACGATTGCCTGCGCCGGGCGGAGACGATCACCGCGACCGCGCCCGGGGTCTTCGCCGAGCTCCGCGCCGAAGCCGCGGCGGCGCTCGCCAACGGCACGACCGACCGCACCCACATCCTGAGCGGGGTGCAAAGCCCGGCGCTCCTGCTCTATGGCAATCTCGAGCTGGGTGGCATGGTTCCGCCGGAGGATGTGGCACGTTTCACCGAGATCATGCCCCATGCCCATGCCGTCTCTTTCCCCCAGGTGGGACATAGCCTGCATCGCGACGCGAGCGACGCCTTTCTCGAGGTGGTGATCCCCTTCCTCGATGGTCAGGGATGGTAAACGCTCGTCACGCGGCATCACGGTCGCGCGGCCGGAACGGCTCCAGAAGGGGATTGCCTGGCTGTCCGAGAATCTCGTCCGTGAGCGACCGGGCAATGAGCGAGGCAAGTGTCACGCCGTAGTCGGTGACCGCTTCAACGTAACCCGGAATGTCCGGAACGGTCCCCACACTGGGCAGACCGTCGGCCATCAGTGGCCAGGCGGCGACCAGCGCCGAAATCGGCCGCGCCGTGGCCAGCGCGGGTACGGCCGCCGCGGCCATCGTCATGACCTCCGCCACGCGAGGATCGTCGCGCGGGATCGCTCCCGACGGCATGTCTTCGGGCTCTCCCTGAGGGACGATCAGGATGCGGCCTGGTCCATCGGGACGGATGGCGATACCGTCTGTCCTGACCGGGCGACGCAGCGGATCGCTGCCCTCCCGCATCTCCGCGCGCGCGGTCAGCCCGCGCGGAGCCGTCAACGGCAGCCGTCGTCCCACCAACGCGGCAATGCGCTCACCTTCCGCACCGGCGGCGTTGACCACCGACGCGACCGGAATCGTTTGCCCGCCCGCCAGCGTCACCGTGGAAACCCGGCCGTCCTCGGTGGCAATGGCCACAACCTGCCGTTGCGGTCCGGTGAGTACGCGGCCGCCCGCGTTGCGCACCGCCTCGATCAAACGGTGGGTCAACACAACCGCATCGACCCACGCCTCCTCCGGGAACCAGGCGACCGGTGTTTCCGGATCGGGAAGTGCAAGACCGGGTTCCAGATCGGCCAGCACCTCCCGCGCCGGCAGCATCTCCGCCGCGTAGCCCCACGCCCGCAGGCGCTCCACCTGCTCCTGCAGCGCGACGGCTCGTGCCGGGTCACGGAACCAGGCGAGACTCCCGTCCATGTGATACCAGGGGGCCGGCGCCAGCTTCCAGGCCAGCCGCCGGTAATCTTCCATCGCCGCTCGGCTCAGGTCGAAAAAGGCGCGCGGCATCTGCTCCCGCGCCGACACCGCCGCAAACGATGCCGCCGTCGCATTGCGCGCCCTGCCCGGATCGGAGCCGTCGAGCAGCAGCGCCGCGGCCCCCTTCTCCGCCAGCCGCTGGGCAATCGCCGCGCCGACTATTCCCGAACCGATCACCGCTACGTAGGGTGATGGGGTCATAGGGTGATGGGGTGATAGGAGGTTTTTACCAACGAATGCGCCATTCCCGATCCTCCGATAGCAGTCATTCCGGTCGGCATCATCACGACTGATTCGTAGCTTCCCATCACCCTATCACCCCAACACCCCAACACCCTCGTCTACAGCTTGCGCCGGCCGGCGAAACCGGCGTCCACCTCGTGCCAGTAGCCAATCGTCGGACCCTCGCCCAGCCGCCAGCAGAGATAGACCACCCGGTTGCCGCGCCGCGAGGGAAAG
>Ga0136617_10006330_pt1 | contig 10581 bp, 9 predicted proteins | sample AntDrymUQ3222106_2_FD_129672 | JGI IMG/M metagenome (GOLD analysis project Ga0136617, IMG submission 129672) | Polar desert sand microbial communities from Dry Valleys, Antarctica - metaG UQ322 (21.06) | ecosystem: Environmental > Terrestrial > Soil > Desert | place: Antarctica: Dry Valley...
GCCAGAAGCGCGATCTCGCGGTTGATCGACGAAGTTGCAACAGCGGTCAAGGGGCGTATGTAGGCCGCTGTTACGCGCTAGAAATGCAAGCCGGCTTTGGTCTCGAAGAGCAGCGGACTAGCTTCGCAGCCTACTGTTACACCGGCGTGACACTAGAACTCATCTCAAAATCCAGCAACGGCGTTTCCCCCTCACCCTAACCCTCTCCCCGCTGGAGGAGGGGGAACGCAAGCTCCCTCTCCCGCTTGCGGGAGAGGGTTGGGATGAGGGGACCAAGCGATTTTGCGATAGGTTCTAGGCTACTTGGGTCTCGCTGTGCGGGCTCTGCTGGGAGGCTCGCAACCACACGCAGCCGCTACTCGATTCGCGATCGAGAACTTCAAGATAAGCCTGGTGCGCCGCCAGTTCCTCTGCCGTGGGTGCGAGCACGAGAAGACGCGGCCGGTCTGCTGCTGCGATTCCACCCCACGCCGCTTGCGCCATGGTGTCCGCACCCATGGGGCGCGCACCCAAGTCGATAGTCAGTGATTCCTGGCCCCGGGTCATCGCCAAATAGACTTCCGCCAGCAGTTGCGCGTCGAGCAACGCACCGTGCAGGCTGCGTCGAATGTTCGAGATGCCGAAGCGTTCGCACAGCGCGCTTAAGTTGTGCCGCTTGCCGGGAAAGACGTCGCGAGACATCTCAAGCGTGTCGATGATGCCTCGATGAACGGTTGCGCACCCGGGAAATCCTGCGCGTGCGAATTCGCGGTCGAGAAAGCCCAGGTCGAAGGGCGCGTTGTGAATGATCCACTGCGCGCCTCCCACGAAATCGAGGAGCTCGGGAACTGCGTCGCGAAACTTGGGCTTCCCCTTGAGATCATCCCAAGTCAAGCCGTGGACGTCAGTCGCCCCAGCGTCGATTTCGCGGTCGGGGTCGAAATACATGTGCAAATGGCGTCCGGTCGGTCGCCTGTGGATGATTTCCACGGCTGCCAATTCGATGATGCGATGCCCGAGCGTCGCGTCGAGGCCGGTCGTTTCGGTGTCGAGGATAAGCAGGCGCATGCTTTGTATCGATCAACGGCGATATTTCTGGATGGTGGACTGTATCTCCTCGATCGCGTGTTCGATTTCATCGTCGGTCAAATCCCGCTGCGCGCCTTTGCGGTCTGCCAATGTGAGGGTCTTGTCGATCTGGGTCTGGAACTCGCCGAGGTTCATCGTTTCGGTGATCGTCGTCGAAGGCTCGTCGGTAAGCGTTTCCGGCCCCCAACGGATGATGATCGCGGACAGGTTGTCGCCTTCAGGTCCGCCGCGCTTTTCGGCTTCGTGCAGCATCCGCGGTGCGGTCTTGAGTATCGGCGTCGACGTGAGCCACGTCGCGATTTCGGTCGCCGGAAACACGCTCCACAACCCATCGGAGCACAGCAGCAGAATATCGCCATTGCGCAGCGGCGTGCGGCGCGAAAGATCGATCACTGGATCGATGAGACCGCCCAAGCAGCTAAAAATTTTGTTGCGGTCCGGATGCGTCGCCACTTCGTCCGGCATGATGATCCCTTGATCGACCAGATACTGTACTTTCGAGTGATCCTTCGTCGAGCCAACTAAAGTGCCTTGGCGAAACAGATAAAGCCGGGAATCGCCGACATGCGCCCAGTACGCGTGCCCTGCCTGAACGACGCAACACACGCACGTCGTGCGCGGCGTCTCGAGCATCGAAAATTGATTCGCGTAGGAGCTCAGCGCGGCGTGCGCACGCAACATCGTGTCCTGCAGAAATTTAAGAGGGTTCTTCAAGATTGGTTTCGCTTCCTGCTGAAACCTCTCGACGAAGAGCCGTACCGCGATTTGCGCAGCGATCTCCCCGCCCGCATGACCCCCCATGCCGTCAGCGACGACGAGCATCAGCGTGTCGCGGCTGTACGTGTATGCCAGGCGGTCCTGGTTCAACTTGCGCGAACCCTTGCGCGATTCCTGAAAAATCGTAAAGCGCATACGACGCGGCTATCTATGCCGACAAAAGTAAACCCCTACTTTTGTCGGATTGGTTTCCCGCGAATCGCCGCTCATTTGGCAACTGAGCCGGACGATTCGCGGCGGAAAAAGCGACGAACGATCACCGAGCGCTTCATGACTTCCGTCGCGGCCGACTACGCGCTGGTCTCGGAGAACAGAAGCTTCTTCAGGGTGTCAAAAAATGACAGTTTGCGTTTAACCGGCGGGATGTCGCGGATCGCCTTTTGCAGCGCGAAAATACTCTGCGGACGCTCGAGCGGATCGAGGCGCAAGCACCAATCGATCACTTCCAGCACATCGTCTGAGTACTGACCGGCCCATATTTTTTTTGCGGAGACTAGATGATCTTCCTGTACGCGCGCATCTGCCGCCTGCGGGGCGAAGGCAGCAAGGCATGCGAACATCGACGCGCCGACGCCGTAAACATCGGTCCAAGGACCCAGCCGATCTGGATCACGATACTGCTCAGGCGCGGCGAAACCAGGGGTGTACATTGGGGCGAGCTTCGGCCGCGTATTGGTCAGCGTCTGGCGCGCGGCGCCAAAGTCGAGCAACACCGGGGAACCATCGGTACGCAGATAGATGTTCGCCGGCTTGATGTCTAAATGCAGGAGCTTATGCGTGTGTACTTCGCGCAGCCCGTTCATTAGATGCATGAACACGTGCCGCACGAGGCGCTCGGACATCTGGTCTTGCCGCATTTGTATCTGCTGCTGCAAGGTTCGTCCGCGCTCGTAGCGCATCACCATATACACGGTTTCGTTCGCGCGAAAAAAATTGAGCACTCGCACGACGTTCGGATGGTTGATCTTGGCGAGCGCGCGACCCTCTTCGAAGAAGCACTTCATTCCGTAACGAAACGACGTCAGATTCTCGGCGGAGCTCGCGCGCACGATGTCGCCTTCGGTACGCAACACGAGTGACGAAGGGAGGTATTCCTTGATGGCGACAGGCGCCCCCGTCTCATCATAGGCTCGGTAGACAATCGAGAATCCGCCGCGGCTGATCTGCCGATCGACGCGGTAATTCAGCAGTTGATACCCGCCGACTAGAGCTTGATTGGTGACAGGCACGTCCGTTTGGCTCGGGTTGAAGGTTTTGTGGGAGACAGTTCCAACGACTCTTAGACCGGCATTTTGCACAAAAAGGGGCAATTCGCGTGCCAGGACGACGGCCGTGGCCTTGCGCCACTCGCCTAGAACGCATACATTCTGTGGAACCCGGCGCGCAAAGTAAAGATTCCCAGGACAGCGCGCTTAAAAAGCCGTCGAAACTGCCAGAAAAGTGCACGAACACCACTATTCAAAGTCATTCGCGGGGATTTATTGGGAATAGCGACGACTCTTCGCGCGACCGGCTTCGTCGCCACCGAACTTCCGAGCTCCCCCAAAGTGCCAATTTCAGAACGCGTGCGCGACGAGCGTGCTCGCTGGAATTCGCTCGCTGTTTTCCTCAGGCGTTAGCTGGACCGGCGCGCGCGAGCGAGGTGATCCCATAGATGCCGACGCAGTCCGGCACGAGGAGTGCGGCAGAAGTGGGCTTCAGACGAGCGTGTTGATGCGATGCGCCGCTGTGGCGCAGCTTACGTGCCGGACGCATGCACCGGAGCCAGAGTCATGATCGTCAGCATGACCGGCTTTGCGGCAGTAACCGCCGAGGCGTCGGGCTTCTCGCTGGTTGTCGAGCTACGATCGGTCAACCACCGCTACCTTGACCTGACCATCAAGCTCTCCGACGAGCTGCGGGCCCTCGAACCGCCGCTGCGGGAAATGCTCGGCAGCGAACTCAAGCGAGGCAAGATTGAGTGCCGGGTAGGCCTGCTGCGCAAGTCCGGAGCCGCCGCTAACTTAGTGCTCGATCGAGCTCGCATCGCGCAATTGCGCGAGGCAGCTGCGCAAGTTGTCGAGTCGGCGCGTGACGCCGCCGCCATGACGGTCGCTGAGATTCTGCATTGGCCGGGCGTGCTAACCGAGTCCGAAGCTCCTGCGGAGCAATTGACCGAACGCGTAATGAGCTTGGTCAAGCAAGGTCTTGGCGATCTGCGTGCCGCGCGTGCGCGCGAAGGCGCCAAGCTCGCGGCGATCGTCGAGACAAGCTGCGCGAGCATCGAAGCGCAGATCGCGCGCGTCACGCCGCGAATTCCGCAGATCTATGCAACCTACTGCGAACGCTTGGGTGCTCGACTAAAAGAGGCCGGTGTTGACACAAACGACGACCGGTTGAAACAGGAGTTCGCGCTGTTCGCAAGCAAGATCGACGTCGCCGAGGAGGTCGCCCGTCTCGGCACCCACGTGGCTGAAGTTCGGCGCGTGCTGCGGACCGGAGGCAGCGCCGGCAAGCGTCTCGACTTTCTCGCGCAGGAATTGCACCGCGAAGCCAACACGCTTGGCTCGAAATCGGTCGACGTGGAAATCTCGCAAGCGGCACTGGAGCTCAAGGTTGCAATCGAGCAGATGCGCGAACAGGTTCAAAACATCGAATGATCGATGCCAGCAGCGGGACAGATGCCGAGTCCCCGATATTAGTCCCGCCCACCGCGACTCGCGCCCCACCGGCGTCCGGTTGTCTGTTCGTTCTTGCGGCGCCGTCTGGCGGCGGTAAGACGAGCCTCGTTCGAGCCTTACTCCAACGCGAGCCCGGGATGCGGCTCTCCGTTTCGTACACCACACGCGCCCCGAGGCCGGGTGAGCGCGACGGTGTCGACTATCACTACGTCGACACCGCGACGTTCAACGTACTCCGCGAGGGTGGGGAGTTTTTGGAGCATGCGCACGTGCATGGCCATTGGTACGCGACGTCGGCGACCTGGCTTACAGCCGAGGTCCAGCAAGGGCATGATGTCCTCCTTGAGATCGATTGGCAAGGCGCGGCGCAGGTGCGGAAGCTGATTCGCGACGCCGTGCACATTTTTATTCTGCCGCCGACCGTAGCCGCCTTGAAAGATCGGTTGGAAAAGCGCGGTCAAGACTCAACCGCGGTGATTGCTCAGCGGATCGACGCTGCGCGGGAGGAGATGCGCCACTGTGGGGACTTCGATTATGTTATTATGAATCAGGACTTTGCGAGGGCGGTCGACGATCTTTCCGCGATTGTCCGCGCTGCGCGTCTAACCGCCTCACGCCAACAAGTACGCCACAAAGCGCTGATTGCACAGCTGATTAACATCTGACGAGGTGGAACATGGCCCGGATTACGATCGAAGATTGCCTTGCACGAATTCCGAATCGCTTTGAGCTGACACTCGCCGCGACCAACCGCGCACGCCAGATCACCGCTGGCTCGGCACCGATGCTCGATGCGGACCGCGACAAACCGACGGTAATCGCGCTGCGCGAGCTCGCCGCTGGAAAAATCGGCATCGAAATGCTGCACAAGACAACGCCGATCGTTCCACCTTCGAGTTGACCGACGGCTCCCGCTTCGCCATGTGATCCGGCATGTCGGAAATCGCGGAGTTCACGCGACACCTGGGCCACTACCTGCCCCCGCCTGATGTCGCGCTTGTCTCCCGCGCGTTCGAGTTTTCCGAAACCGCGCACCGCGGGCAATTTCGCAAGTCCGGCGAGCCTTACATCACCCACCCGCTGGCCGTCGCCAGCATTCTCTCGCAGTGGCGCTTAGACGCGCAGGGATTGGCCGCGGCGCTGCTGCACGACGTGATGGAGGATACCTCCGTCACCAAAAACGAGCTGGAATCAACGTTTGGCAAACCGGTCGCCGACATGGTCGACGGGGTGTCGAAGCTCGACCAGATCGAATTCACGTCACACGAAGACGCGCAGGCAGAGAGCTTTCGCAAGATGCTGCTCGCGATGGCACGCGACGTGCGCGTCATCTTGATCAAGCTCGCCGATCGCTTGCACAACATGCGCACGCTCGACGCGATGGCTCCTACGCATCGCAAGCGCATCGCGCACGAGACACTCGACATTTACGCTCCGATCGCCAACCGGCTGGGCTTGAATTCGCTCTACCTCGAATTGCAGGATCTATCGTTCAAGCACTTGTACCCGCTGCGCTACCGAATCCTCGCCAACGCGATCAAAGCGGCGCGCGGCAATCGCCGCGAGATCATGAATCGCCTGCTCGATGTCATCCGCGAGGGCTTGGCCAAGGCAGACTTGATGGCCGCGGTCACCGGCCGCGAGAAGACGATTTACTCGGTGTACAAGAAGATGCGCGAGAAGCATTACACGTTCTCGCAGGTGTTCGATATCTACGGCGTGCGCATTCTCGTCGCTGACCAGACCGCGTGCTACGCCGCGCTCGGTGTTCTCCACCAGCTCTACAAACCGATTCCCGGCAAGTTTAAGGACTACGTCGCCATTCCCAAGGGCAACGGCTACCAGTCGCTGCACACAACGCTCTTCGGGCCTTTCGGCACGCCGCTCGAAGCCCAACTGCGCACCCACGACATGCACCGGGTAGCTGAGGCTGGTGTTGCTGCGCACTGGTTATACAAATCGGGCAGCGTGCTGGATCTGGCACAGGCGCAACGGGACACGTCACGCTGGCTGCAAAGCCTGCTCGAAATTCAGTCCGAGTCGGGAGACTCCAAGGAATTCTTGGAGCACATCAAAGGCGATCTTTTCCCCGACGAGATCTACGTCTTCACGCCCAAAGGCAAGATCATGGCGCTTCCCCGTGGCGCCACGGCGGTAGACTTTGCGTACGGCGTCCATACGGATATTGGCCACCACTGCGTGGCGACGCGCATCAATTACGAATTGTTGCCGCTGCGCAGCGAATTGAAAAACGGCGACCACGTCGAAATTCTGACAGCGCCCACTGCGCACCCGAATCCTTCGTGGTTATCGTTCGTCGCTACCGGAAAGGCGCGCTCCCGGATTCGCCACTACTTGAAAGGATTGCAGCAAAGAGAATCGGCGGTGCTCGGCGAACGACTGCTGAACCAGGCGCTGGCGACCTTCAACGTAGAGCCCGAAGCGATCATGTGGGATCGTTGGGAAGCGCTGGCGAACGAATACGGCGCCAAAAGCCAACTCGAGGTGCTCGCCGATATCGGTCTTGGCAAACGGATGTCGTTTGTCGTCGCGCAAGCACTGACCAAGGCCGCCAGCAAATCCGATATTGCGCACAAGGATGCGACCGCGACGAAGCCGGCGTCGCTCACGTTGCGTGGCGTGGAGGGAGTGGCGATTCAGTACGCCAAATGCTGCCGTCCGATCCCCGGCGACATCGTCGTCGGCCAGTTTCGTCGCGGGCAAGGACTTCTGGTGCACATTCGTTCCTGCGTCACGTTGAAAAAACAGCGTTTCGATTCGAGCGAGATCGTCGATGTCGAATGGGCGCCGGATGTGGATGGGGTATTCGAGACCGGTGTTCGGCTGCTGATCTCAGACCGCCGCGGCTTGCTCGCCGATCTGGCGATGGCGATCGCCGACGCCGATGCGAACATCGACACCGTCTCGCTGGAACGTCCCGACGGCGGTGATGTCCTCGCGATGTTCTTCGGCGTTCAGGTACGCGATCGACGCCACCTCGCGCGGATCATGCGCGCGCTCAAGCGCGTTCCGAATGTCAAACGCGTGCAGCGGACGCGTACTTGACGCGACGCACCTACGAGCGTCACTCGGCCTGACGGCCTCGGCCCCGCGCTACTCTCACCAGGATGCTTCGCGGTCCGCGGTCGCGCTGATCTTGTGGATCGTCAAGTCGGTGCCCTGAAATTCTTCCTCCGGATCGAGACGCAGTCCCATCGTTGCTTTGAGCAAACCGTACACGATGGCGCCTCCCGCAAGCGCGACTGCGATTCCCAACGCCGTACCAGCAAGCTGCGATCCGATGGCGACGCCACCCATACCTCCCAAAGCCTCTGCGCCGAAGATGCCAGCCGCAATGCCACCCCACATACCGCATATCCCGTGCAATGGCCACACGCCGAGCACGTCGTCGATCTTCCAGCGATTCTGCGTCAAGGTGAACAAATAGACGAATAGAGCGCCGGCAACCGTGCCGGTCGCCAGCGCGCCGAGCGGATGCATGACATCGGAGCCGGCGCATATCGCGACGAGTCCGGCCAGCGGACCGTTGTGCACAAAGCCGGGATCGTTGCGACCGGCAATCCACGCCGCGATCGTGCCTCCGGCCATCGCCAGCAGCGAGTTCATCGCGACGAGCCCCGAGATCTTGTCGATCATCTGCGCCGACATCACGTTGAAGCCGAACCAACCCACCGAGAGCATCCAGGCGCCGAGCGCCAGGAACGGAATCGACGAGGGCGGATGCGCCGAGACGCCGCCGGTCGCCGAATAACGGCCGCGCCGCGCGCCCAGCATGACAACCGCGACCAGCGCCACCCAGCCGCCGACCGCGTGCACGACGATGCTGCCGGCGAAGTCGTGAAACTCGTAGCCGAACGTCGCTTTGAGCCAAGCCTGGATGCCGTAGTGCTGATTCCATGCGATGCCCTCGAAGAACGGATAGACGAAGCCGACTAGCAAAAACGTTGCAGCCACCTGTGGATTGAATTTCGCGCGCTCGGCGATGCCGCCCGACACGATGGCAGGAATCGCCGCCGCAAACGTCAAGAGGAAGAAGAACTTCACCAGCTCATAGCCGTTTTTCTCCGCCAAGGACTGCGCGCCGGCGAAGAAATTCACGCCATACGCGATCGCATAGCCAATGAAGAAATAGGCGATCGTCGAAACGCTGAAATCGACGAGAATCTTGACGAGCGCATTGACCTGGTTTTTCTTGCGGACAGTGCCGAGCTCGAGAAACGCGAAACCCGCATGCATGGCCAGGACCATGATCGCCCCGAGCAGTATGAAGAGTGTGTCGCTGCCGGTTTTCAACGTATCCATAGCCCTCCCCCGAGCAAATAATCAGGCATCACAGTGTGTTACCAATAATCGACGACGCAAAAGCGCGCCCATCGGGCTGGGGACGGGGTCCCCCCGTCGCCCTCCCACCCGTTCGTCAGGGCAGCGCTTTGCCCGCGGCTTTATCCAGATTTCGCGGTCGCCCGGAACACCCTTACCCTTTGGCTAACACTCCCCTGCCGGGTGGGTAGAGGACCTTCAACTCCAAGTACGTACGCGTGGACGAGGCGCCAAAAAAACCGGCAGGCGCTTACGCGCACTGCCGGCCTGATTTTCAACGTCAGTACGTCCTATTGATTTTTGTATTCAGATCAGTACAGCACCACCGGGTTGCCAGGAGAACCGGTCGCGCCGATCATGCGCAGCGGCGCCCAGATGAACGCGCCTTCCTTGATGCCGGCCTTGACCAGCGACTCGGTATCCACGTTCTCCAGATTCCAAATGCCGCGGCGGGTCATCATCTCGGTGTGGCAGGGTACGGCGTAGCCTTCCTCTTCGCCGCCGGGTTGTGCATCGTTCGCCGAAGTGTCACCCATGGTCAGCGCGATGTCCTTCGATGCCAGATACTGGCAAGCGCTAATGCCGAAGCCGGGTTCGCCTTGCGCGAAAATCGCGCGGGCGGCGGCACGTTGCTCGGAAGTCAGCGAACTGTAGCGGGCGTTGCCCCAGGTATTGCCCTGGCCGGTATGCAACGCCACGCAATCGCCGGAACCGATGTCGCTGATGCCTTGCCCCTTGACCATGCCCTTGACGTCGTCTTCGGTGACGATGCCGGGATCGCCGGCCTTGGTCGGGATCGGCAGCATTTCCGCGGCGGACGAAATTGCACCCTTCGCTTTTTTGTAGGCGACTGCGTCAAGAATCACGAGGCGGCATACGAAGCCGTTTTCGCCGACGTGCTCGACGCCCAGGGGGCCCATTCCCATCACCTGTCCGCCCGCGCCGCGCTCGTAGGAATCCCACGAGATGCGGCCGTTGTAGAAGAAGGGGCCCTTGGAGGTGTTCACGCCGATGTGCCCGGGACCGTCGAACTGGGTGCCGATCTGACCGAGCTGGGCGGTGACCAATTCATCGTGATACACCAGCGCGTTCTTGCCGAATGGGCCGCCGGTGGGCGTGCCGGGAATCGACATTTGCCAGCTACGCGGACCGAAAGCGGGGGCCTCGCGGTGATAGTTTTTGCCGATGGTGATGGCTTTGAACTGTTTGATCGTGGCCAAGGCCTTCTTGATGTTGGCCGAGTTCTTGGTGTGGTTCGAACTGCCGGCGCGATCGTCGGCGCCCCACTTGCTGGGCGCCCAGTTTTCCGTGAGCGGCTTGTCGCTGGTCGGTCCCTTCAGCGTTTGAGCATTCGCGGTAGTCGCCGCGAAACACAATGCCACCACTGGCGCTGCGATGACGGTTAAATTTTTCATCGAAACGTTCCCTCCCGTATGGGCCCGCTTTATTGGTTTTACAGCTTGATTTTCAATTGAGGGCTTGTCTCAGACTGTCTGCCCGGAATCCGGCGCATTTGTTCCACCGGACCCCTGCTGCGCAGTATGGCCACACAGACATAAAGCCTTGTTATTTCCAACTCGAGAGGACTCTTGAGCGCTAAGCCGTCTGCTTATCCAGCAGCGTTTGCAGCTCGCCCGACTCGTACATTTCGCGGACGATATCGCAGCCGCCGACAAATTCGCCGTTCACGTAAAGCTGCGGCACCGTGGGCCAGTTGGCGAACTCCTTGACGCCC
>Ga0136617_10006331_pt1 | contig 10581 bp, 9 predicted proteins | sample AntDrymUQ3222106_2_FD_129672 | JGI IMG/M metagenome (GOLD analysis project Ga0136617, IMG submission 129672) | Polar desert sand microbial communities from Dry Valleys, Antarctica - metaG UQ322 (21.06) | ecosystem: Environmental > Terrestrial > Soil > Desert | place: Antarctica: Dry Valley...
CGCTCGGGCCTCGAATGGTGATTCGAACAGGGTTCATGAGTGTTCCTCTCCGGACGGAACCGCCTCGACGACGCGGAACGGGTCGAGCTTCGCCTGCTGTGCGGCCAGCGCGGCAGCCGGGCCCGACGGGGCGTCGAAGACGAAGAAGCAGATCTCGTCCTCCGGGACGTGGATGGAGCTGTCGAAGCGGACCGGGGTGCCCTGGTCCGTCAGCTCCCGGGCGGCCGAGCGAGCCCGCCGCTCGCGCGCGTCGCGCTCTCCGGCACGGCCGCGGGCGAGATAGGTCTCGACGAGGTAGCTCGGCATGACGCCGACGCTACGACGGCGCCTCCCCCGAGGAAACGCGAGAACCCCTGAACTTTGCCCAGCGCAACGTGCTCGCCAGCTCCGTACGGAGCGGACTTCGACCTCGCCAGCGCCGCAGGCGCCGACGCTCGTGCTGCTCTCACGTGTCTCCCGCTTCACATTCCTCATCCCTTCCAATTCGCTGCCCGCTCGCGCGGGTGCTGTGCCCACCGATTCGACCGCATGGCGCGTGTTGGTGGAATACGACGAACGTCGTATCTTGTGACGATGAGGACGATCAGCCAGCGGGATACCGCCGCGCTACTCGAGCTCGTGCACGATGGTGCTGCCGATGTCGGTCGCGAGCCGTTCCCCTCGCGTGTGCTGCTTGCGCTCTCGCGGCTCATCCCTTCCGACGCCTGTGTCGGCTACCAAGAAGCAGACGTGGCCCGGGGATTTCGCGTCGTCGACCAGGTCGAGGTCGTTGGGGAGCCACCGACGCCGGCAACCGAGGCCGCATTCGACACCCTCGGCTGGCAGAACCCGATGCATTGTCGCCTCCACGCACATGATGACCGCGTGTTTCGGCTCTCGGACCACCTCACGCGTCGTCAACGACGCTTTCTCACGTATGACGCGATCGTCTGGCGGCCACACGGGATCGACGACGCGCTCCGGTTGTGGCTGCCGGCCGAGCAGGGTCGCTCGCGATCCATCTACCTCGAGCGCGGTGGGAAGAACTACACGAACAGGGAGCTGATTCTCTTCTCACTGCTTCGACCGCACCTCGTCCGCATGCGCGCCAATGCCGAGGCTCGTCGCCGATTCGATCGACACAAGGGGATGACGCCGCGTGAGGCGGAGGTGCTCGGCTGGATCTCGCGTGGCAAGACGAACAGGGAGATCGCCACACTCCTCTTCATCTCGCCGCACACCGTGCGAAAGCACATCGAGAACATCTTCGAGAAGCTCGGCGTCCGCACTCGCACCGCTGCGGCTCTCTTCGCTGCGGACGCCTACCTGTAGAGCGTTCAGTGCAGCGTGCGCGCGAGCTCGGTGCGAGAGCGAATGCCGAGCTTCGCGTAGATGTGCGTGAGATGCGTCTCGACGGTGCGCTCGCCGAGGAAGAGCGCCGCGGCCACCTCGCGGTTCGTCCGGCCCTCGGCCACGAGGGCAGCAACGCGCCGCTCGGCCGAGGTCAACCCTTCCTCCCGCGTGCGGCCCCCGATGCTGCCGAGCTCGGCCCGCGCCTTCTCGACCCAGGTCGCGGCCCCGAGTTGCTCGAAGCCGGCGAGCGCCGCCTCAATCGCCTCGCGCGCCGCCCGTTTCTGCCGCGCCCGCCGACGGACGATCCCGAGCGCGAGGAGCGCTCGGGCCCTGCCGAAGAGATCGCCGATCTCCTGGTGTTGGGCAACCGCCTGCTGCAGGATCGAAGCGGCGCGCTCGACGCTCCCCTGGGCAGCGGCGACGAGACCGCGGGATCGCGTCACCTGCGCAAGCGTCCACCGGCGGCCGAGCCGCACGGCATCCGTTTCCCAGACGTCGAGGACCCGGACCGCTTCGTCGATCCTGCCGAGCTCGAGGAGCGTCTCGGCGTAGTCGGCGTTCCACCAGCGGTTGCTCGGCTCACCCCAACCGAGCGACGCGGCCTGCTGCTCGGCCCTGCCGAGCCAGCTCGCGGCGCCCGACACGTCTCCGCTCCAGCGGGCGACGAGTCCGAGGACCGCCAGATGGTGGGGTGGGTGCAGCGCGAGCTGCTCTTCAGCCAGCTCTAGGGCCCGTTCCGAGTGCTCACGGGCGAGCTCGAGCTGCCCGCGATGGACCGCGATGACCGCGATGGGAAGGTGGTCCTGCGGCACCTCGAGCCTGTACTGGACGGAGATGTCGCGCGCACCGGCGGCGTGCACGGCTGCGAGCGCCCAGCGCCCAGCCGAGAGCTCGACCAAGGAAAGGCTCCAGAGCGCCTGGGCGCTCGCCGGCTCGTCACGGTCGTGCCACACTCGGTACTCGCGCTCGAGCAAGGCGCGAGCCTCGTCCAGTCGGAAGGAGGCGATGAGCGTGTCCGCGACGGCTGACGTCGCTTCGTGCAGCAGCGGCTCGTCACCTACGGCGGTCGCAAGCTCGTACGCTCGCGCTGCGAGTTCCGGCGCCGCCGCGTGGCCAACGATCCCGCCGAGGATGGCCTGCGCCACGAGGGCACGCGCTCGAAGCGAATCGTCGTCGAGATCCTCGGCAAGCAGGAGCGCCGAGCGTGCGTGCTCGAGCGCTCCCACGAACCCCTTCCTGAAACGTGTCGACCACGCGAGTTGGCAGTGGATGATCGATTGGAGCGCCGGGCTCGAGGCCGCCTCGGGAAGCGCAGCCTCGAGCAGAGCGATGGAGTCGTCGACGCTCTCGAGCTCGGCAAGCAGGACGAGTGCCTCGGCGCGCGATGAGCCCGTCGGTGTCTGGGTCAGAAGATCGGCAACGATGCTGTGGGCGCGGATCCATTCGCCCGCGGTGCGATGGGCGCGCGCCGAGGCGAGAGCTCGCCGATGACGGTCGCCGTCGGCGTCCGGCGGCGTCAGCCGGAGCGCGTGCTCGCCGAGCTCGGCCGCGACAGCCGGCGCGCCGCGGCCGACCGCTCTCGTCGCTGCTTCGTCGAGGACGACGGCGACGCCGGCGTCCGGGCCGTCTGTCGCCAGAGCGAGGTGACGTGCGCGGACGAGCGGGTCGTCGACGATCGCCGCCAGGCGTTCGTGCAGCCTCCGCCGCTCTTCGCCGGACAGGCACTGGTAGAGGACCGACGAGAGCAACGGGTGGGTGAAGCGGATGCTCCCGTTCTCGCGCTCGATCACATGCGCGCCCACTGCCGCCTCGAGCGCGTCGGGAGCGATGCCGGCCCGCTCCAGGAGCGACACCGAGGGTGCGCCCAACGCCGACGCGAGCTCGAGTGCCGCGCGGGTGGAGACGGAGAGATCGGCGAGTCTCGCGCGCACAAGCTCTTCGAGCGTCTCGGGAACGGGGAGCGGCTGCAGCGGGCCTGCGTCTGCGCCGAGAGCCCGGGCCAGCTCGAACGCGAAGAACGGATTTCCGCCCGAAGCCTCGTGAATGCGCAGCAACGTCTGGCGCGCAAAGGTCCTCCCGAGCCGGTCGCCCAGGAACCGATGGAGCGCGCCGACACTGAGGGGGCCGATCACCAGCTGCTGGCGGCTTTCCTCGAGTGCTCGCTCGAGCTCGGACGGCTGCGCCCCTTCGACGAGCCGCCGGGTCAGGAGCAGAAGCACACGATCGTCGGCCATCCGTCGCAGCGCGAACGCGAGCGCGCTCGCCGAGGACGCATCGAGCCACTGGATGTCGTCGACGGCGAGTACGACCGGCGTCCTTTCGGCGAGCGCCTGCAGGGCCGTCCGAACCGCGACGCCGAGCGTCCGCGGATCGACCGGTTGCTCGGCGGTCTCGTCCAGGAGCAGCGCGGCTTCGAGCGCGCGCCGTCTCGGCGCCGACAAGGCGGGCAGCACCTGGTCGAGCACCTCCTCGAAGAGGTCGCCGAGCACGACGTGCGCCAGCCCGCGCTCGCCCTCGGCGGGCCGCGCGGTCAGGACCCGCAGCCCCCGCTCGCGTGCGGCCTCGACCCCGGCCTGCCAGATCGTCGTCTTGCCGATCCCTGCCTCGCCCTCGAGCACGACCGCGGCCGGCCCTTCGCCCGCCGTGTCGAAGAAGGCGTGCAACGCGGCAACCTCGTCCTCCCTACCGACGATCTCGACTACCACCTCGAGCCCATGCTGACACGCTCCGGCGGGGATTTCGAGTGCGGTGGCGCAGGGCATCGCCACTCGGCTGTGTGATCCGAGCAACGTCCGTGGTTACAGTCAGCGGCATGCCCTCGCTCGCACAGGCCTCGCTCACCGACGCCGAACGACGCACGCTCGAGCGCCTCGTACCCCTGCTCGAAGAGGAGTTCGGCGAGACGCTCCGCTCCGTCTGGCTCTACGGCTCGCGGGCCCGCAGCGAGCCGCCGCACGAGGACTCGGATATCGACCTGCTGATCGTCGCCGACGATGCCAAGTCCGACGGCGTCGGCCGCGCCTATCGGCGGATCGACGAGGCTGCGGCCGGTGAGAAGCTCGGCTTCATGTTGTTCTCGCCCCACGTCTACACACCCGAGCACGTAGCCCAGAGACGCGAGATCCGCTCCTTCTTCATCCAGGAGGTCGATCGCGACAAGATCGTCCTCTACGGAGAGCCATGAGCCCGCGTTCGGAGGAGTTCATGGCGATGGCGCTCAACCGGCTTACCGGAGCGCGAGCATCGCTGGCCGCCGGGTCGGCGCCGTCGGCGATCAGCGCCGCCTACTACGCGATGCTCAACGCTGCGCGGGCCGCCCTGAGCGAAGAGGATCTCTACGCGAAGACCCACCGCGGCACCTGGGATCTCTTTCGGCAGACCTTCGTCGAAACGGTCCGCTTCGACGCCGAACTCCTGACGCGCGCCCGCCGGACGCAGCCCGACCGCGAGGCGGCGGATTACGCCGCGGTCATCGCCGCGACCTCCAAGGGCGAAGAGATCGTCGCGCTCGCCGAGCGCTTCATCGCGGCCGTGCGCGAGCTCGTGGGCGACTGAAGCTCAGGCGGCCACGGCGGCCTGCTCGGCCTTGGCGAATGTGAGCTCGCCGCTCTCGGCGTCGACGCGGATCGTGTCGCCCTCGGCGAACTCGCCTTCGAGCAGGCGCAGGGCGAGCGGGTTCTCGACGAGGCGCTGGATCGCCCGCTTCAGCGGCCGCGCGCCGTAGGTCGGATCCCAGCCCACCTCGGCCAGCAGCTCCTTCGCCGCGTCGGTCAGCTCGAGCCCGAGGCCGCGCTCGGCAAGCCGCTCGCGGAGGCGGGCGAGCTGGAGCTCCGCGATCTCGCCGAGCTCGTCCTTCCCGAGCGCCTCGAACTGGACGATCTCGTCGATCCGGTTCAGGAACTCGGGCCGGAAGTGCTCGCGCATCTGCTCGGCCGAGCGGATGTTCGAGGTCATGATCAGGACCGTGTTCCGGAAGTCGACCGTGCGGCCCTGGCCGTCGGTGAGGCGGCCGTCGTCGAGCACCTGGAGGAGAACGTCAAACACCTCGGAGTGCGCCTTCTCGATCTCGTCGAGGAGCACGACGGAGTAGGGCCGGCGGCGGACGGCCTCGGTGAGCTGGCCGCCCTCGTCGTAACCGACGTAGCCGGGCGGCGCTCCGACAAGGCGCGAGACAGTGTGCCGCTCCTGGTACTCGGACATGTCGATCCGGATCATCGCCCGCTCATCGTCGAACATGAACTCGGCGAGCGCGCGGGCGAGCTCCGTCTTTCCCACTCCGGTCGGGCCGAGGAAGACGAAAGAGCCGATCGGGCGATCGGGATCCTGGAGCCCGGAGCGCGCGCGGCGGAGCGCGTTCGAGACCGCCTCGACCGCCGCGTGCTGGCCGATCACGCGCCGGTGAAGCCGCTCCTCCATGTGGATCAGCTTCTCGGTCTCGCCCTCGAGGAGACGTGAGACGGGGATCCCGGTCCAGGAGCCGACGACGCCGGCGATGTCGTCCTCGTCGACCTCCTCCTTGACCATCGGATCGGCGGGCGTCTCCCGCTCGGCGAGCTCCTTCTCGAGTGCGGGCAGCTCGCCGTAACGGATCTCGGCGACGCGCTGGAGGTCGCCGGCGCGCTCGGCCCGCTCGGCCTCCATCCGGAGCTCGTCGATCCTGCTCGTGATCTCGCCGATCCGGTCGAGCGCGCCTTTTTCTTCCGCCCAGCGCGCCGCGAGGCCGTCACGGCGCTCCTTCGCGTCCGCGAGCGAACGCTCGACCGGCTCGCGCACGTCCGTGGACTCCTTGCCCATCGCGGCCAGCTCGATCTCGAGCTGCCGCACCGCACGGTCGGCCTGGTCGAGCTGGAGCGGCGAGCTCTCGATCTCCATCTTCAGCCTGGACGCCCCCTCGTCGATCAGGTCGATCGCCTTGTCGGGGAGCTGGCGGTCGGCGATGTAGCGATCGGAGAGCACAGCAGCGGCGACGAGAGCGGCGTCGCGGATCCGAACCCGATGATGGGACTCGTACTTCTCCTTCAGCCCGCGCAGGATCGCGATCGTGTCCGCGACGGAGGGCTCCCCGACGAAGACCGGCTGGAAGCGCCGCTCGAGCGCGGCGTCCTTCTCGATGTGCTTGCGGTACTCGTCGAGCGTGGTCGCGCCGACGCAGCGAAGCTCGCCGCGCGCGAGCATCGGCTTGAGCAGGTTCGCGGCGTCGACGGCGCCCTCGGCCGCGCCGGCGCCGACAATTGTGTGCAGCTCGTCGATGAAGAGAACGATCCGACCCTCGGCGTTCGCGATCTCCGCGAGCACCGCCTTCAGCCGCTCCTCGAACTCGCCGCGGTACTTCGCGCCCGCGAGAAGCGCGCCGACGTCGAGCGCCCAGACCCGCTTGCCCTTCAGGCTCTCGGGGACGTCGCCGGCCACGATCCGCTGCGCGAGCCCCTCGGCGATCGCCGTCTTGCCAACGCCGGGCTCACCGATCAGCACCGGGTTGTTCTTCGTCCGCCGCGAGAGCACCTGGATCACGCGCCGGATCTCCTCGTCACGGCCGATCACGGGATCGAGCTTCCCGCTCTCCGCGGCCTCGGTGAGGTCGCGGCCGAACTTGGAGAGCGCCTGGTAGGTGCCCTCAGGATCCTGGCTCGTGACGCGCTGCCCGCCGCGCACCTCCTTGATCCGCGCGAGCAGCTCGTCGCGCGGGACAGCGTCGAGCGCGAGCAGGAGATGCTCGGTCGACACGTACTCGTCCTCGAGCTTGCGCATCTCCTCGAAGGCGCGGTCGAGCACGCGGCTGAACGCGGCGCCCGCAACGGGCTGGCCGGTGCCGCCGTGCGCAGTCGGCTTGGCGGCGAGCTTCCTGTTCGTCTCCGCCTGGACCGCGGGCGCGTCCGGGACGAGCTGCGCCGGCAACTCCTGATCCAACAGCGAGAGGAGAAGGTGCTCCGGGTAGAGCTCGGGGTGCGAGTGGCGGCGGGCGAGCTCCTGGGCGGCGGCGACCGCTTCCTGCGACTTGACGGTGAGCCTCGTGAAGTCCATCAGGGCCTCCGAACGGGCGGATTCGGACGGTAGAGGACGATCTCGCGCCGGTAGGAGCGGTGCACGGTGCGGATCTCGTCGCGCAGCTCCCGCTCGAGCCGCGCTGCGCGAGCCTGCGCCTTGCGCAGCTCGTCTTCCAGGCGGAGCACGTGCTCGACGCCGGCGAGGTTGAGCCCGAGCTCGGTCGTCAGCCGCTGGATCACGCGCAACCGCTCGAGGTCGGCCTCGGAGTAGAGGCGCGTGTTCCCGGCGGTCCGCTGCGGCCGCACGAGCCCCTTCGACTCGTACAGGCGCAGCGTCTGCTGGTGCATCCCGACAAGCTCGGCGGCTACGGAGATCATGTAGCGGGGATGGTTGTCCATCACCTGCTCACCTTCCGCAACTCCTCGAGCAGCTCGCGCTCCTGCTTCGACACTTTCTGCGGGACGTCGAGGCGAAGCCGCGCGAGGAGGTCGCCCTTGCCGCCGCCCTTCAGCCTCGGGGCGCCGCGACCCTTCACCTTGAGCAGCTTCCCGGGCTGCGAGCCGGCGGGCACCTTCAGCGAGATCGGCCCTTCTGGCGTCGCGACCTCGACCTTCGCGCCAAGCGCGGCATCGGCGTAGCTGACGGGCACGTCGACGACGAGATCGTCGCCGCGGCGCTCGTAGAGCGGCGAAGCGGCGACGCGTGCGACCACGTAGAGATCGCCGGTCGGCCCGCCGCCCCGCCCCGGCTCGCCGCGGCCCTTGAGCCGGATCCGCGTCCCGTCCTTCGCGCCCGCGGGGATCTTCACCTGGTAGGTCTTCTGCACCCGCTCGCGGCCCGAGCCGCGGCACGTCTTGCACGGGTGCTCGACGATCGTCCCGTTGCCGCGGCAGCGCGGGCACGGCTGCGAGAGCGCGAAGAGCCCGTGCGAGTCGGACGTGATCCCACGCCCGTTGCAGACCGGGCAGACGATCGGCGCCGTCCCCGGCTCGGCGCCCGAGCCGCCGCAGGTGTGGCAGGCCGTTTCCACGTTCGCGCGCACCGGCACCTGGACGCCTGCGAGCGCATCCTCGAAGGAGATGTGCACCTCGGTCTGGAGATCGGCGCCGCGCTCGGGCTGCGGCCCACGCCGCGCGCCGCCGCCTCTACCGGCACCGCCGCCGAAGAGCCCGCCGAAGAGGTCGCTGAGGTCGAAGTCCTGGAACTGCGCTCCCGCGCCCCCGAAACCGCCCGCGCCGCCGCGACCGTTCGTCGAGCCGTAGGTGTCGTATGCCTGCCGCTTCTCGGGATCGGAGAGCACGTCGTAGGCGCCCTGGATCTCCTTGAAGCGAGCCTCGTCACCGCCGCTCGCGTCGGGATGATTCTCGCGCGCGAGCTTGCGGTAGGCCTTCTTGATCTCGTCGGCCGAGGCGTTCTTGGGAACGCCGAGGGTGTCGTACGGATTGCTCATTCGCTGACGATCACCCGCGTCGGGCGCAGGACCCGGTCGCCGAGTCGGTAGCCCTTCTGGATCACCTGGAGCACGGTCCCGGTCTCGGCGCCCTCGCCGGGCTGGGAGAGGAGGGCCTCGTGCACGTGGGGGTCGAAGGCGCCCTCGGCGGCGATCTCGGAGAGCCCATGCCGCTCGAGCAGGCCGGCGAGCGAGCGATGGACGAGCTGGACGCCCTCCTCGAGCTTCGCCTCCTCGTGGGAGGCCGCCGCCTCGAGCGCCCGCTCGAGATCGTCGAGCACCGGCAGGAGCTCATTCAGGAGCCGCTCGTTCGCGCGCGCGGTCACCTCGACGTACTCGCGGGCGACGCGCTTGCGGTAGTTGTCGAAGTCGGCCGCGAGCCGCAGGTAGGAGTCGTCCGGAGCCGGCGGCGCGGGTTCCTCCACCGCCGGCTCCTCCTCGACGAGCTCGTCCTCCTCGACGACCTCTTCTTCGATCTGCCGATCCTGCTCGGTCACGAGGTCTTGGCCTCCTTGGCCTCTTCCTCGTCGACCACCTCGTAGTCGGCGTCCTCGATCACCTCGTCGGAGTCGGTCCCAGCGGCCCCGTTCCCGTCACCGGAAGCGGATGCCTGCTGCTCCGCGCTCGCCTGCGAGTAGAGGGCGTCCGCGAGCGGCCGGGCGGCCTCGTTCAGCGCCTCGGTCTTCGCCTGGATCTCCGCGACGTCGGTCGACTCGAGCGCCGAGCGGAGCTCCATGATCCGCCCCTCGATCGTCGCGGCGTCGGCCTCCTCGAGCTTGTCGCGGTGATCCTTCAGCGAGCGCTCGGTCTGGTACGCGAGGTTCTCCGCCACGTTCCTGGTGTCGGCGAGCTCGCGCAGGCGGTGCGCCTCGCCGGCGTGCGCCTCCGCCTCGGAGACCATCCGCTGCACCTCGTCCTCGGAGAGGCCCGAGCCGCCCTCGATCTTGATCTGCTGCTCGTTGCCGGTGCCGTGATCCTTCGCGGTCACGTGGATGATCCCGTTCGCGTCGATGTCGAAGCTGACCTCGATCTGCGGCATCCCCCGCATCGCCGGCGGGATTCCGACGAGCTGGAACTTGCCCAGCGTCTTGTTGTAGGTCGCCATCTCCGACTCGCCCTGGAGGACGTGGATCTCGACCGACGGCTGGTTGTCCTCGGCCGTCGAGAAGGTCTCCGCCTTGCGGGTCGGAATCGTCGTGTTCCTGTCGATCAGCTTCGTGAAGACGCCGCCCTTCGTCTCGATCCCGAGCGAGAGCGGAGTCACGTCGAGCAGGAGCACGTCCTTGACCTCGCCCTTGAGCACGCCGGCCTGGATCGCGGCGCCGACGGCGACGACCTCGTCCGGGTTGACGCCCTTGTGCGGGTCCTTGCCGAGGATCTCCTTGACCTTCTCCTGCACCGCCGGCATCCGGGTCATCCCCCCGACGAGGACGACGTGCTCGATCTTCGAGGGGTCGAGCCCCGCGTCGGCGAGCGCCGCCTTGGTCGGGCCGACCGTCCTCTCGACAAGGTCGGCGCTGATCTCGCCGAGCTTCGCGCGCGTGAGCTGCAGATCGAGGTGCTTCGGGCCGTCCTGCGTCGCGGTCACGAACGGCAGGTTGATCTGCGTCGTCATCGTCGAGGAGAGCTCGATCTTCGCCTTCTCGGCGGCCTCATAGAGCCGCTGGAGCGCCATCTTGTCGGCGGCGAGATCGATTCCCTGATCCTTCTTGAACTCCGCGACCATCCAGTCGACGATCGCCTTGTCGAAGTTGTCGCCGCCGAGGTGGTTGTCCCCGTTCGTCGACTTGACCTCGAAGACGCCGTCGCCCAGC
>Ga0136617_10006332_pt1 | contig 10581 bp, 6 predicted proteins | sample AntDrymUQ3222106_2_FD_129672 | JGI IMG/M metagenome (GOLD analysis project Ga0136617, IMG submission 129672) | Polar desert sand microbial communities from Dry Valleys, Antarctica - metaG UQ322 (21.06) | ecosystem: Environmental > Terrestrial > Soil > Desert | place: Antarctica: Dry Valley...
AAAGCGGCCTGACTTTCCCACATTCCCACAGCCACCGCTGGATAAATAGATGAGAAAACCAAAAACCAAAACCGGACACTTCACTTGCTAATAAAACCGGACATTTTAATTTGCTAAGAACAGGTTAAAGAGGGCGATTCTTGGTAGTTGGCCCAAATATCCAGCCGTTACAAGGACCTCACCCGATAAAACCAGGGTTGCGCATTTGCGGTGATAATCCATTGTCATTGCCTCTAACGCCGGAAATCGGATAAGGTGCGACCAAACGACAGGTTCATATGAACGAAGCAGGAAGAGTGACGACAGTTGAGCAGTTGGCCGCCCTGATCGGCGGCCGCGTCTCAGGGGATGCGCAGACTGGTATCGACTATGTTGCAAGCGTCCGATCCGCAAGTGCCGGGGCCGTAGCTTTTGTTGAGGATCAAAAAGCCTTAGAGAGTGCGCAAGACTGTGCCGCATCGGCTCTAATAGTGCCTGATGGTTCCGGCGAACGCGCTCGCAAGATTGCTCAGAAAGTACCAGCCATTATTGAAGCGTCGAAGCCGAAACTTGCCTTTGCTCTAATCGGTACGATCCTGCATCCGCGAAAACTGCGCGAGCCCCTAATTCATCCAACCGCGGTTGTTGCCCCTGGAGCGAACATTGCGTTGACCGTTTACATTGGCCCACACGTCTCTATCGGCGAGAACTCGACCATAGGACCGGGCACCAGAATCGAAGCGGGCGTGGTAGTCGGTGACAACGTAGCCATCGGAACCGATTGTGTGTTGCATCCCAACGTCACGCTCTACGATCAAGTCACAATTGGCGATAATGTTGTCCTGCATGCCGGAGTCTGCGTTGGGGCAGACGGCTTCGGTTATGTACGCGACGATGTGGGTTACCACAAGTTTCCACAGATCGGCACGGTAGTTATCGAAGATGATGTCGAACTGGGAGCATACAGCTGCGTCGACCGAGCCGCGTTGGGACAAACACGTATTGGCCGTGGGACTAAGATCGACAATCTTGTACACGTCGGTCATAACTGTAACATCGGTGAACGGGTTGTCATTGCAGCGCAAACCGGGATCAGCGGCAGTGTGATTATTGAGGACGATGTCGTGATTGGCGGTCAGGTTGGTTTCGGCGATCACGTCCGCGTGCATAGTGGCGCAGTCATCGGCTCGAAGGCGGGAGTTTTGCCGGGCAAAATTGTGCGCCCCGGTGTTTGGTGGGGAATCCCGATTCAGCCGCTTGATGAATACAAGCGACTAAATGCCCATCTGAGCCGACTACCGCAGATGAGAGAAGATATTAAAAAGCTGCGCGCGCGACTTCAAGAATTGGAAGAAAAGCTATCTGAGGGCACACCTTTCCTACCTTAGATAGTCTGAAAAATGGCGTATGAATCAACAATTTTCCATATATCATTTATCATTTTACATTTTTCATTCGGTAGAGGTCGTCTCGATCGGCGGTAAGTGATCGTTTTATTAGGCCGGACTTCAGTTAAGCGCGTCGTGCTCTTCTAAATCTCTCAGTTGTTGCGCTTCAAGTGCGGATGTGAGTTTTTGCAACGAGAAATGTCAAATGACGTTTTAAAAATGTCCCCGTTCTACCCTGGTTTTTCATCTTCATTTTATTGGTCATTGGGCACTATTTATCGCTCGGCCCGAGACCGGGGCTTCAGGCGCGTTTACCCCCGCTCGGGTGGTGACGAAATCAAGTATCCGTTCAGCGGCTCGCCGTGACGCCCCCCTCTCGCCAAGTTGATGGCCCACGTCGCGCAATCGCTTTCGGAGGGTCTGATTTCGCTGATCATCCTGCAGTAGCATAAGCTCAGCGGCGAGACTCTCACCGTTCAACTCATTCTGCATTAGTTCAGTCACAATTCGTTTACCCGCAATTAGGTTTACCAGTCCGTAGTGTTCGGTATTGATCAAGCGGCCCAGAATGTGCCAGTTGATGGGGGATACCTTGTAGACGATGACCATGGGAGTACCCAAAAGAGCGGCTTCCAGGGTCACCGTGCCACTAGCTACTGCGGCGACGTCAGAAGCAGCGAGAGCCTCGCGGGTCTGGTGATGCGCGATCCGTAGCACCCCCGGAAGAGTCGCCGCCGCGCTTCTGGCGGCGATAATCTCTCGTGCTTCTCTCGGCGATCGGCTGGGAGCCACGACCACTACAAACTGAACGTCGGGACGAGAAATAGAAATCAACGCGGCTGCATCCAGCATTTCCGGCAGGATGCGATGAAGTTCCTTAAGTCTGCTACCGGGACCCAGGGAAATGATCGGCCGTGTGGGATCGAGATCATGAAAGCGGCAGAAATCTTGCCGACTGAAGCGTGCTTCTACCTCCCCGGCGAGTGGATGACCTACAAACTCGACTTGCGTCACTCCCCGTTTGGCATACCACTCACGCTCAAACGGGAGAATCGTCAGCAGCAAGTCGACGTCGCGCTTGATGGTCTTCAAGCGATAAGAACGCCAGGCCCAAAGCTGGGGACTGATGTAGTAGATAACTCTCAGGCCACGCCGGTGAAGCGAGCGCGCTAGGCGTAAATTGAAGTCGGGCCAGTCCACCAGAATCACAGCCTCCGGCTTTCTTTCAATTGCCGCTTGCTTCAACTTGTTGAAGGCTCGCCAGAACTTGGGCAACGCGCGTCCGATTTCAAGTAAGCCGAGAATTGCCAGATCATCGGATTGAATCACTGAATCGACGCCGGCTGCTCGCATCAAGGGACCGGTGGCGCCAAAGAGGTCCATCTGACTCTCAGGCGCCGCCTCGCGCAATGCGTGCACGAGTGCCGCCGCATGAGCGTCACCCGAAGGCTCGCCCGCGATGATCATTAGCTTGTGCCGAGTACGGGGTATGGCCGTCATGAAGGATCCAATAATAGAGGGCTGATGGCGGAAAGGAGAAGGAGCAATTGTATGAAGCCAGAAAATGATCTCCTTCCGGCCACTGTTCGCTGCTTCGCGCTTTTTCTGCTAGCATCGCCTCGCTTTTTAACTAAGGCGCGTGCTCTTTCCCTACTTGACGCAGTGCCCGCCAAACTACGGGAGGTCTCCTCTCTCTTTTGCGCCTAGCTTTTTCCTCAAAGCCCATCTTTAGATTCACTCTGTTTGCGCTGGCGACCGCAATCATTAGCATTGCCTCACCTGTGCGCGGGCAACAAACCAATCCGGTCGATCGGAAAGTTACAAACCCCATGACCGACACGCCCAACGTTAACCCCCTCACGCAGGACCAGCCTGTCCGCCCGCGTTCTCCATCGAGGCCAGACGAACCGGCTCAAGCTACTGATAACCTTAAAGTCGACGCGGGCAAACAAACTGTTTCAGGTCCCGACCACGCTCGCGTTTTCCTTTACGAAGGCAACGTTGATGCGCGTATTGGTACATATCGATTGCAAGCCGATAAGGTAACAGTTTACGAAGCAACAAATAGGGTCATTGCTGAGGGAAACGTCGTCTTTGATCAAGGGGAGCAGCAGAGAATTACCGGCACGCGCGCGGAGTGGAACTACCGGACCAAGACGGGTTTCTTTGTCGATTCTACGGGTTTCACTAACCAGACGCAGGATGGAACCAGGATCTATTTTACTGCGGACCGAGTCGAAAGGATCAGCCTGGATACCCTCGTGGCTACGAACGTTCAGGTGACGGCATGCGACGAAGACGTACCGAAGTGGAGCTTCTATGCGAAGCGCGCGACGATAAAGACCGGAGACCGGGTGCGCGTTTATTCACCACGACTCAGAATCAAGGACGTGCCGATCTTTTATCTCCCGTATGCCTCAGTCTCAATCAAGCAGCGCGATCGCGCGTCGGGTTTTTTGACCCCGACGTTCGGAGGCTCCGGAGAAAAAGGGTTTCGCCTCTCAAATGCCTACTATCAAACGCTGGGTCGTTCGGCAGACGTTACGCTTCGCAATGATGTCTATACCAGCCGCGGTATCGGCATTGGCGCCGATTTGCGCACGCGAGCGAATTCGCGCTCATATTTTAATTTAGGGTTCTATACGGTATTCGATCGCACACTTGGACCAGAGGAAGGAGCCACGCATCCCAATCAAGGCGGCTCGAGTTTTTATGTCGAAGGTGTTCATTATTTCCCAAACGGATTCATTGCCGCGGCGGATGTCAACATAACTTCAAATCTGGCGTTTCGTCAGGTGTTTTCTGACAGCATTCAGCAGGCGATTTCCCCCGAAGAGCGCTCTCAGGTCTTTGTTAACAAGAACCACGGCGACTATAGTTTTAATCTGCTGGCGCGAACCCAGGTTACCTCCCTTCCCACCTCGCGTATTCGAATTCGTGAACTACCGGGCATCAGCATCGAAAAGCGACCCTCGCTTCTCAGTTTCCTCAAGCAGCTACCGGTTTATTTTTCCTTTGAAGGCGGCGCCGAAGGCCTGAGCCGAAAAGAGAGCGTTGACGATGCTGTCGCCTTCCGAAACGAGGTGGGTGGCGATCCCATCGTCTCGCCGTCCCTCGTGCAGCGCCTCGACTTCCATCCGCGCGTGGCTTTGCCAATTAATTTTGCCGGCTTTTCCATTACGGCTACTGCGGGGGCGCGAGCCACCTTTTATTCAAACTCGCTGAATCCGACGAACAGAGCAGTGCTGAGCACGAACCTGACGCGAGGGTACGGGGAGTTTGAGTTGGATGTGCGGCCGCCGGCGCTGGCTAAAAACTTTCATCGCGCCAACGGGGTTTTCTTTTTCCGACATGTGATTGAGCCCTACCTCATCTACCGAAAGATTTCCGGCATAAACGAATTCGATCGACTAATCCGGTTCGATTTCAACGATGCAATCGCCAACACCAACGAGATCGAATTCGGCATTTCCAACCGCTTTTTCACTCGCCGCTCGACGGAGAACGTGAGCAGCGCTGCAGTGCGCGCCACCAGGACCGGTGAAAAACTGCCTCTTTCGAGCCAGCCTTACGAAGCCCTGACGGTTACAGTGCGGGGGAAATATTTCTTTGATCGGTTTTTTGGCGGCGCCTTGATCCCGGGGAGGCGAAATCAGTTTTATCCCATCAACACTCTTTCGGGTTTTAGCTACGGTGGTATCCCCAGACGCTTCTCGCCGCTGAATGTGGAAGCCCGCTATCGACCGCGCAACGATATTTTCGTTGACCTCCGCACGGACCTTGACACACGCGATGGAGGGTTGCGCGCGATTTCGACTACGTTTGGTATTACTCGACCTCTGGTGCAGGCCTTCCAGAGTTTCTATTACACGCGGGCGATTGAGCTGGTTCCCAGCCTGGCTCGATTCGCTGACGCGCGCGGCAACGAGCCGGGCACGCTGCGAGGGTCACAGTGGAGCCCCTCTCTGTTTCTGGGCGACCGTGAGCGTGGTTTGTATGGTGGCGCGTCCTTCTTCTTCGACTTCCAGGAACGGCCGGGACAAGGAAACACGTCGCTCATCAGTTCCACGGTCACGGTAGGATATAGCTGGGACTGCTGTGCCGTCACTGCCCAAAATTACACCTTCAACGTTGGAGTTAGACAGGAAAACCGCGTCGTCTTCAGTTTCCGCCTCAATGGAATTGGTACTTTTGGTACCGAGCAGATCGGGCAACGCTCCCGCTAAATTCTGCTTCTTAGCTTCCCCCGACCTATTGCGATCTGGTACAGTGATCTTGGCTCTCCCACTCCTGCCTTGCAGGATTTAGACCAGGGCGACAATCAACGCTTTAACTTCGCAATTCTAGAGAAAATCCCATCGCCCTTAAGACCCCGGGCCCCTGTTCTACAAAAACCCTCGGAGAAAGCTGTGAAAAGAAACCTTAAGCTTGTGGCATTGCTTGTAGTTGTAGTGCTTGTCTGTTCCGGCACTTTGGCGCTAACACTGGCCCGTGAAGAACGATCTGCGTCCCCCAGCATTCAACAGGCCGCCACGCCAGCTCCATGGTACAGCGCGCCGGCTTCGATGAATCAGGGCGGCAAAACGTACAGGCAGGATGTGGCCAAGGCTCTGAAGCGGCACGATTTGGTGGAATTGGAGCCCCAACGGGTAGCAGAGCAGGTTCGCCTGACGGGCAGGCTCTCGCTCCCTACGGCCGAAGGCACGTTTGAGTTGAACTTAGCTCCGTACGACATGCTGGCTCCAAATTACCGAGCCCAAGTTACTTTCGACGGCGGCGAGGTGCGCTCGATAGAGCGCGGGCCCGTGCGCACTTACAAGGGGACCGTGGCAGGAATTGATGGCGCTCAGGCTCGTTTCACGATGGATGGGAACACGCTGGAAGGATTAATAATCACGCCCTCGCGACTCTATTTTGTGGAACCGGCAAAGCGGTATTCTGCTTTGGCTAGCTCCAAGGATTTCCTCGTCTACAACGACTCAGACGTCATTGAGAGTTCCTTTGGCAAGTGTGGTGTTGACACCTTGGCGAGAAAGGTAGGCGCTGAAGGCGCTCGCGTTAAGTCACAATTGCCAACCTCCCTGGCCCACGGCGTCGGCACGGAAGCACTATTCTCACCGCCACGAGTAGTGGAGTTGGCGACTGAGGCCGATTTCGAGTACTTCACAGCATTTGGTAGTAGTGAGGTTGCCGCCAGAAACGAAATCATCAGCATCGTCAATCAGGTTGAGGGAATTTACAACACGCAATTCGGGTTGCGGTTTTCGATCGTTTTTCAAAACGTCTGGGCGACGTCAAGTGACCCATATACGACTGCTGATCCCGATACGGCTCTCGACCAGTTTAGAGATCATTGGAATGGGAATCATGTAACCGTGGCGCGAGATTTGGCCCACATGTGGACGGGGAAGGACTTCAACGACCCGGGTACGCCCGAGAACGAGTCGATCATTGGTATTGCCTACCGACCAGGTTTAGAGTGTCCGCTGGGCCCTGCCAGTTATGGAATGTCGGAGAGATTAAGCTCCACTCCGGCAAAATTCCTCGTTACCGCGCATGAGATTGGTCACAACTTCAATGCGACTCATACCGATACGCCCACCCCACGAGCAGGATGCGATGACACGATTATGAGCAGCACGCTGGGAAGCGGCACCTTACAACAATTCTGCCCATTTTCGGTGGGCCAAATCGAAAATCATGCAAACAGCAGAGTCGCGTGTCTTTCACAGGCAACTACACCCGGCTGTACATACTCGCTTTTCCCAACCAGCCAGTCGTTCGGAGTTAGCGGTGGACCAGGAAGTATCCAACTCACGACTGCGGGTGTTAACTGTGTTTGGGGAGCAACGAGTTCGGTGGGTTGGATCACAATCAATTCGGCTAACAGCGGAACCAACAGTGCAACCATCAGCTTTACGGTGTCCGCCAATGCCGGTTTTGCCCGCTCGGGCGTCATAATAATAGCCGACCGGAACTTCACAGTTACCCAGCCGACTGGGCCCGCCTGCCCCATCACACCTATCAGTTATGGCCAGACAGTAAACGCCTCGCTTAGCCCGAGCGATTGTCGATCATCCCAGCAGACCACCTTTGCCGACCAGTATTCTTTCTCAGGCGCGGCGGGAGATCAGATAAGAATTGAGATGACATCGACGGCCACTCCGGTGCTGGATACTTACCTCTACCTAATGGGGCCCAGTGGAACAGTCTTGACACAAAACGACGACATCGTGTTCGCCCAGGATACCAACTCACGCATACCGATAAATGGTTTCTTCATGTTACCGGCGGCGGGCTTATATGTCATCGAGTCGACTGCTTATGACGATCCTCAAGACGACAATGAACTGGGATCATACACGCTGACCTTGACCTCGAACACACCACCCCCGACGCCGACTCCAACACCCGGCGTTGTTCAATTCAGCGCTAGCACGGCGGTTGCTACTGAGACTGTAAATGCTACTACGAAGGTTGACCTCACCGTAACCCGCACGGTGGCGACTTCGGGCGCGGCCTCGGTCAACTACGCCAGTTCGGACGTGACAGCAAACGAACGTTCTGACTATTTAGCGGCGCTCGGAACGGTCCGTTTCCAACCAGGCGAGACAACGAAGACGATCTCAGTCTTCATTGTCGATGACTCCTTCGGAGAAGCTGCGGAAACCTTCAACGTCATTTTAAGCAACCCGGTCGGCTGCTCGCTCGCCGCTCCGGCAACCGTCACCGTCACGATCAACACTAACGAGGATGTCAGCGGTCCGAACCCAGTCCGGGACGCCAGCTTCAGCTCTGACTTCTTCGTCCGCGAGCACTATGTCGATTTCTTCAATCGTGAGGCCGATGCAGCGGGACTCGGTTTCTGGAAGAACCAAATCGACGAATGTACGACGCAGGCATGCCGCGAGATCCGGCGCATCAACGTCTCGGCGGCCTTCTTTGTCTCGATCGAGTTCCAGCAGACGGGCTACCTTGTTTACAAGGCCAACCAGGCGGCGTTCAATTTGGGCGAGCAGCTAAACCTGCAAAGTTTCTTGCCGGATACGCAGGAGATTGGGCGCGGCGTAATCTTTGGCCAGCCGGGGGCCGACCAACTGTTGGAGACCAACAAACAGAATTTCTTCCTCGACTTCATACAACGACCGGCTTTCCTGGCGCCCAATGCATACCCAAACACGCTAACAGCGTTGCAGTTCGTGGATAAGCTGAATGCCAACACGTTTGATCCCCGCAATCCGGGATCTGGAGCCTTAACGCCGAATGAGCACCAAGCTCTCGTCGCTCAGTTGTCGCCTAACCCGACGTCGCCGACACTCCGGGCCCAGGTGCTGCGCTCAGTTTCGGAGAATGGGGTTTTCAGTCAACGGCAGTTCAACAAGGCCTTTGTGTTGATGCAATTCTTTGGCTACATGCGGCGCAACCCGAACGCTACGCCTGACACTGACTTCGCTGGCTACAACTTCTGGCTAGGCAAGCTAAATCAGTTCAACGGGAACTTCATAGACGCCGAGATGGTGAAAGCGTTTATTACTTCCGGTGAGTATATTCAGCGCTTTGGACCTTGAGAAGGCGTCTACGTTAGTGCAGGGTTTCAACCTTGAATTTACAGTTCAAGCCAGCAAATTTGCAGGTTGGGAAGGTGGACCCTGTCCCCGCCTCAAGCTTGAAAGCCACTCAGCATACTACATAACCTCATCTCCTCTTTTCAAAGCTGTACCAGCCCATCTCTTTCATCGCCTTCGATAGCTTCGCCGAGTCGTCAGGCCACCACCAGTCATGATCCACGGCCAATGGCTCATCACCCTGTGAATAAAATGATCGAAAGCCTGACCAGTAGTAGTCTTTGGCAGATTTTACTAAGCCCGCCTTCATCGGGTTAGCGTGGATGTAGTTAATCTTCTGCCAGATCATCCACCCACTCCATAACGCCACATCTTTGAAGCTCTCTTGCCAGACCTGGTGCCCTTTGTCCGTCTCAGGAAACACAAAGCGGCTGTTTGCCCGAACGATAGCCTTCGCCGAAACGGCTTTCAACTGGCCGGTGTATTCCTTAATGCGACCATCCCGGGGATTGGCTATGAGATGAAAGTGATCCGGCATTAACACATAAGTGATCAACTTGCTGGGCCAGTTGCTATTTAGTCTCTGAAGCTCGTCAAGGAAAACCCTAAAGCATTCTGGGTCAGTGAAGACAAGGGTGCGGTCAAGGAAGTTGCCGATTATATAGTGGAGTGCGCCTGGAAGATTGAGGTTCGTCCATTTGCGAGCCATGTGAGGAAGCTCCTTTTGTGAGTGAGATTGATTGAGTGGTTACTCTATACGATTCATCGTTTGCGACGTAAGAGCGGGGACAGGGTCCACCTTCCTTACCTGCAAATTAGCGTGAGCCCTCTTTGGGAGTTCACATAGTCACTGCAACTTGGTTCTGACAAGCAAGCACACAAAGAAAAAGACTGGACTCAAAACTGAGTCCAGCCTTTTACTAAAGCCCTTTGAATCTCTAGAAACGACTGGAATACTCACTGGAGACGATGAACGCCTTGACCATTTCCGCCTGGACGAAGTTTCCGTTGAACTCGTTGAGTTTGCCCAGCCAAAAGTTATACCCTCCAAAGTCGGAGTCCGGCCCTTCATTAGGGTTGCGACGCAGGTAGCCGAAGTATTGCATCAGAACGAAGGCCTTGTTGAACTCTCTCTGATTCAGGTTTGAGTTCTCGGCGACCGCGCGCAACACAGCGGCGCGTGCTGCGGCACTCGTTGAGTTCGGCCTAAGCATCTCGACAAGAGTCGACCTTTCAGTGGACGACAGCACCGTTCCTGCGTTTGTGTCGAGTTTCGTAACAAATAAGTCGGGTGTCATTCCGGCTGGGTAAGCCGTTTGGAACTCCGGGCGTTGCACGAAGGCGAGAAGAAAAGCTTGTTTGTTGCTCTCCAGCACTTGTTCCCAGCCCTGCACTCCCACTACCACTCCGTTTCCGATGGTGCGAGTCTCAGGCACAAGGCTTTCGCGTAGTACTGGGACAGGCTTTCCGGCAAGGTTACCAAAGGCTGACTTGTGAATCCGGTAGACCAGGTAGCCGGTCTCCTGAAACTCAATCGAGATAAAAAAGGCCGCAGAGGCATTGATACGCCGGATCTCGCGGCACGCTGGCGTCGTGCACTCGTCGATTTGATTCTTCCAGAAGTTAAAGCCGGCCGTGTCCGGCATACG
>Ga0136617_10006333_pt1 | contig 10581 bp, 9 predicted proteins | sample AntDrymUQ3222106_2_FD_129672 | JGI IMG/M metagenome (GOLD analysis project Ga0136617, IMG submission 129672) | Polar desert sand microbial communities from Dry Valleys, Antarctica - metaG UQ322 (21.06) | ecosystem: Environmental > Terrestrial > Soil > Desert | place: Antarctica: Dry Valley...
GAACGGCCAACACATTGACCACTCCGAAACTGTCCGGTTACGCAAGGATGGAAGCCAGGTCTGGGTATCGTTGTCTGTGTCGCCGCTCAAGGACGCCGAGGGCAAAGTCATCGGCGCTTCCAAGATCATACGCGACATGACCGAACGCCGCCGCGCCGACGAACATCGAAACATCCTCGTCGGCGAATTGAACCACCGGGCCAAGAACTCGTTAGCAATGGTGCAGGCAATTGCGTCGCAGACGCTCGCCAGTGCGGCATCGCTCGAGGCAGCCAAACTTGCTTTCGATTCGCGTTTGGGGGCGTTGGCTCGGGGCCACGATTTGCTAACCCATAGCAACTGGGTTGGAACCGATCTCGCCAGCGTGGTAAAGGCGACAGTCGAACCGCATGGCGGTGGCGACGACCGCTTCCTCATCGAAGGTCCGGCTGTAGAGCTAACGCCCGCCACAGCGCTGACTTTCACCATGGCACTGCACGAGTTGTGCACCAATGCGGCGAAATATGGAGCACTTTTGAAGTCAGAGGGCACTGTCTCCATCGTGTGGCAAGTGAAGGGCAACGGCGCGGAAAGTCGTCTACACCTATTGTGGACCGAGAATGGCGGCCCAATAGTGATCCCGCCCGAGCGCAAGGGCTTCGGCTCGCGCCTGATCGAAAAGGCCTTGGCGATGGAACTGAGTGGCGAGGTCCGCATTGTTTATGAGCCGTCCGGCGTCGTTTGCACAATCGATGCCCCGTTACCCACGATTGAAGCAAAAGTGAATTAAAACGGTGCTTAACGGGAATTCTAAGGCACGACGCGTACTCGTTGTCGAAGATGAACCTATACTCGCCATGAACATCGAAGATATGCTGACTGAGCTCGGCCACCTTGTCACTGCAACTGCCACACGGATTGATAAAGCGCTGTCACTGGCTGAAGGCGGCGAATTTAACCTTGCCGCTTTAGATATCAATCTCGCTGGATCGAATACATTTCAGGTCGCAGCCATTCTGCGTAGACGTGGGATCCCCTTCATTTTTACAAGTGGATATGGAGCAGACGATCTGGTCGATGGTTATCGCAGGGCACACTTGTTGACCAAGCCGTTCGGTCTCAATGACTTGGAGCACATGATTGCATTGGCGCTGTCGGCGGATGTCGCTTAGCGGCCCTTACCGGAAATACAGAACAAAGGATTAGGCGTCAGCGAACACCCCAGGAGCCGGCAAAGAAAAGCTGAAAATCCGGCGGTCACTCATTCCTCATGTTGTGTACTATTCCAGACCTGCCCGCTTTCGCATATATTCCCGGTGAATTTTTTATTCTTTGGGTAGCTTCATGTCGGACGCGAACTCGTTACCTCTTCAGCCACGAGGGGGATAAGGATCGTTCCCGCAGGTCCATTCGGTTTTAAATTGATGATACTTGCCTTGGACTAGCGCTTGAGCGTCATTCCCGTTCTTGCCTGTGGCGTAAGGGCATTGCGCCGCCCCATCTATTGTCACATTGACACTGCTTCATCAACTCCTCCTCCATGGCCTTGTCGATGTGCATGGAGCAATCGTCCGGCCATTTTCATTTCTTCCGCGGCCCACTTCCTTTTTCATTTTCGCATCGGTATCTGCCTTGATCGTTTTCGTTCACTTCATCATCGTGGCTTCATCGCAATTTGCTATTTCAGCGGCCTAGGCTGGAGCGCTCAAGCAAGGTCCAGAATTGCGACGGCGCACCGTGATTTCATCACGGTGATTCTCCTCAAACGGGACGTTACTATCCCGGAAGCACCTTGGACTCTGTACGGTGCCACGATCAAAACATGAGACCGCGATACACACGTATTTGATCCCGCGGGATTTAAATATCAGGAGGTATTTCTGAATCTTGAGTCGTACCCTTCACGGGTCGCGGAGCTGGCATCGGAGCGGACCCGCCTCAGCCGCACGAAGCAGCCCGCCGAAACGCAGAGTGGGGCGGATTGCGCCGCCCCATTTCCGTTGGCGAGGTGGCAACTCTTACATCTTTGTAGACATGCTCTTCATGGCTTCGCCCATGTGCATCATGCAGTCGTCAGTCTTGCTGTCCTTCATGGCCATTTTGGCCTGGTCCATTTCCTTTGTGGCCATATCCACGCCTTTTTTCATGGCAGGATCGGTATCAGCCTTTATCATCTCATCCATTTTCATCATCGACGCATCGTCGCACTTCATCATCATGCTCATGTTGGCCATGGTCATATGCGTGGAACATTCATCCATCTTTTTGTCTTTCATGGCCATCTTGGCCATATCCATTTCCTTCATGGCCATGTCCTTGTTCATTTTCATGGCGGGATCGTTCATGGCATCCATGTCGGTTTGCATCTTCATCATCGATGCATCGTCGCACTTCATCATGTCCATGGCATGGGTCGGACCCGGAGCGATGAGCGCGAAGCCCATGGCTGCGGCGGTGAGCATTGATTTCATCATGGTGGGTTCTCCTTACGGGGGACAAAATCGTCCCAAATCGGGAACCCGCTGAACGTCGAGGAGTTCAAACAAAACATTGCGATACACGTTAATGTTATCCAACGATAATGAGCCGCTATGAGGATTTCGAACCGCCGACTTGTAGCCCTATGTCTGCTTTGGCCCATCGCGTCGTTTCGCTGCTGTGCAACAATACGTCGGCTATCGGGGGCATAGCGGACCTCGTAAGCCGTCCGCCCGGCAGATTTATGGGTTCACGGCCTAGGCCGCGACGAGCCGTGGGAGGGCCGAATTTTGCCTCACGCCTTTAGCTCCTCTTGCTGCCTTCACTCCCTCATCCAGAAGTAAGTTGATCCTTTCTGATACCCGATCTGCCGCCACGATCAGTGCTTCATCAAGATGAACGTAACGCTGTGTCATTCCGCGCGCAGCATGCCCAAGAAGGCCGGCCAATGTCAACTCGGTAAATCCCATGTCTGCGCCTACACTTGCAAATGTATGTCGTAAAGTGTGAAGCGTGACGTCTGTAAATCCGGCTTTTTTTGAAACTCGCCCCATGACGTGTGCCGCACCGACAAAATGACCTTCACCCACATCTGCAGGAAAGACGTAAGCCGATTTTTTCTTTCGGCACTCTGATCGGATCAGAGAGGCTGCGCTCTTCCCAATTGTGCGAATTTGTTTTCCAGTTTTTGTTTCTGGAAATCGAACGCATTTTATTGTTGAGTCTAGCCAGGTGCGCTCCAGCGAAAGAGCTTCCATTCGCCGAAAGCCCGTAAGCAGAATGAATCTGATTGCTGCGAGGCCGGTGGGATTTTCACTGTTCGCGAGACATTCGTCCATGACTTGACCGAGATGGATGATTTCCTTCTGACTGAGACGACGATCACGGCGCCTTTCCATTATCTTTCGAACACCGCGGGCAGGATTTGTGTCGATGATGCCCTGGCGGACGCCGTGCTCGAAGACAGCATGGAGCGTTGAAATCGATCGGCAAGCCACTCCTTCACCTCCCGTTGTATTTCCGCCTCGTCCGACGCGGGGTTTGGCTGTTTTCCCGGAGATGATATCCGCCTGCATGCGTTCAATATCACCACGGGTAAGTCCTGAGATTAGTTGCCGGCCAATGAGCGGAATGATGTGAGTGTTGATACGGCTTCGATCCATTGCCAGGGTGGAAGCCTTAATCAGACGTCTGTGTCTGCCCAGTAGCCTCCCCGATTCAGTTTCTCGCAAATACCATTTGCAGACATCTTCCACGGTGAACGCTTTGCGCGCGGCCTTTCGAACGGCCGAAGGGTCTTCGCCCTTCGTAACTGCGGTGAGGAGGTCGCGTGCTTGAGACCTTGCCTCTTCGACGGTCAGGACACCATATTGACCGATGACCATGCGGCGTGTGCGTCTCGCAACATTTCGATATTGCACAAAGAACGTCTTCACGCCCGAAGGTTTGAGTCTGAGGCCCAATCCTCTGATCTCGCTATCCCAGACGAAAACATCACTATTTTCAATGGGTTTGAGTGCATCGACTAGTCGTTTTGTAAGACGAGGCATAATCGGATTTCCCCAAATCTGCTTCCCTGGAATCTCATGATAATTGCTGGGGAAGCAGGGGGGAAGCAAAAGGAAGGGAAATCGCGGGAAGGGACGGGTACATACCGATGCGGCTCTTCTGGAAAAATACCGCAAGAACAATTAATTAGTGACACCTTCAGAACGTCCGAGAAATACCAAGAAAGCCTTGGAGAATATTGCCAAGGTTGGGGTCGAGGGTTCGAATCCCTTCGCCCGCTCCAGTATCAAATCCATAAATGCTCAAACATTGTGGATCGTTTATTTTCGAAAGTACGGCTGCTGGATTATTTTGGCACGCTAAATATAGCAATGCGTTTTGACCCGAAATTGATGGTATCGATAAGCGTGGCGACGAAGACTCGTTTCCTACCTTTAATTCTGGCGAGCCGCCAGCCTGTGCCACTTGCCATCCTCTCGCCCCTCTTTGCTTTTTTCCCTTGTATTCGAATATCATTTGCCATTTTTGAACCCTCGTTCTCTTGCAACCCATAATACCAGTTTGTGCGTCAGTTCCAGCATGACGCGAATACTTTCATGGAATATACGGAAGGCCCGGGCAAACAGCGCGGCGTGGACCTATCTGTCTGCCCTCGATCCAGATGTGGCAATGCTTCAGGAAGTCATCGAACTGCCCGAGGACGTCCGTACGCGATACGGACACGTAATTAAACCAGCGGTGAAGAAGAATGGAAGCCCGCAGCCGTTTAGCACAGCCATTCTTGTGAAAGGAGATATGAACACCGAGCCCCCACTGATTTCAAAATACGAATGGGTGAACAACAACTATCAAAGTTTTTACGGAAATATCTTGAACACTACGATCAACCTTCCTGCGCTCGGTCGGTGCAGCGTGATAAGTTTTCACAGTCCTGCGTGGCCAATCATAAAGGCCGGCACCAACATTGATATATCGGAGATAAAGTTAAAGCAGAATCCGGATATCTATCTGACGGAAATTCTGTGGACCCTTGTGCGGGAGGCACCAGCATCGACAGAGCGAAAATGGATCATTGGTGGTGACTTCAATAGTTCTGAAACGTTCGACTTGTGGCGACGCGAAGGGCGAGGAAACAAAGAGATCATGGACCGAATGATCGGGCTGGGTTTGAGAGAATGCCTGCGGTCATACAGTGGCCAATTGGTACCAACTTTTAGACATTCAGGAGGAAGCATAACCCATCAGATCGATCATCTATACGTCAGTGACCTTATATACGATTACTTAGTAGGCTGTCGGGTTGGAAATACTGCAGACGTTTTTGGAGGCGGCCTAAGCGATCATTTACCCATCATCGCCGATTTCGAATTTCCGTCATCTCCATAGTTCGAATTCCTTGCGCCCCGTCTTCAACACTTGTGCGGATTGTCCCAGTGATTCGCGAATTGAGATCGGCTATTCTCTCCGGATGCATAGGGGAAGCGTATGACGATATATGAAAAAACTACAAAAGAGTTGATGCATGATTTTGCGGGAGAGATCTTGAAGAAAGGTCAACCGTTCCAAAAACAACTGGCGGTCGACTGGTTTAAACAAAAATACCCACGAATAAAATCAAACACAGTTGGCATGCATGTCGAAGGCATGTCGACCAACAATGTTACACAGCGAAAGCATCACAAGCATATACGGCCCGGTCAGGGATGGGATTTATTTTTCAAGGAAACTTCCAATCGATTCAGGCTTTGGGACTCGGCTACCGATCCTGCCCCGCTATATGGATACGATATTGAGAACCAAGCCGAGGAAATAACGTCGACCGAAACGTCAGTAGAGGAGGTTGATCAATTTTCTGCTGGTGACACCGAGTTTGCACTTGAAGCCGATCTTCGGAATTACCTTTCACGCAATCTAGGTCTGATTGAATCGGGGTTGACTTTATACAAGGATGAAGACGGATCGTTCGATGGTGTCGAATTCCCGGTGGGTTCGCGAAGGATCGACATCCTCGCAGTTGGCCGGGACAAAGCCTTGGTTGTGATTGAGCTGAAAGTATCTCGTGGTTATGACCGGGTGATCGGCCAGCTTCTTCGTTATATGGCTTGGGTTAAAGCAAATATTGCGGGGGAGAATTCGGTCAGAGGTGTCATTGTTGCGAGTGAGGTTTCGGAAGATTTGAAACTGGCGGCTTCGCTTGTGAAGGATGTACAATTATTCGAGTACGAAATAAAATTTCAACTCCGAACCGCTTAATGCTGAAAACTACCGGCTGGGTCATGACGAATTCGCGCTCCGGTAATTCCTGTCGTCATCGGCCTTTGACGACCGGGCTGGATAATCTTCCGAAGCCCGTTGCCGTGTCGCGCCAGAAAATTCCAGCCGCGCAGCGGCGGAATGTTTATCTCTATTATGCGTTCAGTTTTCTTACCGGATTCTATATCGCGACCGGCACCACGGTGCTATTCGAGCAGAAGCTCGGGCTTTCCTATGCGCAGATCTTCACGCTCGATGCGATCTACATGCTCATGTTCGTGCTGTTCGAGGTGCCGAGCGGGGCGCTGGCGGATTTGCTGGGGCGGAAGAAAGCCATCCTCGCGGGGCTTGTGACGCTCGTCATCGGTGCTATCGCGACCGGCAATGCGCAGAACTTCCTGCATCTGTTCCTGAGCTCGTTTCTTTGGGCGCTTGGCTTCTCGCTGATCTCCGGCGCTTCGGAAGCCATGCTGTATGACAGCCTCAAGGACGACAAGCTGTTTCACCGGGTCACGGGCCGGGCGCTTTCCTTCTCCATCATCGGCCTGGCGCTTGCCGGCATCGTGGGGCCGCTGCTGTTCGCGCAGTATTTCAGGCTGCCGTATCTTGCCTCGGCGCTGCCCTTCGCGGCGGCTCTGCCCGTCATGATGTTTTACCGGGAGCCCAGCCTTGCGAGGACGCAGCGGTTTTCCGCCGGGCGCTATGTGGGGCAAATGCGGGAGGGGGCGAGGAAGGCTTTCAACAATCGCTTCGTGCTGTGGAGCATGGGAGCCTTGGCGATCGTCTTCGCGGTCTCCTACACATTCGCCAGTTCCTATCAGCCCTACCTGATCGAGATCGGTTTCAGCGTCACCCAGTTCGCCTTCATCCTGCCGCTCATGTTCCTGAGCGAGGCGTTGGGTGGTGCTTGGTCGGAGAAGGTGACGGAGCGGCTCGGTGAAAACGCGGCCTTCTGGGCGAATATCATGGCGCTGGGCTTGAGCCTTCTGGCGCTTGGCCTCATCGCCAGCACATTCGCGGTGCCGATCCTCATCGTCTACGGCTTCCTGCAGGGCTTCCTCAGGCCGCTCGCCAGCGCTTACGCCAATCGCTATATCGAATCGGAGCACCGGGCGACGGTCATCTCGGTGCAGGTCATGGTTAGCACCGTCGCCGCCGCGGCACTGCTGTTCGCATTCGGGTTCTTGACCGACCGGATCGGCGTCGTGGCACTCACCGGGGTTATTGGCGCGCTGGTCCTGGCCGCGGGCGTGGCACTCTTGTTGGCGAAGCCAAAAGAGGCCAGATCGCCAGTTGCCTGAAGGCGAATGGAGCAGGGCGCGCCCCGACGATTCGGCGCTTCCCTTTTTGCGGCGCAAGCATATCATTCGCCAGAGAACAACGAATTTAGTGGGGTTTGAAGGAGGATCGTCGGGGATGGCAGATGCGACGTCTGGCGGCCAGCCGATGGTCCGCTTCGTGAACGTGCAGAAGAGTTACGACGGTGAAACGCTTGTCATCAAAAACCTCAATCTTGACATCGCCAAGGGCGAATTTCTCACCATGCTGGGTCCGTCGGGCTCGGGCAAGACAACCACGCTGCTGATGCTGGCCGGGTTCGAGCCTGCCACGTACGGCGAGATTTTTCTGAACGGCCAGCCGATCAACCGGCTGCCGCCGCACAAGCGGGGCATCGGCATGGTTTTCCAGAACTATGCACTCTTTCCGCACATGACGGTCAACGAGAACCTGGCCTTTCCGCTTCAGGTTCGAAACATGGGCAAGGCGGAAATCGAGAAGCGGGTGAAGAACGTGCTCGACATGGTGGAGCTGCCGGCGTTCGGCTATCGCCGCCCCAATCAACTCTCCGGCGGCCAGCAGCAGCGTGTCGCTGTTGCCCGCGCGCTGGTTTTCGATCCCGATCTCGTGCTCATGGACGAACCGCTGGGGGCGCTTGACAAACAGTTGCGGGAGCAGATGCAATATGAGATCCGCCATCTTCACGAACGCCTTGGCATCACCGTCGTGTATGTGACGCACGATCAGGCCGAGGCGCTGACGATGTCGGATCGCATTGCCGTCTTCAACGATGGCGTCGTCCAGCAGCTCTCGACCCCCGATGAACTCTACGAGCGCCCGCAAAATTCCTTCGTCGCCCAGTTCATCGGCGAAAACAACAAACTGCACGGCATTGTGCAGGATGTCGGCAATGGTTCCTGCACCGTCAGGTTGGCATCAGGCGAACTCGTGAGCGCCTCGGCCGTAAACGTCGCGAAAAAAGGCGACCGCACGCTGCTCTCGCTGCGGCCGGAACGGGTGAAGATCGATCCGGTCAACGGCACTGGAAACATCGTCGATGGTCGTGTTGAAGAACTCATTTATCATGGCGATCACGTGCGCACCCGGCTCACTGTCGCCGGGCAACGGAATTTCATCGTAAAAATCCCCAACAATACCGAGCGCCCTCCCCTAAAGGAAGGCATGAAGGTAAGGGTCGGATGGTTGGCTGAGGATTGCCGCGCGCTGGACGATGCCGGCATCGGATAAGTTAGGTGGGAGTCATCCCGCGAAGCCGTTCCGAGCGGCGGCGCAGGAGTTCGGCGCCAACGAGGAGACAGACAGAGAGCACAACTTGAACGGTTGCAGCCGCGGTGATGGTCGGACTGATCATCTCGCGGATGCCGCTGAACATCTGCTTGGGCAGTGTGCGCTGTTCGGCGCTCGCCAGGAACAACGCCACCACCACCTCGTCAAAGGATATCACAAAGGCAAAGATGGCGCCGGTGACAACGCCGGGAAGGATGAGCGGCAGGATCACTTTCCGGAAGGTGAACCAATTGGTGGCGCCGAGGCCCTGTGCTGCGCGTTGCAGGGTCCAGTCGAAACTTGTGAGCGTCGAAGTCACCGTAATCACCACGAAAGGCGTGGCGAGCGCTGTATGGGCGAGTGCGAGGCCGGTGAATGTGCCGATTAGGCCGAAATAACCGAAGGACATGAAGACCGCCACCGCCACGATAATCACCGGCACGATCATCGGCAGCAACAGCAGCCCAAGGATGACGGCGCGAAGCGGCAATTGCGTCCGCGCCAGGCCCAGTGCGGCCATGGTTCCAAGCACGGTCGAAGCGATGGTGACGGTCACCGCGAGTTTCAAGCTAAGCAGGAGCGCACCCGTCCAGCGGTCATTCCCGAAGAAGTCGCGATACCATTGCAGGGAGAAACCCGGCATCGGGTAACTAAAATAGGGCTCCGCATTGAACGAGAGCGGAATGACGGCCAGAATCGGCGCGATCAGAAACAGCAGCACCAGAACCGTGAACACCCAGCCCGCATAAAACAACGCACGTTCGGACGGCATGGCATATGGCGCGGGTTTCAGCATCGGGCTAGCCCAGCTTCACCTTGTCGATGCCGACAAGGCGGTTGTAAATAAAAAACAGAACCAGCGTCGCCACAAGCAAGATGGCGCTGAGCGCGCTTGCCTTCCCCCAGTTGTTTTCCAGGTTCAAGGCGGAAGCGATGACGCCGCTCACCATCTGATCAGCCGCGCCGCCGACGAGGGCGGGCGTAATGTAGTAGCCCAGACACAGGATGAAAGTGAGAAGGCAACCCGCGCCGATCCCCGGCAGGGTGAGGGGCAGATAGATCCGGAAGAAAGAATAGAAAGGCCCGCCGCCCAAAGAGCGTGCCGCGCGCATATAGGATGGCGATATTCCTTTCATCACGCCGTAGATCGGCAGCAGCGTGAAGGGTAACTGGATATGGGCCATAGCCGTCACCGTACCGAAACGGCTGAAAAGCAGCTTAAGCGGTTCGTCGGTGATGTTGAGGAACTGGAGGCTGTCGTTGATCGGGCCATTATCCTGCAACAGCACGAACCAGGCCGTGGTCCGAACCAAGAGCGAGGTCCAGAACGGCACGAGGACGAAAATCAACAGAATGTTCGCCAGGCGCTGCGGCGCATGGGCGAGCATGAAAGCGACGGGATAGGCGAGCGCCAAGGTAATGAGCGTCACCAGGGCGCTTATATAAAAAGTCCGTAAGAGGACGTTGACGTAAACAGCCTGAGATTTCGCAACCGGCGTAACATCGCCTTCGGCGTTACGCTCAAGATCCAGAGATTTCAGCAAATAGAAATCGGTGAGAGGCTTTCCCGACTGCTTGATTTTTGTCCAGATCAGCCGGTCGCCCCACATTTTGTCGGTAGCGACGAGCTGTTCCTTGTAAGGAGGCGCTGCGATGTCCTGAGCTTTACCCACGCTGGCGATGACCTTGCTGCGCACGCCGGGAATCTCATAGTTCAGCCGCTTGCCCACGAAGGCAGCAGTACCGTCTTCTGAGACTTTCTTGAAATCCTTGACGAGTGCGGCGTAAACGGCCTCA
>Ga0136617_10006334_pt1 | contig 10581 bp, 15 predicted proteins | sample AntDrymUQ3222106_2_FD_129672 | JGI IMG/M metagenome (GOLD analysis project Ga0136617, IMG submission 129672) | Polar desert sand microbial communities from Dry Valleys, Antarctica - metaG UQ322 (21.06) | ecosystem: Environmental > Terrestrial > Soil > Desert | place: Antarctica: Dry Valley...
CACGGTGAGATACGGCGACAGGAAGCCCGAGAGCCCCCGCTCGACCGCGGCGTCCACCAGCCGGTCGAGCGCCTCCACCGGCCCCAGCTCGGCCCACCGCGCGACGGCGACCACGCGCCCACGGTGCTTGCGCAGCACCCGGGCATCCAGCGCGAGCTGCACCAGCCAGCTCAGTTCCGGGAGGTCCTCGGCCGAACGCAGGGTGCGCCGGTAGCGGCCCATCTCGACGTCCGGGATGTCACTGGTCGGCAGCAGCTCCACCAGGTGTCGCGCATCGGCCAGCCGCAGGTTGCCCTTCTGGGTCACCGGCCGGCCGGGGTCAGCGCAGTACTCCCACAGCCGGTGCAGCTGACCCAGTGCGGGCGCGGCGGCCGCGGACTCCGCGCGCGAGTCCGGGTCAGGGTGGCGCACCGGGCCGACGCTGAGCACCGGCAGGTTCTCGTGACCGTCCCCCAGGGGCAGGCTCTGCAGCCGTTCCAAGGCGCGGACCAGATCCTCCTCGGACATCCCGGAGTCCAGACCGCCCACCCCGGCGAGGAGCCCCTTGGCCATCCCGAAGTTCGCCGGGTCCGACATCGTGCGGACGAACGTGCGGGTGCCGCGCTCGCAGTGCCGGTACAGGGTCGTTGGGGGACTGCTCGCGGCGGAGAGCAGCCCACGCGCGGCCAGGAACGTGCAGAACACCCCGATGGACGCCGGGAAGTCGGAGCACTCCTCGGGCGGCATGGACAGCTTCCGAGGGCACCACTCCAGCAGGAACTCGTCGAGGTCCTCGACCGTCCAGGTGGCCAGGTCCCCGCCCGCGTAGCCCCACTTCCAGCCCAGCGCCACCCGCGCGTCCCCGGCGTCCGCCCCGCGGGGCTGCTGGCGCTGCAACCACCCCGCGTAGTCCTCGAGCAGCTCGTCGCACCGCGACTGGAAGGCGGCCTCGTCCTCGACCCCAAACCTCATCCGCATCCGGGAAAGGATGGCAGCCAGGTCGCCGACACGCGAGGGTGGGTCGAACCAGAAGGGTCACGGAGGGGCGGTGACCAGAACAAGAGCGAAACCGTCGTACCCCTTGACGCCGACCGTCTGGATGGTCGTGGCACTAACCCCCGGGGTGACGGCCACCAGCTCGTTGAACCGGCGCACGCCCTGCACGTCGGGATCGGAGCTGGCGGCGTCGAGCACGGCGCCCCTGCGCACCACGTTGTCGACGACGATGACCGTGCCAGGGCGGGAGAGGCGGTGGGCCAGGCGGAAGTACTCCGGGATGCCCGCCTTGTCGGCGTCGATGAACACCAGGTCGAAGGACTCGCCACCGTCGGCCACGAGCTGGGCCAGCGTGTCGGCGGCCGGGCCCAGGCGAACGTCCACCATCCCGGCCAATCCCGCGGCCGCCAGGGTGGCCCGAGCCACGTCGGCGTGGGTGGGGTCGAGTTCCAGGGTCACCAGGAGCCCGCCGGCCGGCAGCGCCCCGGGCCATCCAGATGGTGCTGTATCCCCCGAGGGTGCCCACCTCCAGGATCCGGGTGGCGCTCAGTGCCCGGGCCAGCAGCCACAGCAGCTTGCCCTGCAGGGGGGAGACCTGGATGGCTGGCAGCCCGGCATCGGCGCTGGCCTGCAACGCCGACTCCAGGGCCGGGTCGGGAGCGACGAGTAGGTCGGTGAGGTAGCTGTCGACGGCGCTCCACGCCTCTTCAGTCATCGCCCCCTCCCTTTCGGGGATCAGTCGAGCCGGGCGGGCTCGTCAGGGTCGGACCTGTCGGCCTCGTCCTCAATCCTGAACCTCATCCGCGTCCGGGGCAGGATGGCAGCCCGGTCACCAGTGCGCGAGGGTGGGTGGAACGACGACACAGCGAGCACGCCCCGGCGGCGCGGAGGTGCTCCGGGTCCGTCACCTCGCGCAGCCGTTTCGCGAGGACGCGGACGGCGACGCGGGCCATGAGGTGCACGGCGAGCAGCATCACGAGCGCCGCCACGAGCGTCACCCAGGCCGCCTGGAAGTCCACCAGAGCGAACCCGGGGGTTTACCTGCACGGGCCAGCACCCCGGCCACCGCCGCTGGCGCGGAGGCGACCGTGAGCTGCCGTCGCACGGCACGGGCGAGCAGCGATGGCTCCGTCCCGAGCGCTGCCAACGATGCGAGAGGTCGGCGGGCGTCGAGCAGGACCTCGGCTGCTCCGGAGAGCCCGACGACCGGTGCAGGTGCCCCGACGACACAGGCCACGACCGTGCCGCGGCGCGAGACCGGCCCGGGGGTCGGCGCTGGGACATAGCATTCTTGAGATATCATCTAGGCTATGTCACCGTCGCAGCGGCGTACGTCCTTCCCTGGCCTGCAGGGGATGCTCGATCGCCGCCGGGAGCTGATGGACGAGCTCGCCGCCACCCGCCGGGAGCGTGGCCTCAGCCAGACGGAGATCGCCGCTCGAATGGGCACCTCCCAGTCGGCCGTGGCCCGTCTGGAGCGAGGCGACCTCGACGCTCGCCTGTCCACGCTGGAGCGGTACGCGGCAGCGCTCGGTCACACCGTCGACTGGCAGGTCCGACCACACGAGGAGTCACCATGAGTGTTTGGCCCCTATCCCACGAGTCCCAGCCCCACGAGCCCCAGCCCCACCCCACACCGTGGCAGTCAGACCCGCATCCACCGACGCAGCTGCCGAGCGCGCCGTCGCAGTGGCACGTGGTGGACTCGCACCCGGACTGGCTTGGCGAGCGTCTCCTCGAGCAGCGGATGGTGTCCCTGACCGGTCCACTCGACGCGGAAGCAACCAACCGGGCGGCGGCTTCGCTCGCGTTGCTCGACGCGTCCGGAGACGATCCGGTCGAGCTCCGGCTGTGCGACGTCGACGCTGATCTCGACGTAGCCCTGACCCTGGTCGACACCCTTGACCTCATGGGCGTGCCGGTGCACGCCACCTGCTTGGGCGAGGTCAACGGGCTCGCCATCGCGATCCTGGCCGTCGCAGACCGTCGTACCGCGGCGCGGCACGCGACGCTGCACCTGCGTGAGCCGCGGACCCAGTGGAGCGGCCACACCGGCGACGTTGCCGCCCACGCCGAGCACCACCACCGCCGGCTGCGGCTCCTGCAGGAGCGTGTTGCCCGGGCCTGCCGTCGCCCGGTCGACGCGGTGGCTGCCGACATGCGGGCTGGCCGCATCCTGACTGCGGAGGAGGCGCAGGGTTACGGACTGATCGACTCCGTCGCTGCGGGTCCGAGCCGGCTGCGCCCCTGAATGTCCCAGACTGTCCCTGCGAGATCCGTTCGAGCTATGGCATAGCATTACCGCTACTGAAGCGCTAAGTTCGGAGCTGTGCGCGAGACCATCAAGCAGTCCGAACTGCGCAACAACAACGCGGAGATCATGCGGCGGGTCGCTGATGGCCAGTCCTTCACCGTCACCGTGCACGGACAACCGGTCGCGGACCTGGTCCCCCACCAGCGCCAGACCCACCGCAGGAGGCGCCTCGTTCCTGCGGCGGAGTTCGACGCAGCACTCGCGCAGCTACCACCCGTCGACGTCGAGCAGTGGCGGCGGGATTTCGCGGAGGCCGACGACATCTTCGGTGAGGACCTGCCGACAGACCCCTGGGAACAGGCCGGGACGAGGTGACCGGCTCGCACGAGCGCCGGGTGCTCCTGGACACCTCCGTCATCATCGACCCTCCGGTGCGGGGCACGGCCTCGTTCGCCGACGAGGTGAGCGTCAGCGCTGTCACCGTGGGTGAGCTGCACTACGGAGTGGGCGCGAGCACGGACCCGGTCGAGCAGCTACACCGCAGGCAGCGGCTGCAACTCGTGCTCGACACCTACGACGTCCTCCCGTTCGACGCCGACGTGGCCGAGTCCTACGGGCTGCTGGCCAACGTGGTGCGCCAGGCCGGGCGAAACCCGCGGCCCCGCAGGATGGATCTCCTGATCGCCGCCACTGCCGTGCGGCACGGGTTGGCACTGGCGACCCGGAACGCGGCGGACCTCCGCCACCTGGAGCGGGTACTCACCGTGGTCGAGGTGCGCGAACATCGGCTGGGTTGAATGCCGTCGAGCAGTGTTGGCCATCCTGCTGCCGCGGATCAGGCTTCCGTCCTGGACCGGGCGTATGAGTTTCGGAGGTCGGGGTCAGCGGTAGCTCCAGCCCGTGGTCCGGGCCGGCTCGATCTCGATCACCGGTCCGTCGAGCGGCACCTCGCGATACTGCGGATACTTCGCTCGGAGCGCGCCGACCGCCTCGTCCGGTGCGTTGCCGGGTTCCAGGACGCGCGCCCGGCCGTCCATCCGCGCCCACCACAGGGCTTCCCAGTCCGGGGAGTAGTGGTCGACCAGCAGTGAAACCGAAGGATTCTGCTCGATGTTGCGCAGCCTCGTGAGCCGGGTCGACGACTTCGGCTTGTGATCGATCGCGATGTAGATCCGCCCGCTGGCCTCGGCGAAAGTGACGGCGACGATGTGCGGCACGGCATCTGCCGACGCCGTAGCCAGCCGGGCGACCTCGGAGACGAGGAGCCGGCGCACAGCCTCGTCAGGTTGTAGCTGCATCACCGCAGGCTAGAACGGGTTCGGCTCGAGCCCGTCCACCGCAGCGTTCCGCAGCACCGCCCTACCCGCCCGGGTGTGATGGCGTGGGGATCCACAGGTCGCTGGGCGTCCGCCCCGCGAGCTGCGGGGCACCGCGGGTACCGGGGGCGGGGAGCGCGAGCAGAGCGGTGATCACCTCTGCGGTCGGCCCGGCCTATGCCAGACGACGACTGCACGTGGTTCGTCGCGGCAGCGGGCGGCGAGGGCGTCGTACTCGCCGTGGATGAGTACGGTGTCGATGTGCCCGGCGTGGGTGCGGATGGCCTGCAACGTGACGGCCTCTCCGTTGTCGTCGCGGTGGAGCAGGAACGCGAACCCGGCCTGGATCATGTCGCGGATGCGGTCGAGGGCCTCGCTCATGTCGGACCCGCTCGATGGGTATGCGGGTGGCGGCGGGCGCGTGAGTGGCGTGCCGCCGCCACCCGCCTGCGAACGGCCTGCGGCGATTCGGGTCCGCGGCACAGACCGTCCGGGTCGGAGGATCGACGCGAGTTGCGCTCACGCCAGATGCCGTCGCTGTCAGTGACGGCTCCACAGGCGCAGTGGTAGGTGCCGGTGAGCAATCGTCCGGTGCGGTGGAACTCGACGGTCTGCGGCCGGCAGGTGTGCCACCGGTGCGGGAGCCGCGCTGCATACCAGGGAATACCCGCACGGTGGCGGGTATCCGGATTCCCCGGTTGCCGGATCCACCTCGAGCGCGATGGCCTCATCGGTCGTACTGCCTCCTGTAGCGGCGCTGGCGTGGGGAGAGCCAAGCCGGGCAGCGGGTAGGGCGGTACCAGCCAGACGCCATCCATGACCCCGCCACCGGCGACCGACCAGGGACGCTGCGCTGTCGGCGTGCCTAGGCTGCAGGCGCACCAAGTGAGGAGTGGAGGTGAGTCGCAATGAGGACATCACGTCGCCACCCGGTCAACCGGAGGCTGGCCTGGGAACGGCTCGAACGCGGCTGGAGCCATGAGGAGTTGTGCCAGCAGCTCACCCGCAGTATGCGGGAGACCGGCGAGCCCGACACCGGCTTGACGGCGAACACCGTCCGGCTGGGAGATCGGGGAGCGCTGGCCGGAACCTCGATTCCGCAAGTACCTGGTGCTCGTGTTCGGGATGACGGCCCGCCAGCTGGGCCTCCTGACGGCTGACGAGATGGCCGCACGACCGTCCGTGTCCTCATCACTTGACCTGGTGGAGAGACTGCTGGCGATGGTCAATGATGAGTCGATCGAGGGCATGGTCGCCCGTCAGGTGCTCCTGCGCGGCGTTCTCGCCGCGGGGATGCTGCCCGCGCTGAGCCCGCTGGCCGCATCCGCGTCGCTAGCCGAGCCGCTGGCGTGGTCGATCCGCCGGGGCGGGCAGGCTGACGTTCGGGCGGCGGATTCTTACGCGACGATCACTGCGCGGCACCGCGAGCTGTACTGGACAGCGCCGGCACCGGCGCTGCTGCGATCCTCGCTGGGGCACACCGAGCTCGGTATCGAGCTGCTGCGCCGCGGCGCCGGCCAGCACGCAACCCTGCTGGCCGGCTCGGTCGCGGAGTCCGCACTGCTCGGCGCCCGGCTCGCCTTCTTCGACCTGCAGCAGGTTTCGCTCGCGCTGCGATGCTTCGAGGTCGCGTCCACTGCGGCCGCCGAGGCGGACGACCACGCTCTGGCCGCCGCCGTCCTCGCCCACCGCAGCTTCGTCCCGGGCTTCGCCGGAGATCGGGCCGCCGCCACGCCGTTACTCGACGCCGCCCGCGCCCACGCCCGATATGTCGGTGGACCGGTGCTGCGGTCCTGGCTGCACTGCGTGCACGCCGAGGTCAGTGCCCGCACCGGCGAGGTCACCCGGAGCGTGCAGCACGCCCGCCAGGCGGAGGACTCCCTGTCCACCTCCGGTGAGGATCCCGAGTGGCTGGACTTCTTCGATCCGGCGCGGCTGGCCAGCTTCCTGGGATACAGCCAGCTCGTCGCCGGCCGCACGGCAGACGCGCAGGCGAGCCTGCAGCTGGCGCTGGAGCAACTCGATGAGCGAGCCGGCAAGCAGCGCACCGTGGTCCTGCTCGATCTGGCCACCGCACATGCCGTCGCCGACCCGGCACACGGCATGACCCTCGCGGGACAAGCGCTGGACCTGCTCGAACACGAGCCTTACGCTGCCGCCTGCGGGCGCATCCCGGAGCTGCGCCAGGCGCTGGACGGGACACCCCAGGCGCGCATGCTCGACGAGCGGGTGCGCGCGCTTCCTGCCGCGATCCCCTAATCGTTGTTGCGCGCCCGTAGCGCCCCGGGCAGTTCGGCCAGCGAGGCCAGCTCGAACAGGCAGCCAGCCCGAACCGGGTCGTCATCGAGGACGAATGCCCAAGGCCCCCGGCGGATCAGCGCGGTGCCCAAGCCGGCCTGCTGCGCCGGGCGGATGTCGTTGTCGAGCCGGTCACCGACGTAGAGCACCGAGCCGGGGACGCACCCCGCCTCCTCGACCACGCGGGCGAAGAACCCAGCCAACGGCTTCTCGACCCCCCACCGTCAGAGGTGCCGATGACGTCCACCGGCAGGTCGAGCGACTTCAGGATCCCCTCGGCACGGGCGGTCTGGTTGCCCGCCAGGCCGACCCGCAGCCCCATCTGCCGCAGCTCGGCGAGGCACGCGCGCGTCCGGATAGAGGTGTTCCTCGGCGAAGCCCTCCGGCTGGCCCGCCTCAGCGCGGCGCTGCCGCTCGGTGGCCAGGTCGAAGCCGGGGCGGAAGTGCTGGAAGGTCTCCCGGTAGTCCCCGCCCCGGGCGATCACCGCACCGAACACCGCCGAGAACGTGTGCCGGGGCACGCCCAACCAGTCGGCCCAGGTCCCGTACTCGTGCGTCTCGTCGACGATCGTCTCGCCGACGTCGAAGAACACCGCCTCGATCCGCGACACGCAGCCTCCTGAGGTTCAGCAGAACAACCGGAGCCCAGGCTACGAGTCACTGTCGTGCCAGTCGGTGCGGCTCAGGGCGTACTCGACGTCGCCGTGCTCCTCGCCCTCGACCCGGTACGGCCAGGGCTGATGGAAGGTGCGTACCAGCCGCAGGCCCGCCTTCTCCATCACCCGCCGGGATGCGGTGTGGACGGCCATCGCGTCTGCGACCACGCGCTCGACGCCGTGCTCGGTGAAGCCGGCACGGATCAGCGCACGCGACCCCTCGGTCGCGTACCCCTTGCCCCACGCGGACCGCCGGAGCCGGTACCCGAGCTCGGCCTCGTCGAGACTGCCGCCCTCGCGCGGCCGGAAGTGGAACCACCCGAGGAAGTCGCCGGTGGCGGCCTCGACCGCCGCCCAGAAGCCGTACCCGGCGAAGCGCTCGTAGTAGCCGAGGAACGCCGGCAGGACATCCCGCTCGACCTCCTCGCGCGGGGTGGGCCTGCCGCCGGTGATGCACTGCATGACCTCGGGGTCGCTGTCGAGCTCGACCAGCAGATCGACGTCGGCCGCCGTGAAGCGGCGCAGCATCATCCGGTCGGTGCGCAGGAAGACGTGCATGGTCCCGATCCTCGTCCGGCGGCGCGGCGCGGACCAGGCAATTACCCTGCGCCTCGAAACTCCGTCGCCAGTCGGGTCGGGAGCCCCGACACTGCGGGGGTGAGGTCCCTCGCCAGCCCTGCGGCACCGGCGTCGGCTGCGTCCAGCGAGCTGCTCCGGGCGTACTTCGACGACATCGCGAGCCGGTACCTCGGCCGTGCGGCGACCGCGTGCGAGGTCGACGCCGCGATGCGCGACGACCCCAGCGACGACTTCGCCGTGCTCCTCGTGGCGTGGCGGGACGGCGTCGCCCTCGGGTGCGCACGGCTACCGCGAGGGTCCCGCCTTCAACGACGCGCCCTACGCGGAGCACTGGTTCGCGAAGGCGGTGGGGACGGACGCGCAGCGCTCCGCCGGGCTGAGCCACTACCCCTTCGAGCTGCGCTGCAACGGTGCCGGCTTCCCGTGCGATAGGGAGGGTGACGAAAGGACGACGCCATGTCCGCCGCACCGCAGACCGAGTTCCGATCCCTGACCGTCCTGCTCACCAGCAGGCTGACCGAGCTCGACCTGCGGTGGGTGTACGGGGTGGGACCCGCCGGCGCGCGGTTCGTCGTCGACGGCGTCGAGCTGACTCCGGCCGAGGTGGCCGACCGGCACTTCGAGGGCGGATGGGAGGCCGCGCTGGCGGCCCGGTGGCCGCGCGGCCTGCCGGAGTGAGCTCCACGGCCCCTCTGGGCACCGATACCGGACGGTGCGGCACCGCGACTGACACCGTCACGGGTTCGGGCGGCTGTCCTCGACGATCTCGGCGTCGATGATGTCAGTGATCGGGACGGCGCCTTCGGACGGGCCGGTCTCGGCACGGGTGATGCCGTAGCGCTCCCGCAGGAACCGCTCGCGGTACAGGTGCTCGGCATCGTCCACGAGGCGCGACAGCAGCTTGGCGTTGAGCCCGGCGCCGATGACGATGCCCGCCACCGGGATCGCCTGCGCCAGTTTGCGCTGGGTGAGGCGAAGACCGAGCTTGGCGTACACCTTATCGACGACCTGAATGATCACGTTGGCGTTGAGCTGCTGCCAGCTGTGCTGGCGTGCGAGAGCGCTCGCCATCCGGTGCAGCTCCGCATAGGCGGCGTACTTCGCCGTCGAGTCCGCGGCGGTGCCCACGCCGAGGACGCCGAGCGCGAACAGGCGCTCCTCGGGCTCGTCGACGTCGTAGCCGTAGTAGGCGGCGATGTGTGCCACGGCCCGGTGACTCGCCACGAGGACTGCGGCGGCGTCGGCGGCCATCGCGGCGACCACCGTGCCCGCTCCCGGCGCGGCCCCCATGCCTGCACCGACCACCGCGCCGCCGGCCGCCAGGATCTGGCCGCCGGAGACGGCGAGCCCGGCGCCCGCTCCCTCGACGGTCGACGCGGCGATGTAGGCGAGGTCGAGGCGGGGCTTGACCCTGGTGATGTCGCTGAGATCGAGGCGGCGGATGTCACGCAGCGTCCGCACGTCGTGGCCGCGCTTGCGGTACGCCGCGAGGATCGCCTCGCGGCGGATGCTGGCGTGCGCGGCGCGGGCGCCGAGGTCGGTGAGTCCGCGCAGGGCGTCGAGGAACAGGGTCTCGAAGCGGTCGGCGCCGGGGAGGCTCTCGAGGCGGTGCCTCGCCGCCTCGCCTGCCCTGCTGAGGCGGTCGCGCAGTCGAACCGGGGCGCGCCGGGGACCTTCGGTCCACAACCGGCGCCGTTTCCAGTCCTCGACGTCCTCGAACGCCTCGGCATCGTGGGGCATGCCCGCGGGGTTGCCCGGTGTGGCCATCGACCCTCCTCGCTCGCTGGCCCGAGGCTAGCGTCACCCTCCTGGCCGGCAGGGAGCACTGCACCATCCGAGCTTCTTGACTCAAGCAGATCCCCAGACTCAGCAGGTTTCGAGGTGCGTCCCTACCGGGTCCGGCAACGGACGAGCACTCTCGGTGGTGCATCCCAAGATGGTACCGTTTCGGTATGAGCAAGCAGATCGCCGTCCGGCTTCCAGACGACATCGTGGACTTCGTCGATCAGCTCGTCGAGGATGGTCGAGCCAGTAGCAGGGCGAGCGTCGTAGCGCGAGCCCTCGACCGGGAGCGGCGACGGGAGATCGCGGCACGGGACGCCGCCATCCTCGCCCGAACCGGCTCCGAGGCTGACCTCGACGGTCTCGCGGAGTACGCCGCGCGCACGCCCCTCGACGACCTCGACTGATGCGCCCGATTCATATCGCACGGCTGGACAAGGCCCGGCCGGTGCTGATCTTGACCCGCGAGTTGGTCCGTCCGCATTTCAACCGAGTGACCGTCGCACCCATCACCAGCACCATCCGAGGTCTGTCGACGGAGGTGCCAGTCGACTCGACGAACGGACTCGATCGTGACAGCGTGGTCAGCTGCGACAACATCCTCACCGTGCCCACCTCCGCGCTGGGCCGACACATCGGCTACCTGCTCCCCCCGCAAGAGGTCGAACTCGCCGCCGCCATCCGCGCCGCGTTCGATCTCGACTGACGTACCTCACGAGCC
>Ga0136617_10006335_pt1 | contig 10580 bp, 12 predicted proteins | sample AntDrymUQ3222106_2_FD_129672 | JGI IMG/M metagenome (GOLD analysis project Ga0136617, IMG submission 129672) | Polar desert sand microbial communities from Dry Valleys, Antarctica - metaG UQ322 (21.06) | ecosystem: Environmental > Terrestrial > Soil > Desert | place: Antarctica: Dry Valley...
GGCACCGGCTCGCCCGCCGCCGTGACGACGCCCTGGATCACGACCTCTTTCGTCGCGTCAACATCGCCCAGCTCCTTGCCCTGCTCCGGGGCACCGCACATGTCTAGACGTCCTTCTCGACCGGAACGCCGACCAGAGAGCCGTACTCGGTCCACGAGCCGTCGTAGTTCTTCACCGACGGGTGGCCGAGCAGCTCCCGCAGCGCGAACCAGGTGTGCGACGACCGCTCACCGATACGGCAGTAAGCGATGGTCTCCTTCGAGTCATCGAGCCCGGCCTCGCCATACAAAGCTCGCAATTCATCATCAGACTTGAAGGTGCCGTCCTCGTTGGCCGCCTTGGACCACGGCACGTTGATCGCGCCCGGGATGTGACCGGGCACCTGAGACTGCTCCTGCGGCAGGTGCGCCGGAGCGAGCAGCCGGCCGGCGAACTCGTCGGGAGAGCGCACGTCGACCAGGTTCTTCTCCCCGATCGCGGCGAGGGCCTCGTCGCGGAACGCGCGGATCGAGGTGTCCGGCTCACCGGCGGAATACGAGGTGGCAGGCCGTGAGACAGGCTCGTCGGTCAGCGCCCGGGAATCGAGCTCCCACTTCTTGCGGCCGCCATCGAGCAGCTTGACGTCGCCGTGCCCGTACACCTTGAAATACCAGTACGCGTACGCAGCGAACCAGTTGTTGTTGCCGCCGTACAGGATGACGGTGTCGTCGTTGGCGATACCGCGCGCGGACAGGAGTTGCTCGAAGCCCTCGCGGGAGACGAAGTCGCGGCGGACCGGATCCTGCAGGTCGGCCTTCCAGTCCAGCTTGACGGCACCCCTGATGTGACCCTTGTCGTAGGCGGTGACGTCCTCGTCAACTTCGACGAAGACCACCCCGGGGGTATCGAGATTCTGCTCGGCCCAGTCGGCCGAGACCAGTGCATCGTTGCGACTCATGCGGGAACTCCCTTACGGGTGAGGCGGACGTAGACGAGGTACATCTCGCAACCCAGGCAGAAGCCGAAGGCAGCGTTGAGGAAAGCAGCGGCCAGGGCCAGGCCGGTTGCCGTCATCCCGAGGACCGTGGCACCGGAGAGATAGCCGATGGCACCGACCACGGCGAACGCCAGACCGACCGCCTGGGCGAATCGCGGCGGCGCCTCGGACTCGAGCTCGGTCGGTGGGGATAGCCGCGGCGCGATGAAGCGGCGGTACATCAGGCCGTACGGGGAATTGCGCAGACCGAGGAAGACGCCAGTGGCGAACACGGCGGCCTGGGCAACGAGCAGCCACCCGCTACCGGTGAGCAGGGCAGCGGCGAGGACGCCAGTCGTCGCCCAAGCGGCGAAGCGGGGACCGCGGGGATCGATGCCGGCCGGGGATGCGCCGGGGGATGCGCTGGCGAGAGTTGAGGAATCGGTGGATACACGAGAGTCGATGGACATCGGATGCTCCTGACGAGTGCGCGGGGAAACGCGGGCACGAGGGTCAGGGCATCGGACACAGGCAGCTGCCCACGCGGCAGAAATCCACCACGCGGCGCTTGGTGAGCAGCTGACTCATCCCGCGAGACTATCAGTCATCGGCGCGGTGGCTCTCACTACTTGGGATCGTCATCTCGATAAGTGGCGCCAACGCGGTCAGCACATCGGCGGGCCGGGGCTGCCCGACGACGCGGTTGCGCACCCGGCCGCCGGCGTCGAGCACCAGCGTCGTCGGGGTACGGACGATGCCGAGAGTTCGTACCGCTTCCAGATGCGATTCGGCGTCGATGTCGATGTGGTGCACGCCCGGCACTTTGGCCGCCACGGCGCCCAGGATCTGCCGGGTGGCGCGGCAGGGTTGGCAGAAAGCTGTCGAGAACTGCAGCAAGGTCACCCCGTCACCTTGGACGCCGAGTGCGGCCAGGAGCTCGGCGTCCACACGTGGCCGGTCCGGAGACTGGACCTTGCCCCGCCCTGAGCACCGGCGCCACACCAGGCCGACCACGGTCGCCGCTGCCAGCACGGCGACGACCAGCAGCACATCGGTCATGTTCAACAAGAGCACAGGTTGACTGCTCGGCATTCCCGGGTGTGGTCCATGGCCTCGTGGGAACATGGCCGGTCATGCAGCCCTTTGACCTCATCTATCGTCTCGAGCACGTCTCCGCCCTCGACGCCGTGATCTCGCCGGTGCAGAAGTTCTTCCGCCAGTACGTCCAGCCGCAGCGACTGCGTGACCTCCTGCACGGCGTGCCGATCGGTCACCCGGCACATCCACCCATGGTTCAGGTACCGATCGGACTGTGGCTCTCGGCCGTCGCACTCGACCACGTTCCCGGCGCGGAGCAGGGCGCCGATGCCCTCGTCGGGATGGGCATCCTCGCGGCGGTGCCGGCTGCCGCTTCCGGGGTGACCGACTGGTCCGAGCTCAACCCGCGGCCAGCGCGGGTCGGCGCGGTGCACGCACTGGCGAACTCCGTCGGTCTCGTGCTGTTCGCCGGCTCACTGGCCGCGCGGCGCAGCGGCCACCGCGGTCTCGGTCGCGGTCTCGCGCTGCTGGGGATCAGCTCGGTGGGGGTCGGTGGCGTGCTCGGCGGCCACCTGTCCTTTGCTCAGGCCAGCGGAGCCAACCACGTGGCCGACATGGTCGACCGGGTACCCGCGGACTGGCAGGCAGTGGGCACGTTCGCGGACCTGCCCGAGGGCCAGCCGGTCAGCAAGCTGCTCGGAGAGGTGCCGCTCCTCGTCGTACGGGACGGACTTACTGCCCGCGTGCTGGCCAACCGCTGCGGCCACCTTTCGGGGCCACTCTCAGACGGTGAGCTGACCGGATCAGGCGCAGAGCAGTGTGTGGTCTGCCCCTGGCATGGCAGCACGTTCCGGCTGGTCGACGGGTCGGTGGTCCACGGCCCCGCCACCGCACCCCAACCCGCCTTCGACGTCCGCGTGCGAGCCGGCGCCCTGGAGGTCCGCCTCCGGCCGTAGGCACCCTCTCTCCGCGCCGATCAAGCCTGTCGCCCAAACGCGACCAGCAAAGACGATCATGGCGTTTGCCCTGGACAAAACGGGCAGAACACCCGCGTACGCAAGGCAAACGTCATGATCGCGCTCATCGGCGGATCTTTGTGCGACAGGCTCGATCATGGAACTTTGGTGGGCTGCGCCGGCGTGTCGGCCTGCAAACTTTCATGATCACCAGCAGTGGCCGCCATTCCGCGGCGGTGATCATGAAGCTTTGGTGGGCCGGCCCGGCGTGTCGGCCTGCAAACTTTCATGATCACGAAGAAGGGCGGGCGGGATAGTTACGAGGGGGCGCGGAGGACGGTGTTTTGTGCTTGGGCGCTGACTTCGACACCGGTCTCGGCGATGCGTACGTCGCTCACCTTCAGGCCGTACGGCAAGACGCCGAACGCTAGTCTTGACTGCACCTGACTGAGCGCGGCCGCCGTCAGCTGTTCGGGCACGGGTGAGCCCTGGATCTCGACGGAGGTTATGCGCACCGCGTTATCAGCTACCCCGATGCGCGCGGTGGCGACGACAGGGGTACTCGTACCGAACCGTTCAACGGCGAAGTTCAGCTGCAACTTGTCGCCCTTGGGGGAAATTCGCAGGCCCTGAACGCCGGTGGCCTTCGCCAGCTCGGGGTAGGTCACCGAGGCGACGCCGGTCACCTTGCCGACTGGGACGGCGCTGACGTTGCCCGAGATGAGGTTGGACAGCGGCACGTTGACGTCACGCAGATCGAGCACCAGCTTGTTGACCAGCAGCTTGTCGGTACGCAGGTTGCGCACTTCGAGTCGGCCGCCCTCGTAGTCGCCGCTAACGGCCTGGGTCAGGAACGGGAACCCGAGCAGGTCGATGGACGGCCGCTCGGAGAGGCCCTCCTCGCGCTGCACTTCGGAAGCGAGCTGCGACTGTGCGGCGGCAAGCGCCACCCGATCAGCAACGACGAGCAACCCAACCAGAACGACGAGAGTGATCAGCAGCCGGCGCATCAGCCCACAACCAGCAGCTGGAGCAGGTACGCCACTGGAGCCGCCGCGGTCAGCGCCACCAGGGGCCCGGCAGCGAAGGCGTACGGCGGCCGGGAGGGTGCGACAAGGGCGGCGTACGACGCCGCGAGGTCGGCGAGCACGGCGACCAGGGCAACAGCCCAACCGAGCAACGCTCCGGTCTGCGGAGTGAGCGAAGTGGCCGTCGAGGCGTAGAAGACTGTCGCCGCCGTGCCGGCCATGCTGCCGAGGATGATGCCAAGCCCGCCACGCCCGACCCCCGCGGCCACGTGCGGCACGGGCAGCACCTTGTCGATGCACCGGGCGGTGAACACCGCGACCGAGGCGGCCAGCGCAGCGGCAGTGACGGCCTCAGTGCCGCCGGGCTGGCGCAACAGCACCAGCAACGTCGCCACCGAGACAGCTCCGACGGCCACCCCCAAACTCGCGGACATCGCCTCGGTGACCCGAGCGCGCGCCACACCACGCCACAGTTGCAGCACAATCGTGGCCAGCACAGCGAACGCGAGCACGGCCGCGAGCGGATCCAGCGACGCGGAGGTCCCGGAGATCCCGAAGGTCCCGGAGGTCCCGAATGCGGCGAGTACGTCGGCGGCGACCGCGGTCCCCACCCCGATCGCGATGACGCCCCGCGGACTCGGCGGGTCGGCGATCGCGAGCCAGCCGATCAGCAGGATCACCTGCATGAGCGCGACGACGATCAGCAATGCCTCGACGCCGACCTGGGCGGCTCCCCCGACGGCGACCGCGAGCACGACCACCGCCCCAGCGACCTGCCACAGCGGCGTCGGCTTCGGCCGGGCCCGCCCTGTGCTTCCCGAAGGCATGACGCTCCTAGAGGGCATCGAGGTCGAGGAGATCACGGAGCGATCGTGCCAGAGGGATTGCCGGCAACGCTCGTCGCAACCCATCTGCCCACCTGATCGGCCAGTTCCGATGACATTGCTGCCTCCGCGTGCCCGAAGCCCTCGACCAGCCATAGCTCAGCGTTGCCCCCGGCGGCCTCGGCCAGCGCCTTCGGGTGCTCAAGGGTGAAGAACGCGTCGCGGTCACCGTGCACGATCAGCAGCGGCGTCGGGGCGATCCGGCCGACGACCTCGACCGGTGACTCCGGCACGGTCTCCCACCCCCGCGCCAGCCGAATCCGCAACAAGGTACGAGACACCACCCGGTCCAGCCGCCGCTCGACCAGCCAGTGCACCCGGCGCATCGGAACGGTGTCGCGGATGTACCAGCGGCTCGGTGCGCTCACGCTGACGACGGCATCCACCCCGCCGAAGAGCGCGGCGTGCCGCACGACGATGGACCCGCCCATCGAGGCGCCCACGGTGGCGACCCGGGCATAGCCCGCTGACCTGGCCCAGCGCACCGCTGCCTCGATGTCGAGCACCTCGGCATCGCCAAGGGTGCTGCGGCCACCCGAGCGGCCGTGACCGCGGAAGTCCACGGCCACCACCCCAGCGTGCGCCGACAAGGCTTCGATCAGCCGGCGCACCGCGGGCTTGCGAGTCGAGCCGGTGAACCCGTGCCCCACGACCACGGCAACGTCACCAGCGACGGTCGGCGCCGGCGGGCTGTGCAGCGCATTTAGGCGTACGCCGTCCCTCGTCGTTAGCGAGACAGAGTGGAGGGACACTGGGCTATCCTGCACGCTTAAGCCGCGTACGGGGCAAGGCGGCTTATGGGCTGGTCGGCGAACTGCTGGCCGGCTCGACTGCGGACCGGCTCGACAGCGCTGCCGGCCCTGGCAGAGGAAGGTGCCCGCGTGGAGTTGCTGCTCCTCACCGGCGACCGCCCGGCCGAAGTGTTGCCGGCGCTGGAGTTGCTGACTCACGCGGTGCAGGGGGTGCCGATTGACGTGCGCCCACTCATCGACGGCCCGTCGTCTGACGTGGTCATTGTTGACGGGCGGAGCGATCTGGCGGCCGCGCGATCGGCCTGCCGGTTGCTTCGGACCACCGGGATCGGCGTTCCCCTGCTGGCCGTCGTCACCGTCGGTGGCCTAGCGGCAGTGTCGGCCGACTGGGGCGTCGACGATGTCCTGCTCGACACCTCGGGGCCGGCCGAGATCGAAGCCCGGCTGCGGATCGCCCAGGGCCGGCTGACGGCCAACGGCGATGACTCCTCCGTGGTCCGCGCCGGCGACCTGACCATCGACCCGGACACGTACACCGCTCGCCTGCGCGCCCGGCCGCTCGATTTGACGTACAAGGAGTTCGAGCTGCTGAGGTTCCTGGCCCAGCATCCCGGCCGGGTCTTCACCCGCAGCCAGCTCTTGCAGGAGGTGTGGGGGTACGACTACTTCGGCGGCACCCGCACCGTCGACGTCCATGTCCGGCGGTTGCGCGCCAAGCTCGGCGCCGAGCACGAGGCGCTGATCGGGACGGTTCGGCAGGTCGGCTACAAGTTCGTCGCGCCGCCGAACTCAAGGATGGCCGTGGGTTGACAGCCACCAGACCAGCGTCCCGGCTTGACGTTTCCACCCGGCTGGGTACCGACGACGTTGCTGCGGTGATCGACCTCCTCGATGCCGTCACCGATGCCGACGGCGTGCACCCGCTCTCCGAGCACGTGATGCTGCACCTGAGCTACGGCGGCGACACGGACGCGCGACACCTGCTGGCCAGCCAGGATGGTCGCCTCGTCGGGTACGGGCACATCGATGTCACCGACACGGTCGAGGGCTCGGCTGCCGAACTGGCCGTGCACCCTGACGCCCGGCGTCGCGGCATCGGCCGGATGATCGTCGCGCGGATGATCGACGAGACCCCCGACGGCCGGTTACGCCTGTGGGCTCACGGCCAGCATCCAGGTGCAGCGGCCCTGGCCCGTGATCTGGGATTCCACCGGGAGCGGGTGCTCTGGCAGATGCGCCGCTCGCTGTTCACCAGCCTGCCCGCCCCCGAGCTTCCCGAGGGCATCCGGCTGCGGACCTTCGTACCAGGGCAGGACGAGCAGGCCTGGACCGAGGTGAACAACCGGGCCTTCGCCGACCACCCGGATCAGGGCCACTGGAGCATCGAGGAGATCCGCACCCGGGAGCAGGAGCCGTGGTTCGATCCCCAGGGTTTCCTGCTTGCTGAGCGAGTGAGCATCGAGCGAAGCGAGGAGCGGAGCGAGTTAGACAGCCAGCGAGTGAGCATCGAGCGAAGCGAGGAGCGGAGCGAGTTAGACAGCCAGCGAGTGAGCATCGAGCGAAGCGAGGAGCGGAGCGAGTTAGACAGCCAGCGGGAGTCCGGAGAACTGGTCGGCTTCCACTGGACCAAGGTCCACGGGGGCAAGAACACTGACAACGGCCATGTGCACGAGCCGATCGGCGAGGTGTACGTGGTCGGCGTCGATCCCGCCGCGCAGGGGACCGGACTCGGCCCAGCGCTGACGCTTGCCGGGCTGCGTCACCTCCGCTCGCGCGGGCTGTCGCAGGCCATGCTCTATGTCGACGAATCGAACACCCGAGCGATCGCGCTGTACGAGCGGTTGGGCTTTGCCCGCTGGGATACAGACGTGTGTTTCGTGAGATCCTAAGCCGTCCCGTCACTCTGTGTTCACCGCCCGTTAACCTTCCACCGGCGACCGGGCCACCTCACCTCCCTAGCGTGCCGGGCATGACAAACAACCTTTCTCGTTATCTCCTGCCGATAGCTCTCACCACCGTTTTCGCCATGTCTGCGTGCGGTGGGGATGACGCCGGTTCGGGCTCCGGAGGCAGCAAGCTTTCGGGCACGATCAAGGTCGACGGCTCCAGCACCGTCGCCCCGCTCAGCGAGGCCGCGGCCGATCTGTTCCGCGAGGACAACTCGGGTGTTCAGGTGACTGTCGGGACCTCCGGCACCGGCGGCGGCTTCGAGAAGTTCTGCGCCGGCGAGACCGACATCTCCGACGCCTCGCGTCCGATCAAGGACAAGGAAAAGGCCGCCTGCGAGGCCAAGGGCATCAAGTTCACCGAGGTGCAGGTCGCCAACGACGCTCTCACGGTCGTCGTGAACAAGGACAACAACTGGGTCGACTGCCTCACGGTCGACCAGCTGAAGAAGATGTGGGACGAGGGTTCCAAGGTCAACAACTGGAACCAGATCGACGCGAAGTTCCCGAACGAGCCGCTCAAGCTGTTCGGCGCGGGCACTGACTCCGGCACGTTCGACTACTTCACCGCCGAGATCAACGGCGAGGAGGGCAAGAGCCGAAGCGACTACAACGCCACCGAGGACGACAACGTCACGGTGACGGGCGTATCCGGCACCCCAGGTGGCCTGGGCTACTTCGGCTTCTCCTACTTCGAGGCCAACCAGAGCAAGCTCAAGGCCGTCAAGATCGACGGTGGCGATGGCTGCGTCGCGCCCAGCGTGAAGGCGGCTCAGGACGGTACGTACAAGCCGCTGGCCCGGCCGCTGTTCATCTATCCCTCGGCCGCGGCGCTGAAGCGTCCGGAGGTCGACGCGTACCTGAAGTTCTACATCGACAACTCCGCGGACGTTGCCAAGCAGGCGCAGTTCGTGCCGATGACAGACGAGCAGAAGGCCAAGTCCGAGTCCGTTATCGCTGACCTCAAGAAGAGCTGACTTGTGACGCGGGCGCTCCGGCCGTCGCCCGCGGGGCTCGACTCGACCGCCGCAGGGACCCTGTCTCTGCGGCGGTCGAGTCCCCGGTACGGCGAGAAGGTCATCCAGGGGCTGCTCGCCCTGGCCGCATTCCTCTCGGTCGCCACGACCGTGGGAATCCTGGTGTCGTTGGTGGTCCCCACCGTGGAGTTCTTCCGCGACGTCTCGATCGTGAAGTTCCTCACCGGCACCGAGTGGGCTCCGCTGTTCCGCCGGGCGAGATTCGGCGTGCTGCCGCTGGTCACCGCCACTTTCGTCGTCACGATCGTGGCAATGGTCATCGCCATCCCGTTCGGCCTGGGCGCCGCGACGTATCTCAGCGAGTACTCCAGCCAGCGCTTCCGCAAGATCTTCCAGCCGGTGCTCGAAGTGCTGGCCGGTATCCCGACCGTGGTCTACGGCTTCTTCGCACTGACCTTCGTGACGCCGAACATCCTGCAGAAGTTCTGGCCGGTTGGTGAGCCACCGTCCATCTACAACATGCTTTCGGCCGGCCTGGTCATGGGCGTGATGATCCTCCCTACTGTGGCGTCGCTGTCCCGCGACGCCATGGGAGCTGTGCCGCAAGCCCTGCGCGCGGGTGCCCTCGCGCTGGGCTCGACCCGGCGTCAGACCACAGTCAAGGTGGTGGTGCCGGCCGCCCTCTCCGGAATCGTGTCGGCCTTCGTGCTGGGCATCTCACGGGCCGTTGGTGAGACGATGATCGTGCTCATCGCCGCCGGCGGCACGCCCAACTTCACCGGCGATCCGCGCGAGGGCGCCCAGGCCATGACAGCCTTCATCGCGGCCGCCGGATTCGGCGACCAGCAGACCGGCACCACCGGCTACAACACCATCTTTGCCGTGGGGGCGCTGCTGTTCGTCATCACCTTCGTCATGAACTTCCTCAGCATCCGCCTCGTGCGGCGCTTCCGAGAGGTCTACGAATGAGCAGCGACGACGCAATCTTTCCCGCGGAGGAGTCATGAGCACCGGCAGCGACTCCTCTCGGGGAACGATGACCAAGAAGCGGGGCGGAGATCTCGCCGAGTCGGCGTTCCGGGCCCTCCTCGTCTTCAGCATGGCGCTGGCCCTGCTCGTGCTGGCGACCCTGCTGATCCAGGTGACCCTCAAGGGCTGGCCCCGGCTGAACCTCGCACTGCTCACCAACTTCCCGTCCAGCCTGCCGGCCCGGGCCGGCGGCCAGTCGGCCATCTTCGGCACCATCTGGGTGGTGGGCACCGCTGCCGTACTCACTATCCCGACCGGTGTGGCCGCGGCGATCTATCTCGAGGAGTACGCCGACCAGACCCGCTGGTACAACCGCCTGCTGGAGCTCAACATCCAGAACCTGGCGGGCGTGCCCTCGATCATCTACGGAATCCTCGGCCTCGGGCTGATCGTCCGGGGTTTCCTCGGCTTCGGGTTCAGCGTCCGGGCCGCGGCGGTGACGCTGAGCCTGTTGATCCTGCCGACTGTCATCATCGCTTCCCGAGAGGCACTGCGCGGCGTGCCCGGCTCGCTGCGCCTCGCCTCGCTGGCACTCGGTGCCACGAAGTGGCAGACCACGTGGAAGCAGGTGCTGCCGGCGGCCATTCCGGGAATCGCCACCGGCACCATCCTGGCGCTGTCGCGGGCGATCGGTGAAGCGGCACCGCTGGTGCTGCTGGGCGGGCTGACCTTCATCACCTTCAACCCGACCGGCCTGCAGAGCGCGTTCACGGTCTTGCCGATCCAGATCTTCAACTACATCCAACGGCCGCAGGATGAGTACCGGGTCGTCGCGGCAGCGCTGATCGTGGTGCTGCTCGTCATCCTGCTCCTGATGAATTCGGTGGCCATCTTCCTCCGTAACCGCTTCAGCAAGGAATGGTGAGATGACACATAGCCAGACTCAACGGGACGAGCCACCCCGGGCTGCGAAGCCGGACCCCGCTCCCACACCGACCGAATTCACCGCACTGCACCAAGGCGTCGGAGCCGAGATCGACGCTGTCATGTCACTGAGCGATGTGGGGGTCTACTA
>Ga0136617_10006336_pt1 | contig 10580 bp, 11 predicted proteins | sample AntDrymUQ3222106_2_FD_129672 | JGI IMG/M metagenome (GOLD analysis project Ga0136617, IMG submission 129672) | Polar desert sand microbial communities from Dry Valleys, Antarctica - metaG UQ322 (21.06) | ecosystem: Environmental > Terrestrial > Soil > Desert | place: Antarctica: Dry Valley...
CCGAACTCGCTCAGCACCACGACGGTCACCTTGTCGGCGAAGCTGCCGAGGTCGGTGAGGAAGGCGTCGAGATTGGTCGCGAGCGAGCGCGCCTGCCGCATCATCTGGCCCCACTCCAGGGTGCCGAGGTCGGTGTGGTGGTCCCAGTCGCCGTGGTCGACCGTCAGCACCTGGGTGCCGACGTCGCCCTTGATCACCCGCGCCGCTGCACGGAGGGCGCGGCCGAGGTCGCCACCGTCGTAGCGAGCGCCGGAGGCGGGCGCCACGGGCGTACGCCGGACCGGCTCGAACGCCGTGTCGGCGGCGAAGACCGACCTCATGGCGCCGGCAAGGGGGTGGGCCGATCCGTCCCACATCGTGTGCAGCGAACTCATCCGGTGCGCCGCAGTGTCACCGTCGGCGCCGGCCACCTGGATGTCGTCGACCGCCTCACCGGTGAGGAACGGCGCCGGTCCGACGAGGGACCCCGGCGGAGCGCCGCCTCCGACACCGAAGGCCTGCAGGGGCGAGTCGATCGTGTCGACTCCGACGAGCCGGTTGAGCCAGCCGACCCGGGCGTCGGAGCCGGGGTCGGCATCCTCCACCTCCTCCATCGCGGAGAAGTGCGACCGGTTGGGCGAGGGCAGCCCGGTGGCCTGGATGGCCGCCATCTTGCCGGCGGTCCACCACGGGACCAGGGGCGCCAGCTCGGGGTGCAGCCCGAAGAACCCGTCCCGGACCAGCAGCCGATCGGCAGGCACGGCGATCCCTGGCCGAGCCTGGTAGTAGACGGGGTCGCCGTGCGGCACCACCAGCGACATGCCGTCGGCCGCTCCCCGCAGCGATACCACCACCATCACCGACCGGGCCGGCGTCGCGGCGCTGGCGGCCGAGGTCGTGAGGACCGCGGAGCCGAAGCCGGTCGTGGTGCCGAGCAGTGCGGCCGCTCCGGCGAAGAGGCCACGGCGGGAGACGGCGGCGTACTCGGAGCAGCAGGGCTCGGTCACGGGGGTCAGGGGGCTCATGGGGTCACCGGGAGTAGAAGGCGGGGGAGTCGAGGATGGTCGCGAGGACCCGGTTCATCTTCCAGTCGAGGAGCGGGTGGCCGCGGGTGATCGTCTCCCGCGGCCGGATGTCGCTGGCCTCGCAGCACGCCCGCAGCAGCGCGGCCGTCGAGTGCCGGTGGAGCAACACCTGGGAGAGGTGGTCCACGACCAGATCGAAGCGGAGCGGGAAGCGGGGCACCCATGCGGTGTCGCGGCGGTAGCGGACGCCGTCGGAGGGCCACCAGCCCCCGCAGAGCGACCAGTGCACCCGCATCGAGGCGAGCAGCCGTGACGGCGAGGCCCACGCCCGCGAGATCTGCGGCTGTCCGTCGGGACGGGGCCAGTCCATGGGCTGGGTGCCCAGCGAGCCGACCTGCCACAGCACCGCGTCCGCCGCGCCCTGCTCGGTGGTCGGCCGCGAGACCTTGATGCCCAGCAGCCGGTAGGCCGCCACCACGTCCTCTCCCGGGTCGCGCACCTTGAGCCCCTCGGACGCCAGGAACTCCGGGGATGCCACGAGCGCGCGCAGCACCGGCTTGATGGCGGTGTCGTGAGCGAGGTAGGTCGCCGCGAGCCGGTCGACGAGAGACTGCGGGGGATCGTCGGACACGAACTTGACGGCGAGCTTGCGTGCGACGCGGGCCGCGGTCGCGGGGTGGTGGGCCAGATGGCGCAGCAGCGAGTACGTCGCCTCCCGGCCGTCCGCCGAGGCGTTGGCGTGCGTCCAGTCGAGCACCGTGACACGCCCGGTGGCGTGCCACTCCTCGTCGTAGGTGAAGGCCCAGGTCCGCCAGCGGTCGACCTTCCACCCGGTGAGGAGTCGGGCGACGTTCTTGACGTCGTTCTCGGTGTGGTTGCCCCGGCCGACCGTGTGCAGCTCGAGGAGCTCCCGGGCGAGGTTCTCGTTGGGGGCGGCCTTGGTCGAGACGGCCTGGTCCAGGAAGAGCAGCATCGCGGGCTGGGTGATCGCGGCGCGCAGCATCTCGTCGAAGCGACCCAGCGCGTGGTTGCGGATCGTGTCGCCGTACCGCTTCCGATAGACGAACTGGGCGTCGCCGATGGCCGGGACGTGGAGGTGGTGCTCCCAGAACTCGGTCATCACCTCGTGCACCTGACGCGTGGTCACCATCCGGCGCTGGAGCAGCCAGCGCTGGTAGTTCTGCATCAGCTGCCAGCCGAACTCAACCTCACTGGTCTGCCGGTTCCATGCGGCGAGCCCCTCGAAGGCGAGCCCGGGCCACCACGAGGCGAGGTCGTCTGTCGCGGGGTCGGCGACGGCGTCGGGGGAGAGCTGCCACTCGAACCAGGCGCGGGGACCGCCGCGCTGCCGCACCTGGCGTGCCAGCGACGGGTTCAGACCGTAGGAGAACCGACCGACCAGCAACCGGCCGGGAGGTGGGATCAGCGGAGCGCCGCGATAGCGAGCGGGGCGATAGCCGGCGGCTGCGTGCCCCGGTGCGGCCGGTGTCGCGGCAACGACGGCTGCGACACCGGCGGCGCCGATCACGGATCGCCGTGCCGGCACGAGGGCCGTGGGGGGTGCGACCGTCATCGTGTTCTCCCTGGGTGCCACGGCGTGGGGGGCTCGCCGTGGCACCTGCCACGCTAGGCCTGCGGCCCGGACGGGGGCGGCGTTTGGCTCCACGATGGCCCACAAGGACTAGGGAAATGACCCGAGTGGGCCACGTCGCTAGAGTGGTGACCTCCGGCCACCGATCGAAGGACCCGACGCTCTCCATGGACGGCCCTCAAAGTCGCCTGCACGACCCTCCTCCCGACACCGCCCCCTCATCCGGGGGACCCGCGCGATGACCGAGTGGCTCCTGCTCGCCGGCTCACTGCTGCTGGTGCTCGCCTGCGGCATGTTCGTCGCCGCCGAGTTCGCCTTCGTCACGGTCGACCGCCACCAGGTCGAGCGGGAGGCCGCCGGCGGTGACGCCGGGGCAGCCGGCGTGCAGACGGCCCTCCGCTCGCTGTCCACCCAGCTCTCGGGCGCCCAGGTCGGCATCACCGTGACCAACCTGGCGATCGGCTACCTCGCGGAGCCCGCCATCGCCCAGCTGGTCGACGGACCGCTGGAGGCGGCCGGTCTGCCCGCAGGCGGCGTACGCCCGGTCTCGATCGCGCTCGCCCTCGCGCTGAGCACGTTCCTGACGATGATCTTCGGGGAGCTGGTCCCCAAGAACCTCGCGATCGCCCGGCCGATGGCGACCGCTCGCGCGACCCAGGCCTTCCAGCGCGGGTTCACTGCGGCCAACAAGCTGCCGATCCGGCTCCTCAACGGCTCCGCCAACGCCATCGTCCGCCGGCTCGGCATCGAGCCGCAGGAGGAGCTCCGCTCGGCCCGCAGCTTCACCGAGCTGGCCTCGCTGATCCAGCGCTCGGCCGACCAGGGGACGCTGGACCACGAGACCGCGGACCTGATGGAGCGCTCGGTCGAGTTCGGGACCCGCACCGCGGGCGAGATCATGACGCCGCGCGTACGCACCACCAGCGTGGAGGCGGGTGACCGGGCCGCCGCGGTCATCGAGCTGGCCCGTCAGAGCGGCCACTCACGCTTCCCGGTGCTCGACGCCGAGGACTCCGTGGTCGGCACGGTCCACGTCAAGCACGCGGTGGCACTGTCGGTGCCGGAGCGGAGCACCACCCGAATCAAACACATCATGGCCAAGCACATCCGGGTGCCCGACACCATGCGGCTCGACCCGCTGCTCGCGCTGCTGCGCCAGGATGGCTTCCAGATGGCCGTGGTGCTCGACGAGTACGGCGGGCATGCCGGGATCGTCACGCTGGAGGACGTCATCGAGGAGATCGTCGGCGACATCGCCGACGAGCACGACCGGCTGGGGGCACGCGCCCGGCAACGCCGCGACGGCAGCTGGCTGCTGTCGGGCCTGCTCCGTCCCGACGAGGTCGAGGACCTCACCGGCGTCGAGCTGCCCGAGGACGAGGCGTACGACACCGTCGCCGGCCTGGTGGTGCAGACGCTGGGCCGGATCCCCGCGACCGGGGACGTCGCGGAGGTTGCCGTCCCGGAACGCTCCGACACCGAGGAGCTGCGCGAGCGGCTGGCCACCCTGACCGTGCTCCACATGGATGGCCTGCGGGTCGATCGGCTGGTGCTGCGGATGCTCGGCGGCACCGAGGAGGGATCCGGATGAGTGACGTGACCGCCCTGCTCGTGGCTGTCCTCCTGCTGGCGACCAACGCCTTCTTCGTCGGTGCCGAGTTCGCGCTGATCTCCGCCCGCCGCAGCCAGATCGAGCCTCGTGCGCAGGCGGGATCGCGGATGGCCCGCTCCACCCTCCACGCCATGGAGAACGTCACGCTCGTGATGGCGTGCGCACAGCTCGGGATCACGATCTGCTCCCTCGGCCTCGGCGCCGTGGGCGAACCCGCGGTGGCCCATCTTCTCGAGCCGATCTTCGACCGGCTCGGGATGCCGGACACGCTGCTGCACCCCGTCGCCTTCGCGGTGGCGCTCGCCATCGTGGTCTATCTCCACGTCGTGCTCGGCGAGATGGTCCCCAAGAACATCGCCATCGCCGGGCCCGAGCAGGCCGCCCTCGTGCTCGGGCCGCCCATGATGGGCATCGTCACGCTGCTGCGCCCGTTCATCGTGCTGCTCAACGCGATCGCCAACGCCACCCTCCGCCTGATGCGAGTCGAGCCGAAGGACGAGATCAGCTCGGCCTACACCCGCGAGGAGGTGGCGGCGCTGGTCGAGGAGTCGCGCGGCGAGGGTCTGCTGCGCGACGAGGAGTACGACCGGCTGGCCGGCGCGCTGGGTTTCACCGAGAAGACGGTGGCCGAGGTGCTGATGCCATCCGCCGACCTGGCCACCGTGCAGCGGGGCTCGACCGTGGCCGACGTCGAGGCGCTCTGCGCGGCCACGGGCTACAGCCGCTTCCCGGTGCGCTCGGACCAGGGGGAGCTGCTCGGCTACCTGCACATCAAGGACATCCTCGAGACCGACGAGTCGTTGCGCGAGCGGCCTGTCGACGACAAGTGGATCCGACCCTTCGCGCCGGTGCAGGTGACCGACCTGCTCCACGACGCCCTCGAGCGGCTCCAGCAGCGCGGCGCCCACATGGCGCGAGTGGTGGAGGCCGACGGCACCGTCCTCGGCATCGTGACCCTCGAGGACGTCATCGAGGAGCTGGTCGGCGAGATCCGCGACGCCGCCCACCACGACGAGCCAGCCCCCTCCTGACGGCCATCGGGCGGCCTCGGCGGATAAGGTGTGGGCGACCGGCTCCCACAGGAATTGCAGGCATCGACGTTGGCGGACGACCAGACCCCGACCGACCGCGTGTGGACGCTGCCCAACCTGCTCAGCATGCTCCGACTGGCGGGGGTGCCGGTGTTCCTGTGGCTGGTGCTCGGCCCCGAGGAGGATGCGTGGGCGCTGGCGCTGCTCATGGTCTCGGGGTTCACCGACTGGCTCGACGGCTACCTCGCCCGGCGGCTCAACCAGTTCTCGCGGTTCGGCCAGGTGCTCGACCCGGTCGCCGACCGGCTCTACATCCTCGCAGTGGTCGTGGGCCTCGGACTCCGGGAGATCATCCCGTGGTGGGTGGCGCTGATCCTGCCGCTGCGCGACGCGCTGTTGTGGGGTCTGGTCCCGTTCCTGCGCACCCGCGGCTACAGCGCGCTGCCGGTCCACTTCCTCGGCAAGGCAGCCACCTTCAACCTGCTCTACGCGTTCCCGCTGCTGCTGCTCGGCGACGGTGAGGGCGTGCTCGCCACGCTCGCCGACGTGTTCGGCTGGGCATTCGCGGCCTGGGGCATCGGGCTCTACTGGTGGGCCGGGGTGCTCTACGCCTGGCAGGTCTACCGGCTCATGCAGAGCACGCCACGACGACGGCTGGTGGCACCCGATGGCTGAGCCGAGTTCCGGGCAGCCCACGGGCCAGCCCACGGGCCAGCCCACGGGGCAGCAGACGGGGCAGCAGACGGGGCAGACGCGTTCGCTCCCGCCGCATGTCACCACGCCGCTGCTGACCCGGGTGACCCAGCAGGCGGTCGAGGAGGACTACCGCATGGTGGCCGAGCGACGCGTCGCCGACGGCACACCGCCCGAGCAGCCTCGAAGCCGGATGCTGGCGATCGCGGTGATCGCTGCCTTCGGGGTGCTGGTCAGCATCGCTGCGGTGCAGAACTCCCGCAACGAGGCGGTCGACGACGCCGGGCGGGCCACCCTCATCGCCCAGGTCGAGGAGCAGCGCGCCGCACTGGAGAGGCGGGAGGACCAGGTCGCCGACCTCGCCCGCGACACCCTGTCGCTGGCCGACGACTTGGAGCAGCGGACGGCCTCACGGCAGCAGGCCGAGGCGTCGTTGCGCCGGCTCGAGGCCGGCGCGGGGTTCCTCGCGGTCACCGGCGAGGGCGTCCGGATCGTCGTCGAGGGCAACCCGGTCGGCGACCCCAGCCAGCAGGTGCGCGACGCCGACCTCGCCCTCCTCGTCGACGGGTTGTTCGAGGCCGGCGCCGAGGCGATCGCCATCAACGACCAACGGCTCAACGCACTGGGGTCCATCCGCAACACGGGGGCTGCCATCCACGTCAACACGCGCCCGCTCACCGCGCCGTACGTCGTCCGTGCGATCGGTGACACCCGTACTCTGCAGGCCAACCTGCTCGACACCACCCATGGCGCTGACTTCTTCTCGCTGGCCGATCAGCTCGGATTCGTCTACAGCATGGAGAATGTCGACCAGCTGTCACTCCCGGCCGCCCGCCAGCGGCCGCTCCGACAGGTCAGGGAAGCCGGAGCCGGGGCCGACCGGCCGGGCATCGAGGAGGAGTTGTCGTGATCGCGGTCCTGGGGCTGCTGGCCGGGATCCTGCTCGGGCTGTTCTTCCAGCCCGACGTCCCGCTCGGACTTGAGCCCTACCTGCCGATCGCCGTCGTGGCCGCGCTCGACGCGGTCTTCGGCGGCCTGCGGGCCTACCTCGACGGGATCTTCGACGACAAGGTGTTCGTGGTGTCCTTCCTGAGCAACGTCGTGATCGCCGCCGCGATCGTCTATCTTGGCGATCAGCTCGGTGTCGGCGGCCAGCTCTCCACTGGCGTCATCGTCGTGCTCGGGATCCGTATCTTCTCCAACGTCGCCGCCATTCGGCGCCACCTGTTCCATGCCTGAGCCGACCCCGCCCCAGTCCGGGCCCCAATCCGTCCCCCCGTCCGGGCCCCAGTCCCCGCCGCCGGAGACCCCGAGTGGACGCCGCAGGATGCTCGACGCCCTCCGCAAGCCCTCGCGCCGCCAGGGCGTCGTCGGGCTGCTGCTGGCCGTCGTCGGCTTCGCGCTGGTCACCCAGGTCACCTCCTACGGTGTCGACGACACCTATGCCGGCTACCGCCAGCAGGCGCTGATCGACGTGCTCAACGGACTGGCCGGCACCACGCGGCGTGCCGAGGGCGAGATCGCCCGGCTCGAGGAGACCCGCGAGGAGCTGCGCAACGACAGCAGCTCCGAGCAGGCGGCGCTCGAGGAGGCGCGCCGCGAGGCCAGGACACTGGAGATCCTCGCGGGCGTGGTGCCGGTGACCGGGCCCGGCATCCGGGTCACGATCACCGAGGAGACCGGACAGGTCGACATCGACTCCATGCTCGACACCGTGCAGGAGATGCGCACCGCATTCGCCGAGGCGATGCAGCTCAACGGCGAGGTGCGGGTCATCGCGCAGACCTCGTTCGAGGACGCCCCCGGGGGGATCTACGTCGACGGACGGCTGCTCGAGCCGCCGTACGTCCTCGACGTGATCGGTGACCCCCACACCCTGCACGGCGGGCTCACCTTTCCCGAGGGTCCGATCGACCAGCTCGAGCTGGACGGCGCGGCGGTGCAGGTCGAGGAGCTGGACTCCCTCGACATCGAGTCGATCGTCGAACCGGAGCAGCTCGACTTCGCCCAACCGGATGCCCAGTAGCAGCGTTTCGGTAGCCTGCCGCCGAGACGTCCCGCCGAACGAGGAGACACCGTGTATCCCGACGACCTGTCCTACACCGCCGAGCACGAGTGGGTCCGCAGTCCGGGCGAGGCCGACGGCTCGGTGCGCGTCGGCATCACCCACTACGCCCAGGATGCGCTCGGCGACATCGTCTATGTGTCGCTCCCCGAGGTCGGGGAGAGCGTCACGGGCGGCGAGACCTGTGGCGAGCTGGAGTCGACCAAGTCGGTGAGCGACGTCTACGCCCCGGTGAGCGGCGAGGTGGTGGCCCGCAACGACGGGCTCGACGCGACGCCCGAGCTGGTCAACACCGACCCGTACGGCGCCGGCTGGCTCTTCGAGGTCGTCCCGGCGGACGCCTCTGACAGTGGGGGCGCCACCGACGCGCTGATGGACTCCGCTGCCTACCAGGCGAGCCTGGAGTCCTGACCAACCGAACCCGGTGGCGGACTGCCCCCGGGTGATAGGTTCGGACAACCGTCAACCTCAACTCATCGGTGAGGGTTGGACCACGTCGGCACCGGACCAGGGAGGACCGCTCGATGCCGTTCTGCACCGCGTGCGGCCGGGAGAACCCGGACGACGCCCGCTTCTGCTCGCAATGTGGGACCAAGCTGCTGGGAGCCCCATCGTCAGGCGAGTCCTCGGATGAGTCGACGGCGACCATCAACATCGGAGTCTCGCGCGACAAGACCGACACCTCCGACCGGGCGCTGACCCCGGTCGACGCCGCCGCCGTGGACGCGCTCCCGCCGGGCCACGCCCTGCTGGTCGTCCAGCGCGGCCCCGGAGCCGGCAGCCGGTTCCTCCTCGACGCCGACCAGGTCAACGCGGGTCGCCACCCGGAGAGCGAGATCTTCCTCGACGACGTGACGGTCTCGCGGCGTCACGCCGAGTTCCACCGCGAGGGCGAGGCCTTCACGGTCGCCGACACCGGCAGCCTCAACGGGACCTACGTCAACCGCGACCGGATCGACCGGGTCCTGCTCACTGACGGCGACGAGGTGCAGATCGGCAAGTACCGCCTCGTGTTCTTCGCGGGGCACACGGGCAGCTGATGTCCGAGTCCGCTGCGTCGGCCGCCCGGTCGTCCCGCATGAACATCGGCCAGGTCCTCGACCGGCTGCGCCCCGACTTCCCGGGGATCACCATCCCGAAGATCCGCTTCCTCGAGGCGGAGGGGCTGATCAAGCCCGAGCGCACGCAGTCCGGCTACCGCAAGTTCGCCGCCGACGACGTCACGCGGCTCCGCTACATCCTCACGATGCAGCGCGACCACTACCTGCCGCTGCGCGTCATCGGCGAGCACCTCGACGCCATCGACCGCGGGCTCGAGCCGCCCCCCGTCGAGTCGCTGGTGCCGACGGTGCCGAAGGTCGCGCTCTCCTCCGACGGGCTGCCCAGTCCTGAGTCGTTCAGCCGGACCGACCAGCTGCGGCTCTCGCGGCAGGAGCTGCTCAAGATCGCGGGGGTCGAGGAGGACCTGCTCGACGAGCTGGAGCAGTTCGGCCTGATCCGCCGGCGCGTGGGCAGCCGTCACTACGACACCGACGCCCTGGTCATCGCGCAGACCGCGCGCGAGCTCGCCGACTACGGCTTCGAGCCACGCCACCTCCGGGCCTTCAAGACCGCCGCCGACCGGGAGGTGGGCCTCGTGGAGCAGGTGATCGCGCCCCACAGACGCGGGCGCGACGCGGCCGCTGCGGCACGCGCCGAGGAGACGGTGAGCGAGATCGCAGCGCTGTCGGTCAGGCTCCACGCCACCCTGGTCAAGACCCGCCTGCGGTCGCCTTGAGCCGGCCCCCCGACCGTCGGTCGGTGGGCCCGTCCGCACGGTCACGCGCCGGGGCCGCGTCCTTGGCCCGGGAGTAGGGTGCTGGTGTGCGTGAAGTCGATGTGATGGGCGTCCGGGTCGAGATGCCGTCCAACCAGCCGATCGTGCTGCTGCGCGAGGTGGCGGGTGAGCGCTACCTGCCGATCTGGATCGGTGCGGTCGAGGCCACCGCCATCGCCTTCGCCCAACAGGGCGTGATCCCGCCGCGGCCGCTCACCCACGACCTGCTCAAGGACGTGTTGTCGGCGACCGGCAACGAGCTCGACGAAGTCCGGATCACCGAGGTCAAGGACGGCGTGTTCTTCGCGTCGCTGGTCCTCACCTCCGGGACCGAGGTCAGCGCGCGGCCGTCGGACTCGATCGCCCTGGCGTTGCGTACGGGCTCCCGGATCGTGTGCAGCGAGGAGGTGCTCGACGAGGCCGGCTTGGCGGTCCCCGCCGAGCAGGAGGACGAGGTCGAGCGGTTCCGGGAGTTCCTCGACCAGGTCTCGCCGGACGACTTCGAGCCACGCTGAAGCCTCACCCTCATGTTGAGGTTGAGGGTTCCGACACGCCGCCGCGCTCGTTGACCGGGCGGTGGCGCGGGCTTACCTTGAGACTGTCTCTGTTGTAACTCCACCGTTGTTCCTCCTCTCTGTGAGGCCGACGGTCCGGTACTTCCCCCGGGGGTTACGCGCAACGGAGTAGCGCAGGAGGACCACGTGGCCGGCAACGAGTTCGAGCAGGGAGCAGCCCAGAAGGCGTCCGAGGACGACGCCCTGGTGGCGG
>Ga0136617_10006337_pt1 | contig 10580 bp, 10 predicted proteins | sample AntDrymUQ3222106_2_FD_129672 | JGI IMG/M metagenome (GOLD analysis project Ga0136617, IMG submission 129672) | Polar desert sand microbial communities from Dry Valleys, Antarctica - metaG UQ322 (21.06) | ecosystem: Environmental > Terrestrial > Soil > Desert | place: Antarctica: Dry Valley...
GGGTGTCGAAGACCCGGACGCTGGCGCGGGACGGTGATGGGTGCGCTGCGACGAGGTCCTCGATGTCGTCCCAGTACCTCAGCCATAGCCGCAGTTGCTCGAAGAGGCTGAGGCTGCCGCCGCACGTCCAAGCCCGCGTGCGCGCGGCGATGGATGCGCAGGTGGTCAACGAAGGGCGGCACCAGGGTGGCCGGGCGCCGCTCGGGTACGTGGTGGTCGACGGTGGCCCGCACCCGAACCCGCGCAAGGCGGCGGAGGGGTTCCGGCTGCGGGTGCTCGCGCTCGATGTGGACGCGGCGCCGGTGGTGCGGCGGATCTACGACGAGTACCTGTCCGGGGCCGGTGACCGGGCGATCGCGGCCGGGCTGAACCGGGACGGGATCGCGTGCCCGTCCGCGCGGCGCCCGGACCAGAACCGGCACCGGCTGGCCGACGGGTGGCAGGGCAGCACGGTGCGGGCGATCTTGGAGAACCCCCGCTACACGGGGTACGCGGTGTTCGGCCGGTGGATCAAGCACGAGATGTTGGCCGACCCCGACGACGTGTCGGCCGGTCACGTCACCCGCTTCCGACGCTCCAGCGCGGACCGGATCGTGCGGTCGCGGGTGCCCGCGCACCCGGAGATCGTGAGCGTGGAGGAGTTCACTCAGGCGCAGCTCGTCCGGCGCTCACGCGGCGCCGGGGGGATGCAGGGGATCGCGAAGCTGGAACGCGCCCGGACGGCGCCGAAGCGCACGTACATGCTGCGCGGACGGGTCCGATGCGAGCTCTGCACCCGCAAGATGCAAGGCGGAGTCGTGCGGGACCGCGTCTACTACCGCTGCATCGCCCGGACCCTTGCCCCGGGAGCGTCGACGCTGGCCGATCACCCGAAGACGGTCAACTTGCGTGAGGACGTGCTGACCCCGGCGGTGAACGCGTGGATCGGGCGCCTGTTCGCGCCGGAGAACCGCGACGAGACCGTCCGCGCGCTGGTCGCGTCCCAGGAGGGGGCAGGCCAGGCGAGTACGTCGGAAGAGGCCACCCGACGGCGGCTCAAGGACGCCACAGCCACGTTGAAGAGCTACCACGCCGCGATCCGGGCCGGTGTCGATCCGGCCGCGATGGTCGAGGCGATCAACCAGGCTCAAGCCGACCGGGAGGCCGCGCAAGCCGAGTTGGACCACCTCGTCATCCCGACCGTGCTAGGGGAGGCCGAGGTCTACGCCATGGTGGACTCACTCGGCGACGTCGGCGCCGTGCTCGACCGGGGCCACCCCGACCACCTGGCACGGCTCTACGAGCAACTGCACGTGGAGATCAGCTACAGCCACGCTGACGCGCCGAACAAGGCACGCGCCAGGTTGCGTGTGGCTAATGAGTGTGTCCGAGGGGGGACTTGAACCCCCACGCCCGTTAAAGGGCACTAGCACCTCAAGCTAGCGCGTCTGCCATTCCGCCACTCGGACCTGCACGATGAGGATAACCGACCCGCCCGCCCGCACCCCCCACCCCCCGTCGGTGGTAGGAAGATCCGTATGACGGGCGTTAGTTCAGCCGAGGACGAGGTCGTCGAGCTGTGCTCCGAACTCATCCGCATCGACACCACCAACACCGGCGACCCTGCCACCGTCACCGGCGAGCGGGAGGCGGCGGAGTACGTCGCGGCCAAGCTCACCGAGGTCGGGTACGAGATCGAGAGGGTCGAGTCCGGCGCGCCGCGGCGCGACAATGTGATCTGCCGCCTGCCCGGCGCCGACCCCGACCGCGGCAAGCTGCTCGTCCACGGTCATCTCGACGTCGTGCCGGCCGACGCCAGCGAGTGGTCGGTGCACCCCTTCTCCGGGGCCGTGCAGGACGGGTACGTGTGGGGCCGCGGCGCCGTGGACATGAAGGATATGGTCGCGATGACGATCGCCGTCGCACGCCGCTTCAAGCGTGAGGGTGTGGTGCCGCCGCGAGACATCGTCTTCGCCTTCCTCGCCGACGAGGAGGCGGGTGGCAAGTACGGGGCGGGCTGGCTCGTCGAACACCGGCCTGACCTGTTCGACGGCTGTACCGAGGCCGTCGGTGAGGTGGGCGGGTTCTCGCTCACCGTGGGCGAGGACCAGCGCGTCTACCTCATCGAGACCGCCGAGAAGGGTATCGCCTGGATGCGGCTGCGGGCCCGCGGGAAGCCCGGACACGGGTCGTTCCTGCACGAGGACAACGCCGTCACCAAGGTGGCCGAGGCCGTCGCGAAGCTGGGCAACCACACGTTCCCACTGGTGCTCACCGACACCGTTCGGGCGTTCCTGGAGCAGATGAGCGAGTTGACCGGGCTGGAGTTCCCCGAGGACGATCTCGAGGGCTCCTTGGGCAAGCTCGGCCCGCTGTCCCGGATCGTCGGTGCCACCGTCCGTGACACCGCCAACCCCACGATGCTCCACGCCGGCTACAAGGCCAACGTCATCCCGTCCAGAGCCGAGGCGGTGGTGGACTGCCGGGTGCTGCCGGGGCGGCAAGAGGCGTTCCTGGCCGAGGTCGACGAGATCCTCGGCCCGGACGTGAGCCGCGAGTGGGTCACCGAGCTGCCGCCGGTGGAGACCCCGTTCGATGGACCGCTGGTGGAGGCGATGGCGGCGGCGCTGCGTACCGAGGACCCGGGTGCGCGGACGGTCCCGTACATGCTCTCCGGTGGTACCGACGCCAAGCACTTCGCGCAGCTCGGGATGGCATGCTTCGGCTTCGCGCCGCTGCGGCTGCCGCCCGATCTGGACTTCGCGTCGCTCTTCCACGGGATCGATGAGAGGGTGCCCGTCGACGCGTTGCGGTTCGGTACCCGAGTGCTCGATACCTTCTTGAGGAGCTGTTGATGGATCTCACGGGCAAGACAGCGCTCGTCACGGGCGGAGCGTCCGGAATCGGGGCCGCCGCGGTGCGTCGGCTCGCCGCCGCCGGGGCGGTCGTCGCGATCTCCGATCTGGACGAGGCCGGTGCGCGAGCGCTCGCCGAGGAGGTCGGCGGGCTCGCTTTGCCGGGCGACGTCTCCGACTCCGACAGCATGACGATCGCGGTGGACGTCGCCGAGGACAGCTTCGGCCGGCTCAACATCGTGTTGCTCAACGCCGGCATCACCTCGGGGCAGAGCGGCGTGGACTACCTCGATCTCGAGGGGTACCGGCGGATCCTGGGCGTCAACGTCGATCACGTGGTCTTCGGGCTCACCGCGGCCGTGCCGGCGCTGCGCAGGGCCGGTGGCGGAAACATCGTCGTCACGGCGTCGCTGGCGGGGATCACGGCCTTGCCCGGCGACGCGCTGTACACGCTGACCAAGCATGCCGTCATCGGGTACGTCCGGTCCGTGGCACCCACGCTGGCCGTCGACGACATCCGGGTCAACGCCGTCTGCCCCGGGTTCGCCGACACCCCGCTGATCGCGCACGTCAAGGATCAGCTCGGCGACTTCCCCCTGCTCAGCGCCGACGACGTGACCGACGCGATCGAGCAGATCATCGAACGTGGTGAGCCGGGCGAGTGCTGGTTCGTCCAGCCCGGACGCGAGTCGGCCCCGTTCGAGTTCCGCGGGGTGCCCGGCCCGAAGGGCGGGGCGGTGCTTCCCGGGGTCAGCTGGGAGGTCAGCTGATGGGGTCAGCCGGTGATCAGACGCGAGTGTCGTCGTCGCGGCGGGGGAGGGCGCCGGCATCGGCGACCGGGTGATCGGGACCCCGCCCGTGTGCTGGGGTGGGTTCGCCGAGCTGGCGTTGCTCGATGGCGCGGCAACATTGCCATGGCCGGACGGGATGAGCGCCGTGCAGGCCGCGGGGATGTCCATCGCCTACCAGACCGGCTACTGCGCGCTGTGCCACCGCGGCCGGCTCCAGCCGGGGGAGACATTGCTCGTGCACGGCGCCGCAGGGGTGTGGGCAGCGCCGCGGTGCAGCTGGGCAAGGCGGTGGGCGCACGCGTGATCGGTGGTCACCGTGCCGATCGAGCACTCGCTAGATCGACAGCTCCGGGAGGTTCCGGGAGCTGCGGCGCCTGCGCAACCACACCTTGCGGACTCCCCGCGGATAGAGCCGGACACGCGAGAGCTCCCAACCTCCGAACTCGGCCTGGATCGCCAGCCGTACCGCCGCGGTCATCCGGGACACGTCCCCGGGGAGCTTGACCGGGCGATACTCCCACTCCCCGTCGACCGTGTCCCCCTCGATCACGCTGGTCGCGCCGCTGCGTCCCACCCGGTCCACCTTTCGCCAGCCTCTGGCCGGAGTACCGGCCCTTATACTCCACGCCGCGGTGAACAGCGGGGGGAATCTCCACACCATAGGGCTGCCCCGGAACCGGTGCCAGGGTCAAGCAGCGATGAATCAGGCGGCGGCGCTGACGTCGTCCAGCCCGATCCGCGAGATCCGCAGCCCGCTGGACCCCACCTGCCGCTGCTGCCCGGATCGCAGCCTCTGCGAAGGCGATCTCCTGCCGACCGGTACGGTCCGTCGCCGTGACCGTCATCGAAGTGAGCATGACGTGGCTGGAGGTCCTCGTCCTGGGGCTGGTGCAGGGGCTCACGGAGTTCCTGCCGATCTCGTCCTCGGCGCACCTGAGGCTGGTCTCCGAGGTGTTCTTCGACAACGACGCCGGCGCCGCGTTCACCGCGGTCACCCAGCTCGGCACCGAGGCGGCCGTGCTCATCTACTTCGCCCGGGACATCGGCCACCTGGTGGCGACCTGGTTCCGCGGGTTCCGCGACCCCGCCGTGCGCGCCACCCCTGACTACCGGCTGGCCTGGCTGGTGATCATCGGCACGATCCCGATCGGCGTGCTCGGGCTGCTGTTCGAGGACCAGATCCAGACTGCGGCACGCAACCTCTGGCTGATCGCCACCACGCTGGTCGTGTTCGGGCTGCTGCTGGGGTTGGCCGAACGGGTAGGCCGGCAGCGCACCGAGCTGCGGCAGATGACGCCCGTCGACGGCGTCATCCTCGGGTTCGCGCAGGCGATGGCGCTGATCCCCGGAGTGTCGCGGTCCGGGGGGACGATCACCGCGGGCCTGTTCCTCGGTCTCACCCGCACCGCGGCGGTGCGCTACTCGTTCCTGCTCGCCATCCCGGCGGTGGTGGCGGCCGGGATCTTCCAGATCCCCGACGTCCTGGCCGGCGACGGTCCGAGCCTGGCGCAGATGGTCGTGGCGACCGTGATCGCCTTCGGTGTCGGGTACGCGACGATCGCGTGGTTGTTGCGCTACGTCGCGAGCCACAGCATCTACGTCTTCGTCTGGTACCGGGTGGTGCTCGGGGCGCTGATCTTCGGGGCGCTGGCTGCGGGGTGGATCTCGGCGACGTAGCGGGGGCATCGGGCATGGATTCGACGTAACCGGCGTCCTCCGCGTTGTAGCGTCAATTCGGCCCTTGGGCTCAAACAGCCGGAGTATCTGCAGTAGCGCTGAGGGTGGCGAGCTGTGGACGGTGATCTCGGGACCGGTTGACTGTCGGTGGCACGTATTCTCAGTGATCGTGACCACCCTGATCCTGCTGCGCCACGGCCGGTCCTCGGCCAACGTCGCCGGAGTGCTTGCCGGGCGCACCCCCGGCGTCGAGCTCGACGACACCGGACGGACGCAGGCCGAGAAGGTCGTGGCGCGGCTCGCCGGGGTGCCGCTGGCCGCAGTCGTGTGCTCGCCGATGATCCGGTGCGAGCAGACCGTCGCCCCGCTGGTCGGGGACCGTGGGATCGTCCCGATCATCGAGCCGGAGCTGGCGGAGGTCGACTACGGGACCTGGACCGGCGCCGCGCTGAAGAACCTGGCCAAGGAACCGCTGTGGAAGGTCGTTCAGGCGCACCCGTCGGCTGCGGTGTTTCCCGGCGGCGAAGGGTTGGCCGGGATGCAGGCCCGTGCGGTCGCCGCGGTTCGCCGGCACGGCGCGCGGATCGCCGCCGAGCACGGACCGCAGGCTGTGTGGCTCGCATGCAGCCACGGCGACGTCATCAAGGCGGTGCTGGCCGACGCGTTGGCCACCCACCTGGACAACTTCCAGCGGATCATGGTCGACACCTGCTCGATCAGCGTCGTCCACTACACCGAGACCCGCCCGTTCGTCGCGCGCGTCAACGACCTCGGCGGCGACGTCGCGGGGCTGATCCCGCCCAAGCGCAAGCGCCGCCGTCGCCCCGCGGCCCCCCGCAGCTCCGACGCCGTCGTGGGCGGATCAATGGGCACGTGACCACGGGGTATGCCGCTCGCGGGCGGGTGGCCTACTCTGGAGGAGTCATGTCACGGGTCATTCATGTCTTCCGTCAGCCCGAGCGTTTCGTCGCCGGGACCGTCGGCGAGCCCGGCGACCGCTCCTTCTACCTCCAGGCCATCGAGGAGTCGCGCACCGTCAGTGTGCTTCTGGAGAAGGCGCAGGTGTCGGTACTGGCCGAACGGATCGGTGCCCTGCTGCAGGAGGTGGCGCGCCGGTTCGGCTCCGAGCTGTCCGCCGATCACGAGGCCACCGATCGCACCGACCTCGACCCGCTCGCCGTGCCACTGGAGGAGGAGTTCCGGGTCGGCACGATGGGTCTGGGCTGGGATGCCGATTCGAAGTCGATCGTGGTCGAGCTCCTGGCGGTGAGCGAGGCAGAGATCGACGAGTCGGTCGTGCTCGACGACACCGAGGAGGGGCCTGATGCGCTGCGTGTATTTCTGACGCCGCCGCAGGCCCGGGCGTTCGCCGAGCGGGCCGAGAAGGTCGTGTCGGCCGGGCGACCACCGTGCCCGCTGTGTGCCGCGCCCCTCGATCCCCGTGGGCACGTCTGCGCCCGGTTGAACGGCTACCGCCAACGATCCCCCGTTGGAGACTGACCGACGTATTGTGGACACCTGCGACCCGGCCGTGCCGGGACTGCTCCGGAACGGCCGAATGGACATCACCGGACGGCTGGTCCACGCCTCCAACGCCACCCTCTTCGGCACCGTCTCCGCCGACGGGGTCGAGCTGCGTTGTGTGTACAAGCCGATACGCGGGGAGCGCCCGCTATGGGACTTCCCCGACGGGACGCTCGCTGGTCGCGAGGTGGCGACGTACCTGATCTCCGAGGCCGGCGGTTTCCACGTGGTGCCACCCACGCTGTTGCGGGAGGGGCCGTTCGGGCCCGGCATGGTGCAGGTGTGGGTGGACACCGACGACGAGCGCGAGCTGGTCGACGTCTGCGCGCCCGAGGATGTGCGGCCGGACTGGCTCGGGGTGCTTCGGGCGCGCGGCCAGCGAGGTGAGCCGGCCGTGCTCGCGCACGCCGACCGCCCGGAGCTGCGCGCAATGGCCGCGTTGGACGTGCTCACCAACAACGCCGACCGCAAGGGCGGGCACGTCCTGGCCGGTGTCGATGGCGGGGTGTACGGCGTCGACCACGGGCTCTGCCTGCATATCGAGGACAAGCTGCGCACGGTGTTGTGGGGGTGGGTCGGTCAGGCGCTCCCCCCGGAGGTCCTCGACCGGGTGCGCAGGCTGCGCGCCGAGCTCGACGGGGGCCTGTGCGACGGGTTGCGAAACCACATCACCCGCCGGGAGGTGGTGGCCCTCTCCACGCGGGTGGACGCCCTGCTGACCGCCCCGTGCTACCCCGAGCCGTCCGGCTACGGCCCCGCCATCCCCTGGCCCGCCTTCTAACCGCGAGTTGCCCGATCCGGCACGGCGAGTTGTCCGATTGGGCACGGCGAGTTTGCCAAACGAGCACGGCGAGTGCGCCGATCGGGCACGGCGAGTGCGCCGGCCGGGCTCAGCGAGGAGGTTGACGCCCAGATCCGTCGACCGCATTGGCCGCAGTCAACCCTCGCATCGTCAGACTGGCGCGCGCCGGATCCCCAGCCTCCGTGCCCGATCGGCGCACTCGCCGTGCCGGATCGGGCAACTCGCCGTGCCGGATCGGGCAACTCGCCGTGCCCGATCGGGCAACTCGCCGTGCTCGTTTGGTGAACTCGCGGGGGGGTGGGGTTGGGGGTGGGGTGGGAGGATGGGTGCGGTGGGGTTGGGGTTGGGGTTGGGGTGTACGGCGGTGGTCCTGGGCGGTGGGGGGCTGTTGGGGGCTGTGCAGGTGGGGATGGTCCGGGCGCTCGAGGACGTCGGCGTCCGGCCCGGTCTCGTGCTGGGTACGTCCGTGGGCGCGATGAACGGCGCGGTGCTCGCGGTCGCACCCGTGGGGGAGGCCGCCGATCGGCTGGAAGCGCTGTGGAGATCACCGGACGCGCAAGCGGTGTTCAGCGCGGGCACGGTGCGCCGGCTGCGCGAGCTGGCCCGCTCCGGCACCGCCGCCCACTCCCCGGCGCCGTTGTGCCGCGTGCTCACCGCGCAACTCGGCGACCGGCGAATCGAGGATCTGCCGGTTCGCTTCCAGTGCTGCGCCGCGCGCATCGAGGACGCCGCTGAACACTGGTTCGACGAGGGACCGCTGGTCGACGCGGTGCTGGCCTCGTCAGCGGTCCCGGGTTTGTTGCCACCGGTGGAACGCGACGGCCACCATTACCTCGACGGCGGGCTGGTCAACAGCATTCCGCTGGGCCGGGCCGTGGAGTTGGGGGCCACCCGGGTGTTCGTCCTCCAGGTCGGCCGGATCGAGCAGCCCTTGCGACCGCCGCGCCGGCCGTGGGAGGTGGCTGCCGTGGCGTTCGAGATCGCGCGGCGGCACCGCTTCGCGCGCGATCTCACGGCCGTACCCGACGGCGTCGAGGTGCACGTACTTCCTGCCGGTGACGGCGCCGCGCCGCGGTGGGACAGCCGCGCGATGCTGCGTTATCGCGATGTCGCGGGTATCGGGCGTCGCATCGAGGTCGCCCATCGCGCGTCGACGGAGTACCTGTGCGCCAAGCTCGGAGGTCATCGATGAGGACACTGCCGCCACGCTGGATCCGTCGGGTCGTCCTTGCCCCCACCGTCGTCGGGCTCACCCTGACGGTGCTGTTCACGCTGCCGTTGTGGTTGCTCGCGGCGGCCGCGGTCTCCCCGTTGTTGCCCGGGAAGCTCCGTGCGTTGCGTGTCCTGTGGGTCGCGGTCGTCGCACTCGTGCTGGAGAGCGTGGTGCTGTACGCGTTGCTGCTGCTCTGGTTGGCGGCGGGTTTCGGTGCGGCCGTGCGCACCCCGAGGTTCCAGTATCTGCATTACCAGCTCATCGGGTGGTACCTGCGGGTGCTCTACCGGGAGGCATCGCGGATGCTCCGGCTGCGGGTGGAGGTCGAGGGCCCGGACCCCGACGAGTACCTGGACCGCCCCTTGCTCGTGTTCTGCCGCCATGCCGGCCCGGGTGACTCCTTCTTGCTCGTGCACGCGCTGATGAACTGGTATGCGCGCGAGCCGCGGGTCGTGCTGTCCGGAGCGCTGCAATGGGCCCCCGCGATCGACGTGGTGCTCAACCGGCTGCCCAACCGCTTCCTGTCCGGCGGTGGCCCGGAGGCGGAACGCCGCATCGGTGAGTTGGCCACCGCACTGGACGGCAACGACGCGTTCGTGATCTTTCCGGAGGGTGGCAACTTCACCGAGCGCCGCCGGGTCGCCGCCATCGAGCGACTCCGGGCCGGTGGCCTGGAGGAGATGGCCCGACGGTCCGAGGCCATGCGCCACGTGCTGGCGCCCCGCCCGGGCGGGGTGGCGGCGGCGCTCGTTGCCGCACCGGAGGCGGACGTCGTCTGGGTGGCGCACGCGGGTCTCGATCACCTCTTCACCGTCGCCGACATCTGGCGGGAGCTACCGCTGGACGCCACGGTGCGGATGCGCTGGTGGCGGGTGCCGCACGGCGAGGTGCCGCAGGACCGGGAGGAGCAGGTGGACTGGCTCTACCGGTGGTGGGAGACGATCGACGACTGGGTGGATCGAACCCGAGCGTCCTGACGCGAACCGGGCCCGGCAGGTCCCACCAACGCCCTGGAGCCCCACCGCTCCAGCCACTCGTAGCGTGGCGTTCGGCACGGCCCAGGGCGCCCCGCGACTTCCGCTCCGCGGTGCCGACGCCCGGCCACGTCATCCCGCTGCTCTACCTGGGGCCGGACTCGCCGGCGTCGCGGACCGGGTCGACCGACGTGCTGGTAGCAGAGGATGAGGTAACGCGCCCGGTGCGTGAACCGAGTCCCAGCAGGACACCGATCACTATCCGGGAGCGCCGTGATGAGTTCATCCGACGATCGACCAGATCCGTTACGACATCCGGAGAGCGGGTCGGAGTCGGCGAGGCAGGACCCGTGGAACGTCCCGCCGGATCCGGGTGCGGCCGCGTGGCCCGGGCCCGAACAGAGCGGGTACGACCAGACCAGGCCAGCCGGTCTCCCACAACCCGATCAGCCGCAACCAGGATACGGAACCTACGGGCCGCCCGCCCACGGCCAGGAGGTGCCGGGCTATGGACCGGCTCCTTACGGGCCGGGTCCCTACGGCCAGGAGGTGCCCGGGGCACCGGGTTACGGACCGGGTCCTTACGGGCCGGGTCCCTATGGGCAGGATGTGTCTGGCCCGCCGGGTTATGGACCGAGCCCTTACGGTGGACTTTCGCACTATTGATGATCTTTAGGCGGCTTCTGCGAGGACGTCGAGCAGGGTGCTGGTGATTTTCGCCTCGAGTGCGGGGCTGGCTGACATGGCTGTAATTCGTTGCTGCCA
>Ga0136617_10006338_pt1 | contig 10579 bp, 3 predicted proteins | sample AntDrymUQ3222106_2_FD_129672 | JGI IMG/M metagenome (GOLD analysis project Ga0136617, IMG submission 129672) | Polar desert sand microbial communities from Dry Valleys, Antarctica - metaG UQ322 (21.06) | ecosystem: Environmental > Terrestrial > Soil > Desert | place: Antarctica: Dry Valley...
GTGCGCGGGAACCGGAGCAAAGCGCACGACGCTCGTGCCGTCCTGTTGTGTTTCGGTGATTTCGTTGTTCGCCGTTTTCCACTTGCCGCCCATCGTTCCGGCGTAGCGGTAAAGGTCGCGGTGAAATTGCAGGATGATGTTGGTCGTGAAAGGAATCGAATCGTAGCTCGCGTGAATCGTGTTGAGCACGTCGCGGTATCCGGCGATTTCCTGTTCGGAGCGTCCGCGCGGCGTGGTCTTCTGTTGCACGATGGCTTGAATGCGCTTCGCCGAAGCGACGACACCTTCAATGCGGTTAGAGGATTCGGTGCTTTGGATGACGGCGGCTTGCCGCAAGGTTTCGAGAGCCTGTGGAATCTGCTCTTTGAACAATTCCTCTTTACCTTTGAACTCGCCGAGCAGACGAACGGTTTGCAACAGATTGTGCGTAATCGGTTGACGCTCGATAAAGTCTCCCTGAAAAGATTTCATAAAGCGGTTAGCTCCATCTGCTTCTTTTCGGGACGCACACCGCGCGCGGCGACATGGTTGCTGATGCTTTCAAGCAAGGAGCGTTCTTCGCTCGCGTGCGGCGCAAGTTCAATGAGGGCTTGCAGAAGTTGGTGAAAGAGATTGTTCTGTCGAAGCCCGCGTGCATCCGTGTAGTCGTCAACCTTAATGACATCGCCCGCGCGCCAGAAGTGCATCAGGCGATGCACGCAATCAATCAACGGAACGCTACGCCCGCCCGGAGCCTCGAAGCCCATCTGCGGGCGTTTGCGTTGCCGCCAATCTTTCAGACGAACACGGCTGCCCGTGCCTTCCGTCGTCGAGGCTTCGTCTGCCCCGTCCATATCCTCCGCGTCTTCCATTTCTTCGTCGGCGATGTCTTCGGCGATGCTGGCAGACGTGCCGCCGGTGCGCGCCAAGATGTCGTAGGTATCGGCGAGCGCGGCGTCGGAAAGGTTGCAGGAGACGGCGTAGAGGATGCACGCGCCGATGGGCGCATCGGTCATGCGGAAGTCGTGGCGATGAAGCAGGTAGTAAGTCGTCACGTCGTCGAGTCCGGTCGCGGCTTGTTCATCTTCCGCGTTGTGCGTGAGGACGCGCCCGACGACGAAATCAACGACGATGCGGCGGACGTGGCGCAGGAACTCCGCGACGGTCATCACCTTGCCGGGGTCGTTGGCTTTCTTGACGATGGGGTGTTTGCTGTACGCCTCTAACGCCGGACCCGTCGCCGCCCAGATGAAGTCGGGACCACGCAAGCCTGCATCCCAGAAGTCGCGCAGACGCAGGGCAATGCGTTCCTGCATATCTTCAAGCACACGATTGTCCCAACCTGCGCGCGCCGTCTCAGGTCGCTTCTTGCAGACGAGCCAAACAGATGATGATAGGGCGGCTGTCTCGGAAGCCCTTTGCCTAGATAGCATTTCTGTTTGAATCGGTAAGCTACCGGTAACTACAAATCCGGCTCGAATTATAGAGGAGACTAAAGTTTCCCAAGCATCTGGGTCTTTGTGGGCGAAAACACAAACGAAGCGACCATTATCTGACAGTGCAGCATAGCTTCGAGAAAAGGCATCTAGCATTCCCTGCTCGTATTTGTTCTTTTCTGTTTGGCGGTTCTTGTCCTCTCTGATGTGCTGCACTATTTCTTGGTCTTTCGGAGTAAGAATAGGATCAAATTCTGCTTGTCGCAGAGGATATGTTCCACGTAGCCAAACATAGAAGAAGTCCGAAAGGTCAGCGTAAGAAATAGCTTGGTAGTAAGGTGGGTCTGTAATAATCACATCTTGCTTCTCTTCTATCTCCAATTCATCAGCGGAGCCGCAAAAGACTTTTATACGTTCATCTTGGAACCCGAACTGACGATATGTTTGTAGTGCTGTTGCGATTCGCTCAAAGCAAAGTAACCATGAGCCTGCACTATCACCAATCGGCTGAGGTTCTGCGAAGTCCCACAAGAGAGAAATAGAAAATCGTGAGAACGCATCAACTACTGCTTCAGCATCAACCTTCCATCGAACATTCACGCACGTAAAAGACAAAAGCCGGTCAAACCCCAAGGAAAGATAGCCAAGTATAGGCTCAAGCCAGTGAGCCGAATAGTTATTTTGCTTTAGTTGTTCCGCGACTAAATGGATGTTATGAGCCAAGCTGCAAAGTGCGATTATCTGGCGATGAGTAAATAAATCTTCATAATTCTTTACACCATAAAGATGACAAGAGATTGAACGTGTACTTGCAGGTTTCATAGGAGTATTGAGTTCAATCTTCCCCAATAAAGCTAGGGCTTTTTGAACGTCCGCCTCACTTATCATTGCTGCACGAACGTCTAAATCTGTCGGGGCAAAATACTCTTTCCGGTTTTGCCCCTCAACGACAACAGAGGTCATCACTGCGCCTAATAATCCAGCTTGCCCCTCAATGCGGATGTCACCCATTGTCATAATCACGTTGCAACATGGACACCTTGCGCCGGAACGAGACATCGTACCTGCGCTAACCTGCTTGTCATACGCACGTTGTTGCGCGGCATTGCCGCCAACGACAGGTACATCCGTTTGCACACCGAACACAACGCCCGTGCGGTCGATGTTTGGTTCCATCGTTAGCACGACGCGCTTTTTATCCTTCTTGCACAACCACCGCGTCTTGAGCAACGGAATCGTCGCGCGGCAGTTCTTACACGTCACCGTGCGCGCCCACAGGTAAGCCACCGTCGGCTTCGCCACCCAACGCGGATTCCCCTTGTTCTGCAAATACACCGCATCGAACTCTGCATTGAGACTTTCAATATCCGGCGTGCCGTCCTCTTTCAAAGGCACAAGCCGCATCTCCCGCCGTTCCCACTCTGCGCCCGTCTTCTGCAACGGCTCAAAGTCGGCGTAAGTCGGATAGAACGCGGCAAGGTCGCGCCGCGCACGGTTCAACACCCAACGCCCCCACGCGCGTACATGCCACGCCAAATCAGCCTCTAAGTCCATGCCGTCGCCCGCCACTCCATCCATCATCGGCGCAGCGTTCGTCCCTAACCCCAGCTTCTCCAACTGATGCCGCAGCCCCGCGTTCTTGTAGCCATGCGCTTCAAAGAACGAGCGCATGAACGCTTCATCATTGAGAATGAAGTCAGGAAGCTTACGCTTCTGTCCGGCGAGCTTCTGCGGATACTCAAGCGTGCATTTCAGGATGAACCACGCCACCGGATTTATATCAACGGCGGTCGTCTCACACCCCAAACGCATCGCCTCCAATGGAATCGCGCCGCCGCCCGCGAATGGGTCAAGCACACGCGGCGCGCGTCCGCCGTAAGCCTTGCGAATCTCCGCGCGAAACCAATCAAGCGTCTCCTTGTTCTCCGTCTCCCTGCCCCAGTGAAGAATCCCGCCCTCCGTCTCCTCGACAACCGTCTCTTCCATCTTGCCGTTAGCATTCTTCTTCCGCTTCACGACACGCTTCACACGACCGGCGAGCTTCTCCAACAATTCCTTACGCTTCTCCGCATCGCCGGGGTCAGGCAACAAGGTCGCAATCAACGCCGCCCGGCACGCCGCCAAAGGTCTGCGCGCGGGCCAGATGTGCAATGTCGAAATATGCCCGTGCCGCACATTCTTTTCATGCACGGAATCAATGGAAGTCTGCCGAAGCGGAAAAGCCACTTCGATAAGGCGCGGTTGGTCTGTCATGCTTCGATGTTCACCCGTTTTAATTTTTCTTAGCCGGACCACCAATAATTTGGAGAAGTACGGCAGCTATTGCAACGATGCCTGTCCCCCAGCATCCTTTTCGCCAAGACTTCTTTAACAAGCCAATGAAGAAGAGCAGGACGGTTAAGTAAACAGATGCTCTAATCCCATAGCTATTTGGGTGGTTCAGTAACCATGCCCACGGCAGACGGTAAACCAACAACTCGGCTATAACAGCGAATCCGACAAAAGCTGTGAGGCTGATGGTAACTGTGATGATGTCGCTTTTCCGCTCAGACTTAGCTGCCAGTGCCACCGTTGCCGCTTCAGCTTCAGCGGCGCGCTTTTCAGCAGACTCTCGCGCTTGCTGCTCCAGCTTCAGCTGCTCACCAATCTCGACTTGCCTAACCGAGTCAAATTTCTCTTTTTCTGCAAGCTGGTTCTGCTCGGCTTGGAGTTTCGTTGCAAGTTGGTCTCGTTCAGCCAGTAATTTTTGGCGCTCATTTTCTTGCTCACGCTCCCTTTCAGCTTGTGCCAACTTCTCCCGCTTTATTTGCTCTTCCAGAGCTACCTTCTCTTCAAGTAGTTGATTGTTCTCGGCGATTATCGCAGATTCCACATACCGCTTGAACTCTGCATCATTCTTGGCTTGTTGAAGCTTGGTAAGAAGTATGTCGTTGACGAGCATGGCTTCGACGATCTCTTCGTTTACATCCTTGTAAGTTGCGAGCAGCGTAAGCATTTTTGAACACGCTGCTGTGGCACCACTGCTGACGGTTCTAAATTCGGGTATAGCGAAAGTTTTTGCGAACGAACGATCAAAGTCAGCACTAGCCGGAATGAATGGTCTTAGCAATTGAAGGAATTGATTCGGGAGTACGAGGCAAGCCATTTGGTCGTCGTTTCGCACTACTTTCCAGTCGAACAATCTGAAAAGATAGTCGCATGTCACACCCAAAGCTTTTGCATCAAGAGATGATCTAGCCTTTGATCTTAATTGATGAACGCAGTCCAGCAACGTGACATCATGGTCAAGAGCCTCATAGGGTTTTTCTTTATCGTTCTTGGCAAGAAAGCCCTCATATTCATGAAGAAGATCGGCGCGTTGCTGTAATCGGTCGCCACTTGCACGGTATATTTCGATGCCCTTCTCCTTCAGCAAAACGTCGAAATGATCGAGCGGCTTTAGGAACATCTCTACATCAAGTGGACTCTCCGCGTTGAGTTGATGGAACCGTCTCTCAAAGCTCGACACAGTATTGGACTTTGCCGCCGCCCGGCTGATTGCCTGCGACCAACGACGCCCCTTCATGTTGTTGACAATGCCTTGTATCGTTCTCCGCATCTCGCGCTCGGTTGCTTCGTGATAGCGCAACTTGAATGGCAGGTGATGTTCTTTGATGACGTTTAGAAGTTCCCGCGAAACATCAACAAGCGGATTGTCATTAAGATCGAGAATTCCAAATAGAAAATTAGTGTCTAAGAACAAGGTCAATTCTTTCAACCTTGTTCGTAACTGCGACGATATTTCCGGTGGAACGGTGAGCGAATAACAACTAAACACGCCGTCTGCTAACTGCACGATGTATGACGTGCGATCTGGATCAGTACCGACGGTATCGAAGAATTCAACGATGCTTGACTCAATACCTTTCTGCGGGTTCTTGCCGCATATCTCTCCAATTGCTTCATGTAGTAATAACCGCAAACTGTCTGAATACTCCGGCGTGTCCACTGAGGTATCTAGTAAAGCAATGGTTTGCATACCATGCCGTCTAAATGCCCTTGATAAATATGCTTGCAGTGCATCCCAAACTTGTACAGGATCAAGCTCCGGGTGCGTAATTGCAATGCTTTCCAACCAAGTAGCTTTCACACGTTCTTGCAACGCAAGGGCGTCCTTTATTCGCGCATCAATAGTGGCATGAACTTCAGGCTCCAACGTGAGATTTGTTTTGGCACGCCGTTGCACCTTCCCTTCGCTGACCAATTGGTCAATGGCTGTTTGTACTCGCCTTATTGGAATCTGCAAACCAAAAAGTACATCCAAGTTTTCATTGAATTGCTCTGCCCGAGTGAACCGCACATCTGGCGAGATGAGAAAACACTGAAGCACTAGCTCCTTCAGAACTTCATCCCCTTTTTGCGCGCGGTTAATAGCGACGAAATTGCATAGCCGCTCAACATTCGGACCTAGGGTTTTTGTATTTGCGAGGGTGGTACTCACTTTTAAATCTCCTGCACTAAGTTCTTTCTTAAAAATCAACATCTGCGGCAGCGAGGATTTCTCGTCTATCAATAACCACGCTACTCTTTGTTTTCACAACCAATTTACTGAACGGGTCTTGTACGCGTATCAGATGCGGCTTCGGCGTTGCACAGTCATAAACCACGTACAACCAATAACGGTCGCGCAAGTTACAGGCTTTGATCCATTCGTTTTCAGTTAACTCAACCGTGCCTATTTCGGCGCGCCCTTTCACCTCAATCAATCTTTCTTCGCCGCTTGCGTGCTTCGATAATATGTCAAAGCCCGGATGCTCTGTGAGTCCGCAGGCGACGGCACGCGCCGCAGTCGAAACATCGCGCACCGTCGCGCCGGAAGACTCTTCGTAGGCTCGCGTCACGCTCACGGCAATTTTTTCGACCTCCGCATCGTGACGTTTGCGTTCCTCCGGTTCTTCAGTCGGAATAACGAGCGCGTGCGCGAGAAACTCGATTTCTCCGGCTTCGATTAGTTCCGGCTCGCGGCGCAGAACGGCGATTGCTTCCTCGCGGCGTGTGGCAAGACGACGTTGCTGTTCCTTAACTTTGGTCAACTCGCCTTTAGCGTTTGAATCGCCGCCCATCGCGCGCTCGCGTAGTCGGCTGCGCCGTGTCAGTAGTTCCGTTTCCTGATGCGCGTAGCCGCGACGTATGAAGTCCTCGCGCTCGGCTAAATCCGCAAGTAAACTCGCCCGCCGCTCGTCTGCGATGTTTTGCGCGAATGTGCCGACGGCGTACTTGGCGACACGCTCGCGCACGACGGAAGCGTTGTCCCTGAAAGACTCTACAATCGCCGAAGCTCTTTCTTCTTCCCGCGCACCTTTGAGTAGCAATAGATGCTCAACCGAACATTCTTCAATCAGTCCGTCGTTCGTCGCTTTGAAGCCGACAAGCCGGTAATCAATAATCGCTTCGTTCGCCAATGTTCGATAAGCCGAATCGCCACGTCTGACGACTGAAACCACAGCGAGATGGAAGGTGTAGGTAGTCATCGCCATCGGGTCAATGAACACCGCGCCTTTCAGCGCGTCGGGTTCAAAGAGCGCGCAGACGTAAGCGCGAAGGCGTTCAAAGAACGGCTCGCCCGGATGCAAGAAAAGCGCATCGTGCGAATTTTGTGGCTTGTGCACCGTCATCCGTTCTTGTTGAGCAGGGGAATAAACTTCGAGTGCCGATTGCAGCGGCTCCAAAGCCGTCGGCTTCAAGCCACGCAACGCAAAGAAGCCATCAAGGTCGCCTTCGATGCCGACATTAACAAGCGGCGCAGCCTTTTCGATGAAGCGACGGACATAGCCGGGCAGCAAGCGGCGAAGTTCTTCGCGCTCGACCGCCGCGCGCAATTCGGGCAATTGCGATTTCACGTCGCCGCCGCTCCCGAACAGAATTTCATCGCGTTTGACCAAAGCCTCGACCTGCTCTTTGGTCAACTTGCCTTCAATACTTCGCTCGGCTTCGTTTGCGCCCGGCTCGGTGACGGCTTGCTCGATATACTGTTTGATGGACACGTCTTCAAAGACGCGACCGATGACATCGAAAACTTTATCGGAGTTAAGCTCTTTGCGTATGCGTTCGAGTTTTTCGAGCAGTGTGTGTAGAACGCGCCCTTCGCGGGTTTTTCCGGCAACGAGATTGAGAATGATTACAGGGTCATGCTTCTGTCCGTAGCGGTGTATGCGCCCCATGCGTTGTTCAAGGCGCGCGGGATTCCACGGAATGTCGTAGTTGACCATCAACCAGCAGAACTGCAAGTTGATACCTTCGCCCGCCGCATCAGTCCCCACTAGATAATGCGCCCCGCCATCAACATTCGCCCGACGAAAAATCTCTACTTGTTCATCACGCGCGCGGTAGTCCATCGCGCCGTGTATCTGCGCGACTTGTCCGGCGTAACCGAGTCCTTCAAGGCGACGCACGAGAAAATCCAGCGTGTCCCGATGTTCGGTGAAGATTAGAACTTTCTCGTCTTTGTATTTCGGATCGCGTAAGACTTCCCGCAGCCTCTCGAACTTCGATTCCTCATGCTCCTTGTCCTCATAGACTTGCCGGGCGAGTTCGTAAAGGCGTCCGACCTGACGGCGTTCGGCTTCAAGTTCGCCGAGCGTGAAACTTACAACAGCTCCGGCAACCCGTTCCTCGATTGTCTCGTTCTCTTCGCGCTCGCCTTCCGCCGTCTCCTCGTCCGCCGTCATCGTCTCAAACACATCCGGCGTTTTCTCGATTCTGTTCTGACGCGATTCCAACTGCGCCGTACTCATCTCGCCCGACGTGATGGCTTCGATGAGCCGCGAGAGCCGCTCGAAACGTCGCCCGAAAGAGAGCATGAGCGCATAAGTAGAACTTGCGAGTCGGCGTTGAAACACGCTCATCGCCAAGCGCGCGGCGGAACGATTGAAGATGCGCGCATGGTTGTAGTAGGTGCGAATGTAATCTGTGGTTTCGTCGTAAAGCGTCTGTTCGCTAATCGCGCCCTGTGTGAGGTCGTAACTGAATGTATTGCTCCAACGCTCAGGGTAGATGCGCGAACCGTCGAAGCGCACCATCTCTTCTTTCGTGCGACGTATGAAATGACGCTGCCGCGCTTCCGGCGGATACTCGTTAAAAGCATCGGGAGTGGCGAGCGCCTCCGGTTCGAGCAACCGCCACAAGCTGTAATACGGAAAGTCCTTACCCATATGCGGCGTCGCCGTTAGCAGTAAAAGGTGACGCACGCTCCAAGCAAGTTGCCAACGCTCTTCTTCGGCGATCCCTGAGATTGCCTCCGCCAATTTATAACGGTCGGTTTTGCGAACGCGGAAGTCCGGTTCGCGGTCAGCGGATAACTTGTGCGCTTCATCGAAGATCACGAGGTCATAGGGCGTAACCTGCGATTCCTGTAAGCGTTTGAACATTCGCTCACCGGCGAGCGTGTCGATTTTCACGATCAATAAATTGCTGTCCGCTCCCGTGAATGGATTTCCCTGTCGCGCCTCGTCGCCCGCAACGACGCGAAACTCCAAACCGAAAAGCGACCGCATCTCACGTTCCCAATTGCCCGCGAGTCCGGCGGGCGGAACAATCAACACGCGCTGAATCAACCGCCGCGCGAGCATCTCGCGTATGTACAAGCCGGTCATGATCGTCTTACCGGCTCCGGCATCGTCCGCGAGTAGATACCGCAATCGGCTCTGCTTCAGCATGTGTTCGTACACGGCAATGCGTTGGTGCGGAAGCGGATCAATTAGGGATGTTTCGGTGGCGAAAGCCGGATTGAATAGGTGTCCGTAGGTGAGGCGAATACCCTCAGTGACGACGCGCACCGTCTCAGGATTCGACGAGAAATCAATCTCCGGCGCAAACGGTAAATCAACCGTGTGTTGCTGTGCTGAGACGTTATCTGTCTGCGAAGAACCATCTGAAGAGACTTCGGCTCTACTTGAGCGCAATGGTGCATCTGTCCAAACGGATTCGGCACGTCTTTCACGCACGACCCGGTTTCTTTCTCGACGCTCCGGGGAAGTCTGATGTTCTCCGCCGGTTGCGCGATCAAGCACACGTTTGAGACGCCGGTGATGGCTCAATGCCTCGCCGTCCTCAAGCAGATGACGATAGAGTGCCACTCTTTGATTCACACTCAGTTCATCGCGGAAGAACCGCTCTTTCGTCCGTGCGTCCGCTACGGCTGTTCGATTCTCGCTACGATTGATGAAAGAGATTGGAGCATCGGGCGGAGCAGGAACGGGACTCACAATCCCGAAGCGCCCGAACAAACTATCGAACAACGGCTCAAGTTCGGTTTTGCCGTCGTGTCCGCCATAGATGCTGAGTACGTCGTCGCGCCATTTGCCGGCGAGCAGAGCAATTTCATCTTGGCTGAAAGCTTTATCTTCGGCGACAAGTGCGCGAACATTCGTTACGATTCGTTCAGCGCGATCACGCCACTCGTTATAAGCCTGCAACTTCTCATTGATTGCCGTCGGCGATTCTTGAATGACTTCGGGCAGGTTTTCTATTGGACGTAAGTCTTCCACTGGCAACAATGCGAGCAAGCCGTTTGCGCTTAATTCTGCATCGGCAAGATCGGCTCTTATAGCGTATCCGAGCAACTGTGCTTCGGTAAGCATCAGGTCAACTTGCGCGCAAATATAATAGTCGGCGAACACCCCGACCATCAGCGGCATCGTCGGAACATATAGCGATGCCTCTTGGTTTGAGGAAATCGTCCGAACATCAATAACCCAGTTGTTTGCCTTGAAGTCACTTGTGTCGAGTAACTCAATGTACTTTAACTCTCCGGCGCGACCTTCCTCCGTTTGTATTCTCGTTTCATTTTGGAGATGCTTTTTGAAAGCGAGCATCACGGCGCGAGAAGCCAGCACGCGCTCGCGCGTTGCTTCTGACGCGCACTGCCGTGCGAGTACCGCCGCCTCAGACAACAACTCTCTGGAAATTTTCAGTCGCATTGAATGTTCTATTGAAAGCGAATCCCCGCCTTCGCGTACACCTTCGCTATTACTTTAGTGTGATATGTAGTGCTAATTATTTTGAACGTCTCACTCAAGTTCCAATCGCTCATAAAGCCGCGCCAAAATTCTGTTCGTGCAACGCTTCTCTAATTCTTCTCGGCGTTTGCGTACAAACGATAACGACTTTCCGCGCACTTCCGTGTA
>Ga0136617_10006339_pt1 | contig 10577 bp, 11 predicted proteins | sample AntDrymUQ3222106_2_FD_129672 | JGI IMG/M metagenome (GOLD analysis project Ga0136617, IMG submission 129672) | Polar desert sand microbial communities from Dry Valleys, Antarctica - metaG UQ322 (21.06) | ecosystem: Environmental > Terrestrial > Soil > Desert | place: Antarctica: Dry Valley...
AGGTGACCGGCACATAGCCGTTCACTTCCTGGTTGAGACCGTACGACACTTGGGCACCAACCGGAATAACCCGGAGGACGGCGTCGGTCAGACTAGGACCGGATCGAAGATTGAGGTCGGCCGTCGTCACCGCCGGGCAGGGATCGCACGAAATCGCGGCGACGGGGGAAGCATTCAGAACAAGCGGCGCGGCGACTAAGGTGGCGAGGAGGAGCGCGACGAGCGAACGAGCGATGCGGTTCATTGGGGCCTCCGACGATGACGAATCAATGACGGCTCGCTAAGCCTGCCCACGTCATCGCGATACCTGGGATCGTGAGCGACTTAACCAGCGGGACCGTGCCGGAGTGGTCCTGTCTTTGGAACGACCGGCGACCGCGACTCGTTTCTCGGAAAAGGTCCGGGCGCGGCAGACGCGAATCGACACGTTATGGCGTCCCCCGACGTCGTTTACCCAGCGTCGCTCAACGCCGAGCGGTCAGTCCCTCGCGTAGTGCTGCGCTCCGAGATTGCGGACGAGCCCTTTGAGCTCCATCGTCAACAACAGCGCCGACGCGTGCGCGATCGGTAGCGCGGCCGCCGCGGCGATCTCATCGACATGTTGAGGTTCGGCGGTCAGCAGCGCGATCAGTTTTCCGTTCGTTTTCGTCCATCGGAAGCGATTGTTGAGTCGCCACCTGGGCTTTACGGCGCCCAAGATTGAGGTCTTCCAACACATCGTCGGCGCAGGTGACCGGCCGAGCTCCATCTCGAAGCAACCGATGACATCCGGCGCTGGCCGCCGAGAGGACGCTTCCCGGCACCACGAACACATCGCGGCCTTGATCGGCGGCGAAATCGCAGGTAATCAGCGCTCCCGATCGTTCCGGCGCCTCAACCACGATGACTCCGAGCGACAATCCCGAGATAATTCGGTTTCGAGCCGGAAAGTTCGGGGCGTCTGGTTTGCGATCCGGTGGGTAATCAGACAGGAGAGCTCCATGTTCGACGATTTGGCCCGCCAAATTGCGATGCTCCGGTGGATAGATGATGTTTGGTCCACAGCCAAGAACCGCAACGGTCCGGCCACCTGCCTTAATCGCCGCGTGATGGGCTAATCCGTCGATACCTCGTGCCAGTCCAGAAACGATCGTCACTCCAGCCTCAGCTAGATCGCCGGCCAATCGAGTCGCCATCTCCCGGCCATACGAGGTGAGCCGGCGCGTTCCGACGATCGCCACCGCGACCGCATCTTCCGGAATTAACTCGCCCTTGAGATACAACACCGGCGGTGGTGCTGGAATGTGCGCCAGGCGACGCGGATAGTCGGGATCGTCTCGCCCGATAACGGTAATCCCGAGCTTCTCGATTCGCTCCATCTCCGCATCGAGCGATAGTGTCTTCCGAGTGTCCTGGAGGCTCGCCACTGACCGTGCGTCAAGGACGACCCGTAGCTCCGTAGTGGACGCCAACCAAGCGCGTTCCAAGTCGCCGAAATGGTCGATGAGACGAGCGATCCGCGTTGGTCCGATGAACGGGACCCGATGAAATCCCATCCAATATTTGTTTGTGGCTGCCCGTGTCGAGACCAACGCGACGTCCCCTCCAAGGCACACGGCGAACTCCGCGATCGACACCCTATCAGGACGGCGCCGAAGGCGGTAGTACTTAGGGGCCGAGACAGCATACTGTCACTCGCGTTATCGACGTATACCTTGATTTTCACGTCGATCACCAGGACGATGAAATCGAATCGGGTCATCGTGAATGGCGCGGATGCCTCCAGTGTAAGGCGGATTCACTCGTCGCCGAGTTCTACTCGTTGGAGTGTTGGGGGAGATCGTGACGAAACGAATACATTTTATCGGGTTCGCCAGTTTGGCATTCGGTGTGATGATCTTCATCCTTCAGACCACTCAGACCACTCAGACCACTCAGACCACGGTGTCCGGGGTCTACCAGGCGACACCGACGAACGTTCCCGCTGTCACGCGCGAGGTATTGCGGGCAGGGTATCCGATCAGCGCGCCGGGCGAAGTCCTAGAACTGGTCCGCTACACCATCGCTCCTGGAACTCAGCTTCCTACCCATACTCATCCCGGAATGCAAGTCGCATATGTTGAGGTCGGGGAACTGACCTATAGCGTCGTGGTTGGTAGCGTGGAGGTTCACCGAACCGCGCTTGCCGGAACTCCGGGACCAGCGGAGGTCGTCACGGCGGGAGAGGCGACGGTGATCCACCCTGGAGATAACTTTGTCGAGGCGCAAGGACTTGTGCACAACGGTCGCAGCACCGGAACGGAGCCGCTCGTGATTCTGGTGGCGTCGCTGTTTACGGCGGACCAACCGCCCAGTACGGTTTGGACACCAGCCGCGACACCCGAAGCGTGACCGATGTCCTCGCTTCTCCCTCAGGCAACTCGCGGTAGGTAGAGCCGTTGTTGACGCTGATGGATAGTTCAGCCTTTCTCGGTCGTCCACGCGTCGTGATCCGTTGGGCTGATGAGGACTCGCGATGGGAGAATGTTCATGCGCATGGATAATCCGGTCAGAACTCGACTGAAGGACGGCGGGGTGGTAGTCGGCGCCTTCATCACCATCCCGGCGCCGGAGCTCGTCGAAATCTGCGGGCTGGCCGGTTTCGATTTCGTCTTGATCGACGCGGAGCATGGCCCGATTTCCCCAGAAAGTGCCTATCCCATGATCCTCGCGGCTGAGTCGCGCGATGTCACGCCCATCGCTCGAATCGGCCAAAACGATCGTCAAGTCATTCTCAAGTATCTGGATATTGGCATCGCTGGGGTGATGATTCCCCAAGTCAATACTCCGGCACAGGCTCGAGATGCCGTCGCGGCAATGCGCTATTCCCCACGAGGCGTGCGCGGATTAGCGGGGGGACGAGGATTTTCCTATGGTCTCGCCGAACCAGCCAAGGACCTCGTGCCGATCATCAACAATCGGGTCCTCAGCATCGTTCAATTTGAGCATATCGATGCGATGGAGCACCTGGAGGCGATTCTAGGAACTCCCGACCTCGACGTCCTCTTCGTTGGCCCCAACGATCTCGCCCAGTCGATGGGGTTTCCCGGCGAGCCGGCCCACCCAGACGTTCAGGTCGCAATTGACAAGGTCTGTGCCACTGCCCGGGGTGGCCCGGTCGCCTTGGCAACGACCGCGAGCGACGCGGCAGCCGCCAATCGGAACATCGAACGAGGCTTCCGAATGATTGTCGCCTCGGCGCCGAGCCTTCTCGCCACCGCATCCCGTCAGTTCGTGCAACAGATCCAACGATCTCCGATCGACGACTAATCCTCAGTCAATCGTTCGGTTTTCACCAGACAGAGAACGGGGCAGCCCATTGGCTGCCCCGCTCTGGGATCCTCGTTGTTTGGCAGATAAATCAGTTAGACGCGCGATCCGGTTGTCGTCTCACGCATCACGTACAGGATTGCCACCGCGGCCACAATCGCCACAACGATGGAACCAATGAAGGAATACGAGCCGACATCAAAGATCGCATCGAGTAACCAGCCACCGAGGACTCCGCCGACAATACCGACGACGACGGCACCAATCGCACCACCAGGTGTCCGGCCCGGGACGATCAGGCTCGCGATGCCACCGGCGATCGCGCCGATGATCAACCACCAGATAATGTTGTCCATGTTGACCTCCAGGCGCACCTTGGCGCCAACAGCTAGACGGGGCTTCGAAATGCTGGACTCCGTGACATTGAACACGGTGTCCTACGACCGCCGTAATGCAACTCTCGTGCCAATAACCACTCGACGGGCGATCTGACTTGCGAAACACGTATTGAGCAAGGCCAAACCGCTATGCTATGCTGCGGCGCGGTACCCATTGATCGATTCAACTCAGGGTCATCGTTGACGCGACGTCGTTCTTCACTCACGAGACGGCCGCGAACCGCCGTCCGAGCGACCTGCAACCGGTCATCGTGTGGGTCGCCACACGCTCTCGCGGGTGAGGAACCAGGGAAGGAGCCAGCATGGCCGCGGAGCCTCGAACAGATGGCAACCGGCACTCGGTCAGTGGACCGGTGAAGCGGGGCGATGGTCGACCGTTGCTGGAGGTGAAGAATCTCCAGACGCAGTTCTTCACCCAAGACGGTGTCGTCAAAGCCGTCGACGACGTCACATTTTACGTGATGCCAGGCGAAACCCTCGGCGTCGTCGGTGAGTCGGGTTGTGGCAAGAGCATGACCGGGTTGTCGATCATGCGCTTGATTCCAAATCCGCCGGGAAAAATCGTCAACGGCGAAATCATGTTCGACGGCCGCGACATCCTGCGGATGTCGGAGGAGCAAGTCCGGTCGATCCGCGGTAACGACATCGCCATGATCTTTCAGGACCCGATGACCTCGCTCAACCCGGTGCTCACGATTAACCGGCAAATTAGCGAAGCCTTACAATTGCACATGGGCATGAACAAAGACCAAGCACGGACCCGGACGATCGAGCTGCTGAAGATGGTCGGCATCCCGAACGCGGAAGAGCGGATCGACCAGTACCCGCATCAGTTCTCCGGTGGTATGCGCCAACGCGTGATGATCGCCATGGCGCTGTCGTGCAACCCGAAACTCCTCATCGCCGACGAACCGACGACCGCGCTTGACGTGACCATCCAAGCGCAGATTCTGGATCTGATGCGAACCCTTCAGGTTGAGCGAGATACCGGGGTCATTCTGGTGACCCACTCGATGGGCGTGGTCGCGGGTATGTCTGACCGGATTCAGGTGATGTACGCGGGACACATTGTCGAGACGGCGTCGACCGAAGAAGTCTTCGCCAACCCCCGGCATCCCTATACGGTTGGGCTGATGAAGTCGATTCCACGACTCGATGCTCAGCGAAAAGAGAAACTCGAACCGATCCGCGGTCTGCCGCCCGACTTGATCGATCTCCCTGACATGTGTCCGTTTGTCCCGCGATGTAATTACGCTCGAGAAAAATGCGAGCAGAAGAATCCGCCGTTAATGAAGGTCAACGAGGATCACTACTCGGCCTGCTGGTTCTGGGAAGAGGTCAATCTGGCCGACGATCAGAATGAGATCGCTCGCCGGCATGAACATCCAGAGCCATCGTCGGGCCTCGACTTCGCGGAATCGTCGGCGCTCCCTGGTTCGCACGGGGTGGCCGATCCAATGAGGCCGGGCAGTCCGTCGGCGGTGCCGAATCCTGACACCAGGAGGCAGTCGTAATGACGTCCCGTGATTCCGCCGTCGCCGATCGTTCCTCCCAGCCGTTGCCGACGAACGGAACCGGGAGTGTCCTCGGCGAACCCCTCTTGACCGTCAAAGACTTGGTCATGCACTTTCCGCTGACCCGGGGGATTATCTTCCAGCGGAAAGTCGGAGCCGTCCAAGCGGTCGATGGCGTCTCGTTCCAGGTCAACCGGGGTGAAACACTTGGGTTGGTCGGTGAGTCGGGCTGCGGCAAGAGCACGACCGGCCGAGCCATCCTCCAGCTCTACAAACCGACCGCCGGTGAAGTCGTTTTCCAGGGTAAAGATCTCACGAAGCTTGACGGCGGCGATATGCGTCGGATGCGCCGCCACCTACAAATGATCTTTCAGGACCCCTACGCCTCGCTCAACCCACGGATGACGGTCGGCAATATCGTTTCCGAACCGATGCAAATCCACAAACTCGTCCCCAAGGGTGAGCGAACCCGGCGGGTCCAAGAACTCTTGGAGACCGTTGGCCTGAACCCCTATTTTGCCAATCGCTACCCGCACGAGTTCTCAGGCGGCCAGCGCCAACGCATCGGCATCGCCCGCGCCCTCGCGGCCAATCCGGATTTCATCGTGGCCGACGAGCCGGTTTCCGCGCTCGACGTGTCGATTCAAGCGCAGATCGTCAACCTCTTGGAGGATTTGCAAGAGCGTTTCGGGCTGACCTACCTCTTCATCGCCCACGATCTCTCGGTGGTCAAGCACATTTCCGATCGCGTCGCCGTGATGTATCTCGGCAAAATTGTTGAAATGGCCGAACGAAACGAGCTCTATGAGGACCCGCTGCATCCGTACACCAAGGCACTGCTGTCAGCGGTACCGATTCCCGACCCCGTGATTGAGAAGCGGCGCGAACGGATTATTCTCTCCGGCGATGTGCCGAGCCCGATCAACCCACCGGCTGGCTGTCACTTTCACACCCGCTGCCCCTACGCGATGGAGGTCTGCCGCAACATCGATCCGGTCTTTGCCGATCAGGGGAATGGTCACTCCGTCGCCTGCCACCTGTACCCTGGGTCGGGCGCCGACCAGGATCAAAGCGCGGCGAGCTTCCGCGCCCTCTAGCGGTGTCATGGGTAACTTCTTTCAGCAGCGGGACCCGACCGAAGTCGTCGCGATTCTCGTCGCTTTCGTCGTGGCCATCACGATCCACGAGTTCATGCACGCCTGGACCGCGTGGCGTCTGGGTGACGACACGGCCGCCCGGCTAGGTCGCATCACGCTGAATCCCATCGCTCATTTCGATCCGATCGGATTTCTCGGGCTAGCCCTGATCGCCTTCGGTTTTTGGGGGTTCGGCTGGGGCAAACCGGTCCCGGTCAACGTCAACCGGCTTCATCGTGGTCGCTTTGGCCAAAAGGCGAGCATGGCCCTGGTCGCCGGTGCCGGTCCGCTCTCCAACGTGGTCCAAGCGGCAGTGGTGGCGCTGCCGCTTCGCCTGACGGGGCGCTCGGTGTCCGAGTTTGGCGATGCCGGTATCTATCTCTGGGCGTTCATTCAGGTGAATATCCTGCTCGCCGCTTTCAATATGATTCCCGTGCCGCCACTCGATGGGCACAAGATATTGACTGGTATTCTGCCAAACTTTTGGTATCCGGTTCTCGCGCCCCTTGAGCGGTATGGGTTCATGCTGCTCTTTTTGCTGATCTTTATCGGTGGCGCCGCTGGCGCCTCGATTGTCAGCGGAATGATCTCTCCAGTCGCCACGGTGCTCAACCAGGTATTGGTGGGCGACCGGCTCCTTTAGTTGTGACAGGGAGACCAAGCTCAGTCCGACCTCGCCTCCGCCAAGGGATCACGGGGCTTCGTCCGCGCATCCCACGCGAGCGAGATCGCATCCTGATCACGGTTCTGACGCCGTCCCAGATTGCCGCGTTCGTCTCGTTATCGACGTACGATCAGCAGCATCTCCTGCGGGTGTATCAGCGACTTCGCGAGGGCGGCGCGATGGATCGAGACCTGCTCATCGCGGCCCTGCTTCATGATATCGGCAAGTGGCACCCAAAAGGGCAGATTCGGTTAGCGCATCGCGTCATGCGCGTCGTGCTGGGACGATTCGCTCCGCGTGTGCTCAATCGACTCTCATCGCAATCGGCGAAAGGCTGGCGACGAGGCTTTGCCCTGGCAGTTCACCACCCTCGTTTGGGCGCTGAGAGGGCAGCGGACCTCGGGTGCTCACCCCGCGTGTGCTGGTTGATCGCCCACCACGAAGATGATTCGGCGGCGCACGATCCGGAGTTGCAGCGGCTCATGCTCGCGGACCGGACCACTCTCTAACCACTCGTCAGGATCGGTGTGTCCCGGCGACCCCCTCCTCCACACATCGCGAAACCAGGCACGATGACTCGGCGTTTCGGAACCAAACGCACGATCTCGCGGCGCTGCCGTCCGGAAGGCGGAGAAACGAATCCTTCGATCGACCGAGTCGACGTTCTATTAGGGGGAACGCTCATGGGTTTCTCGCACGATTTCCGCAACCTCTCTTCTCGACCGCGGCTCTCTCGCGGTCGCTGGTTTAGCACGGCCACTTTCGCCGTCGTCGTCCTAATGATTTTGGTGGCGCCGGTCGGCGCGAATATCTTTCATCAAATTGGTCTCGACGACGCCTCGCCGGCCAACGGGCACGCGGCGGTAATCGCTCAGGGTGTCGCTCCGATGCCCGAGGGCGACCTCGTCTGGCGCGTCGTCGCCGACTCCGCCAGTACCGACAACGAGGAGACCGCCGATGCACGAGCCCTCGGCTTCCTCCTGGCTGGCGGCGACTCCATCGCCATCAACGATGCGGACCTCGTCCCGCAAATGTACCTGTCGACCGGAGAGACGACGTTCGTTGCGGCCGGGTCCCAATCGCAGACCGTTGGGCTCGCCTTCGACCCAGTCCCTTTTTACCGCCTAGAGCTCGTTGCCGCGGATGATGCCGAGGCGTCCACGGGGGAGAACTCATATTCGCGACATCCCCGTTTCCCGCGCCAGAAGGTCCTCGCGATCTCAACTTGGTGCGCGATGTCCTCGCCCCGGGGGAAGAAACCACCTTGACCGACACCGGCCAGCAAGGGTTGTTCCTGGTGACAGCCGGTATGTTTCAGACCGGCGTGGCAGGAGCGCCGGAATCGCTGACGCAGGGAGCAGGCGAGGCGTCGACCTTCCGGGGCGAGCTGACTATCACCAACACGGGAACCGAGGACGCGGTCTTCGCGGCGGCCATGATCGGTAATCAAGCGCCGCTGCAGAGAGGTGGATCACCTCCAACTGGTACCTCGGCGCCCCTAGTCAGCACGCCAGCAACGACCGCCTCACTTGCGATCACCGCGCTCAATTGCCCGCTGGGATACGATGGAGACGATTTTCGGACCGATTGCCCGGAACCGTTGGCAGGCATCACCTTTTATCTTGAGACGGAGGGCTCTTCGGAGTTGATCGAGGCTGTCAGCGACGCCAGTGGCGCCGCCGCATACGACGACCTGACACCCGGAACCGTCCGCTTGAGCTCCGGTATCAACGCGAATGCCGGCACCATTTTTCCACGCTGCACCGATGAGTCGGGCGCCGACGCGGCGCTGACCGATGTTTCAGGCGGTTACGCGTACACCCTGGACCTAGTCGCCGGTTCCGCCGTTGGCTGCGACTGGTTCCTGATTCCGCGGGAGCGAACCGGCGGCACGATCGGGGCCACCCTGGCGACCTGCCCTGAGGGGATGATAGCCGAGTCATTCAACCCGGCCGCGTGCGCCGTCACGGGCTCCGAGGATTTGCCCGGCCTTGATCTCTCGCTGACGTCGGTGGACGGCTCGGTGCAACTTTCGCTGGACGATGCCGAACCAGCCGGACCTTCGCGGATATTCTCCTGGGACAGTCTGCCATTCGGACTCTACGCGCTCGACGTCACGGCAATCCCCAACGGCTACGACAGCTATTTGTTGCAACTGGACGGCGGACCGGCCTGCGAAGTTCCCACCGCCGCGTGTTCGGCGCCGCTCAACGAGAACGCGGCGGGAGCGGCCTTCGTCGTCTACTTCTTCCCGGCGGTGAACGCGGAGCCGATCGACACCGACGGCAATGGGCTCTCGGACGAAGACGAGGCCGCGCTCGGTGCCGACCCGGCTAACCCCGACTCGGATGGCGACGGTCTCCTCGACGGCGAAGAATCGGGTCCTGACGCAACGAGCCCGCTGGATCCCGACTCGGACGATGACGGACTCAGCGATTTCGAAGAGCTCCGAGTCCACGGTACGATTCCCACCATCGCGGACTCCGATTTCGACGGCGTGGACGACAGCGACGAGATTGCCAACGGAACCGATCCGTTCGACCCGAACGACCTTTAGCCGGCGCGATCTCCGTGGTTCCGGTGCGGCCCGCGTCACGAGTGACACGGACGCGATGAGCCGTTCTGGCGACAACCGTTGACGGGTGGCCGGTCCGCCATTCGTCGCGGCAGGTTCAGAGTCTGCCTCAGGCGGACTCATCTTGCGCCGCCGATGCCGTAAACTCAACGGATGACGACGATCTCTCATGACTCCATCGGCTTGAGCGACTATCAACTGCGACTTCCCTCCTTCGAGGGACCGATGGATGTCCTGCTGCGCCTGATCGAGCGGGATCAACTCACCATCACCGACGTCTCGCTCATGGCGGTCACGGATCAGTTTCTCGCCTTTCTCGATAGGCTCGACGATGCTCCCGCGACAACCGTGGCGGAGTTTGCCGCGATCGGGGCTCGCCTCGTCTTGCTGAAATCGCGCTCACTCTTACCCAGACCCTCGCTCGCCGAGGAGGACGAGCCGATCGGGCTGGCCAAGCAACTGATCGAGTATCGCGAGATTCTGAATGCCGCCATGCAACTGCGGACCTGGGATGTCCAGGCGGTGGAGGCGTTCGCCCGGGGTGACGGTGTCGCCCTGCCGGCCGCGACGTCGCCACCGAGGTTGGCAAGTCTGCCGGCGAGCTCCCTCGTTCGCGCCCTTCGGCGCCGTCTGACAGTCGCGCCGCGACCCGTGCACCTGGTGTCGAACTGCCACGTCGTGACCCTGCAGGAGATGGTGGAGCGCGTCCTCACGTCGATTGCGGCAACAAAGGTTGTTCGATTTTCGACGCTCCGTCGTGCCTGCCAGACGCGAAGTGAGACATTGACCGCCTTTATGGCGGTGCTTGTCCTGATGAGACGTCGAATCGTTGAAGCCGAACAGGACGACGTGTTCGGTGAGATCACCATCTCCCGTGCATGGACAGCGGCGCCGCGACCGACGTTGCTGGACGACTCTGTCGCCGATTAACCGAGGTGGCGTATCGATGCACGAGAATGCCCAGCCGCCCATTGCACCGCCCCCGGCGCAAACGGACCTCCC
>Ga0136617_10006342_pt1 | contig 10576 bp, 7 predicted proteins | sample AntDrymUQ3222106_2_FD_129672 | JGI IMG/M metagenome (GOLD analysis project Ga0136617, IMG submission 129672) | Polar desert sand microbial communities from Dry Valleys, Antarctica - metaG UQ322 (21.06) | ecosystem: Environmental > Terrestrial > Soil > Desert | place: Antarctica: Dry Valley...
GCCGCTGCTGCCGCCCTTGCCCGGGGGGCTGGAGACGGCGGTGTTCGGGATGGGCTGCTTCTGGGGCACCGAGCGCATGTTCTGGCAGGGCGACGGGGTGTACTCGACGGCGGTGGGCTACGCCGGTGGGTTCACGCCCAACCCCACCTACGAGGAGGTGTGCTCCGGGCGCACCGGCCACACCGAGGCGGTGCTGGTCGTCTTCGACCCGGCCCGGACCAGCTATGCCGCCATGCTGAAGACCTTCTGGGAGTCCCACGACCCCACCGCGGGGATGCGCCAGGGCAACGACGTCGGCACCCAGTACCGCTCGGCGATCTACGCCACGTCCGAGGACCAGCTCAAGGCGGCCCACGAGTCGCGTGACATGTTCCAGGAGCGGCTCACGGCCGCCGGCCACGGCGAGATCACCACCGAGATCCGCGACGCCCCCTCCTTCTACTACGCCGAGGGCTATCACCAGCAGTACCTGGCCCGGAACCCCAACGGCTACTGCGGCCTGGGGGGCACGGGTGTCAGCTGCCCCATCGGCCTCGGCGCCTAACCCGGTGGGAGGGCCAGCCCTATGCAGGCGCCCCGGCGTAGGCTCTTGGGGTGGACCTGGATCTCCGCCTCCTCAAGGACATGCACCCGTTACTTCCTGCATCGGAGGCGGCCACATACACCTACCGGTCTTCCCTTGCGTTGCAGCGGCGAGGTCACGCGCCCGGCGTCGAGACGACAGTGACGGTCGACGGTGATCCGGAGGTTCAGGCGAGTCTTCACTGGGACGAGGCTGATCAGGAAGGCCAAGCGCAGGTCGACCGAATCGGTGTCACCGAGTTCGGGGCCGAAGCTGTCTCCTTGGTTCTCGTGTCAGTCGCCCGGAAATGGACGGTTGAGAAGCGGCTTCAGCGATTTCAGTCGGCCGACTGGCTACTCGTGACTCCGGATGGCGAACGCGTCGCCCTGGAGATCAGCGGGATCGATGGCGACTTCGATCGACGCCGGCTTGCCGAAAAGCTCGGTCAAGTCCGCAGCGTCAAGTTCTGCGCGCTGCGCTTCGCCTCGGTCGTGGCGTTTGCCCGACCGCAGGCCGTGCTTGCCGGAGCGTGATGGAACTTGACGCGCTGAACCTGCTCACGAGCGAGGCAATCCTTCGCGCCGAGGCACTGACCGACATCGGCGCGCCGGGAGCGGAAGCCTCGTACCTCGACGTGTCACTGCTGGAGGATCAGATCGCCCAGGCGACGGACCCATCGAGTACCGAGGGCGCCCTCGCTCGTCAAGGCGCAGTTGGTGCCGCGGTCCTGGCTGGCCGTACAGACCGCGCCGAGCAACTTGTCATCTTGTACAGCGCCCAAGTCGGTGCGACCGACGAGCTTCGTGACGAGCTGGCCGGACTGATTATCCGGCTCACGGAGCTCCGTTTCCAGGACCGCGGGATGGCGATTGCCCGCGGCTTCCCATCGGCGAGCGCTCGGTATGGCGCCGAAGCAATCGTCCGGCTGGCCGAGACGATCGTCCGTCAGGCCGAGCCGCTTCCGATCGGCTGAGCCAAGCTTCGTGGAGACGATCACCTTTTACTCCTACAAGGGAGGGACGGGCCGCACCCTCCTCGTGGCCCATACCGCTCGCTACCTAGCCCTCAGTGGCAAGCGGGTCGTGGCCCTGGACCTCGACCTCGAGGCACCCGGCCTGCATTACCGGCTTGCCCCTGGCACGACGCCCTACCGCGGGGTGACCGACTACCTCGTGGACTCACTTGGCGCTGGCCGAGCGCCGGAGGCCCCGCTCACCGACTACGTGCTGCCAATAGCAGTGCCGGAAGGCACAGATGGGCGCCTCTGGTTGTTCGCTGCTGGCCCTGCGCCTTCTGGCTCCTACTGGAAGCAACTCACGAGCCTCCTGCACCTCAGCCCGTTTCTCGAGGCCAATGGCACCGCATTGGCGGCCGTGCTCGACCTGAAGGCCCGCATTGAGGATGAGCTGACACCTGACTATCTCCTCATCGACGCCCGGACGGGCATCACCGAGATCGGTGGCATGGCAACTTCCGTACTTGCCGACAAGGTTGTCTGTCTCTTCGTCGACAACCGCGAGAGTATCGACGGCACCCGGGCTGTCATCCGTAGCCTCCGCAAGGCGGAACGCCCGTCGGGCTACCCCCCGGTCCAAGTGTTCCCTGTGCTCAGCCGTGTCACTGGCGACCTCGAGGACCTTGACGAAGCCAAACAATTTGCCCTGGAGGATCTCAACAGTGGCGCCACCGGGTCCGAGATTGTCCACGACGTCTACCCCATCCGCGCTGACCCTCGGATTGACAATGACGACACCTCTCCGGCGAGTTCTCCATCTGTGCCGCTCAAGGGGGCATTTCGAGACTACCGGTTCCTCCTCTCCGCTCTGATGCCCGCTGGCCAAAGCGGTGTCTCGCCTGCGTGGGCGCGCCACGTGGCGGTGCACCAGCTAGTCGAGTGGCTGATCTCGGGTGGGATAGGGGATCGTCATCGACCGGTCACTCCGAGAGCCTTCCGGGCTGAGCAGATCGCGGAAGGGCTGCACATTGGTGATCGGGGCGGGGTGCGGTACGCCGACGTCGTGGTCTTCGCCAGTGCCGACGATGCCAAACCAATCCTCGTCGCCGAGTACGTCGACGGGGACCCTCGCGCGTCGACGTCCTGGGAATGGTGGCAGGAACACAGCGAGGTCCGTGCCCTGATCCTGTTCAGCTTGAGCGGTGGATCAGTCCTGGACCGACGGGTATTCACTCGGGAGCGATTCGGCGAGTTCGTGGATCGTGGCGACGAGTGGGCCGTCCGCTGGCCGCTCAGTTTCACCCTTGAGGACCCGGGCGATCTGTCGACCTCCGCACTGCTGCGTGCCGTCAGAAGCGGCGAGGATGGTTTCGTCGCCTTGCTCGTGCAGCGATGGCAAAACGCCACCTACTTCGGCATCCACGGCGGCTTCGACCCCGATCCCGCTGTGGCCAAGGAGATCATCGACGGCCTTGCCTCCGTGCGGGGGGAACACGCTGAATGGGCCATCTTCTGGAGAACCGCACCGGACGTGGAACGCCTCTACGCAGGGATGATGGGCGAAGAAGTGATGCTGGAGCAGCACACGACGGAGGCACTTCACGCTCCGCTCTGGTGGCGCCTCTCGGCCAAGGGAAAAATCCGTCATTGGCAGGCGCTCTCCGACCGTAACACCGTCGCTGGGATCAAGATGCTCGCCTCCGAGATTATGGGCCTTACTTTCGACCAGGATCGCGAGTTCCGGGCCCAGGCCGCTCGCCTCGGACGGTCGAAGCGAAGGCCCCGCGATTTCACGACGGAACTCGATTTCGAGATGCACGACGGGCCGCCGCCAGAGCTCATTCGGCGGGTCATACTCGAGTCCGTCGACGTTCAGGATTCTCCTGGCAGACCGGCCCACCCGAAGGACGTCTCGCCCAGCGGGGAGGAACTTGCCCAGAGGGCTCTCGACAGCGACGAGATCCTCGACCGGCTCCTCCGCGGGCCTGACCGGCGGCCGAACGTCGTGACCACGAACCTGCTCGGCGGGTACGACCCAACAGCTTGTCGGGTCACGCTCTACACGCGTCTCGTGGCTTGGTGCGCGCGGGCGATTGACTGCGACCCGAGTGCCCTCGAGAACGTGGTTCTCCTTCACGAGACTGTGCATGCCCTCTGCCACGTCGGGCTCGATCTTGACGGTTGCCGCTGGGACGAGTTCGCCCTGCCGATGTCCACCGGCCTGACCTTTCGGCCCAGCGCCCTCCACGAGGGCTTGGCTCAGTACTTCACGTTCCGGATGTTGGAGCGGCTGGCCGACGGCCCGATGATGGACGCGTTCGAACGTCTCACGTCGGTCCAACCCCCCGAGTACGAGCAATGGCGCCGGATGCGAGCCGTTCCCGCGGAGGTGGTGCGCGGCGTGCTTATACAAGCCCGAGCGGGCTTGGCCAATACGCTCAGCGCCTTGCATTGATTGAACGGGAGCGGGCAGGCTTACGGTGAGACACGCGTCTACCCGAGGAAAGGCCTGGGGGGCACGGGTGTCAGCTGCCCGATCGGGCTTGCTACCGGGGAGTGACGCTCTCCAGGAGGTCGTCGGCGTCCGGGCCCGGCGGACCACCCAGGCAGTACACGTTGTAGGGCCGGCCGAGAAGCGGCTGGGCGACGTTGCGGACCTCGATGCCACCGTCGGTGCGGCCCCGCTCGGTGCCGCCGTGGGCGTGGCCGTGGAGCACCAGGTCGGCCCCCGCCCGGTCGATGGCCTCGCCCAGGAGGTAGCTCCCGAGGAAGGGGTAGATCTCGGGCCGCTCGCCCAGGAGGGTGCGCTCGGTCGGGGAGTAGTGCACCAGGGCGATGCGCAGGTCGGTGCGGCCGGCCAGGCCGGCCAGGGCCGCCTCCAGTCCGTCGGCCAGGCGGCGGGTGTAGGCGATGAACGCCTTCATCTCCGGCTCGCCGAAATCGGATCCGCACGCCCCGGCAAAGCCTCCGCCGAAGCCCTTGGAGCCCGCGATCCCCACCCGGCAGCCGCCGACGGTGACCACCTCGCTGTCTCCCTCCAGCACCCGCACACCGGCCCGCTCCATCGCCGCGGTGACGGCCTGCTCCTGGTCGGAGTGGTAGTCGTGGTTGCCGAGCACGGCGAACATGGGCACGTCGACGCCCGCCAGCTCGGCGGCCAGCGCCTGAGCCTCCTCGGGCAGGCCCCGCAGGGTGAGGTCGCCGGCCAGCAGGAAGATGTCGGCCCGGTCCGCCAGGCCCTCGAGGTGGGGACGCAGCGTGCCGGCCGAGTCGGCGCCGAAATGGACGTCGCCCACCGCCGCGACCCGGATCATGGGAGGTCGCTCCACCAGCCGCTCGCCGGCGTACTGCTCCGGCTCGTTTGGGTCGGACATGGGGTTTCCGCTCCCTGGGGTTTGGGTCCCGGCTCTCCGGGGACGTACCCCGTGCCATTGGTAGCAAACGGGGGGGAGGACGCGCCATGATGAGGCAGATGAGCGACGTACGGGATACCGAGGTGCCGGAGCCCGACGCCTTTGAGCAGTCCGTTCCGGTGGCCGACCTGCCGGAGGACGAGCCCGTCGAGGTGCTGTCGGCCGATCTCGAGGCGCCCGAGCCCGACGTCTTCGAGCAGCATCAGCCGGCCGTGGGCTACGACGACGACAGCTGGCGCTGACGGGCGCGGGCCGCCCGGCGACCGCCGCAGGCGGCCAACACCCTCTGTCAGCTGGCGGTAGACCTCGACCGGTAGGCCAACCGGCTGGAGGACGTCATCGTCCCCCCCGCCTGACCCGGATGTCGGCGGCCAGGCGCCGCATGTCGAGCTCGTCGGCCAGGTCGCGGGCCTGCACCAGGAGGGCCTCGGCCCGCTTATTGTCGCCCCGCCGTCCCTGGGCCAGTAGGGCCCAGCCCAACTCGGCCTGGGTGTGGGCCAGGGCCGGGTAGGCCTCGAGCTTGCGGTTGACAGTGAGCGCGGTGTCGAAGTTGCGTTCCGCCAGTTGCCAGTCGCCGCAGGTGGCGGCGGCCAGTCCGGCGAAGCGGGCGGTCGAACCCAGGCACACCAGGCCGCGGGAGAGCACCACCACATTGTCGGTGTAGGGCTGGAGGAGTGGGCCGACGACCGCCGCCACCCGTGGGTCACGGACGAGGGCCCCGGCCTCCAGGGCGCACGCCGCCATCTGCATCCACTCGGCGTCGTAGGGCCGGGTGGTCATCACGTGCTCGGAGATGCTGGCCAACCACTCCCGGGCGTCGTCGTAGCGGCGGGTGCGGGCCAGGAGGAGGGCGACGGTCGCGGCCCACGCCCGCCCGAGGGGGAGGGCCTTGAGGGAGGCCTCGACGTCGGCCACCGACTCGTCCGATCCCCACTCCAACGCCATCCAGTAGCGCTGGTCCCGGTCGCCCTGGGTCTCCTTGGTGTCGCTCGCCCGCTCGGCCAGGGCCCGTACGTCGAGCATCGCCGTCTGGGCGTCGTCGAAGCGACCCCCGAGCATGGCCCGCATGGCCGAGTAGGCGGCCGCGTCGCGGCGGTAGAGGGGGTCGCCGGTGGCACTGGCCAGGGCCGAGAAGGCGGCGATGTCGGCGTCGGCCTGGGCCAGGCGCCCCATCTCGAGGCGGTCGACGATCCGCCACGAGTAGCCCTCCATGGCCAGGTCCCCGTCGTCGGTCGCCTCGGCGATGGCGACGATCTGATCGCTGGCATGCAGCCGCTCGGGGAGATCCTCGGGTCCCCACGGACGGCTGTGGCGGGCCCGGAGGGCGGACAGCCGCCCCCTGGTGCGGCGGCTGGCGGGCGTGGGCTCGTCTTCCTCCCACGGGTCGTCGGACCAGCCCATGGCCCCCGGCTCGGGGTCGGGCTCGGCCCACAGCTCGCTGAGATCGTCGGGTGAGAGCTGCGGGGTGGGGACGACCTCGGCGGCCACGTCGCGCTCTGCGCTTCGGCGCCGGGCCGATCGCCGGGAAGGGGCGGGGCCTGCGGGGGCGGCCTCCGCCGGGGGAGCGGCCGGAGGGGCGCCCGACGCCTTGCGGGCCTTCGGACCGGCGGCCGCTGCGGACGATTCAGCCTTGGACGTTGCAGCCTTGGCCGCGGCCCTCGACGATTCAGCCTTGGACGTTGCAGCCTTGGCCGCGGCCCTCGACGAACCAGCCTTGGACGGCGCAGGGGTGGACGGCGCGGCCACGGGCGTCTCCGCGGCCGCCGCCGTGGGCTTGGGCCGCCGCGTCGGCTTCGGCGCCCGGGTGGGGGGAGGAGGGGAGGCGGCGGCCAGCAGCTCGCCCATGGGCAGCAGCTTGGCCGGCGGCGCCTGAGGCATCAGGAAGGGGTGCTGGTTCTTGGTGCCGACCGGGATCTTGGACGTGATCGGCTTGTTCATCGCCACCGGCCACGGGCTCCGGCTGACGGCCCCCTGGGCCAGGGAGATCAGCGCCGGGTCCTTGACCGTGTGGGCGACCGCCTCCGCCTCGAGGAACGAGTGGCGGGCCCTGACCTTGTCGCCGGCCCGATCGTGGGCGTCGCCCAGCGACACCAGCAGTCGGCACTTCAGCCGGGCCGCCTCCCTGCCGTGGCCGCCGAGCAGGCCCATGGCCACGCCGTACCACTCCGCCGCCTCGTCGTACGCCAGATGGGCCATCGCCTGGTCGCCCGCCCGTCCGGCGTGGGCGGCGGCCGACACCGACCCGCCGACCGGCGACGCGGCGGCGGCGTGGAAGGCCAGCCGCACGAGGTGGTCGTCGGCCGTCGACGGGGCGTGGCCGAGCTCGGCCGCCAGCCGGTCGTGGACCTGGACGCCCCGGTTGGGGGCCACCCGGTGCTCCACCGCCGTCCGCACCGCCTCGTGCACGAACCGGTAGTGATTGGCCTCGCCGGTGGGTTGGATGAGCTCTTCCTGCACGGCCTCGTCGGCCGCGGCCAGCAGGCGGCTGGCGGGCACCTCGCCTGTCCGCGCCACCGTGTCGAGGGCGAACTCGGTGCCGATGATGGAGGCCACGGCGAGGAGCTGGCGGGTGCCGGCGTCCATCCGGGCCAGCCGCCGGGCCACCCCGGCGTCGATCGACTCGGGCAGGGTGCGGGGGTCGACCGTGGGCAGGCTGGTGCTCACGTGACGCAGCAGCTCGGTGAGGAAGAGGGGATTGCCCTCGGCCCGCAGCCAGAGGGCGTCGACCACCGCGGGGTTCGGCAGGATGCCGTGCACGGAGTCGCGGGTGATGCCTTCGAGTGTCGTGTGGGTGACGTCGCGGTCGGCGGCCAGGTCGGCCAGGAGCGACGACACCGCGTGCGACCGGTCGACCGACGTGTCGCAGTAGGTGCCCACGACCAGCATCGGGAGATCCCTGGTGGCGGCCAGCACGTGCTGCAGGAGCCGGACGGCGGTACGGTGGGCCCGGTGGAGGTCCTCCACGACGAGGAGGACGGGAGCGGTTGCGGCCATCTCGGCGACGAGCTCGGCGACGGCGTGGAACAGCTCCCGCCGGTCGTCCGGCAGGGCCGGTACGTGGGTCGTCCGGGACCGCAGGGCGGGTGCGAGGTGGGCCAGCAACCCGAGTCGGGACACGACGTCGCTGGGCGCCGATGCCACCGCCCCGGCCAGCATCTGGGCCACGGGGGCGAAGGGGGTCGACGGGTCGGGGGGACAGGTGCCCCACAGCACCCGCCCGCCGTCGGCCACCACCTCCCGGGCCAGCCGCTCGACGAGCGTGGTCTTGCCGATCCCCGGCTCGCCGGCCAGGAGAACGACGTGGCGCCGTCCGCCTGCTGCTCGGCTCCAGGCCTGGTGCAACTCTTGAATGTCCGCCTCGCGGCCGAGGAAGGCGGGAAGGGTGCCCCTATCGCCCTCGACTGCCTCGATGGCGGACCCACGGAGGCTGGTCGTCATCCCCGTCCTTATCGGCGACCGGCCGGGCCACCTTGAGGGGAAACTAGGCCGAATGGCCTACAGCTCGGCTACGGCTCGCCTACGGCTCGTCACAGCTCCGTCTACGGCACCACCACGTGGGCCAGCTCCAGGCTGCGGTAGCTGAGGGGCACCTCGGACAGCTCGGCCAGACCCTCGGCGAAGTCCTCGCTCTCGGGCAGGTTGTCGTTCTCGAAGGCGTCCTCGCGGTTCTCGAACTCCACGACGGCCACGTAGCGCCGCGACTCGGCCCGGTCGTGGTAGATCATCGACCGCTTCACCTTGCTGCTGCCCTCGCTGTCGGCCACGTACTTGTCGGCCAGGGCCTTCATCTTCTCGGGCTCGCGGGTGACGAACTCGATGATCTGCACGTACGACACGTGGCCTCCTCCTCGGTCCCGGCCAACCTAGGTGATCGACTGGCTATGGTCGGCCGCGTGCCCGCCCCGGATGCCCCGACTCTGTGAAGCCGACCCGGCGCCCCCCCGATCTGCTGGATTCGGCGGCCTCCGCCCTCCTCGACGAGCGCCGGCTGCTGACCGCCGACGAGCTGGCGGGGCTGGCCCGACTGCCGGCGGAGGCGGTCCCCGCCCTGGGCGCCCTCGCCCACCAGGTGCGCCTGGCGTGGTGCGGGCCGAGCGTCGAGGTGGAGGGCATCGTCTCGGGCAAGACCGGCGGCTGCCCGGAGGACTGCCATTTCTGCAGCCAGTCGGCGCGCTTCGAATCCCCGGTGCGGGCCACGCCCCTGCTCGATCCGGCCGAGATGCTGGCCGCGGCCGAGGAGACGGCCCGCCTGGGGGCGTCGGAGTTCTGCATCGTGCTGGCCGTGCGGGGGCCCGACGAGCGCACCCTGGCCCGGGTGATCGAGATGGTGCCCGTGATCCGGGAGCGCACCGGGCTCAACGTGGCCGCCAGCCTGGGCATCCTCACCGCCGAGCAGGCCCACCGTCTGGCCGACGCCGGCCTCCACCGCTACAACCACAACCTGGAGACGGCCCGGTCGTTCTTCCCGCGGGTCGTCACCACGCATTCGTGGGAGGAGCGCTTCGACACCTGCCGGCTGGTGCGGGAGACCGGCATGGAGCTGTGCTGCGGGGCGATCCTCGGGATGGGGGAGAGCGACGCCCAGCGCCTGGAGCTGCTAGCCGAGCTACGGCAGTTGGCGCCCACCGAAGTGCCGCTGAACTTCCTGAATCCCCGCCCGGGCACGCCCATGGGTGGGCGGCCGCTGATGGAGCCCATGGACGCCATCCGCTGGATCGCGCTGTTCCGCCTGGCCCTGCCCGAAGTGATCCTGCGCTACGCCGGGGGCCGGGAGGTCACCCTTCGGGAGCTCCAGGCCCTCGGTCTCACGTCGGGGATCAACGCCCTCATCGTGGGCAACTACCTCACCACCCTCGGGCGCCCGGCGGAGCAGGACCTCCGGCTCCTGGCCGACCTCCGCATGCCGGTGGCCGTGCGGTTGCCGTCCCGCCCGGAGCCCCACCCGAGCGGGTGACCGGCCAGGTGGCGCGGAACTGCCCGGGATGCGGGCGGGAGGCCCCCGTGTGCGACCCCCCGTGCTCGGGCGTTTTCGACCCGCCGAGGTTCTGCGGGGCGTGCGGGCGCCGGCTGGTGGTGCGGGTCTTCCCCGGCCACGTGGAGTCGCGTTGCCCGGCCGGCTGTGGGGCCCGGGGCGTCGCCATCGCGGGCGATGGGTAGCCATCGCCCATGGTCGACAAAGAGGTGGCGATGCTGCCCAGCCTGAAGCGGGCGGCGGCCGTGCTGCGCGATGCCGACATCCCGTTCGCGGTGGCCGGCGGCTTCGCCGCGTGGGCCCGGGGGGGCAGCGCCAGCGACCACGACGTCGACCTGATGATCGCCGAGTCCGACGCCGACAGGGCCCTGGAGGCACTGGCCGCGTCGGGCATGCGCACCGGTCGGCCGCCCGAGGGATGGCTGGTCAAGGCGTGGGACGGCGACGTCCTCATCGACCTGATCTACGGGCCGTCGGGCGTGTCGGGCTCGGAGGAGGTGATGAAGCGGGCCGAGGTCATCCGGGTGGAGGCCATGACCATGCCGGTGATCACCGCCGACGACCTGCTGGTCACCAAGCTGTCGGCCATGGGCGAGCACAGCCTCGACTACGAGGGCGTCCTGGGCACCGCCCGCGAGCTCCGCGATCAGATCGACTGCGGCGATCTTGGGCGC
>Ga0136617_10006343_pt1 | contig 10575 bp, 6 predicted proteins | sample AntDrymUQ3222106_2_FD_129672 | JGI IMG/M metagenome (GOLD analysis project Ga0136617, IMG submission 129672) | Polar desert sand microbial communities from Dry Valleys, Antarctica - metaG UQ322 (21.06) | ecosystem: Environmental > Terrestrial > Soil > Desert | place: Antarctica: Dry Valley...
TGCCGTCGCCGTCGTAATCGGCGGCGTCAACGCCCATTCCCGAAAAATATTTTCCCTTGTCGTCAAAAGCGACGCCGGCAGCGAGCGCCGCGTCTTCAAATTTTCCATTGCCCGAATTGCGAAAAAGCTGCTGTTCGCTATTGTCGTTGGCGATGAAAACGTCAGTCCAGCCGTCGTCATCGAAATCGGCGAACGCCACGCCGAGCGATTTTCCTTTTGTCTGCGTGATGCCTGATTTTTCCGAAACATTTTCAAAAGTGCCGTCCGCTTTTTGATGGAATAAAAGCGCGGTCGTGCCTTTAAAATTGTCAGGATGACAGTAAGCGCGATTGCCTGGACGCGCATCGCCGCAGACTAACGCGCCGGTTTCAAAATCCCAGACGACGTAGCGCGTTACCAACAAATCAAGCCGACCGTCGCGGTCGTAATCGAGAAACCCCGCGCTCGTCGCCCAGCCGTTAACATTAATGCCGAGTTTTGCGCTCGCATCCGAAAAAGTGTCGTTGCCGTTATTGCGGTAAAAAACCGCGCCGCCGTAATGGGTTACGACCAAATCCGCAAAACCGTCTTTGTCGTAATCGCCGACGGCAACGCCGAAGCCGTAACCTGTGCCTTTCACGCCCGCTTTTTCCGTCTCATCTTCAAAAGTGCCGTCCGCTTTTTGCCGATACAGACGATTCCAAAATTTCGGCTCTCGTTTGTCAGGCATTTTGCCCTTCGGCATCGGGTCGAGCAGTTGCGCTCCGTTCGTAAAAAATACGTCGAGCCGCCCGTCGTTGTCGTAATCGAGCAAGCCGACGCCCGCACCCATCGCTTCGAGCAAGTATTTTTGCGCGGTTGGCGAAGCCTCATGTTTGAAATTTATTCCAGTTTGATTAGTAATGTCGGTAAATGTAACGGGCGAGGGAAACTGCGGCGCGGTCGTCGTCGGACGTTCAGGTTTATTTGAGCTATAGGATTTGCCGGTCGCCGGTGTTTGTGCCTGAATCGCAAAAGAGGCAAGGCAGAAAGCAAAAGCGAAAAGGAATTTTAATAAATAAGCGAGCATTGAAATGTATTGTTACTGTTTCTCACTTGCAGTATAGTAGAAAACGAGATGTTTAAGAACAAAATTTGAAAAATGAAATTTAAAAAAATACTTTCCTACTTTTTCGTTCTACTGTTCGCCATCATCGTCACTTTAGCTTTCATACCTCACTATTCTTGCGCTTGTGGTAACGAGGACAATAAAAAAGCTGATGGCTCAGTATTAAGTCATCATATTGAAAAGATTGTTGAAAATATTGCCAATGTTATCCGTCCAATCTTCAATTAACTTACCTTTAATAATCAATTTACAGTAATCCAAATTACGACAATAAATGACGTTTCGATTCGTCAATCAATTCGTTATTTTTCTCATAAGAAAGCATTTCTTCACTGTTTGCTTCCAATCGCGGCGGATAAAAATGTTTTTGGTAAACCGGATAAGCCTCAGTTCGCAAATGCGCGAGAAATGAATGTCCGCGACGAATTTCGCGTTCGTGACGAAGCGCGGAAACGTCAATCGGCGCGACTACGATTCGTTCGCCGGGTCCGGGCGATGCGTCGGCAAGCAGTCTGCCCTCGTAATCAACGATTTGACTGCCGCCCGACCACGAATACGGCGGATAATTTTTAAGGCTCGCGGCTTGGTTGGCGGCGACGACGTAAGCCGTGTTTTCAATCGCGCGGCAACGATTGATAATCGTCCACCAATCCATCGGCGCGGTCGCGCTCCAAGGATCCATATAAGCCGAAACTCTGATTAAAACTTCCGCGCCGTTTGCCGCGAGTTGTCGCAACACCTCTGGAAACAGCCAATCGTAGCAAATCGCCGTTCCTAATTTTCCAATTGGCGTGTCGGCAACCGGAAACAGTGGTTCGTCATAACCTTCGATGTCGTGCGGGCTGGTGTGAACTTCATACGGAATCCACGTATTGACCTTGCGATATTTATACAGAATGCCTTCGGGTCCTATCAAGCAAGTCGTGTTAAAAAGCGCGTTTTTATATTTTTTATCAACTTCAAGCATCGAGCCGGTTTGGATATAAATATTATGCTCCATGGCTTTTTGCCCGATGCGTTCGGTGTGTTCGTTCGGAATTTCGACGGCGAGTTTTTTTACCAATTCTTCGGCGGTCGGAAAAACCGGCGCGGCGTGCGCGAATTCGGGAAAGACGACTAATTTTACCGGCAAAAAAGGTGCGCTTCCCGCCACCGCAGAATCAATCATCGAAAGAATGCGGTCGGTGTTGCGGCGCATTTGGCGGCGGTCAACCGGATTTGGCTGGTCGGTCTGGCAAGCGGCGGCGGCGTATCTGATGTGTTCCATAAAATCAATTACGAATTACAAATTACGAATTACGAATTAGCTAATAATTGAAGCGTATCTATTTTAATAAAAATGTTTCAATGCGCGGTAAAAAACCCTTCACCGAGCGCGTCGTGTATTCGTCGTAAATCCTGCGCATTTCTTCGGTCATCGGAAACTGCTCGTCCGCCGCGTATGGATATTTTTTCATCCGTTTGAACGGCAGCGGAAACACCGCATCGGGGCTGCCGGAATTGATGTCCATTTCTTTGCTGTAACCGTCGGCGAACAGCAAAAACGTATATTTTTTATTTTTCGGCGGTTCGGGCAAAGCCTCAAAACTTAAAACAAGTTCGTCGCCGGTTTTCGAGATGACGAAAACATCGTCAACCGCTTCGAGCAATGGACTGACCGCGCCGAGTTTCGTGAATGCGCCGCTGAAATATTTCCAGCGTCCGTCGTTCAAAACCTTATCGTAGTTTGCCGCAATCATTTCGCCGTATCTAATTTCTTCAGAAAATCCGCGCTCGCGCAGGCTCGCTTGAACAGGCTGCATTTCAATTGTTTTCACGTCCGTTTGTTCAGACGTATCAACCGCGATTTTGTCCCAAAAAGTTTTGAAATTCGTCACGATGCGGACTTCGCGCGAGTCAGACAAAAATTTGCCGGTCAAATCTACAACCAATGTTTGCGGTCGCCCGACTGAAATTCCGATGCTGTCAATGACGGTTTGCCATTCGCCGCGCTTATCTTTGACTTGCAGTTTCGGCAGAAATAGCGATTTCCCGCTTTGCGAAGCGGCGAGATTGTCTGACGAAAAAGCGTAATCCGTCCAGCCCGTTAAAAGCAGCAGCGTTCTGCCGTCATAACCTTTTTTATCGTCTAAATTCAAAGTCAAATTGTGCGTCGCGGCGTAACCGCGAATGTTTAGCGATTTGAAAGAATCGTAAAATTGGCGGTCAAGATTTACAATTGCCGGCAGCACATCGCGCCCGTCATTATCAACGGCGGCAATCGGCGGACGCGCGTTTCGCGTTGTGTATAAAATTCGCTCGCCCGCCATCGGAATGCCTAGACCTTCGTTCGGATAAACTTCCGCGCTCGCGTCGTGTTCGACGGCGATTAGTTTTAAATGGTCGAGAAATAAAACTTCTTCGAGTTCGTTCGTCACGCGGATTTCGTAACGTCCATTTCGCGGCTTTAATTGGTCTGAAGTAATTCGCACGAATTCGTCCGAATCGGGATAATGATACGCGCCCGCTTCTTTCCAATTGCCCATCTCACCGCCGCCGAGAAAATCGGTGACGAATTCAAATCGTTCGCCGTTCCAGGTGTAAAGATACGGACACGACGACGGTTTGCGGTCGAGTTCTTCGATTTTTAGCGGCGCGGAATTTTTCGCCGTCTGATTCTTCGTTGCGGCGGGAAATTCGGTTTCTGCTTGGATAATTCCCGAAGTCCAAATCACGCGCACGGCATCGGGTTTTTCGCGTTTTCCGAGTCCGAAGTGAATTTGCGACGGCGCGGGCATCGGGCTGGCAGAATAACTTTCGAGCTTTTGCGCGAGGCTTCCTGCCCGCAAATCAATTTTTGCGCCGATGGCAGTTCTGTTTGAAACACGACCTTGCAGACGCAGGATTTTGGAATTATTGACATTACCGCCGTCGTTACGCAGAAAATGCCTGTTGATGAGCAAATCCAAATCACCGTCATTATCAAGGTCGGCGGACAAAATTTTGGTTGAGTTGGCAAAACTCGCGGATTGTTTAAATGGTTTGGCGGTTGCTTCGGCAAATTCGCTTCCTAAGTTTCGGGAAATAAAAAGTCCTTTCGATGTCGAAACGATTAAATCCAATAAGCCGTCATTATCATAATCCAAAAACTGAGAAGCGGTTGCGTTTTCCGTTCCTTTCGGAGCATCTTTGATTACGAATTTTCCGTTACCGTCTGAAATTGCCAAAATTCCTTTCGCTTCTCCGCTGCTCCAGCCTTTAACTTTACCGAAGAAAAAATCGACAAAATTATCTTTATTGAAATCGCCGACCGCCAAACAACTCCAGTTACCGCCGATATTTAAGTTGACTTCACCGGCTACGTCTTTGAAAGAACCGTCGCGCAGATTGCGTAAAAGATTCGGCTTGCCCTGATGATTTAAGATGAGCAAATCAATATCACGGCGATTGTCGTAATCAAGCGGCACAACCGCAACGGATTTACTTTCAAACGCGGCTTTCCCTTCGTTTCCCTTTGATTGGTTTATTTTCGCCGAGTCCGAAACGTCGCTGAAAGTGCCATCGCCGTTGTTACGCAAAAGCAAATTTGGAACGCCTTGATACTCATTCGGAAAGACAAAATCGTTGACTTCCGATCGGGCATCATCAATATCTGTAAAACCGGCAATAAAAACATCCAAATCGCCATCGTGGTCGGCATCAACAAAGGCGGACGAAATTGACAGATACGGATATTTCGGCAATTTAGCCTGCTCTGAAACATCTTTGAATTTTCCTTTTCCTTCATTACGATAAAGCCGCAATTCCTTGTAACCAACCAGAAAAATATCCGGCAAATTATCATTGTCGAAATCTCCGGCAATCAGGCTCGTGCCAATCGAACCGAACGGTATTGCCAAATCTCCCGAAGAATTTGAAACATCCGTAAATTTGCCGCCGACATTGCGGTATAAAGATATTTTGCAGGAGGTTTTTGCAGAAGAAGTTTCGCGTGAAGTTTTTTGGAAATTCGTCAAAGTGTTATCAATTCTGGCTAAATCCAAATTGCCGTCGCCGTCAAAATCAATCAATGTTTCGCCGCCTTCAAAAGCTCTCAGAATTTGATATTTTGACTGCGGCTTGACCTGAAAAGGTCTGAAAAAAATAGGATTCCGCAAAGCGATTGAAGATTTATTTTTAATACCGCCGGGTATTTCATTAAAGGTGACTTTCGGCTCGGTTTTATCAACCAATTCGTTTTCCGCGCCGGTTGAAACTATCGCTTCAGCATAGCGTCCCTGTTCGAGATAATTCTGACCGATGCTCGTCGCCGCACCCGACTGCCGGAGCGTTTGAAAGCGCGTCATCAATTGTTGTCCTTCTTCGCGGGCGTTGTTTCGCAAAAGCGCGGTCGCCAGATTATACAAAGCCGTCGCGTTATACGGTTCGACGTCAATCGCCGTGCGAAAAACCGCGATTGCTTCCGTATATTTACGTTGCGACGCGTAAATTTGCCCGAGATTGACGTTTGCGCCGACATCATTCGGGTCAATCGCCAACACTCGTTTGAAAGCGACGACGGCATCATCAGCGCGATTTTGATTTTTGGCAATCAATCCGAGAATGTAAATTGGCTGCGGACTTTCCGGCGAATTTTTTCCTGCCGTTTGCGCCGCTGCCAACGCCACTTCGATGTCCTGCAAATTAAAAAGCGCGATTGCCAAATTGATTTGCGCGATTTTCAGTTGCGGGTCGAGCACGAGCGCACGCCGGAAAGCCTCCGCGCCTTCTTTATAATTGAATTGTTCGAGTTGCGCCACGCCGAAATTGTTTGCGCGATAGGCTTCTTCGCGCTTGTTGAGAGATTTTTGTTCGGACGATTGAGCCGAAACGGGCGAATGATTTGAAGGCGCGGCAGACCAAATTACGCCGAAGATAACGAACATCGCAAAAACAAGAAAACGCAAATTCAGCTTCATAAAATCATCATAACAGTTTTGATGAGACACATTTGTTCGAAGAAAAAATTCGGAATTTCATAAAATCTTATTATGTTTAAATTCGTGTTGCCGAAACTATTTGTTTTTTGATGGTTATGCTTGAGCTACAGTTTTAAATTTAACAGTTATCGTTTTTTATTTGTCTTCGTGCTTTTTGCCGGAGCAATTGTTTTAACCGTTTCGCCGCCGACTAAAAGATTGAATTTGCGCTGCGTTTCAGCCGACCAGCCGGGAATCAATTCTTTGACGATGCCTTTTTCGTCAACCAGAATCGAGAGCGGAACAGACAATTCATCGGTAGCGTAAATCTGTTCAATTGCCGCCACGCCGCCGATTAAAATCGGGTAAGTAACTCGTTTCTGCGCGACGTAGCGTTTGACATTAGCGTTTTTTTCAGCGTCAACATTGATACCAACGACATCAATACCGCGAGCGGCAAGCAGCGGGCGCATTCGTTCAAGTTCCGGCATTTCTTTGGCGCACGGAATGCACCACGTCGCCCAAATATTAATCAAGGTGTTTCGTCCGGGCTTAAATTGTTTTTTCAGCGAACTCGCCGCGCCGTTCATCGTTTTGACGGCAAAATCCGGCAGCGGTTGACTGACTTCAATCTTTAAACCGCGAGCGAAAATTTCGGTTTTCGTCAACGGATTCGGCAAGCTGGTTTTACCGACGGCGATGGTTTGCGCTTTTCCTGTTCCGGCTTTCAAAAGTAAAGTCGAACCACTCGCGGCATCGCTTTCAAATTTTTCGACGCTGCCGTTTGCCCAAGTGACTTCAATCCATTCGGCTTTTTTGTCTTTGCCCAAACCGAACAGCAGGCGCGGGTCGTGTTGCGAAATAAAGCCCGAACCGCCCGATTTGATTTTCGTTAAAATTCCGGCGGAAGTTTTCACGCGAACGACCGCTCCGAAAGAATCGCGCCCGATTTTTTCATCGCCTTCGAGCGCGATTCTTAAAAAATTATTGTCCTGCCCGACGTTGTTTCTGAAAAGCAGATGCGCCTGATTTTGAATCGTCGTCGAAAAAACGTCTAAGTCACCGTCGTTGTCGAAATCGGCGAAAACTCCGGCGCGTCCGTCCGTAATCGAATCAATTCCCGAAACTCCCGAAATGTCTGTGAATTTCTTGCCGCCTAAGTTTAAATAAAGCGGGTCGCGTTCGTAGCCGCTAAAGGAAAATCCCTGACCGAACATTAATTGATTTTGGTCTTCGCGCAGCGCGCCTTTTTCGTCTTTGCCGTCGTTTGAATGCGTCACAACCTGACGCCAGAATTGACTTCAGGTGTCCTTCATTGACTTGCCGGAAATAAAGCCGTTCGGCGTATAAATGTCTTCCCAGCCGTCGTTATCAAAATCAATAAAACCGCCGCCCCACGCCCATCCGCCGCCGAAACCACCTACTTCCGCCGTCACATCTTTAAATTTTCCGTCGCCCGTATTTTCAAAAAGATTATTTCCCGCCGCAAGTTTTTTCAGCACGTTATCTTTCGCGCTCGAATTCGGAAACAGTCTTGAAAGAATGCGATTGCCCGCCGTCGAACTCATATTCGAGGCGTGAATATCGAGTCGTCCGTCGTTGTTGTAATCGCCGAACGACACGCCCATTCCGTTGCCCGGGTCAAGCACGCCTTTTTCGGCGGCTTCATCAACAAATTTATTTCCTTTGTTGATAAACATCGCCTTTTCGCCGAAATCGTTGGCGACGTATAAATCAATTTTGCCGTCCGCGTTGATGTCGGCAAATTCCGCCGCGTAACTCCAACGCCGGTCGGCAACGCCCCATTTTTGGGCTTTTTCGCGGAAAGTCCCGTCCGGCTGATTGATAAAAAGCAGATTTGGCGTGCCGTTCGTCGCTCTGAACCACGAATCGGGCGTAACTTGTCCGTATCGATTATACGAAGTTACATAAACATCAAGTCGTCCATCGCCGTTGACATCTCCGGCAACCGCGCTGAAACCGATTGCGTCTTTCGCCACGCCGCTTTCCAAAGATACGTCGTCGAATTCGAGTTTGCCCGTTTGTTTGAGGTTGTTCCTTAAAAGGATTTGCTGTCCGACTGAAGAAATAAAAACATCCGCGTCGCCGTCGTTGTCGTAATCGAAAACGAGCGGCGCGGTTCCCGAAGCCGTAATCTTCACGCCCGCTTCATCCGAAGCGTCGCGGAAACCGCCTTTTCGGTCATTCAGATAAAGGTAGTTGCGGTTTGCGCCGATGACGAAAAGGTCAATCCAGTTGTCGTTGTCGAAATCTCCGGCAGCCGCGCCGTGCCAGATGAAACCGCTGTTTTCCGGCGTTCCAAAGGTTGGTAAAGTCGCGCCGACGCCTGCCGGAACAGCAACTTCTGAAAACATATCTTTTTCGGCGACGAGCGAATCGAAACTGATTAACTCGAACGAATCAAACTGCCAGTGTTTATTTTTATCGGCGCGAACATTCGCCCAAAAAGTGCCGCGTGCCCACTCGCGTTTGCCATTTATGTCACGCCCGATAACATAAAAAGCGATGCGCGCGCGTCCCTTCGCGCCGATGACCGCCGTCGGTTGCTCCGCGCCCAAAACGGCTTTGGCAGTGTCGTCAAAGTTTGCTTCTTTGACCTTAAACCGCGCGTCCTCAATTTCCGAGAAATGCGCTAAAAATTCCGACCAATTGTTCAAGAATGTCTTGCTAGTTATTTTGCCCGCGACTGTTGAAGCACTCGAAGCAACCGTTTCTTTTGTTTCCCAATTATGCGCGCCTACCCACTTGACCTGATTTTTAATCGGCGAGGGATGTGACGGAAAAGGTTTAGCGGCGGTCTCAAAAGGAAAAAATTCAGCCGTCAATTGCAAATCGCGGTCACGCGTAGCAACTGAAAGTTCTAATAAATCGTTTGCCAGCGATTCGGAAAGTTCTTCGATTACCTCCAGCCGGATTTGGTCAACTTTTTGCGTTTTATTAGCTGGCGGCGCAGCAGAAGTTATCGTTTGCGCCGGCGTTCTACGCTCAACGGCAGCAATAACAACTAATAAAAATAACGCGCAAGTCAATATCGGTGTCGGTAACGAATGATTACGGTACAAGTCGGAGTAATTCATCATTGCGCAATTGAGCGAAAATTAGTTCAAATAAAAGTGAAGCTAAATTTTAGGATTTAGCTATTTTCAACAAAGAAAAAATAACTGTCTTTTGTTAATTTTAACCGTTGTCTCGTGATTTTGACAATCTTCAACAAAAGAATTCCAAGTCTAATGAGTATAGTTGCTAGATTCTCTTTCTGATTGAAGAAATCAACGGCGGTGAATTTGAAAAAGAAAGCAACATAAATCTACATTCTTCCACACCTAACATAGGTAATCTGAATGTTTAAAGTACGGCTTTAGGCACACAAAAAGGAAAAGGCAAGTCAAAACGGCTGCCTTAAAGCCTTCCTAAACTGTTGATTTTGTTAAAATTAAAGTGGTGGAGTCGAGGGGGATCGAACCCCTGACCTCATGACTGCCAGTCATGCGCTCTCCCAGCTGAGCTACGACCCCGAGGTTTTCAAGATTTTAGCTGTTTTGGAATACTAAATTGACCCGTTGAATATCAATTCAGTCCTTAGCCGAATAGCAAATATACCAATCCGTCCAGCATAACGCAACTAACGGAGAATTTCTAGCTGTTAAAAAATACGGCAATAGTGTTTAAAGGCAAAAGTTGATTTTGAAAGAAGAGGCGTGTAGATTAATCTACACGCCTTTTCTTTTCTTCTTATTGATAAATACTTACTGATTCGTTCGATTATCAGTATTAGCGGGATTATCGGAAGTAGTACGATTCTCGCGTGTTTCGGTGTGAGTATCTCTAAATTCCTGCACTTCCACTGCCTTACGCTTTTTCGGTATTAAACCTGCTAAGCCCAGTAAACCGAGCAATCCCCAGGGAAATCCTCTTTCATACTCTGTTCTGACTTCGGTTCTATTAGTATTACTCGTTTGAACGGGTGTGGAAGAGGTATTGCGTACCGTACTTGTATTACCCGTCGTGACTGTATTACCCGTGGTTGTACCAGTATTACTTGTAGTAACGACTGTATTACTCGTCGCCGTACCGGTATTACCCGTCGTTACCCTATTAGTCATTGTACCCGTATTACTCGTTGTGCCAGTATTACTGTTTTGAGCTAAAGATATTGTAGCCGTCATAATAGTCAAACCTAAGACCAGCGCCGTTACTCTTGTAAACTTTATTAACTTAAAAAGTTTCATAATCATTCTCCTGTTTTTGATTCTTCTGAAATATTCAAGTACCTAGCCAAACTATATATAGTTTCGTGATACGTTGAACTAAAATCTTAAAAAAAGCAAGCTATCAATAACCTTATTTTCCCTTGAAAAATAGGCTTGGCTTTTTCAAAAGTTTCGGAGCACTTTTTATTTATCCTAATTAACCCAAGTTGCTAGTTATAGGATTTGATATTTGAAATAAAGAATGTCCTCTTTTAGAATTTTGTCGCCAAACAAATTCAAGAAAAAGAGGACAAACCGATGTGCCATAGCACTCTTGCAA
>Ga0136617_10006344_pt1 | contig 10574 bp, 10 predicted proteins | sample AntDrymUQ3222106_2_FD_129672 | JGI IMG/M metagenome (GOLD analysis project Ga0136617, IMG submission 129672) | Polar desert sand microbial communities from Dry Valleys, Antarctica - metaG UQ322 (21.06) | ecosystem: Environmental > Terrestrial > Soil > Desert | place: Antarctica: Dry Valley...
CGAAGCGCTGTCCGGGCTTGCTGTTGGCCTGCAGACCGATGCTGACGATATTGGGATCGACGACGAAGTTTCCGACCAGAGGGTTCTTCTGAACGATTGCGTTGTTCGAGCGGTGCTGAAGTGCGTCGCCGAAATCGACCAGGAAGTGGCCCGCCTTGATGTCGATCCGATCGAAGATCGGCTGCAGAATCCGCAGGCCCTGAAGGTTCTCGGGCACCCCACGCATGACGATGTATCCCTCGTTGCCGTAGGTGCTGGATGGATGATTGCGGCTCGAGAGGTAGATATCGAACACGACTTCGATTTCCTCGTTCTTGCCGTACTTGCCGATGAAGCCGAGGTCGCCGAAAGCATTCTGGAACCCAGGCTCGATCTCGGCGACCCGTGCGCCGGAAGCGTTGAAGACGTTCTCATGGTTGAGAGTCTGCGCGGTGCCGACGGTATGGACGGTGAGAAAGAGTTTGACGTTCTCGGTTTCCGCGACCCGGACCTGCGCCGAGAGCGGCGCAGCTACGATGATGAGACCGAAGAGCAGTGTGAAGATCTTTACGATTGCTGATTTCATGACTTCCTCCGTTGCTAAGCATCATCGGTTGGCCGCGCGTTTCCTTCGAACCCCGAACGGGTGGCAGGCGAACGCAGGAGGGCGGGTTGTAATGCGCGCAAACGGATGGGGAAGAACCTACCCGAAAGGGTAGGAAAGTAACGTCGGGCACTTGGGGTCGGAGCTTCAGTCGTCAGGCAGATCAGGATCAGCGCCGTGTCGCTGGCTGCGAACTGAAGCTCCGACCCCCCTGCGCGCGGACCCCCCTGCGCGCGCGCCGTGCACGCGTTTGCGTACGTGGATGCCACGGCGATGAGCTCCGGCCATTCCACTCCGGTGTTCATCACGCATATATGGCTGGCTTGCATAATGTTGTCGGACGCACGATCTTGGAGCTCAGATCCGGCACACGCCTCGGAGACTACGAGATCGTCGGAGAGCGCCCGGAGTCTGTCGGTCCTGCGCTTCAAGGCCCGCGCTGGGCCAAAAACTCCCTTCGTAAACGGCCAATGTCACACTTTGCATGGCATCAGCGCACGAGCATGCCCTGCCCGTCGTCTTGCGCTACCCCAGGGAATCAGGTTTCAAAAATCGAGCGAATGACTCTTGTACGGAAGTCGAAGATACGGCGCAGCTGCCATCGAACGAACCCGCCTCCAGCCACTTTCCCCAGTTTTCCAAAGGGAAGTTCGTAGTCCACTCGGTCCTCCATGAGTACGCCCTCTGCCACTTTGGCGAACCTGTGCGAATGAACCCACTTTTCGTATGGTCCCTTTTCCTGCGTGTCGGTGAAGGAATCGTTGGGAACCCAGTCGGTGATCAGCGTCACCCATCGCACGGGGATGCCTGCAATGCGAATGCGGTAGGTGATCCGGTCACCCTTACGCAGGGGACGGTGCGGTGCCGAGATGATGCGGAATCCCAGCGAGCGTGGGGTGAGGCGCGCAAGATTCTCTGGCGCCGAGAAGAATGCGAACACGTCTTCCAGCGGCGCCTTGATGATTGTTTGTTGTTGGAGCAGCATTCCTATTGATCCGTTGATGCACCTGCAAGATGTGAGCGCGTCTGGACGAATCGCGAGGACAAGGAGCAGGGAGGAATACGTCAACGGGTTTTGCGCCACCTGGTGGACTGTACGTAGGAATTGGCGGTACCTCGCCTGGCCTCGACGGCGTGAGCTTCGTTGCACCTCCTCAGCGTAGCCCCACTATGCTTGCGTCGGCGCGTCTCGCTCACGTCGCCGATCCCTGCGCCATCTGGTACCAATTCATCCATTACAGGCCACTAGAGCAGATCCTTCAATTTCGCGTACCCGCTGCGACTCACCGGCAATTTCGTTCCGTCATGAAGAATGGCAATGCGGCTGTCCTTTGCGTACAGCTCGACGCGTGCCAGCCGGTCGAGGTTCACGATGAATGAACGATGAATGCGCACGAATCTGGAACTGTCGAGCACCTTCTCGAGATCGGCCAGCGTTTGTTGTTTGAGGTACTTCTTTCCTCCGCTCGCCAATCGAACGTAGTCATCCTCAGCCTCGGCGTAATCGAGTTTCTGCACATGGATTACCTGAATGTCAGAGCCCTCCCTGACGAGAACTCGCTGCAGGGGCTTTCTTCGTTCCGTGGCCGATTCCAGAACCCGGTCCACTCGTGAATCTTCCTGCGGCCCACCTACTCTGAGCGCTCGCGTGAGCACTTCACGGAACCGCTCCAGACTGTACGGCTTCAGAAGGAAGTCCACGGCCTGAACCTCGAAGGCTCGAACCGCGTGCTCTTCGTATGCCGTGACAAAGATCACCCGAGGTCTCCTATCCAGCAGTTCCAGAACCTCGAAACCGTCAAGCTTCGGCATTTGAACGTCGAGGAAGAGGAGGTCGGGTTTTAGCTCGCCAACGGCCCTCACCGCTTCGAACCCGTTAGCACATTCGGCGACGACCTCGAGGTCCGGCCGCTCAGCGAGGTATTGCCGGAGTATGTCCCGAGCCAGAGGCTCATCATCCACGACAATCACACGGGTGAGGGTTCTTCCAACGATGCCATCGTCCATGCTGGCTACCTCTTTCCCTCTTCCAGGCGCGGCAGAACGATGAACACGCAGAACAGTCCGCCCGCCAGACGACGCTCGAGACTCGCTTCGCGGCCGTACAGCACGTCGAGGCGGCGGGTCACGTTCGCAAGACCAATGCCCTCGCCATCTATGGTTGACCGATCCTCGTCGATCGGATTCTCGATCTCGAGATGAAGCTTACCGCCAGCCTCGTGGGCCTGAACTCGAATAGTTCCGCCTTCCACCAGGCCGCTGATTCCATGCTTCACAGCGTTTTCCAGCAGCGGCTGGAGAATCAGGGGTGGCACGGGAAAAACTCCGGCACGCTCATCAATAGCAGCTTCTACAACCATACGATCGCCGAAGCGGACCTTCTCGATCTCCAGGTACTTCATTCCCAGGCGCCATTCGTCTGCTAGCGGGATCGTTCGCTGCCCGTCCATTCGTAGACTGCTTCTGAGAAACTCGGCCAGGAGAATCGACATCCTTCGGGCCAGGGAAGGGTCCGAACCGCACAGAGATGCCACTGCGTTCAGGCTGTTGAAGAGAAAGTGGGGATCGATCCGTGCTCTGAGGGCACTGAGCTCAGCTTCGCGAGCCAGCGCGGTCAGCTCGGACTGCTTGTTTTCAGCATTGCGAGCGTTTTCAAATTCGATGATCAGATAGAACAATGTCACAGAAACCACGTAGAGAATCGCTCCGAGTCCAAGGAGCGACATTGTGTTCTCTGAAACCACGGTCGAAAAACTCTGCCGTGCAATAAGGTCCGCGGCATATGCCAGCAGAAACGCACACGCGCTCCAGCCGAGACTGATCACCACAGCCCCTAACAAATGCGTTGTAACGATTCGCGACAATCCACTGGAACGTAACGGTGTAACCCGACAGGGAAACCACGCTGCAAGAGAAATGAAGGCATGCAACGTTGCCAGGGGAACAACGAACAGCATCCAGCGAGAAAGACTTACGTCCCCTGGATCAAGGGAGATGGAGAGAAAAAGCGTGGCAGTCGTGACCCAGGTGACGAGGAACAGTCCCAGCCGCCCGCTCTTTCCCAGTATTGGATGCATCCGCCCTCACAAGTCTTGTTGTTTTCTTATCACTGAAATGGGCAGGGCCGTCTAGTGGCCACTAGTTCTTCACTTCCACCCCGCCCATGATGGCTGTGCCTTTCACAATCAAACGCTTCGAGCCGTCGCGAGGTGCGCGGGTCGAATCAGAAAATCCTCCCATGATCGGCATCACCTTTCCTACCACAGTCCATTCGGGGGGAACTCTGATCTCGATACCTCCCCATACAGCGAGCGTGTCGATGGTTACCTCTTCTCCCGCCATTCTCGCTTGCGTGAGGTCTATCTCGCACCCGCCCATGATGGCCGTGAGATCGCCGCCGCTGAATGCCGATGAGTTGTTCCTGCGCACCACGGCGGACATCAGTGCGAACGCGTTGACTGTTGATTCAGAATCATCGCCCTTCAGCGTTGCGGTAGCCGATCTTGAACCGAACAACGCCCGCCACACCAGCCCAGCACCCAGTGCGACGAGGATCAGTGGCCAGAACACGCGAATTTCAATGTCGACGATCCCCATGTTGAACAGCAGGATCCACCCGCCGACGATGAGGAAGATGCCGCCTTTCAGGCGTCCGCCAGGCTGCGCCAGATTGACCACGCCGACCACGAGCAGAATCACGGGCCAGTAGAGGAGATAGTCGTCCGCTTCGAGGTAGCCGAGGTTGTCGGCCAGAAAAAGTATCCCAAGCGCGACGATGAAAACGCCGACCAACAGCTTTGCTGACAAATGTTTGCTAGTTCGCTCCATGGCCGTCTCCGCCTTTCGCTCTTTCCTGTCGCGACAGTGACTCCCAGATCATACCGGCGCCCACGGCAACGATCAGCAGAGGCCAGGCTGATCCATATCCCAACCCGAAAAGACCCAGACTTCCAATGAGGAGCCACGATCCGATCATGACCAGCCAAACGCCCGAACTCCGCCGTCGCTGGACCTCGGGCTGAATCATGCGCGTGATGCCCAAAGCGATGAGAATCAACGGCCAGAATCGCCAGAGGCTGCTGATATCGATGTACCCGACGTTGTTGAGGGTGAAGAGGACCCCCAGAGTGATCAGAACCATCCCCCACAGAAGCTTGTCCAGTGGCAGGCGACGTTGTTCAGTGCTGTCCATCCTCGTATCTCCTTCCTGTTATCTACTGCCGGGAAGATACGAAGGATGGGACCTGCTGTCTCGGCTTCGTCGGCCAGTCGCGGGCCTGCGCCGGTCAATGACGCCGGGAAGTGTCCGAGGGTTCGCTCCGCTCCTCAAGAGACCTCACAATCTGCCCAGATGTCGGTTCAGAGGGGTTCATTCGAAGCGCAGAATCTCGTCCAGATGTCGGCGGAAAGCTTACCAGGAGTAAGCCTTCCGCCGCGTGGGACGAAACCTTGTTCACTTCGCTAGGGGCCTGTAAAGGATGAATCGGTACCAGATGGCGCAAGGATCGGCGACGTGAGCGAGACGCGCCGACACAGGCATAGTGGTGGCTATGCTGAGGAGGCGCAACGAAGCTCACGGTGTCGAGACTCAGCCAGGTGTTACCGATTCATCCTTTACAGGCCACTAGTCAGGACGTCAGGCCGTCAGGCCGAAATCGTAGGCGGAGATTCCACACGGAAAGTGTCAGCGACCAGGTGCCGAGGCTGCGGCCTGCTTGACCGCCTCAATATCGATCATCACCTGAACGACGTCATCGAGCAGGTAGCCGCCAGCGTCGAGGCTCTTGTTCCATGAGATTCCGTAGTCCTTGCGATTCAGCCTGGTGGTGACCTCGAAGCCTGCGCGCTCATTGCCGTAAGGATCCTTGGCTGCTCCGAGGTAGTTCACCCGTACCGTTACCGGTTTCGTCACTCCTCTCATAGTCAGGTTGCCTTTGACGTCGTACTTGTCCTTGCCCACTGATTTGATCGACGTGCTCTGGAACTTCAACTCCGGATACTTGTCCACTTCGAAGAATTCGGCACTGCGAAGATGCTTGTCACGACTCGGCTCCCCGGTGTCGATGCTTGCCGTACGGATCGTGAAGGCGACCGACGAGGTCAAGGGCTTGGCCCGGTTGATGTTGACCACCCCGTCGAAATCGGTGAACCGACCGCTCACCCGGGACATCAGATGACGGATGCGAAACGACGCCTCCGAATGACTCCTGTCGATTTTATAGGTCTCGGCGGCCATACCAGCCGACGTGATGGTGCCGACCAGAAGAATTGCGCTCAGTATTCGTTTCATGACTCTCTCCTCGTATTGATGACCAAATAGGTCCGTTTGCGTTTATCCGTCAGTTCGAAATACCCTGACGGACCTTCTTCAGAATCCGTAGCAGTGCAGTCATCTCCCCGGTGCTCAACATACGCAAAGCCCGCTTATCCGCACGATCTACCGGCTGGTCCAGTTCTTCCAGGAGCCTGAGTCCCTTGCCGGTGATCCAGCAAAGAATCTGACGTCGGTCGCTCGAACAGCGCTCCCGCCTGACCAGTTCCCGCGATTCGAGACGATCGAGCAGGCGAGTAATTCCCGGTGTCTGCTCAATCATGCGAGCCGCGATCTCCAGCGTGGCCAGCCCCTCGATCTTTGATCCCCGCAGGATGCGCAGGACGTTGTACTGCTGGGCGGTCACCCCATGTGCGTCCGTTAGAGCGGAGATGGTTCGACGCAATCGGTCCGCCGTGAGCAGTAACGCCACAGACGCTTCCTGGGCTCTGGAACGAAACGGAAGTGTCTGTTTGATCTCTGGAAGGCTTGCGGTATGTGCCACGTCGATACACTACATGTCAATAGTTGACTAGTCAAGTATTAAGTGCATCTCCTTGTTTCCCGCCATAGAAAACGTGGATGTTACGAACCGTCACAACTTCGGCTGGCCACGGTGAACAAGCTGCAAATCCCCCATCCACACGCTAACCATCTCGCCACGCACTCGTAGAACGAAGAAGTACTTCAACAGAACAAAAAAAGGAGAAGATGATGAAAAACACATCCGCGTTGCTTCTTGTAAGTCTGCTCTCAGTAGCCTGCGCTTCCTCCCCCGCTTCGATGAACAGCAGCTCGACGAGCGCAGGATCCGGAACAGGAATGAAACGGGCCACTCCCACCCACTATCGCCTCCTGTCCGATCCCCGCAATATTCGGGAGATCAACTGGTCTCGTCCGCCCGCCAACCTTCATGTCAAAGGACAGATGACCACGTTGGGCTTCGTTCCTCTCTCGCAAGTCGAGGGAACCGGGCGTCTTTGCGCTGACGGAAAAGACTGGGTCTCGCTGAAGGATGGCGTCTTCCATCAAGCGACCGATGGCGCAACACCCGATGGTCCCTACGTTGTCGGCTGCAAAAACAAGATGGGCGGCTTCACTCCAGCCAGCAAAGAGATTTCCAACAGCTGATGCGCTTCCTGTGAAACGTTTCGCGCCGGGGATGAGATTCAATCGGTGAGCTCAGGATGACACAGTCAATCGACGTGTCATCCTGAGCAGCTTGAAAACATCGATCCGAGTGTCGATCCTTCCGGGTGTCATCCTGAGCGGAGCGAAGGATCTCGTCCGAGGGTGTTGCAGACTGACGCGTGAGCCTACTGCGGCATGGGACGAGATCCTTCGTCGCTACCGCTCTACAGGATGACACCTGTCGATTGTTTCACAGGCTCTGAGTAGAGGAGCGTCCCCAGTGCGCGTTCCAGGATCAGGTCGACCCCTGTTCCGCCAGCCATTCGTCAATGAGTCTTCGCGATATCGAAACCACGCGAGGCAGGCGGAGCGAGCCTGCAGTCATCTCGCACTGAATCTCCTCTCGAGTCATCCACCTGGCGTCATCCAGCTCGGCATCGTTCAAAGTGATTTCCGTGGTAGAAGCCTCGGCACGGAATCCGATCATGAGAGAGGACGGAAAGGGCCAGGGCTGCGAAGAGTGATAGCGAACCGCCCGCACTTCAACGCCGGTCTCCTCCCGCACCTCTCGGCGTACCGCTTCCTCGAGGCTCTCGCCCGCTTCGACGAAACCCGCCAGCGTCGAGTACATGCCAGGCGTCCATGCTGCCTGACGTCCCAGGAGACAGGCGTTCCCTGATGTGACCAGCATGATGACCGCAGGGTCTGTGCGAGGAAAATGCTGAACCCCGCAGTCGAGATCGACGCAGCGGCGCACATGGCCGGCATCATCGACGGCGGTGGATTTACCGCACCGCGAACAGAAGCGGGACCGGCTGTGCCACTCCGACAAGGCTCGCGCGTATGCCAGCAACGCTCCGTGTTCCCGCGAGAGAAGCGCTCCTATGTCGCGAAAATCGATGAACTCGATCGAAGCATTCTCGCTTGGCCACGAAGGCCGCTCGTCGGCACCGACTTCGACGGCAAACACCGCTCCCTCCCCGTCCAGACCGAGGAACATCGGGGTTGATCGGCCGACCAGATCCTCAGCGCTCGCGCGAAGAAAGTACGGTTCCGGCGACTCACCTTGAAGGATCAGCGACGCACCATCGCGAACCGCAAGAAACCTCGTCGTGGGGAGCGTGAGTATTTCCTGCAGCCAAGAAGAATCGCGGCGTCGAAAGGCTGCCCGATCGATGAATGAGCCGCTGAGGTAATTCGGATCCCGTTCCACGACAGCGATTCTAGCGCACCGATAGATGTCTCTGGGCGAGACACTACGATTCATCAGTGCTCAGAGGCGGCGAAAACATCGTGCGGCCATGTCATCCTGAGCGAAGCGAAGGACCCCTTCACTTGCACGATTCTCCTGATTCACGCAGCGGGTCCTTCGCTACGTTTCTAATGACACCGGAGGTGTCATCGCGTGCTTCAAGGCCGGTGGCGAAGAAAAGAATTGGTGGCCGAGGCTATGCCGACCTACGCCGCCGGCCGTGCCGGCTCAGGATGACATGGCCTGCGCTGCGGGCTCCGTGCTACGCGCGCAGCGCGTCCACAGGTTGCATACGGGCCGCGGTCAGTGAGGGGTATAGACCTGCAAACAACCCGATAACCAGTGCGAAGCCGGAGGCTGCGATCAGACCTCCAATCGAAATACTGAGCCCGGCGGGAAACTTTGTGGAGATAAAGAGAACCACAGCGCACCCGAACAGCGCACCACTGAGAGCACCGACCAGCGAAAGCGTCATCGATTCAATCAGGAACTGGAAGAAGATCTCTCCGTCGCTGGCGCCTATGGACTTGCGTAATCCTATTTCGTACAACCGTTCAGAGATTGAGATCTTCAAAACCGAAAAAATACCTACCCCGCCGATGAGAAGTGAGATTCCAGCGATGGAAACGAACACAATCAACCAGTTTTTCAGAATGACATCGACCTCGCCACGCGTTTTAAGAATGTCCTTCGCTACGTTATCGATCTTTACGTCCTCAACGCCTCGATGCGCGCGAGCATAAAGACGCTTGACGTCACCCTCGGTCTCCACGGAACGTGCCGGATCAACGGCCTTGGCGATCACGTACGACACGGCGTTTCGTCCAAACATCGTCTCGTAAATGGAGAACGGCACGTACACGCCGCCTGTTTCCTGCCGCATCTGATCATCGTCGACGAATTCCATATTGAATTTCGTCCCCACACCCACAACAGTCAGGCGGCGTCCCTGAACAGTCACCTGCTGACCGATCGGAGTTTCTCCACCGAACAGCTGCTCTTTCAATTTGTGACCCAGCACGACCACGGGAGCAACGCTGGCCTGATCTCGCTGGCCGATGAAGCGCCCTTCTGAGACTTTACGGTTCTTGATCTGTGCAAAGTTCGGCATGACGCCGTAGACGGTGATCCGGCGCATGGTCGATCCGCCGGTGATCACCGCTCTTGTCTCGCCTACAGAAGTCATCTCCCGTATGCCATCGACGCCAGCCCGCAGGTACTCCTGGTCCTCCACGCGCAGGCCGCGGGAGTAGTGTGCCTTGGCGCGATTGATGCGGTCGGAGGGCTCCTTCGCTGAGATGATCAGCACGCCGTCCAGACCGAGATCATCGAAGCCTGCCCACACTGCTTTCGTCACACCACCCAGCACGGAAATGACAATGACCAGAGCGGTAGTGCCAAGCACGACGCCAGCGAGCGTCAGCACTGAGCGCAGTTTGTGTGCGCGAACCTCCTCGAGACTGGTGCGTATTGCTTCCGAGATGATCATCGTCGCTATTCCGTCCTGAGGGCTTCGATCGGATTCAGCCGCGAGGCTCGAATCGCCGGGTACATCCCGAAAACGAGACCCGTTCCGGCTGCGAAGATCAGCGCATAAATGATGACCTGCGGCGTGATGATAGTGGGTGTCTTGATCAGCGATGTAATGGCGATGGTGAAAAACTTCCCGGCGAAGATTCCCAGGAATCCTCCGAGCATCGCCACCAGAAGCGACTCCGACATGAAGTGACTGAAGATCTGCAGGCCGGAAGCGCCCACAGCCTTCCGCACGCCTACCTCCCGCACTCGTTCATTGAAGGAGGCGAGCTGGATGTTCATGACGACGATTCCGCCCACAAACAGCGAAATGATTCCGCAGACCATGAACGTGATGTCGTAGATCTTGTTGTTGTCCTCGTTCTGTTTGAGCCTTTCCACGCGTGAGATCACATCGAAATCTCTCACTCCGTGCTCCCGCTGAATCACATTCTCCAGTTGTGCTACCGCATCCTTGGCCTTCGTTACGTCGCGCATGCGGGTGTAGATCCAGGCGACCTTTCCGGTCTTCGCCGATTCCCCTCCCCGCGTAACCAGTGTCGTGACCGGGACGAAGATCTGTTTGTTCATCCATCCCATCGCGTTCTCGCTGCCTTCCCAGTAGAACTCCTTTTTCTCCATCACTCCGACGACTTTGTACCCCGCCCCACCGATGTTGAGGGTCTGCCCCACCGGATTCTCGCTACCAAAGAATTCTACGGAGCGATCGGAGCCCATGACCACCACGCGAGCGGCTTCGAGAATGTCCGTGTCCGTGATGA
>Ga0136617_10006345_pt1 | contig 10574 bp, 11 predicted proteins | sample AntDrymUQ3222106_2_FD_129672 | JGI IMG/M metagenome (GOLD analysis project Ga0136617, IMG submission 129672) | Polar desert sand microbial communities from Dry Valleys, Antarctica - metaG UQ322 (21.06) | ecosystem: Environmental > Terrestrial > Soil > Desert | place: Antarctica: Dry Valley...
GGGCTCTTGAGGTGCGCGTCGCGGCGGGCGATGCCGGTCTCCACGCTGGCCACGGCGACCGAGGCCACGGCGAGCGGCTCGCCGCCGAGCGTCCCGTGCACGGCGCCGAAGCGCCCGCGGATCCGGCGCCCGAAGTTGCGCACGGTGAAGACGATGCTCGAGGCCGCAGGGTCGATGGTCCAGTTGCCCGGTGGCACCAGGCGGGTCTCCGAGCGGATCGAGGGAACCGAGCGCATGCCTCCCAGACGGCGAATCCCCCGCGCGCATTCCCGCCTGAGGTGTGACACTGACGGCCTTCGGTGTTACACTCGCGGAGTGCCCACGACGAGACCTCGCTATGTCGTGACCGACACCGGTGAGCTGCGCGAGATGCTCGACCTCGCCGAGCAGGCGTGGCCCGATGTCGGCGACCGTCGGCAGCTGTTGCTGCGACTGGCGGCGGCGGGCCGGGATCGGATCGCCGAACAGGCGATCGCGCGCGACGAGCAGGGGCGCCGCGAACGACAACGCGCGGCGCTCGAGCGTGCGCCCGACCGGGTCGACGCGGAGCTGCTGCTGGGCGACGCGGCGTGGCACTGACCGGCGCGCGGCTGCTGCTCGTCGACAAGTCGGCCTACGTGCGAGGTGCCGGCCTCCTCACGCGGCGGCAAGAGCTGTGCCTCTGTGCCGTGACGCGGCTGGAGCTCCTGTTCAGCGCGCGTAGCCGCGACGACTTCATGGCGCTCGAGGAGGAGCTGGCCGCCTTCCGCGACCTACGCATGGACGCGGCGACGTTCGCCACGGCACGTGGAGCCCAGCGCGACCTGGCTGCTTCTGGACAACACCGCCTGCCGATTCCGGACCTCCTGATCGCCGCCTGTGCGCAGCAGCACGGTGCCGCGGTCGTCCATGTCGACCGCCACTTCGAGGTGTTGGCGGGTGTGCTGGGGTTCGAGGCGCTCCGGCTGTGATCGCGCCCGCCTCGATCACATCACGGTGCGCAGCACCTCGAACGCCTCGGCGTGCGCCACGCCGATCTCCTTGCCGCGCAGCGCGGCGAGCGCCGCGACGGCCTCGGGGCTGCGGATGTGCGGGTCCGCGCGCAGCTGCGAGGCGTAGGCGCGCAAGGCGGCGAGCTTGGTCTCCAGGTGCCCCGTGATGTCGCAGTGGGCCGCGGTCCGCGGCAGGGGTGCGGCCGCCCAACCCAGCTTGGGCGCCTCATAGGACAGCACGTGCGGCGTCAGCCACTTGCCGATCGCGAGAGGCATCGGCCGGGCGGCGGCGAACGCCGTCTCGAACACCCGCACGTGGTCCTGGTCGTAGTCGGCGCCGGAGGGGAGCAGGAGGAGGTCGGGGCGGCGCTCGTCCAGCGCGGCCTCGAAGCGGTCGACCAGGTCGCGCCGGGCCAGCGTGTCGAGCCGCTCGATCAGGTCCTGGTCGCCGTAGGCGATCTCCCAGCTCCAGTCCATCAGGGCGGCGACGGCCTCGACCTCCACGACCCGCTCCGCGTAGGTCGTCTCGTGCTCGAGCCCGTAGTGGTGGAAGCCGTCCACCGCCAGGTAGTGCACGTGGACGCTCGCGCCCCGCTTGCGCAGGCGTGCCGCCAGCCCGGCGCAGCCGAGCACCTCGTCGTCGGCGTGCGGCGCCAGGATCAGCGCCGAGCCGACGTCAGAGAGCATGCTCGGCAGCGCGCGCGGACTGCTGCAGGTAGTGGTCGGCGGTGCTCTCGATCAAGGCGTCCAGCCCGATCTCGGGGCGCCAGCCCAGCCGCGTCGCCGCGCCGAGCACGGGCTGCTTGACCACCGACATGGCCTCCTCATAGCGCGGCCCGTGGATCGCCTTGCCGTCCACGAAGTGGATCTCCGAGTCGCTTCCGAGCAGCGTTCGCACCCGCTCGGCGAGGCCGAGCACCGTCGTCTGGTTCTCCGGGTTGCCGAGGTTGACGATCGGATCCGGACCGGCCAGCGCGGCGTGCAGGTGGCGGGTGAGGAAGCGCGCCACGTCCGCGGCGGCCACGAAGGTGCGCACCTGCGCGCCGCCGGCGAAGACGGTCAGCGGAGCCCCAGCCAGCGCCTGCTGGACGAAGGTGGGCATCACGAACCCGCCCGCCTCCGACTGGCGCGGGCCTGCCACGTTGAACGGGCGGATCACGATCCCCCGCAAGCCCTCGTGGCGCCGGTTGACGGTCATCGCCTCGACCAGCGTCTTGCCCACGGCGTACTCGATCCGGGCGTTATAGGCGGTGGGCACAAGCAGGTCGTCCTCCTCCGCCAGCGCACCGCTGCGCCCGTAGACCTCGGCCGAGCTGAACACGCAGACCGGGATCCCGGCCGCGCCGCACGCATCGAGCACGGCCTCGGTCGAGCGCACGATCCGCGCCCCGAGCCGGCCCGCGTAGGCGAGGATGCCCGCCGGGCCGACGAGGCTCGCCGCGTGCACGACGAGGTCGTACGCGTGCGGCGCCGCGCCCATGGCCAAGAGCTCCTCCACCGGCATCCGGACCACGTGACAGCCGGGCTGGACGTCGAACTCGGCGCCGTCGGTGACGGCGGTGATCATCGAGTCCACGATGGTCACGCGCCAGCCGTCGGCCAGGAAGGCGTCGGCGACGTGCGAGCCGATGAAGCCGAGGCCGCCGGTGATGAGGACGTGGCGGCTCACGGCGTACCCAGGATCGTGCCGGGGGCCGCCGCCATGACGACCACGAGCGCCAGCGCGGTCGCGGCCAGCAGCGGCGCCCACACGCCGGTGCGGCCCCGCCGGCCGGCGGTGTGGCGGCCTCGCAGCGTCGCGACGACGGCGGAGACCAGCCACAGCGCCGCAGCGGTGAGCGCGCCGCCGACCAGCCAGCCGGCGGGCATGCTCCAGTCCGGTGGCACCAGCGCTTGGTAGGCGCGCTCTCCCCGGACAGCGAGAGCGGCCCCGACGAGCGCCGCCAGCCCGCCGATCACCAGGACGTGCGGCAGGAAGCCCAGCGCCGAGCGGCGGGTCAGCCGGGTGCGGTTTTCACCGACGTGCAGCAGCACGAGCGTGGCCGTGACGAGCCCGTAGACCACGGCGCCGACAAGGCAGAAGAAGTAGTACCCCTGTGCCTCGCCGGCGTCGAGCGGGAGCAGCGCGACCACGGCCGGCACCGCGGCCAGCACCGCGAACGGCGCGATCATGCGGAGCGGGAGCGGCTTGGCGCCGGTCACCCCCTTCGGCGTCACCTTCTCGGAGAAGCCGCGCGCGCCCGACCAGTCCAGCAGCGAGGCGATCACTCCCAGCACGACGAACGGCCAGCGCGTGAAGCCATAGAGCAGGACCTCCCAGCTCAGCACCTTGGCGTCGCGCGGGCGCAGCCAGCCCTGCCGGCGCAGCCACACCACCGTGGCCAGCGAGGCCAGGCCGAGCGGAAGGAGGTGCAGGAAGAACGCCGACAGCGGCACGGCAACCCAGGCCACGCCCAGCAGCACGGCGAGCACCGGCAGCAGGAACGCGACGCACATCTGCAGCGCGTACATCCCATACCAGGCCAGGCAGAAGCCGAGGATGACACGCTCGCGGCGGCGCAGCGTCGGAACGAAAGGGCGGCCGGCGAACAGCGCGAGGTTGGTCAGGCTGCGCGACCACTGGAACTCCTGCGTGAAGAAGTCGGGCCCGCAGCCCGGACCGTCGCCGCGGGCCTCGGCGTCGATCGCGAACACGCCGCGCCACCCCGCCGAGTTCATGAGCAACGTCGTGGCAAAGTCCTCCGCCAACTCGGGGCCGACGCCGCCGATGGCCTCCAGCGCGGCGGTGCGCACCGTGTAGTGCGACCCGATGCACGACGGCGCCGAGTCGCCCGACCGGCCGGCCTGGTAGGGCCCGTGGAAGGGGCTCTCCTTGTACACCCGCCCGCGTACGGCCCAGCTCTCGCGCCGGTTGCGGTCGTTCACGCTGGGCGCCGCGACGTAGCCCACGGTCGGGTCGGCGAACGGCTGCACAACCTGCTGCAGGTAGCCCCGAGCCGGCGCGTGGTCGGCGTCGAACTGCGCGACCACGTCGTAGTGCTCGTAGCCCCAGTGGTCGTAGAAGTGCGCGAGGTTGCCCTCCTTGCTCTTCGTGCGCCGGGGCCAGCCGGCCCGGTGCCACTCCTCGCGCCCCTGGCGGCTCGATACCAGCACGCCGCTGGCCTCGCACCAGGCGAGCGAGTCCGCCGTGGGGATCTCGTCGGCGACCCAGACATCGTACGGGTGCGGGTAGTCCTGGGCGAGCATGGCCTCCAGCGTGTGCTCGACGATGCTCCACGGCTCGGAGGGCGCGTGCGTGGCGATCATGGCGACCCGGACGCGCGGGAGCGGCAGCTCGGGATTGGGCCGCCTGGCCCGGTTGACGAAGTAGAGGAAGACTCCCGGCAGCAGCAGCGACCACAGCACGAGCAGGCTGTTGAAGACCATGCCGGGCAGGGTCACCCAGTGATCGGGCTCGAACCACCAGGCCCAGAAGCCGGCGAGGGCGATCGCCCAGACCGCGACCAGCACGCGCCAGGCGCGCCGCTGGCCGCGAGCCATGAGGTCGACGTGCAGCGCGGCGGGAGCCGCCGTGGCCGGATAGCGGCCCGGCGTGCGCGCGAACCGGCGCTGCCGACGCCGGGCGATCGGGTCGCCTGGACGGCGGGGGAGCTCACGCGGTGGCGTGCTGGTCTGCGAGGGTCCGGCTGGGCTCACTTCGATCTCCGGTCGTCAGGTCCGGCGGCGTCGATCCCGCCCTGGCGTGCCCGTCCTCCCTCACGCTCTACATTACAGTGCGTTGTTGTTCCCAGCAACGACCCAGGCAACCTGCCGATAATGGGAGCATCGCGCGGCTCGCTCCATGCCTCTGCCTTCGGCTGCTCCTGCTCGCGGTCGCGTTCTGCGCGCTGGCGGAACCGTCGCAGGGCAAGCGGAAGACCGTGTCTAGCACCTACCACCTCGATCCTGGAGGCGACGACGCCGCCGCCGGCACGACGCCCGCGCGCGCCTGGCGCACGCTGCGGCGGTTGAGCGCAGCAGAGCTCCGGCCAGGCGACCGCGTGCTGCTGCGCGCCGGCGCTCGCTTCGCGGGCCCGCTCACGCTGCGGGTCGCGGGCGGCGGCGACGCGGAGCGGCCCGTGGTGGTGGGCGCGAGCGGTCCGGGCCGCGCGACGATCGACGCGGGTGACGGCTTCGGCGTATACGCACAGGACGCCGGCGGGATCACCCTGCGCGACCTGGAGGTGGTGGGTTCCGGCAGCGCGCGCAACCGCTCGAGTGGCGTGATGTTCCACACCACCGCCGGCGCGAGGTCCACGTTGCGCGGCGTCCGGGTCGAGCGCCTCGAGGTCCATGGCTTCGGGCGCTGGGGCCTGTCGGTCGGCGCGGAGGGCGACGCGGGCTACGCGGGCGTTGCGCTGCGCCGGATCAATGCCCACGACAACGGCCGCGGCGGCGTGCTCACCTACGGGCAGCGCCGCAACCAGCATCGCGACGTGCGGGTCGAGCACTGCGCCGCCTACGCCAACCGCGGGGAGCCCGGCCTGCGGGAGAACTCCGGCAGCGGGATCGCGCTGGGCAATGTCGACGGCGGCGTGATCCGCCGCTGCACCACCTACGACAACGGGGGCGCCAACGACTTCGAGGAGGGCGGGATCGGCATCTGGGCCTACGACTCCCGCGGGCTGCTGATCGAGCGCAACGTGTCCTACGACAACCGCACGGGCGGACCGTCGGACGGCGGCGGCTTCGACCTCGACCAGAACGTCTCCGATAGCGTCCTGCAGGACAACGTCTCCCACGACAACGACGGCGCGGGCTACCTGATCTACCACGGGCCTGACACGGCCGCGCACAGCGGGAACGTGGTCCGGCGCAACGTCAGCCGGCTGGACGGCCGGCGCAACGGCTACGGCGGCATCCGCGTCGGCGGGCGCAACCCAGGCCTGCTCGTGAGCCGCAACTACGTCGAGATCGGCCGGTCCGACCACGGCACGCCCGCCGCCCTGCAGCTCTGGACCGAGCATTCGGGCGGCTACGAGGGCGTCACGGTGCGCGACAACCGGTTCGTCGCGCGCGACGGAGCGCGCCTCGTCGACAACCTCGCCGCGGCACGGATCGCCGGCCGCGGCGTGCGGCTCGAGCGCAACTCCTACGAGCCACGGGGCACGCAGGAGCTCATCGTGTGGGGCGGTCGGCGCTTCCTCGATCTGGGCGAGTGGCGCAGGGCCACCGGCCAGGAGCGGCGCGGCCGGCGCTGAGCGCCATGTGCGCCGCACTACCGGCGCGACTCGGTGGCGGGTGCCACGGCGCCGACCCGGCGGAAGCGCTGGCTGTACCACTCCGGCCCTTGCCCGCAAGGCTCCCAGCCCTGGCGGATGATCTGGGCGCGCAGCACGGCGTGGGCGCGGGCAGCGCCCGGCGTGGGGCCGAACAGCACCGGCCCCGCGGCGCTCAACCATGGCGAGCGCTCGCCCAGCCATGGTGCGCCGTGCGTCTCCGTGGCGCGGAGCTGGAAGGCCGGCGCCCCGTCTTCGCGCGCGCGCCACGCGATCTCGGCTACAGCCCCGTCGCCGGTCGCCCGCACCGGGCCGGGCAGTGCCAGCCGTGGGGCGGCCGGCAGGGCGCGAGCCGGGCGCTCGCGACGGCGTAGCCATGTCGCCAGGCCGACCACGAGCAGCCCGAGGGCGGTGCCGATGCCGACGGCGGCGAGCGGGAAGTCGTCCTCAACGCGCGCCGGGGCGGCGGGCACGGGGGCCGTCGAGCGTGGCTCGGCGGCGGGCGCCGGGGCGCTCGGCGTGGCCGTCGGAGAGGCCTTGGGCCCGAGCGGATACTGGTTCCAGAGCGATTCCGGGCCCTCCGCACCGATGGCGGAGGCCGGCGTCGTCAAGCCGGCCGTGGCGATGATCATCAGCGTGGCGCATCGATTGCGCGCGCCATTGGTCGGGCGTACTTGCACGAGCAACCAGCCTACTAATCCAGATTCCGGAGTCAAGTGAAAGCCCGGAAACTCGACCAATGGGGGACACGAGTCTCAGGAAACGCTCAGTCGAGCGGCTTGCGCGCGGCGAGCATGAGGTTGTAGAAGCCCGCCGGCGGCAGGTGCGGCTCGAGCACGCGCGCGTCGACGCGCTGCAGCAGCAGGTAGCCACGGTAGGCGTACTGGAACCAGCCGTGCGGGATCGAGTCGAAGTCGGCGGTCGCCTCGACGGTGCGGTTGAACCAGCCGAACCAGTTGGCGAGCAGCTCCTCTCCGCGCACGCGCACGTCCGCGAAGCCCGCTGCGCGCGCGTGGCGCTCCAGGTCACCGGGCGCGAACGCGTGCACGTCGACCACGGCTTCCAGCTCGTGGTCGGAGGCGCCCCCCGCCCCGCCGGGCGTGGCGCGGGCGGAACGCGCCCGCATGGCCCGGCGCCACAGCGGCGCGGCGGCGAGGCCGGCCCGTTTGGGCAGCGCGGCGATGCGGTCGCCGTGGCGCGACGGCTCGCCCGCGAACAGCAGCGCGCCGCCGGGGGCCAGCACGCGCCGGAACTCCGCGAACGCGCGCCCCAGCTCGGGCAGGTGGTGCAACACCGCATGGCCGAGCACGAGGTCGAAGCTCGCGTCGCGGAACGGCAGCTCGGCGGCGTCGCAGACGGCGGCCTCCACCTCCAGCCCCAGACGCGCGGCGTTCGCCTCCAGCGTCGCGAGCATGCCCGGCGAGACGTCGATGCAGGTCCCGGCGCCGATCACCGCGTCCTGCATCAGGTTGAGCGCGAAGTAGCCGGTGCCGGCCCCGATCTCCAGCGCGCGCGGGAACGGGCCGGGCCGCGGGCCGAGCAGCTTGCGCACCTTGCCGAGCACCTGCGCGCGCCCGATGGCACCGAAGTCGACGCCCCACTTGAGGTCGTACTCGGCCGCCGCGACGTCGTGGTAGCGGCGGTTGACGTCGAGGATCTCCGGCGTGGTGGGGGGCGCGGCCATGCGATGATCATGCCGTGCCGCTCGATGCATTGGCGCCGGAGCAGGTCGTGTCGTTCCAGGCCGACGGCTTCCTGATCATCGACGAAGGCTTTCTCGGCCCGGCCGAGCTGGCGGTGCTGCGCGAGCGCTTCGGCGCAGTGTTCGCGGGCGAGTACGCCACCGGCGTGGCGCCCGACGAGGTCAACTGGAAGCCGGGCCGCGACCCCGAGGACCGCACGCGCCAGATCTGCAACGGCTGGCGGGCGGACGACGCGATCGCCGCCCAGGTCCTGAGCGAGCGCACCGGCCGGCTGGCGGCGCAGCTGATGGGCTACCGCGGCACGCGCATGCTGCAGGACAACTGCCTGTGGAAGCCGCCGGGGGCCAAGTCGCTGGGCATGCACCAGGACGGCTCCTTCGCCGGCTACCTCGTGCCGGCAGAGATGATCACCTGCTGGGTGGCGCTGGACGACACGCAAGCGCAGGGCGGCACGATCGAGTACGTGCGCGGCTCGCACCACTGGCCCAAGGCGCCGCCCGCGCGCGGTGAGTTCCACGCGCCGGAGGACTGGCTCGCGCCGATGCGCGCCGCCGCCCCGGCAGGCGCGGAGCCCGAGCGCGTGCCGGTGGTGGTCAAGGCGGGCGGGGCGACGTTCCACCACTCGCTGATGTTCCACGGCTCGGGGCCGAACGAGGCGACGCGCGAGCGCCGCGCACTGGTCTCCCATCTGATCCCGGTGCAGACGCGCTTTCACCCGCGCAACACCGACCAGATCTACTCGCGCTACCGCCGCCGCGGCGACCTCTCGCTCGACGAGTCGTTCTTCCCCGTCGTGTGGGACGAGACCGGCGGCCGCAGCGCCTGGCTGGCGGGCCTGCCCGCGCTCTCGGGCTAGCGCGGCAGGCCGTCGTCGGGCAGCGCGGCCGTGTGCGCGACCAGCGCCTCGACCACGAGGTCCCAGGTCCGCGGCGGCGGGAGCTGGTGGCCGACGCCGTCGAGCTCGATCAGCCGGGCGCCGGGGATCTCGTCCGCGAGCGCCTGGCCGTGGGCGAGCGGGAAGAGCGGATCGGCGGTGCCGTGCAGCACGAGCGCCGGCAGCTCCCGGAGCTCGCCGAGCCGCGGGCGCACGGGCTCGCCCGGATCGACCAGTCAGTGGTTGGCCAGGCTCGCCACGATGTCGCGGCTGCGATCGTAGACGCGCGCGGCGAGCGCGCGCATCCGCGGCTCGTCGAAGTCGCCGGGGCCGGCGAACGGGCGCTCGCCCGCGACGATGTGCTCAACGACGGCCGCGCGGTCGCCCCAGTCGGGCTCGGGTGGTGCGTCGGCCAGCGCGGCCTGGAGCTCCGGGCTCATGCCCGGAAGGCCCTCCTCGCCCGGGCCGGTGGAGCTGGTGGCCATCAGCGTCAGCGCCGCGATCCGCTCGCCGGTGGTCGAGCGCCAGGCGCAGGGCGACGCCGCCGCCCATCGAGAGGCCGACGACATGCGCGCGATCGACTTCGAGCGCGTCGAGCACGGCGATCGCGTCGGCGGCCATGTGGTCGGCGGTGTAGGCAGGAGCGCCGGGCGGATAGGCGGTCGACTGCCCCGTGTCGCGATTGTCGTCTCGGACGACGAGCCGGTCCCGGTCGGCCAGCCGGCGGCAGAAGTCGTCCTCCCACCAGTCCATCGACCAGACCGCGCCCCCGATGAGCAGGAGCGCCGGGTCGCCGCGCCGGCCGATCGCCTCGACGCAGATCTCCACGTTGTCGCCGGCCGCGACGGACGTCGTCTCCCGCTCCACGCGCGGGACCATAGGCGACCCCCGGACGGAGTAGCGTCGCGGGAGTGCGCGAGGTCCAAATCACCAGCGGCGACATCGTCGCTGAGCGCCTGAGCGCCGCCGACCCGGCGCGCACCGTCGTGGCCTGGCGCGACGTCCTGCACGAGGGGCCGGTGCCCGACGTGCCCGCCGCCGAGTTGCGCCGGGTACGTGCCGCCTTCCTCGATGCCGCCGAGGCCGATCTCGCCGCGCCGGGGGTCGCCCTGGATGAGCATCGCGACGGGGCCTACGTCCTGTGGTTCGAAGCCGACCTGTTCGACCAGCTGCAGCTGATCCAGATCCTCGCGCGGCTGCACGCACTGGCGGTGGCGCCGGAGCGGATCACGCTGATCTGCATCGGCGAGCACCTCGGGATCGCGCGCTTCGGCGGGCTCGGCGAGCTCACCACGGGGCAGCTCGAGCCGCTGCCGGCGCACGCCGCCGCGCCGCTCACCGGCGCCGCGCTGGAGTACGCCACGCGAGCGTGGGCGGCGCTCCGCGCGCCGCACCCCACCGAGCTGGCCACGATCGCCGTCACGCCCTCGTCGGAGCTGCGGTTCGTGGCCGAGGCGTTCGACCGGCTCGCCCGCGAGTACCCGTCCACGCGCGACGGGCTGTCGCTGACCGAGCGGCGCCTCCTGGCCGCCGTCGCCGCGTGGGCGCCCACCGCCGGGGACGCCTTCCTACGGGCGGCCGCGCGCGAGGCGCGGCCGTTCCTCGGCGACACGTGGGCCTTCGACCGCGTCGCCCGCCTCGCCGTCGCCGCGACGCCGCTGCTGGCCGCCTCGCCCCCGGTCGATCGCCACACGCGGATCGCGCTCACCGACGCGGGCCGCCGCGTGCTCGACGGCCGCGCCGACCACGTCGCGCTCAACGGCGTCGA
>Ga0136617_10006346_pt1 | contig 10573 bp, 9 predicted proteins | sample AntDrymUQ3222106_2_FD_129672 | JGI IMG/M metagenome (GOLD analysis project Ga0136617, IMG submission 129672) | Polar desert sand microbial communities from Dry Valleys, Antarctica - metaG UQ322 (21.06) | ecosystem: Environmental > Terrestrial > Soil > Desert | place: Antarctica: Dry Valley...
AGCTCGGTCGCAGCGCCGTGAAACGCGCGCGGATCGTCTCGCGTCTGAGCTCGTCGGCGAGGAGCGCGCGCGCCGCGGCCCGGCTCAGGCCGGCGCGGCCGAGCGCCGCGACGTAGGCCGCGCCGCTGCCGCGGTGGCGCTCCTCGACGAACGCGAGCTCCGCCGCGAGCGAGGCGCGAGGCTCGAGCTTCACCTCGGCCGCGAGTACGAGCCGCTCGAGTACGACGCTGCGCGCGACGTCGCGGTCGCCGAGCGCGCGCAGGAGCGGCGCAACCGCCTCCGTTCGGAGCCCGCCCGCCGGCATGGTGCAGATCACGCTGGCCGGAAGGTTGAGCTGCCCGGCCGTGAGCGACGCATCGAACGCCGGTCCGGCGGCGCCGGGCCCGCTGCAGAGCTTCGGGTCGCGCACCCAGAGGTAGACGCAGACGGCCTCGCCCTTATCCCGGTCGATCCCCGCCGTGCTGAACGTGGCCCAGCCCCAGGACCAGATCGAGTGGGTGCCGAGCTCCTTCGTGACCTGCCGCGCGGCCAGCGCCTCGAGCTTGACGATCTCGAGCCACTTCGAGCGGGGCTGGAGCCCTTCGCGTCCGCCCTGCCCCGGTGCGGAGTGGAACTGGAGCTCGAGCGCGACGCGGCTCGCCGGGATCCCGATCTCGGTGAAGCGGCGGACGAGCCCACGCATCCCGCGCCGCATCGCGCGGCTCCCGCGCACCGGGCCGAGCGCGTGGAGTTGCGGCACGTTCGGCGCCGTGAAGAACACCTGGCGGATCAGGAGCGCGGTCGCAGCCGCTTCCCGCCACCAGTCAGCCGCCTCGCCGCCGGTATAGGGCGGGTTCGCGATCGTGATCGCCGGGCGGGCGCCGCGCTCGGCCAGGCGCCGGATCAGGACGAGCGTGTTCTCGCGGTACTGCGCCGTCGTCTCGGTCCACGGCGTCGGCGTCTGCGCGCCGAAGAGCTCGTTCAAAGCGATCCACGGCGTCGCGCAGCCGGTCACGGAGACGGCGAAGTCGAACAGCCGGTCGGCCTTCTCGACGATCGTCGCCGGATCGGCCGGCGCCGTCGGAGTGCCGACTCGCTTGTTGAAGTTGAGGTCGAAGAAGACGGTCGCCGCGCCCGCGGCCCGCGCGGCGGCGGGCTTCTCGGTCCCGGAGGTGTAGGCGAGCGTCAGCCCCGGCTTCTGCGGCAGCGGCGCGTCGTGCCCGGCGAAGTCGACCCAGAGCGGCTTCGAGTCCGGAATCCCGCACTCGCGCGCGTGCGCAGGCGCGGCGGCCGCCAGGGCGCCGAGCAGGGCGAAACCGAGGGCGACCCGGTACATGCCCTAGTTGTAGCGCGGGCATCGGCCCCCTGGGCGACGACGCTCGTGACTGAGTTCTCTCGAGCCGGTCAACGGGTACCCAGGCGTCGATGCGAGACTGAGCCGATGTCCGCCACCGAGCAGCTCGAGATCCGCCGGCTCGATCCGGCCGAGGTGCCCGCCCAGCTCGACGCGCTCGCGGCCGTCCTCCACGACTGCGTCGCCGGAGGCGCATCCGTCGGCTACATGGCGCCCTTCTCGCCCGAGGAGGCGCGCGACGCCTTCGCAGGCTTCGCGGCCGAGGTCGAGCAGGGCCGGCGGTTGCTCCTCGCCGCCTTCGCTGAGAGCGCCCTCGTCGGCACGGTGCAGGTGATCCTCGCGCTGCCGCCGAACCAGCCGCACCGCGCGGAGATCGCCAAGCTCCTCGTCCACCGCTCCGCCCGCAGGCGCGGGATCGCGGAGCTTCTGATGGCCGGCGCAGAGGCGGAGGCGCGAGCGGAGGGGAAGACGCTACTCGTGCTCGACGCCGTCAGCGGCGACGATGCCGCGCGCCTCTATACGCGACTCGGCTGGACGAAGGTCGGCGTGGTTCCCGGCTTCGCGCTCTATCCGGACGGGCGACCCTGCGACACCACGATCTTCTGGAAGGCGCTGTAGCCGTGGCGTTCCGCGTGCTCCGTCCGGACGAGCTCGAGTGGATCACGCGGCCCCACGAGCCCGACGAGCCGGCCCGGCACGTGGCGGAGCTGAGCGAGCTCGCCGGCTTCGCCCACACTCGCGCGAACATGTGGCGCTACGAGCCCGGCGCCAAGGGCCGCCGTCACAGGCATGTGCTCCAGGAGGAGACGTTCGTGGTTCTTGTGGGGACGCTCTCGATGTACCTCGGCGACCCACCGGAGCGCCACGACGTGCCGACGGATGGGCTCATCCACGTCGAGCCCGGGACGCCGCTCCAGACGGTGAACCACGGCGCCGAGGAGCTCGTTCTCTACGTCTACGGGACTCCGCCCGAGAGCGAGAACGCCGAGCTTCTCGACTCCGCAGTGTAGCCCGCGCTACTGGCCGGGGCGGGCGTCGGCTGCGCGGAGTCGCTTCGCCAGGTTCTCGAGCAGGTGCCAGGCGACGGTCGTGTTCTCCTGGACGAGCGGCCGGAACTCCCACGAGGTCATCGCGTAGCAGCGAAGCCGCGTCTTCGCTGTCACGGTCGCCGTGCGAGCCCCGTCGTCGATCAGGGCCAGCTCGCCGAAGTGATCGCCGGCTCGGAGGGTGGTCCGCTCCTTGCCGTCGACGCTCACCGCCGCCTCGCCCTCGACGATCACGAAGAAGCCGACACCCGACTTCCCCTCCGCGGCGATCGTCTCGCCCTCGCCGAACGAGCGCTCCTTGAGAGAGTTCGCGAGCACCTTCAGGTTGCGTTCTGTCAGGCCCGCGAAGAGCGGCACCTGGGCGAGCTGCTGGGGAGAGGGCGTGGCTGCCACGGGTGCGACGATCCTATAGCAGCGTGGAGGCAACCTCCAAGGAGCCGGCGCGACGTCGTGAGTTACGCCTATCTTGGAAGGTCGATGTCCGAGCCTGCCACGATCCTTCCAGCCGCAAAAGCGTCGACAGCATCCCTCGAGCTCGTGTGGCAGGAGGACGCGACGGCGCTCGCGTTCTCGCGCACTGACGACGGAGCGCTCTCGGTCGAGGGACTCTCCTTCGGCCTGCCGTCGACGGTCGAGCTTCCCGTCGCTGGCGGCGAGGTCGAGGTCCGGCGGATCGACGCGCGGGAGCTCGTCCGGCTCGCCGAGTCGCCGCCTCGTTCCCTCGAGCCCGGGGACAGCGCTCGGGGGCTCTTCGCGCTCGTCGCGGTGGCGCGCAACGCCGTCGCGGAGGGGCTCGTCCATCCACACCTCGACCATGGCGACGGCTGGTGGTATGCCTTCTGGGGAGCGACGCTTGACGAGAGCATCCAGGAGTCACTGGCTCGAATCGCGGCGGCGCTCCCGGCGGTGGCGACGAGCGCCTTCGCGGGCGACGCGAGAGCGACGGTCGACGACCTCTACCCCGTCCTCGTCGACCAGATCGCCCGTGACCGACTGCGGGGGAGCGGCGTCCGTCTGGCCAGTCCCGCGCGGAGGAGGGCCAGTGCGCTCGAGCTCTTCCTCGCGGGGCTCACCGCCGCCGAGGCGGTGCTCCCGCGCCACTCCGGCTACGGAGCGCTCGAGCGGCGGCTCTCCCGCTGGGTCGACGACGGGCTAGGCCGGCTCTCGGCGGCGTCATGGCGGCTGGCCTTCCACCTCGATGAGCGCCCCGCAGAGAACGGCTCGCCCACGCTCTTCCTCGAGCTCTGGCTGCAGGCGGAGGACGACCCCACACTCGCGCTCCCGGCCGGGCTGCTCTGGAGCGGCGACGACGGCGTCTTCTCGTTCCTGCGCGCGAGCGACCCCCGCCGAGATCTGATCCGCCGCCTGGCCGACCTCGAGCCGCTGCTCGCCGAGGTCGGAGTCACGTTCGAGATCGCCGAGCCGGTCGAGCTCGAGCTCGACCCGGATGTAGCCGCCTCCTTTCTTCGCGAGACGATGCCGCGGCTCGAGGAACGCGGTGTGCCCGTGCTGCTTCCCGCCGCCTGGCTTCGGGCGCCGAGCAGCCTGCGCATCGACCTGACGGCGACGAGTCGCCCCAGCACCCGCGCAAGCGGCCTCCTCTCGCCCGCAACGCTCGCGCGCTTCGACTGGCGGCTCGCGATCGGCGATGTCGCTCTCACCGACGAGGAGCTCGCCGAGCTCGCCGCGGCCAAGCGGCCGTTCATTCGAGTCGGCGGGCGCTGGCACGCACTCCGCGAGTCGGACGTCGAGCGCGCCCTGCGCTTCCTCGAGCGGCGACAAAACCCGGCAGAGGCAGGCGGCGCCGGGATCGTCGACCTCGTTCGCGCCGTGTCCGGCCTCGAGACGGACGAGGCCGGACTCGAGCTCGGCGTGGTCACGCTCGACGCGCGGCTAGCCGAGCTGCTCGGAGACGGCGATTCGCTCGGGGGGGAGCGCCGCTTCCGCTCGCTCCCGACGCCGGCCGGGATGCGGTTCGACCTCTTTCCGTTCCAGGAGCGCGGGCACGGCTGGCTGCGCCTCCTTGGCGACCTCGGAGTCGGCGGAATCCTGGCCGACGACATGGGCCTCGGGAAGACCGTGCAGGCGATCGCGATGCTCGTCTCCGAGCGCGAGGAGGCGGGCCTGGACGTCCTCGGGCCGACGCTCGTCGTCTGTCCGATGAGTGTCGTGCGTCAGTGGGGCGCCGAGATCGAGCGGTTCGCGCCCTCGTTGCGCGTCCACCTCCACCACGGCGTCGGCCGCCTCGGCGGAAGCGCGCTGGCCGCGGTCGCACCCGCGTGCGATGTCGTCGTCACCTCCTATGACATCGCGACGCGCGACGCCGACGCGCTCGCGCTCGTCGCCTGGGACCGTCTCCTGCTCGACGAGGCGCAGGACGTCAAGAACCCGGCGACGAAGCGGGCCCGGACGCTGCGACGGCTGCCGGCGCGACGGAAGCTCGCGATGACCGGGACGCCGATCGAGAACCGACTCGCCGAGCTCTGGGCGATCATGGACATCGTCAACCCCGGCCTCCTCGGCTCCCGCGAGTGGTTCGAGCGCACGTTCGCGCGGCCGATCGAGCTGGGCGGCGACGGGGGCGCGCTGGCGCGGCTGCGCTCGATCGTGGAGCCGTTCATCCTCCGCCGCGAGAAGGACGCGCCGGAGATCGAGCTGGAGCTGCCGCCGATCACGATCGCGAAGGACTACTGCCGGCTCACAGTCGAGCAGGCGAGCCTGTATCAGGCGACGGTCGACCGCTGGCTGCCGCGGATCGAGGAGCACGCCGAGAGCTTCGGCCGGCGCGGCGCCGTGCTCGCGATGCTGAGCCAGCTCAAGCAGGTCTGCAACCATCCCGAGGCGCTTCTCTCGACCGGAAGCGCGCTCGACGGGCGCTCCGGGAAGCTCGAGCGGCTGGTCGAGCTGCTGGAGGCCGTGCCGGCCGGCGACAAGGCGCTCGTCTTCACCCAGTACCCCGGCTTCGACCGGCTTATCCCCTACCTCGCGGAGCGGCTGGGGACGAGCGTCGGCTTCTTCCACGGCCGCCTGAACGCCCGGCAGCGGGAGGAGCTGCTGAGCGCGTTCGCCGCCGGCGACGGCCCGTCGGTGCTCGTGCTCTCGATCAAGGCGGGCGGGCGCGGGCTCAACCTGCCGGCTGCGAACCACGTCTTCCACTTCGACCGCTGGTGGAATCCGGCCGTCGAGCAGCAGGCAACCGATCGAGTGCATCGCTTCGGCCAGCGCAAGCACGTCTTCGTCCACAGCCTGATCTGCACGGGGACGCTCGAGGAGCGGATCGATGAGCTGCTCGACTCGAAGCGGGAGCTGGCGGAGAAGGTGATCGCCGGCCGCTCCGAGGACTGGCTCGGCAACCTCGACCTCGGCGCGATCCGGGCGGCGGTTGCGCTCGCGCCCGATTCGCTGGAGGACGCAGCATGAACGACGACCGGATCGGTCGCGGGCCGTGGTCGCGCCTGCTCGCGAGCGCAATCGTGGGCGATGAGGGCTCGTCGCGGGCGGAGCAAGGGCGGCGGCTCGTTCGGGAGGGCCGCGTGGACTCGCTGGGCGTCGCGGCGGGCGAGCTCACCGCCGTCGTCGACGGACAGACCGTCACGCTGGCAGCAGAGCCGCTGCCGCCGCGGATCTGGGCTGCGATCTCGCGGTACGCCCGAGGCAGCCGGCCGCTCGAGGCGGCGGTCGCGGGCCGCGAGCAGTCCGTCCAGCTCGAGCATCTGCTGACCGTCGACTGGGACGCGCCGCTCGTGCCGCGGCGCGAAGCGATCGTCCGCTCCTGCACGTGTCCCCTCAAAGGCGCTTGCGAGCACGTCGCCGCGCTCGCGTACGTGCTGGCGGACGAGCTCGATCGCGATCCCTCCCTCCTCCTGCGCTGGCGCGGTTGCACGGAGGACGCTGCCCCCGTTCCCGAGCCTTCGACCGAGCCTGCCGTCGCGCCGGCCGCGAGCGGCGACGCGTGGCGCGGCGGCCCGCTGCCCGAGCCGCGCCCGCGCCGGCCGCTCCCGCCCGGCGCGGTCTTGAAGCGGCTCGGCCCGAGCGGGCTGCGCGTCGGCGGCAACGATCTCGTGGACGTGCTCCAGCGGGCCTATGCCTCGTTTGCGGCTTCCGGGAACGACGCGTGAGCAAGCCCCGGGATCGGTCGCTGCAGGAGACGATGCGGGCGCGCCGCCAGGCGAAACCGCTTCTCACCGTGGAGGAGCTCCGGCGGCGCGAGGCGGCACGCGAACAGGCGGCGATCGAGGACGAGGCCGCACGGCTCGTCGAGCTCTGGCGGCGGGCAGGCACGCAGGTCGACGCCGGTGGCGCCCTTGTCCCTCCGGTCTACCGAGCGATCTTCGCGCTCGACTCCGACGCCTATTACGGCAGCCGGCACTGGGGTCGGCGAGCGAAGGCGCAGCTTGCCGCGGCGCCCGAGTGCGAGGTCGAGCGCTGCGACGAGCACGCCGATCTCGCGGTCCGACTGCTGGACCAGCGCGCGCTCGGCGAGGAGCGGGTGGGCGTCGACCTGATCGCGCTCTGCGAGTCGTGCGCGCGGCGAGCGGACAGGCAGAGCCGAGCGCCGGGCCGACCGCTCAGCCGCGAGGAGATCGCACGACTCGATCCGCGTCGGCCTCTCTACGACCCGGACGCGATCTCAGCGCTGAGGGCGCGGTACGCCCGCCCGCTCCGCCGCTCCGACCTCCGACGTTAGGCGATCGCGCGGTACGCATCGAGGTACGCATCGACCATCCGGTCGATCCCAAATCGGGCCACCGCGTGCTCGCGGATCGCCGCGCGGTCGAGCCGCTCCGCACGTTCGAGCGCGGCCACCGCTCCGGCGATGTCCTCGACGAGGAAACCGGTCGTCCCGTCCTCGATCAGCTCGGGCATCGAGCCGCGCGGGAACGCGAGCACGGGCGTCCCGCAGGCCATCGCCTCGACGACGCTGTAGCCGAACGGCTCCTCGAACGAGATCAGGTGCAGGAGCGCGCGAGCGCCGCCGAGGAGCTCCGACCGCTCGTCCGGCCCGACGGGGCCGAGGTAGCGCACGCTGTCGCCGTCGAGTCGCGGCTTCACGAGCTCCTCGAAGTAGCGCTCGTCCTGGACGATCCCCGCAAGAATCAGAGGGATCCCCGTCCGCTCGGCGACCTCGATCGCCTCGACGGTGCCTTTGTGAGGATGGATCCGGCCGAAGAAGAGCAGGTACTCGCCGGGCGACGGGTGCAGCGCGAATGCGTCGGTGTCGATCCCGTGATGGATCGTCGCGAGGTAGTCGAGGCTCGGGTGCCGGTCGGCGTCGCTGATCGCGACGTAGGCGGAGCTCGCGTCGTAGCGCTGGTAGACGGGCAGGATCCGCGGCGACGAGAAGCCGTGGATCGTCGTCAGGACGGGCGTTTCCACGAGCTCGCTGTAGGTCAGCGGCAGGAAGTCGAAGCTGTTGTGGATCACATCGAGCTCGGCCGCGCGCTCGAACGCATGGGCGATATGCAGACACTCGCTCACCTTCGGATCGACTTCCGGATCCTCCTCGTAGCCGTGCGGGACGACCGATGCGAGCCGGCCGGCGGTGAGCGAATCCCCGCTCGCGAAGAGCGTCACGTCGACTCCTCGCGCGACGAGCCCTTCGGCGAGGAGTGAGGCGAACTGCTCCCAGGGGCCGTAGTGGCGCGGCGGCACCCGCCAGGCGACGGGCGCCAGGATCCCGACCCGCAAGTCGGTCACGCCGGGTCGGGAGCGGCGGCGCGCGCGGTCAGGAGCTCGATCGGGACGATCTCGAGCGCCCGGAGGTGCGTGGCGCCGAGCACGACCTCAGGCGCCTGACCGGTCTCGTGCGCCTCGAGCCACCGCGCCGCGCACAGGCACCAGCGGTCGCCCGGTCGCACGCCCTCGAAGCCCCACTCGGGCCGCGGGGTCGAGAGATCGTTCCCGGCCGCCCGGCTGAAGGCGAGGAACTCCTCGGTCATCACGGCGCAGACGGTGTGACTCCCGAGATCCTCCGGCCCGGTCGCGCAGCAGGCGTCGCGGAAGAAGCCTGTCACGGGATCGGCAGAGCACGGCAGCAGCTCGCCGCCGACGACGTTCACATCGGGGTCACGGCTCATCGGGCGAGAGCGTAACGACCTCGACCGCGTAGAGGTCGTAGGGGAAGGCCTCGAGGACGCGCTGCCGCGGCTCGGGCACGGTAAAGAAGCGCGGGAGCGCGCGCTCACGGAGCCACTCGAGATCGGCGCGGGCGGCGAGCACGGCGTTGACGGCACTGCGGTCGCCGCCGAGGGCGACGAACTCGATCCGGGCTCGGTGCGGCTCGAGAATGCGAGCAGCGGTCTCGGCTGCATCATCCACGAGCTCGCGTGCCTGCTCCTCGCGGCGGCGGCGGAAGCGGTTGGCCGACGAGCCGCCTTTCTTGTGCCGGTTCTTGACGAAGCGGGAGCCGATCTTGGAGACGACGAGCTGCTCGCCCTCGAAGACGCCGACGGCGTAGCCACCGAGCCGCACGAGCAGGGCCGCGACGACATGGTCGGCTGCGATCTCCTCGAGCAGCGGCGCCGCGCGGACGCGGTCGTACTCGGCCTCGTGGGCGAGCTCGAAGGACGGCCGGATCTCCAGGCGCTCGCCGTCGTCGGGCTCGATTCGGACGGCTCCGCCGGCGTACGTCGTCCGCCCCGGACCCCCTTCCCCCGGCTCGAGCCGCTTGCGGAGGTTGTCCCGGCCGATGTATCGGGTCATCCGAGATCGACGACGGTGGCTCCGTCGGCCGAGTCGCTCTCCTGGCCGCCCACGAGCGGGTGGCTCGTCAGCTCCTCGCGCACGGCCTTGCGGACCGCTCCGGTGCCGCGGCCGTGGATGACACGAACGGTCGGGAGGCCGGCGAGCGCGGCGGCGTCCACGAAGGAGCGGACGGCCTCGCGCGCCTCCTGCCCGGTGCGCCCGCGAACATCGAGCTCGGCGGAGACGTCGGCGCTGGCGGTGGCGAGGATGCGAACCGGTGGCGAGTCTTCGAGCGGGCGGGCGCCGCGAGCATCCGGTCGCAGGCGGCCGAGCGCGATCCGGACGCGATGGCCGCCCGTGCCGACGACCTCCGCCTCGTCGCCGTCGATCGCAGCGATCGTGCCGCGGACGCCGACCGCCGGCGCCTCAACCGGGTCGCCGACGGCGAGCGGGCCTTGCAGTGGGAGCGGCTGGTCGAGCGCTCGGAGCGCGCGTTCCGTCCGGGCCGCGCGGGCCGAGGCCGCGCCGAGGCTCCGATCGCGCTCCCGTTCGGCTCGCACGGCGGTGGCCGGCGCGGTCCGGCCCGCCTCGCGCTGCCGGCGGCGCGCGACGCGGATCTCCTCGCGCAGCGCCTCGAGCTCGGCCCGGGCGTCGGCGAGGTCGCGCGCAGCCTCGGCGACGGCAAGCTCGCGTGCCTGCGCGGCCGACGCGCGGACCTTCTCGGTCTCGGCTTCGAGCTCGGTCTCGCGCTCGCGCGCCCGTTCGCCGAGCTCGCGCACCTCTGCGCGCTCACGCTCCGTGGCCGCGCGCTCCTCGATCGCAGTGCGCTCGGCAGCCTCCGCCTCGGCGAGCAGCTCCGCGATTCGCAACCGCTCGGGCGCGACCCGGTTGCGGGCATCCGAGACGACCGATCCCTCGAGGCCGAGGCGCTCGGCCGTCTGGAGCGCGTGCGACGTGCCGGGCCGGCCGAGCGCGACCCGGTAGAGCGGCGCGTGGGTCTCGGGATCGAGCCCGGTCGCCGCGTTCGCTGCGCCGTCCGTCGCGCTCGCCCACTCCTTCAGCTCGGGGTAGTGCGTCGTCACGATCGTCAGCCGCGCCTGCTCGGCGAGTCGCGTCAGGAGCGCCTGCGCGAGCGCGGAGCCTTCGACGGGATCCGTCCCCGATGCGAGCTCGTCGACGAGGACGAGCGAGCGCTCGGTCGCCGAATCCAGGATCGCGACGAGGTTCCTGATGTGGCCGGAGAAGGTCGAGAGGCTCATCTCGATCGACTGCTGGTCGCCGATGTCGGCGAGCACCTCGTCGAACACCGGCAGCCCGGCCGTCACCGCAGGCGGACGAAGCCCGGACTGGTGGAGCAGCGCGGCCAGGCCGAGCGTCTTCAGCGCGACGGTCTTGCCGCCGGTGTTCGGGCCACTGATCACGAGCGCGCGGAGCGGGCCGAGGTCGAGGTCGATCGGGACCGCGGTCGTGGGGTCGAGCAGCGGATGGCGCGCGCCGAGGAGACGCACCT